>Ga0164241_10000157_pt1 | contig 160663 bp, 150 predicted proteins | sample OricomyardsoilBY_FD_108780 | JGI IMG/M metagenome (GOLD analysis project Ga0164241, IMG submission 108780) | Backyard soil microbial communities from Emeryville, California, USA - Original compost - Back yard soil (BY) | ecosystem: Environmental > Terrestrial > Soil > Unclassified | place... | reverse complement strand
TGGTGGGCGATACTGGGATCGAACCAGTGACCTCTTCCGTGTGAAGGAAGCGCGCTACCCCTGCGCCAATCGCCCGAGGTGGGTACGGGATTCGAACCCGTGTATACGGCTTTGCAGGCCGCTGCCTCGCCTCTCGGCCAACCCACCGTAGATCCCAATACCGAGTAAGTATCGGCACTCCGAGCGGACAACGGGGTTCGAACCCGCGACCTCAACCTTGGCAAGGTTGCGCTCTACCAGCTGAGCTATGTCCGCACTGTCACCATCGCTGGCAACAGGGAATGACTTTAGCGGATGGCGGGGGCAAAGACCAATTCGCGTTCGGGCGCGGGCGTGCCGCCGGTACCGTAGTCGCGTGGACGCTCATGCGGCTTTTAGGACGGTGAGCGCTCGCCACTGCGTGGAGCACATCGACGCCGCGCAAGACGCGAGCCGACTTGCGGAATCTGGCTTCTGGGTGATCGTCGCGACGTTCGAAGGCAGGGTCGACGCGTGGCGCTTCGATGAGGTCACCTGGCGCGATGGCGTCGCCGAACCCCGTACCGGCCGACGCTGGGTTGGACCCGCGCGTGACGCTTGGCAGTCGTCGCTTTCGCAGGCACAGTACGAGGCAGGTGTTGAACGCATTCGCGCTGATATTCGTGACGGCGATGTCTATCAGGTCAACCTCTGCAGGGTGCTTTCCGCACCCCTCGGCGCTGATGGTGCTGGCCCGGACGCGGTGGCGCTGTCTGAGCGATTGGCCGTAGGAAATCCGGCGCGCTACGCCGCGCGAGTGGTCATTCCACAAGGCCCGAATTCGCCGGGCACCTGGGTTGTCTCAGCGAGCCCAGAGCGGTATTTGAGCGTTGACGGTGACAGCGTGACCTCGAGCCCTATCAAGGGAACGGCCGCGCCCGGCGAGGCGATGCTTACCAAAGACGAGGCCGAGAACGTGATGATCACGGACCTCATCCGCAATGACCTCTCGCACGTCGCTGTGCCCGGCTCGGTGGCGGTTCCGGAACTCCTTGGCGTCCATGACTTGCCCGGGCTCGTTCACCTGCAATCGACGGTCCAAGCGACCCTCGCGGACGAGTATTCCTGGACACCGCGAATGTGGCCGGAACTGCTCGCGGGGACGTTCCCGCCGGGCTCGGTATCCGGTGCACCCAAGATGTCCGCACTGCGCATTATTGGCCGCGAAGAGCCGGTCGCTCGCGGGCCGTATTGCGGGGCGATTGGGTGGATCGACGCAGACTCGCGGCGCGCCGAGCTTGCCGTCGGAATTCGCACGTTTTGGTGGGACAACGCTGCCGGAGGCGTACTGAAATTTGGCACGGGGGCGGGTATTACGTGGGGCTCACAGGCTCACGTTGAGTGGGCGGAGACGGAACTCAAGGCGCGCCGGTTGATTACGTTGGCATCGGCCGACACAATGTCCACATGAACGATGTCGTCTGGGTCAATGGCTCACTACGGGACCCGGACTTTTACGGCATCTCGCCCCTCGATCACGGCTTCACCGTTGGTGACGGCGTCTTCGAGACCATGGAGGCCATCGATGGCGTCGCATTCGCGCTGACTCGCCACCTCTTGAGGCTGGAGTATTCGGCGTCTCGCATGGGGCTTACAGGCGTGGACACGAGTCACGTGCGGGATGGAGTCGAGGCTGTGCTCGCTCAGGGCGGCAGCGGGTTAACGAGGGTTCGCATCACCGTGTCGTCAGGATCAGGTCCGCACAGTTCGGTGCGCGGAAGCGCCGCACCCACCGTGGTGGTCGTTGGCGCGGATTCGCCGCCCATGACAGAGTGCAGGGCCGTCCGAGCGCCATGGAAGCGCAATGAACGCTCGCCCATCGCAGGGGTCAAGAGCACGTCATACGCAGAGAACGTGGTCCTCGTGCAGTTCGCCCGCACAAAGGGTGCCGACGAAGCGTTGATCGCCAACACGCACGGACACCTGTGCGAGGGCACGGGAAGCAACGTGTTTGTTGAGCGCGGACGCGAGATTGTCACCCCACCACTCGCGTCTGGGTGCCTTCCCGGGATCACCCGTGGGCTCGCGCTTGAGTGGGGCGCTCGGGCCGGCATCCCTGTGCGGGTCGCCGCGCCCGGTGAACTTGAGATGGCGGTACTCGACGAGGTTGTTGCAGGGGCGTCGTTCGCTGCGGTCACCTCGTCGACCAGGCACGTCCAACCCCTGACGTCTCTCGACGGCGTGGAAGTCTCGACGGGACCGCTGCTCCGCATGCTCGCCGCGGAATTCGATAGGCGCGCTGCAAAGGATCTTGACCCCGCCCCTCCCCGCGACGGAGCCTAGGCGGAGGCTTCCGCCGCTGCTTCGGCCTCCGTTGCCGCTGCCTCGGCCTCTGCCGCTATTGCGGCGTACCCGCGCGTGACCATTGCCTGCGCTATGGCGACGATGTCTGGGCGAGTGCCGAGTTCCACAGCGCGGTCGCGGACGTCCTCGATGTGGCGGATGTCTTGGTGTGCCGTGAGCGTGATCGCGTCGGCCGCTTCAACGTCAATGGTGCGCGGGAGGCGGTTGGACTGCGACAGGCCGCCAGCGAGTTCTAGACCAAGCATGGTGCGAATGCACTTCTTGCATGTCCCGCAGTTCTCGTCGGAGTTCATCTTGAGGCACACACGAAGAGAGTCCCGCACGTCCACGGACTGGGCGATCGTCTCCGTCTTGCCAGCGCGATTGAGTTCCGCGCCGTGGTGAACGACCTCGAGGGAACGTGAGGACATGAGGGGATCGGTCCACGGACCGGAACCCCAAGGCTGGGCCGTGGCGTAGGAGTGGGTCGCGGGAATGACGAGCGTCGACAAGGTCCCGGACAGCAAGTGACCGATGGCACCGAGCGCGGCACCGTGTGCCATCCCTCCCCACGTCAGGCCCGCCTTGATGGACAGTTGCTTCACGTTGGTATGCAACATTACGAGCTGGGCGTCGTGGCGCTTAGCGATGGCCTCGAGTCGCGCCGTCGGGTCCGTTGCCGGGAGGCGACGGGGGTCGGTCGTGTCGATTCCAAGGCCGTAGATAAGGATGTCTGGCGCCTTGGTGGCCGTCAGCAGCGAGTACATCGAGTCGATGCCGCCAGTGAAACACTGACCCACCACGTTGCGAGCGGCTCTCGATGGACGCCGATCACGCCCAGCAGGAGCCTCGATGGCAACATACGAGAGCTCGCGGGGGAACCATGTTGCGAAGATGCGTCCGAATGTCTCGAGGTTCGCGAGGAGGCTAGGCGATACGGAGTCCACCATCCGCAGCGGCAGGCCGCGGCGCATCGCTATGAGAAGCGCGGGCAGAACAACTGCGTCGCCGATGTTATGGCGTGAAAGGACCAGGTCGCTTGGTGTCTCAAACTCGAGTTTCAGAGCTTCTTCGCCTGAGCGAATTTCTGCGCGGGTGGTCACCGCAGATGCAGTCGTCGACCTGTCAACAGGTCCGACATTCACGTAATCCATGACGGGACTGTACCGTCGCTCCCTCAAAAGTTGTCGATGTGCGCCGCCGACACCCGCTATCATTGTGCCTGCCCTTGGGCGATTGGCGCAGCGGTAGCGCGCTTCCCTGACACGGAAGAGGTCACTGGTTCGATCCCAGTATCGCCCACTTGAAACAAGGCCCGTTCGGTTCGCCGAGCGGGCCTTTTGCGTTGGGTCTAAGGTCAAAGTGACGCGAAATCCGCGCCGCTGAGGGGCGGTAGGGAGGCGATCGTGGACGCCGACGACATGATGAAGAAGGCCCAGGAAATGCTGGGTAACGTCAGTGATGAACAGATTGACGAGTACGCGGAGAAGGCCAAAGACATGGCTCCGGACGCCGTTGACGACAAGCTCGACATGGCCGCGGACTACCTCAAGCAGCAGAACGACAAGTAGCTCGCGCCGCCACCGTCTCAGCACTCGGTACGATCGTTGTGCCCGCGCCCCCGTGCGGCCAGCCCCATAAGGAGTGATCGTGCCCGAATTCAGCGTGACCGTCGACGGCTTTGAGCGTCAGGTTGCCGAGGGCACGACAAGCGCCGACCTCTTCGCCGAACGGGCCGACGTTGTGGTTGCGCGGGTTGACGGGTCGCTGTGGGACTTGGCTAGGGTTTTGCCGGCGGGCGCCACTGTTGAGGCAGTGACGATCTCCGAGCCGGACGGGCTGATGGTCCTGCGCCACTCGACGGCCCACGTGCTCGCTCAGGCTGTGCAAGCGATCAACCCGGAGGCGAAGCTCGGCGTCGGTCCTCCCATTGAGAATGGTTTCTACTACGACTTTGACGTCGCGGAGCCATTCACCCCGGAGGATCTCAAGGCTCTTGAGAAGGCGATGCAGCGCATTCAGCGGGAAGGCCAGGCGTTCGTTCGCCGCGAGGTCACCCGTGACGAGGCTCTTGCGGAGCTCGGCCACGAGCCGTACAAGTGTGAGCTTCTGAACCATGCCGCGGATGGTGCAGGTGGTCAGCAAGCAGAGGGCGCGTCCGTCGAGATCGGCGATGGCGACATCACCATCTATGACAATGTCCGACGCGGGGGAGAGGTGGCGTGGAAGGACCTGTGCCGCGGCCCTCACGTTCCCAGCACCAAGGTGCTTGGCATTGGCTGGTCGCTCATGCGCTCTGCGGCGGCGTACTGGAAGGGTTCAGAGAAGAACCCCCAGCTGCAACGCGTCTACGGCACCGCATGGCCCTCGAAGGAAGAACTCACCGCATATAAGGAACGTCTCGCGGAGGCGGAGCGGCGCGATCACCGCAAGCTGGGCACGGAGCTCGACCTTTTCTCGTTCCCCGACCACATCGGCTCCGGGCTCGCCGTGTTCCATCCCAAAGGCGGAATCATCCGCATGGAGATGGAGGAGTACTCCCGAAAGCGTCACGTGGAGGCCGGTTACGAGTTCGTCTACACGCCGCACGCCACCAAGGCCAAGCTCTTTGAAACCTCTGGTCACCTCGACTGGTACGCGGACGGAATGTATCCCCCGATGCACCTTGACGAGGAGACCGACGCCGAGGGCAACGTCACCAAGCAGGGCCAGGACTACTACCTCAAGCCCATGAACTGCCCCATGCACAACTTGATTTTCGATGCGAGGGGCCGCTCGTACCGCGAACTTCCGCTGCGGCTGTTCGAGTTCGGTTCGGTGTACCGCTACGAAAAGTCTGGGGTCGTCCACGGCCTGACCCGTGCGCGCGGCTTCACTCAAGATGACGCGCATATTTACTGCGCCAAGGACCAGATGCGCGACGAGCTGACCTCGCTGCTCACGTTCGTGCTAGATCTCCTCAAGGATTACGGACTCAACGACTTCTACCTCGAGCTCTCGACCCGCAACCCCGAGAAGTCCGTTGGTACTGACGACGTGTGGGAAGAGGCAACTGAAACCCTGCGCGAAGTCGCCCTAGCGTCGGGCCTTGATCTTGTTCCTGACCCTGGTGGTGCCGCGTTCTACGGCCCCAAGATCTCGGTTCAGGCGAAGGATGCGATCGGTCGTACGTGGCAGCTGTCGACTATTCAGCTCGACTTCAACCTGCCCGAGCGATTCGAACTCGAGTACATGTCCGCCGATGGCACTCGCCAACGCCCCGTGATGATCCACCGCGCGCTCTTTGGCTCGATCGAGCGATTCTTCGCGATCCTCACGGAACACTATGCGGGCGCCTTCCCTGTATGGCTGGCTCCTGTGCAGGTCAAGCTCATCCCTGTTGCGGAGCCCTTCGTTGACTACCTCGCGGACGTCGCCGCACAGCTTCGCGCTCAAGGCGTGCGGGTTGAACTCGACGCCTCTGACGAGCGCTTCCCCAAGAAAATCCGCAATGCATCGAAAGAGAAGGTGCCGTTCACGCTTATCGCCGGCGGTGAGGACGCGGATGCGGGCGCGGTGTCTTTCCGCTTCCGCGATGGCAGCCAGGACAACGCGGTTCCTGTGGCCGACGCTGTGGCCAGGATCGTCGCGGCTGTTCGTACAAAGGCGCAGGTATAGCGTGACCGACGTCGTGGACTCGGAGTGGATGGGGGGCAACCCCGATGGCTTCGAACGCCTGTGGACTCCACATCGCATGGCATACGTGCGTAATGCTTCTGAGCGCGCACCGATCGACGGTGAGGACGCCTGCCCACTGTGCAAGAAGGTTTCCGACGACGACAGGGCGCACCTTGTGGTCCATCGCGGCACGGAGTGCTACGTGGTGCTCAACCTCTACCCATACAACCCTGGACATCTCATGGTGTGTCCCTACCGTCACATCGGCTGGTACACCGAGGCTACGGACGCGGAACGCGACGAGATGGGCGTGCTCACACAGAAGGCGATGCGGGTGCTTGAGTCCGTGAGCGGGACCAAGGGATTCAATATCGGCATGAACCAGGGAGTGACGGGCGGTGCGGGCATCTCGGAACACTTGCACCAACATGTTGTGCCACGCTGGGTTGGCGATTCCAACTTCCTCCCGATCATCGCGCGCACCAAGGCGCTGCCTGAACTTCTCGATGACACGTGGGCGCGAGTGACCGCCGCCTGGAAAGAGGACTGACTTAAGTGTTTGGGCGACTACGACCACACATGGCCGCACTGTGGGCCGCGCCTGCGCGCGGCCTGCTCAAGATGGGCGTGCATCCCAACGTGATGACCCTCGTCGGTACCGCCGGCGTGGTGTTTGGCGCGTTGTTCTTCTTCCCCAAGGGAGGCATCTGGCTGTTCTGGGGTGTCATGGTCATTACGTTCTTTGTGCTCACCGACATGCTGGACGGCACCATGGCGAGGCTCGGAAACAAGGCCTCGCGCCTCGGAGCGTTCCTCGATTCCACGATGGACCGTGTCGCGGATGCCGCGATCTTTGGTTCACTCGTGTGGACGTTTATGGAAGTCGATCGCGGGACCGCGACCGCGGCGCTGTTCTGCTTGGCGTTCGGAAGCCTTGTGCCGTATGCACGGGCACGCGCCGAGTCGATCGGCGTCGAGGCCAAGGGCGGGCTCGCGGAGCGATCTGACCGGCTCATCATCGGGCTGACAGCAGTTGGACTCGTGGGCCTTGGGTTGCCGCTGCCGATCCTGACGTGGACCCTGTGGGTCCTTGCCCTTCTCGCGGCGATCACCGTTGTGCAGCGCATCTTCACGGTCGTGCGCGCCGCGCGCCGCGATCCCGAATGGAACACCGATCTTGAACGTCACGTGGAGCGTGAGCCGCATTCATGAATTCGCTGCTACTCGCCATGCGGGTCGCGCGTTACGCACCCCGTTCCTTGGTGCGCACGGGAGCGTGGGCCGGCGCAAACATCGGCTGGCTGCGTAACACTCGCGATCGCCAGCGCTACGAGGACAACCTGCAGCGCGCGACGGGGATCACAGGCCGCGAGCTCTCCCGCCTGTCGCGAGCGGGCATGGTCAGCGCCGCGCGCTACTACTCAGAGGTTCTCGAACTTGCACGAGTCACCAATACGCAGGCCGACGCTCGCATCCGCGTCATTGACCCACGCGGCGCAATCCCCTCGATCCACGCTGCCGGCGGCGGAGTCATCGTGCTCGCACACTCCGGCAACTGGGACCTGGTGGGTCACTATGCGACGCGGAACATCGCTCCCGTGACGTCTGTCGCCGAGGTCGTCAATCCACCAGAACTGTTCGAAGAGTTCGTCGCTCTACGCGCCAAAATTGGCCTACGCATCTACGGGCACCAGGGCACCTCAACGTTCCGAGAACTGCTCCGGGAAGCAAAGGGCACAGAGGAGCGCATCTACGCACTGCTCGCCGACCGCGATCTGAGCGGAACCGGTGTTGAGGTCACGATGTTTGGCAAGCACGTGAAGGTGGCGCCAGGCCCCGCGGCCCTGGCCATGGCGTCGGGCCTGCCGCTGATGCCTTTGCTCGTGCACTACGAGCGCCTGCACGGTGCGCGCAGGCGAGCCGCGCGCTCACGCTGGGGTCTGGTCATGCAGTTTGGCCCCGTCTTTCAGCCCAAGGAGTTTGCGGGGCCCGACGCTGTGCCCGCCATGTCCGGGGAGTGGGCGGCGTGGCTTGGTGACCGTATTGCGGAACACCCCGAGGATTGGCACATGCTCCAACGCTTTGGGTGGGTCGAATGAGAATCGGGATTGTGTGCCCGTACTCGCTTGACCGTCCAGGCGGGGTGCAGCTGCACGTCATGGACCTCGCGCAGGCACTCATGGCGCGTGGGCACGAGGTCTCGGTGCTGGCTCCTGCAGGCGAGGACACCGAGGTTCCCCAATGGGTGTCCTCCGCAGGGCGATCCGTGCCGATTCGGTACAACGGCGCGACCGCGCGCGTCACGTTTGGCATGTGGTCTGCGGCGCGGGTGCGGCTGTGGCTTGGTGAGGGCGAGTTTGATGTTGTGCACCTCCACGAGCCAGGTGCGGCGTCGCTGAGCATCATTGCCATGTGGGCGCGAGTTGGGCCTACGGTCGCCACCTTCCACTCGTCACATGAGGACTCGCGGATCATGCGACTTGCGAAGCCCTGGATCAAGCCCGGTTACGAGGAACTTGACGCGCGCATTGCCGTGTCGCCGTCCGCGGCCGGCACGATTCGCGATCATTTGCGTATTGAGGCGACGCACATCATTCCCAATGGGGTGGACACTTCCGCCTACGTGAACGCCGTGCCGCACTCGCGGTGGCAGGGAACGCCAGACGCGCCAACGATCGGCATCTTGGGGCGCATGGACGAGCCGCGCAAGGGTCTCGATGACTTCCTGGCAATGATTCCCCTTGTTCGCAAGGACTTCCCGCACGCCCGGTTCCTCGTTGCTGGTCGGTTCAGCGATCGCGTGGCCGCCCGCGTCGCGCGCGCGGGCGCTGAGGTTGTTGGCGAGCTCGACGAGGCGGAGAAGGCAACCTTCATGAGCTCGATGGATGTGTACTGCGCGCCAAACCTTGGTGGCGAGAGTTTTGGCATCGTGCTCGTTGAGGCGATGGCGGCCGGCGCGGCGGTGGTCGCGAGTGATCTGACCGCCTTCAAGGATGTTGCCACCGCCAAGGGTGGCGGATACGCGGCCGCGCTTCATCGTGTTGGCGACGCCGAGGATCTGGCGCGTACGGTGCTTGGCTTGCTTGCCGACCCTTCCGCCCGCCACGAACTCGCACTTCGCGGCCGCAAGGTCGCCTCGGCTTTTGACTGGTCAAACGTTGCACCGCGCGTTGAGGCGACGTACCGCGACGCGATTAGGATGGATGCCGAGTTCCATCCGCACCCACCAAAGGAAGTTGCATGAGCGACGACGTCACCCCCAAGTCAGTTCAGGTAGGCACTGAGCTCGTGAAGCGCGGCATGGCCGAGATGCTCAAGGGCGGCGTGATCATGGACGTGGTTACCCCGGAGCAGGCTCGCATTGCCGAGGACGCTGGCGCAGTTGCCGTCATGGCGCTTGAGCGCGTTCCCGCTGATATTCGTGCGCAGGGCGGCGTTGCTCGTATGAGCGATCCCGACCTTGTCCAGGGCATCATCGACACCGTTTCGATCCCCGTCATGGCGAAGGCGCGCATCGGCCACTTTGTCGAGGCGCAGGTGCTGCAGAGTCTTGGTGTTGATTACGTCGACGAGTCAGAGGTTCTCACTCCCGCCGACTACGCCAACCACATCGACAAGTGGAACTTCACTGTTCCCTTCGTGTGCGGCGCGACGAACCTTGGCGAGGCTCTGCGGCGCATCTCCGAGGGTGCCGCGATGATTCGTTCAAAGGGCGAGGCCGGCACCGGTGACGTCTCCAACGCCACGACGCACATTCGCACCATCCGCGCGGAGATTGCGCGCTTGACGTCGCTTCCCAAGGACGAGTTGTACGTCGCCGCGAAGGAACTCCAGGCGCCCATTCAGCTGGTCCAGGAGATCGCGGAGACCGGCAAACTGCCTGTTGTCCTCTTCGTAGCGGGCGGCATCGCCACCCCCGCGGACGCGGCAATGATGATGCAGCTCGGCGCAGAGGGCGTATTTGTGGGATCCGGCATCTTCAAGTCTGGCAACCCAGCTCAGCGTGCCGCGGCAATCGTGAAGGCGACCACCTTCTACGACGACCCGGCCGTCATCGCGGATGTTTCGCGTGGCCTTGGCGAGGCAATGGTCGGCATCAACGTGGACGAGGTCCCGGAGCCGCACCGTCTCGCCGAGCGCGGCTGGTAGCCCGCCCGACGCTGTGGCTGAGGATCGCATCGAGCGCTGGGGGGCGCGCGTGCTCTTCTTGGATGACGACGGCAGGCTGTTGCTCGTTCGGGGTCACGACCCGCATGACCCTGAGCGCAGCTTTTGGTTCACGCCTGGCGGTGGCATTGAGGGCGACGAGTCTCCTCGCGAGGCAGCCGCGCGCGAACTTGCCGAAGAGACCGGGTATGTCCTTGAACCTCATGAACTGATCGGGCCGGTCTGGCTGCGCACGGCGGTCTTTGACTTCTTTTCGCGCCCGTATACCCAGCACGAGGAGATTTTCGTTGGCCGACTAGCTGATGCGGAGCGTCGGCCGCGCGGGGTGGCCGTCTTCACGCAAGACGAGCACGAGGCGCTCGACGAATTCGCATGGCTCAGCTTTGAGCAGGTTGTCGCCGAGACGCGCGAGGTGTTCCCCGATGTCCTGCGCGAACCCTGGACGGTGTTCACTGAGTGGGATGGCGAAGCGCGGAACTTGGGAGTGAATCCGGAATGACGAGCATCGGAGTGCTTGCGCTGCAGGGCGATGTGCGAGAGCACGTTTTCGCTCTTGAGCGCGTGGGCGTTGACGCGCCTCGAGTTCGCCGCCTAGCCGAGCTCGACGCCGTTGACGGGATCGTCATCCCCGGCGGCGAATCCACGACCATCGACAAGCTCTTACGTGCGTTTGATCTCTTTGAGCCACTGCGCAGCCGCATCGCCGGTGGGCTCCCGGTCTTGGGTTCGTGCGCGGGCATGATCATGCTCGCGACCGAGATCATCGGCGGCATTGAGGGCCAACAGACCCTTGGCGCCATTCCGATGACGGTTCGCCGCAATGCGTTTGGGCGGCAGGTTGACTCTGCCGAGGTTGAACTCACGTGGAAGCCGGATGGCTCTGCGATGCATGCGACGTTCATCCGTGCCCCCTGGGTCGAGGCTCAAGGTGACGATGTGACGGTGCTGGCCACAGCGTCGGGCGCCGATGGTGAGCCGCACCCGGTCGCAGTCCGCCACGACAATGCGATCGCCACGAGCTTTCACCCAGAGGTTCACGCGCCGGGTGCCGTGCCGGATGACCGGGTGCACCAACTTCTCGCCTCGCTGGTCTGATCCTCGCCTTTTTCTCGCCGCCCGGCCACGATGTGGTCATGAAGCTCTACGCAGACCTGCCTGGTCGCAAGTCACGGCAAATCGCGTGGGACACGGTGGGATTGCTACTCATCGTGTTCTGGATATGGCTGGGAGCAACCGTCTATCACGGCGTCAACGAACTCGCGGCGGTTGGCCAGCAGATGGAGTCCGTGGGCTCCTCGATGTCCCAAAGCCTCACCGACATCGGCGACAGGCTTGGCTCCGTACCGCTGATTGGCGACGGGATCCGTGCGCCGTTCGACTCGGCGAGCGACGGTGCGCTCGAGATTGAGCAGGCGGGCAAGGATCAACAGGAACTCGTCAACAACCTTGCTTGGATCACCGCAATCGGCCTGATAATCGCGCCAATCGTGGCCACCTTGGCGCTGTGGCTGGTTCCGCGCGGAATCTTTGTGATGCGCGCGACTCGGGTGAGCAAACTGGCCGCGACCGCTGGCGGTGACGACTTGCTTGCCCTGCGCGCGCTTGCCAGGCGCTCGCTCACCGAGCTTTCCAGCGTCGGGCCGGAAGTCGCTCAGCGCTGGCGACGCGGAGATGCCGAGGTCATCGCAAGTCTCGCCGCTCTCGAGAAACGCGCCGCGGGACTGGTCCCTCGCCACGCTTCCAACCACTCCTGACCGGATTTGAGGTCTTTGAGCGCTAACACGGTGCGCAAACGTGCCGATTCCGGTCAGGAATGGTGGGCGCGGAACGCGGCGGCCCAACGCCGGCCCTCACCACTGGCGGCGTGTCAGCCTCGCCTCCCGGCGCTGTTCTAGAATGAAGCATTCCCGTTCAGACGTTTGAGGAGCATCGTGTCCGGCCACTCCAAATGGGCAACAACAAAGCACAAGAAGGCCGTCATCGACGGCAAGCGTGCCAAGTTGTTCGCCAAGCTCATCAAGAACGTTGAAGTCGCGGCGCGCATGGGCGGCGGCGACCTTGCTGGCAACCCCACGCTGTTCGACGCGGTTCAGAAGGCAAAGAAGTCATCGGTTCCGAACGACAACATTGACCGCGCGGTCAAGCGCGGCAGCGGCCTTGAGAGCGGCGGCGCAGCGTACGAGACCATCATGTACGAGGGCTACGGACCCAACGGCGTCGCGGTGCTCATCGAATGCCTCACCGACAACCGCAACCGTGCAGCTGGCGAGGTCCGTGTTGGCCTGTCGCGCAATGGAGGTTCGCTCGCAGACCCCGGCTCCGTCAGCTATCTCTTTAGCCGCAAGGGTCAGGTGATCGTCTCCAAGGAGGGCGGCGTCACCGAGGATGACCTCATGGAGGCCGCGCTCGACGCCGGTGCCGAGGAGATCAACGACCTTGGCGACGTGTTCGAGATCATCTCCGAGGCAACGGACTTTGTTGCCGTGCGCTCGGCACTGCAGGCCGCGGGCATCGACTACGAGCAGGCCGAGGCGACCTTCCTTCCCTCCGTGAAGATCGAGGTTGACGTCGAGGGCGCGCGCAAGGTGCTCAGGCTCATCGACGCGCTCGAAGACTCCGACGACGTGCAGAACGTGTGGGCCAACTTTGACGCCTCTGACGAGGTGCTCGAGGCAGCAAGCGCATAGCCCGTGCGCATCCTCGGGGTTGACCCTGGACTCACGCGATGCGGGCTTGGGGTCGTCGACGTTGACGGCCGTAAGGCGAGGCTAGTGAGCGTTCAGGTCGCAGCGACCCCCAGTACGTGGGAGACCCCGGCGAGACTTGCCGCGATCGCGGATGCCCTCGACGAGGTGATTGCGACGCACAAACCGCAGGCGGTAGCGCTCGAGCGAGTGTTCGCCCAACACAACGTGCGGACCGTCATGGGAACGGCCCAGGCATCCGGCGTGGTGATGCTTGCCGCCGAACGTGCCGGGCTCACGGTGAACCTATACACGCCCAGCGAGGTCAAGGCGGCCATGACGGGGGACGGCCGCGCGGCCAAGGCACAGGTTGGCTTCATGGTTGCAAAGATCCTTGGGCTTGCGGAACCCCCCAAACCGGCCGACGCTGCAGACGCCCTGGCAATCGCCGTCACCCACGGTTGGCGCGGGCGTGCACAGGGAACCGCAACGAGCGCCCAGGAGCGCTGGGTCGCCGCCGAACGTGCGGCGCGCCGTCGTTAATGCGTCAGTGCTAACCCGTACGGTATTCGTACATACGTTCGAAGGGGCAGCGCTGTTGGGAACCACACCGTGATCGCTCAGCTCACCGGAACTGCGGTGCAGGTTGGTGCTACGTCTGCCGTCATCGACGTCCAAGGCGTAGGGATGCTGGTGCAGTGCACCCCTGGAACTCTCGCCGGGATCCGCCACGGGCAGGCCGTTACGGTGCACACGCAGCTCGTTGTGCGTGAGGATTCGCTGACGCTCTTTGGTTTTGCAACCGGCGCGGAGCGCGACGCCTTCGAGACGCTGCAGTCCGTGCAGGGCGTTGGACCCAAGCTGGCGCTGGCGATGCTCGCGGTGCATCCACCAGAGCAGCTCGCTGCGGCCGTGGCGGCAGGGGACAGGGCCGCGCTTGAGCGAGTGCCCGGGGTTGGTGCGAAGGTTGCCGCACGTCTCATGCTTGAACTGGGCGGAAAGCTCGTCATTGATGCTGCTCCCGCGCTGGCAGGAGACGCGCGCGGCCAGGTCGTGGATGCCCTCGTGAGCCTCGGCTGGAACGCGAAGTCGGCCGGCGCTGCGGTTGATGCCGTCACCGAAGGACCGGTGGCGGAGGCGGACGTCGCCGCGACCCTGAGGGCAGCCCTCCAGAGGCTCGGTGGTCAGCGTGGATGACACGTGGGAGCTCGACGGAGCTGATCGCATCGTTGGCGGCGACGCGGACGCGATCGAACGTTCAACGGAGGCCGCCCTGCGGCCCACGAGTCTCGAAGAGTTCATTGGCCAAGAGGCGGTTCGTGAACAACTGTCGCTCGTGCTGAAGGCGGCGGCCGCCCGTGGGGCGTCCGCCGACCACGTGCTGCTCTCCGGACCTCCGGGCCTTGGTAAGACAACGCTGGCGATGATCGTCGCCGGTGAGCTCGGCGCCGCCCTACGCATAACGTCGGGCCCTGCAATCCAGCATGCCGGCGACCTCGCGGCGATCCTGTCGTCGCTCGAAGCAGGGGATGTTCTTTTTATCGACGAGATACACCGCCTTGCCCGGCCGGTCGAGGAGATGCTCTACCTGGCCATGGAGGACTTCAGGGTCGATGTCGTTGTAGGCAAGGGGCCCGGTGCCACGTCGATTCCGCTCACGCTGCCGGGTTTCACCGTGGTTGGCGCAACGACCCGGGCAGGGCTGCTGCCCGCGCCGTTGCGAGACCGTTTTGGATTTACCGCGCACCTCGACTTCTACTCGCCGGAAGAATTGCTGCGGATTGTGACGCGATCTGCCGGAAAGCTTGAGTTCGGAGTCGAGGCCGATGCCGCAGCGGAGATTGCGTCGCGCTCGCGGGGAACGCCCCGTATTGCCAACCGGCTGCTGCGACGGGTTCGCGACTGGGCAGAGGTGCACGGCGACGGAGCGGGCACGCTCGCGGCGGCGCGGTCTGCGCTTGAGATGTACGAGGTTGATGAGCGCGGTCTCGACAGGCTGGATCGTGCTGTGTTGAGTGCGCTGTGCACGCGCTTTGGGGGCGGCCCTGTGGGCCTATCGACGCTTGCTGTCTCCGTTGGCGAGGAAGCCGAGACGGTCGAATCCGTCGTAGAGCCCTTCCTCGTGAGGGAGGGTCTCGTGACTCGCACGGCCCGCGGCAGAGTCGCAACACAGGAGGCGTTTGCCCACCTCGGGGTGGCTGGCGCAAAGGGCACTTCGAGCCGACTGTTCGAGTAGGCTTCCCGCACCGCCTAGAATCGTCGGGGCCCCGTAGGGCCGGCCGAACGTAAAGGAAGCCGAGTGTCAACTGTTGTCAAGAGCGCGCGCCGCGCGCTCATCTGGCTGGGCGTGATCATTTTCGCCCTGTATTCGATCCTCACGATCGGGGTGATGAAAGACAAAACGTCCTTCGCCCCCGGTCTAGCGCTCGACCTCGCAGGCGGCCGCACGCTGATCCTTGAGGCGACACCCACAGACGGTTCAACGATCTCTGAGACTGAGCTTGAACAGGCGGTGGAGGTCATTCGTCGTCGCATCGACGCATCGGGCTTCACGGAAGCCGAGATCTCTACGCAGGGCGACAACACCATCGTGATCGGGCTCGCGGGTAACCCCTCGGACCGCACTATTGACCTGATTCGCCAGAGCGCGCAGTTGCAGTTCCGCCCGGTCCTGCTTGTGGGATCGCCAGAGGCCACAAGTTCAGCGACCCCCGAACCGTCAGTTTCGCCCTCGGTGTCTGCATCGCCGGATCCGAGTGCCTCGCCCAGTGCCTCGCCCAGTGCGTCGCCCACCGCGGAAGATGAAGTGGTCACCGGCGGTTCGGCCACTCCAACGCCTGACGCGTCCGCCACTCCTGACGCGAGCACGTCGCCGGATCCTTCGGCATCCCCATCCGCCGGGCCCAGCCCGGTGCCTGGGGAGACCGACCCATCGTCATTCGATTGGCTGACAGACGAGCTCTATGTGGAATACCAGGGGCTCAACTGCCTGGACAAGGCCAACTGGGTTGGTGTGCCACTTGGAGATTCTGATGCGGGCCACGCCGCTTGTACGTCAGACGGCACCGCCAAGCTCGCGATGGGCCCCGTAGAACTCGACGGATCCGATGTGAAGACCGCGACCTCCGGACCGCGCTACTCGCAGTCGGGCACCATGGTGGGCGACTACCAGGTTGTGCTTGAGTTCACGGCGGAAGGGGCCAAGAAGTTCTCGGCCATCACCAAGCGTCTCTACGACTTCTACCAGGCAGATCAGACCGACGATCGCGCCAGGTTCGCGATTCTCCTCGATGGCGGTGTGATCTCGTATCCGTTCGTCGAAAGCCACATCACAGGCGGCGAAGCGACGATCACCGGAGGCTTCACGCAGCAGTCCGCAGAGGAACTCGCCAACCAGCTGAAGTTCGGAGCGATTCCCCTGACTCTGACACTCCAGTCGAGTGAGTACGTCTCCGCTTCGCTAGGCACCGATCAACTTGAGAAGGGCCTTATCGCCGGCGCGATTGGCCTCTTGCTCGTCGTCATCTACTCGATGTTCCAGTACCGCGCGCTTGGCATGGTGACCATCGGATCGCTCGTTATTGCGGGTGTAATCGTCTATGGGGTGATTGCCCTCCTAAGCTGGGGCGTGGGGTATCGGCTCTCGCTCGCGGGTGTGGCCGGTCTCATCATCGCGATCGGTATCACGGCGGACTCGTTCATCGTGTACTTCGAGCGCGTTAAGGATGAACTGCGGGAAGGAAGGTCCCTGCAATCGTCGATTGATCACGCGTGGAAGCGGGCGCGACGTACCATCCTGGCCTCCGACGCGGTGAGCTTCCTCGCGGCCGTCGTGCTGTACATGCTTGCCATCGGTAGCGTGCGCGGATTCGCGTTCACGCTTGGGCTCACAACGCTCGTCGACGTGATTGTCGTCATCCTGTTCACGCACCCAATTCTGTTGCTGCTGAGCAGAACGAAATTCTTTGGCCAAGGACACCGTTTCTCCGGCCTCGACCCGCGTCAACTGGGTCAAACAACCATCTACAAGGGCCGTGGCCGGGTCGCAGTCGCGCCGTCTGCCAACGCAGCTGAGGCATCGGGCCTCACGCTTGCCGAACGCAAGGCAGCCGCAGCGAAGGGAGAGCAGGAATGAAGCTCAGCCTTGCCGAATGGGGCAACCAACTGCACTCCGGTGAGCGCACGTACGCGATTGTTCCAAAGCGGCGGATGTGGCTCACGATCTCTGGCATCGCGCTTCTCGCGTGTCTTGCGATCCTCGGAATCCGCGGTCTGAACTTTGGAGTCGACTTCACTGGCGGCACCGTGTACATGGTCACGAAGCCTGCAAACCCGGATCCCGCCATCGCAGAAGAGATTGTTGCCGAGCACGCCCCAGGCACAGAACCCCGAATCAGCATTCTCGGTGGAGAGTCCATTCGCATTCAGATCGGCGAAGTCGACATTGAGACTCAGCGCGCGATCAAGGATGACCTCACAGAGGCCTATGGCGTCGAAGTTAGCGACTCCCTCGTTGGCCCCACGTTTGGTGCCGAGGTTGGCGAAAAGGCCATTCAGTCACTGATCGTCTTCCTCGTGCTCGTGGCACTCGTGATGACGGTCTACTTCCGTGCGTGGCGTATGGCAGTTGCCGGAGTCGTGGCGCTGCTGCACGACCTCATCTTCACCGTGGGCATCTATGCGCTCATTGGATTCGAAGTGACGCCTGCCACCGTCATCGGGTTCTTGACGATCCTTGGCTACTCGCTCTACGACACGGTCGTGGTGTTCGACAAGGTCCGCGAGAACACAGAGAACCTCACCACTCAGCATCGCTACACGTATGACGAACTCGCGAACCTGGCTCTTAACCAGACGCTTGTGCGTTCGATCAACACGTCGATCGTCGCGTTGTTGCCCGTTGCCTCGATTCTCTTCATCGGTTCGTTCATTCTTGGCGCCGGAACCCTCAAGGACATTTCGCTCGCGCTCTTCGTGGGTATGGCCGTGGGCACCTATTCGTCGCTCTTCGTGGCCACGCCTCTTGAGGTAACACTTCGAGATCGCGAAGAGAAGATTCGCAAGCACACCAAGCAGGTGCTCGACATGCGTGCGTCTGGGAAGAGCGACGTGGTGATCGATGAGGCCGGCAACGTGCGGGTTGGCGCTTTGCAGCCTGGTGGGCACATGGGCCAAGGGGCGCAACCTAAGCGCAAGGGTCGCAAGTAGACTTAAGGCTTCTTATGGCTAGGAGGCTGCGATGACGGATACCCGTACTCCAGCCTCGTCCGGCCGGGGATTCCTGCGCAGGCCCGCTCGCGAGCAAACTGCGATCGACGGTGTGCTCGAGACGTACCACCGCATGTATCCGCGGTCCAAGACGTCGCTGATCGAACGGGCATACGTTGTCGCGGAGAAGGCACACCAGGGCCAGTCTCGGCGTAGCGGTGAGCCCTACATCACCCACCCGATCGCGGTGGCGCAGATTATCGCTGACCTTGGCCTTCCGGACTCGGTGATCGCCGCCGCGTTGTTGCACGACGTCGTTGAGGACACCGAGTACGGCATCGAGCGCATGCGGGAGGAGTTTGGCGACGAAGTCACGATGATCGTGGACGGCGTCACTAAACTCGACAAGGTCAAGTACGGGGATGCCGCGCAAGCGGAGACTGTGCGCAAGATGGTCGTGGCGATGGCCAAGGACATCCGCGTGTTGCTGCTCAAGTTGTGCGACAGGCTTCACAATGCGCGCACCTGGGAGTTTGTTGCTCCAGAGAGCGCGCGCCGCAAGGCGCAAGAGACCCTCGAGATCTACGCGCCACTTGCCCACCGAATGGGCCTCAACGCGATCAAGTGGGAGCTTGAGGACCTGTCCTTCAAGACGCTGTACCCAAAGATCTACCAAGAGATCGTTGATGTCGTCACCGAGCGCGCCCCGGAGCGCGAGAAGTACCTCGATGAGGTGCGCGCGGAGATCGACAAGGACCTTAAGTCCATGAAGATCAAGGCGGAGATCTCCGGACGGCCAAAGCACTACTACTCGGTGTACCAAAAGATGATTGTCCGCGGCCGTGACCTCGGTGACATCTATGACCTCGTTGGCGTGCGAATCCTCGTTGACTCGGTTCGCGATTGCTACGCAGTCCTTGGCGCGATGCATGCCCGCTACCAGCCGGTTCCCGGCAGGTTCAAGGACTACATCGCCATGCCAAAGTTCAACCTTTACCAGTCGTTGCACACCACCGTGATCGGTCCCACCGGCAAGCCCGTTGAGTTGCAGATTCGCACCTGGGACATGCACCGTAGGGCTGAATACGGTCTTGCTGCCCATTGGCGCTACAAGGAGACAGCTCGCGGTGCGAACGTCAGCGAGAACCCAGGGGATCTTGGCTGGCTGCGGCAAATTGCTGACTGGCAGCAAGAGACCGCAGATCCGAGCGAGTTTCTCGACTCGCTGCGAGGCGAGATTTCGCGCGCAGAGGTCTACGTATTCACGCCTCGGGGAAAGTTGCTCGCGCTTCCGCACGGGGCGACTCCCATCGACTTCGCATACGCGGTGCACACAGAGGTTGGGCACAAGACCATCGGTGCGCGGGTCAATGGACGTCTAGTTTCTCTCGATTCCACGCTTGAAAACGGCGACACGGTAGAGGTGCTGACGAGCTCTGATGAGAACGCGCACCCCAAGCGCGACTGGCTTGAATTCGTGCAGTCCACTCGCGCGAGGAACAAGATTCGGCAGTGGTTCACTCGCGAGCGTCGCGAGGAGTCAATCGAGACCGGCCGCGACATGCTCGCACGAGCGATCCGCCGTCATCACCTCCCCATGCAGCGCCTGATGAGCAAGTCGACCCTCCTCGCACTCGCCAAGGAGATGCACTACGACGACGTCGATTCGCTCTACGCCGCCATCGGCGAGCACAAGGAGCAGGCGTCGGACGTCGTCACCCGCATGATCGAGGCGTTCGGCGGTGAAGAGGGAGCTGACGAAGACGTCACCGAGATGTCGCGCCCGGGAATACCGCAGAAGGCGCGCAGGGGTGATCCGGGCGTTTCCGTGCATGGACTGACAGACGTCGTTGTGAAGCTCGCTAAGTGTTGCACCCCGGTTCCTGGCGACCCCATTCAGGGCTTCGTCACTCGCGGGGCTGGTGTCAGCGTCCACCGCGCGGACTGCGAGAACCTCGTGCGCCTCAGGGCGCAGAGCGAGCGCCTCATTGACGTGCAGTGGACGGGACAGTCAGAAACGACCTTCCTGGTACAGATCGAGGTGGAAGCGCTCGACCGCAACAGGTTGCTTAGCGATGTCACCAAGGTCCTCTCCGACTATCACGTGAACATTTTGTCCGCGCAGGTCGCGACAACCAAGGATCGTGTCGCGTGGTCCAGCTTCTCGTTCGAGATGGCGGATCCGTCGCACCTCGGTGCAGTCCTTGCGGCGGTGCGGCGAATCGACGGTGTCTACGACGCCCGTCGCGTGACGGGCGGCAAACGCTTCTAGAGCGCGGCAAGCGCGTCGAGAATGCTCGTGACACGGGGTCGGCGCCCGGTGTTGGTTCCCACCGACACGAGCGCTTCCCGCAGGGCTTCGGTGCTTGTCAGCCCGGTTCGCAGGGCCGACGCTGTGGCCGGGATTGCCTTCGTTGCGGGGGAGTGGACCAGCGCGTCAATGCACGCTCGGGCGGGTGTTGCTGTTCGAAGTCCCGACGGGTCACTCGCCAACCCAAAGAGCGATCCCATGTGGAACACCACACCAGGGCCGCCCTCAGCGGGGAGGGTTCTGTGAGTGCCCCGCGGGGTAGCGAGGTCAAGGTGCGGGGGAGCGGCGCAAAGCCCGTCGATCCACAGCACGGCGAGCCCGGTGAGCCACGCGTGAGAAGGCACGAATGGCGCGAGCAGGTACTCGCGTACAGCGCGCGAATCCTCAACATCGGCCGGCATTGCACGGTTGGCAATGACGTTGTGCACGAGCCCGTCGGCGACAAGCCTTGAAAATGCGATGGGACCAACGCGATCCCGGGTCACGAGCAGCATCTAGGCAGTATTGCCGCCCAAGCGAAATCCCGTGAGCCCCTGTGGATTGTCAGCCGGTGATTTGCTTGAGCCACGCCTTGCGGGCGTCGAGCGATTCCTTGATCGACTTCTTCTCTGCTGGAGTCTTTGCGGCCGCTAGCTTCGCTTCGAGCTCGGCGATCGCGGACTGTAGCTGCGCGGCGGCGCCGGAGACGCGAGCCTCGAGCTCCGGGCTGCGGGAGTTCCATTCAGCGCTCTCGGCATCGCGGACGGCGCGATCGACCGCGCCTAGGCGGCGCGATAGCGCCTGAGACTCGTTGCGCGGTAGCCGGCCCGCGGCCTCGAAGGCATCCTGCGCAGCACGCAAAGCGGTCTTCGCGGCAGCGAGGTCCTTAATCGGAAGCAACTTCTCAGCGGTCTTTACGGCAGCTTCCGCAGCCTCAACGTGGGGCGCAAGCTCGGCCTCTTCAGCGTCGGCCTGCGCGCGTCGGGCCTCGAAGAACGCATCCTGGGCGCCTTGGAACCGCTTCCACAACGCATCGTCAACGCTGCGCCGTCCCCGGCCTGCGCTGCGCCAAGCCGTCATCAGGTCACGGAATTCGCGTGCACCACGTTCAAAGTCGGCACGGGGAGAATCGGCGCCGGCAACGAGCGCTTCTGCGCGCGCGACAAGCGCTTCCTTGCTTGAGGCGACGGCAGCATTCGCGCCGTCAAGCTCGGCGAAGTGGTGCTTGCGTGCCTTCTCGAAGACTGTGCGGGCGTGAGTGAAGCGCTTCCACAGTGCGCGCTCGGTGTCCTTGGCAAGGCGCGCGCCGGATCGTTGCGCTTCCTTCCATTCGTCAAGGAGTGCGCGCAGGGCAGCGGTGTCGTCCTTCCAGTGGACCTTCTCGATTGGAGCCGCGGCGATGGCTTCCGCGCGGGCGACGATCTCTTCTCGCAGAGCCGTCGCCTCCTTGCGGGCCTGGCGACGTTCCTCAGCTAGTGCCTCACGGGCGGCGACAGCTTCCGCCTCAACGGGCGCGAACGCCGCACGCAGCGCCGCGAGGTCGCCAACAACCTTGGGCTCCGCAAGCGCACCCTGAATCGTCGCGAGCGAACCGTCGATGTCCTTGGGGCTGAGCTCTGCGGCCTGCAGGCGAGCGTGGAAGCGCTCAATGTTCGCCTTGAGTTCAAAGTAAGCGCGCACAAACGGCACCAGGGGGGAGTCGCCCTGCGCAGGGCCAACCTCATGGCTGGATTCGCCGTCGGCAACACTCACGACGTCATCGGTGACGCTTCCGAACGCCGCCGCTGCTGCCAGTTCCTCTTCAGGAACGTCGGCAACGACGGGCACGCGCACGGGGTGCGTCGAGTGCGCCGCGACAACCGCGGGACTCGCCGGTCTGAACGCACCCGGCTTGGGAACGGGCCGGGGCTTTGCGGCGCTCGGGGGTGTGGCCTCGGCTTCCGTGACGGCAGCTTGGGGCATGGACTCGGTGGGCTCTTGCGAACTCATGGGAGGGTCACCTCATTGATGATGACGGACGCGGCGGTAGGTTCGGCGGAGGACCCGCAGTTCGTTCCCGCCAGGGCAACGCCCACAAGAATACTCAGCCCAGGGGCCTCAGCGCCCAATCCGCCTGGCAAGGGGTGGAACAATGGCGGCATGTCGCGCGTCACACCCCTGTCCGGTTTTCCCGAATGGAGCCCGTCCGAGCGGATTGTCGAGGCCTCCATCATTGCCTCGCTGCGCGAGGTGTTTGAGCTTCATGGGTTCGCGGAGATTGAGACGCGGTCGGTAGAACCGGTTGGCCGGCTTGCCGGCGATTCGGATGCCGCGAAGGAGATTTACGCGCTTACGCGGCTCAAGGCCGAGGATCAGCCCGACGCCCGGCTTGGCCTGCACTTTGACCTCACGGTGCCCTTTGCTCGCTACGTCGAGGAGTTCGCGCCAAAGCTTGCCTTCCCCTTCCGCCGCTACCAGATCCAGAAGGTGTGGCGAGGGGAGCGGCCGCAAGAGGGTCGCTACCGGGAGTTCTATCAAGCGGACATCGACGTTGTTGGGCGTGACGTGCTCCCAGCGCACATCGAGGCAGAGGTCGCCATCGTCATGGCGCGTGCCCTCGCCGCCTTGCCGATTCCGCAGGCGCGCATGCACATCAACAATCGCCGGCTCGTCGAGGGCTTCTACCGGGCCGTGGGGATCGAGGATGTTGCAGGCGCGCTCCGTTCCGTCGACAAACTCGACAAGATCGGCAGCGACGGAGTTCGTGCGGAACTCGCCGCCAAGGGCGTCAGCGACACCGCGGCTGACGGCGTCCTGCAACTGGCGAAGATTCACTCTCGCGATGCGTCCTTCGCGCACGCTGTCGACGACCTGTGGCAAACAACCTTGACGAACGGTGACGCAGAGGCGGAGAAGTTGCTCGCCGATGGCGTTGCCGAACTCGCTGCGCTCGTTAACGCCGTCAACGCGGCGGTTCCGGGCACGGCGGTTGCCGATCTTCGCATCGCACGCGGCCTCGACTACTACACGGGCTCCGTCTACGAAACGGTGCTCGAGGGCCACGAGGACTTGGGTTCGATCTGTTCCGGTGGTCGCTATGACTCGCTCGTTGCGGGGGGCGGATTCCCCGGCGTCGGGATGTCTATCGGGGTGTCACGGCTTGTAAGCCGGGTGTTGACCGCTGGCCTGGCCAGCGCAACCCGCGCCGTGCCGTCGGCCGTGCTTGTTGCGGTGACTGACGAGGACTCGCGCGAGGCGTCTAATGCGATAGCCGATGCCTTGCGTTCGCGTGGCATCCCCACGGAAGTCGCCCCCAGCGCCGCAAAGTTCGGCAAGCAGATTCAACATGCTGAGCGCCGCGGCATCCCCTTCGTGTGGTTCCCGGACTCCGGTGAGGTCAAGGACATTCGCTCCGGCGATCAGGAGCAGGCGGACGCTGCAACGTGGGAGCCCCCCATTGACGATCTCTGGCCGCTCGTCGTCCCCGGCTAGACTGATCCCTGCTCTCAGCGCTTCTTCAGCGCCCGCTGTTTCGAAAGGCCTCACCGTGCTCCGCACCCACCTTGCAGGTTCCCTTCGCGCCGCCGACGCCGGCGCCACCGTCACGCTCGCCGGCTGGGTGGGTCGCCGCCGCGATCACGGGGGAGTCGCGTTCATTGATCTGCGCGACGCCTCTGGCTTTGCCCAGGTAGTGCTTCGCGAAGACATCGCGCACGAACTGCGCACCGAGTACGTCATTCAGGTGACGGGCGAGGTGCGGTTGCGCCCGGATGGCTCCGCGAACGCCAACCTCGCATCTGGCGAGATCGAGGTTGTTGGAACTGAGGTTGTCATCCTCAACACCTCCGCGCCTACGCCGTTCCCGATTGACGAGCACGTCACCGTCGGTGAAGAGGCGCGCCTCAAGCACCGCTACCTTGATCTGCGCCGTCCCGCACAGCGCAACGCAATAGTGCTCCGCTCCAAGGCGAACGCCGCCGCGCGCCGCGTGCTCGACCGCCACGACTTCCTCGAGATCGAGACGCCCACGCTGACGCGGTCAACGCCCGAGGGCGCCCGTGACTTTCTTGTGCCTGCTCGCCTCAGCCCGGGTTCCTGGTACGCGCTGCCGCAGTCACCTCAGCTCTTCAAGCAGCTGCTCATGGTCGCGGGCATGGAGCGGTACTACCAGATCGCACGCTGCTACCGCGATGAGGACTTCCGTGCGGACCGCCAGCCGGAGTTCACGCAGCTCGATGTCGAGATGTCATTTGTGGACCAAGACGATGTCATCGCGCTGGGTGAGGAGATCGTGCGGGAGCTGTGGAGCCTGATCGGGTACGAGGTCTCGACGCCGATCGCACGCATTACGTTCGCTGACGCGATGGCCCGCTTCGGTTCCGATAAGCCAGACCTGCGCTTTGGTCTTGAACTCACCGAGCTCACCGAGTACTTCAAGGACACGCCGTTCCGCGTGTTCCAGGCGCCCTATGTTGGCGCCGTGGTCATGCCCGGCGGCGCCTCGCAGCCGCGCAAGACCCTTGATGGCTGGCAGGACTGGGCAAAGCAGCGCGGCGCGCGCGGCCTCGCATATGTTCTCGTTGGCGACGACGGCGAACTTGGTGGTCCCGTCGCTAAGAACCTGTCAGAGACTGAACTTGCCGGGCTCGCGGAGGCAACCGGAGCGTCGGCCGGTGACTGCATCTTCTTCGCCGCCGGCGAGGTCGAGGCTTCACAGACGCTGCTCGGTGCGGCGCGAGGTGAGATCGCTCGCCGCGTGGGCCTCGTCGACGAGTCCCGTTTCGAGTTTGTGTGGGTCGTCGACGCGCCGCTGTTTAAGCCGGTCAAGCAAGATGACGACGACGTTGCGCTGGGCCACTCCGCGTGGACGGCCGTGCATCACGCGTTCACGAGCCCCAAGCCGGAGTTCATGGACACCTTCGACACCGACCCCGGCCCGGCGAACGCGTACGCCTACGACATCGTGTGCAACGGCAACGAGATCGGCGGCGGCTCCATCCGTATTCACCGCCGTGACGTTCAGGAGCGCGTGTTCTCCGTGATGGGGATCGGCGCAAACGAGGCGCAAGAGAAGTTTGGCTTCCTGCTGGACGCCTTCCAATTTGGCGCGCCCCCGCACGGCGGCATCGCGTTTGGGTGGGACCGCGTGGTGATGCTGCTCGCGGGAGTCGACTCGATCCGCGATGTCATCGCCTTCCCCAAGTCCGGCGGAGGCTACGACGCGCTCACGGACGCGCCAGCGCCCATCACACCGGCACAGCGCAAGGAAGCTGGCGTCGACTTCGTTGCTGAGGAGCCCAAGGAGGCTGCTCCCGCTTAAGCGCGGTTGCGGTCCCGGCTCGTTGGTGACCGCCATAGGCTTGGGCTCGTGGACCTCTTCGACGCACAGGCGACGTCCGCCTCCGGCGTCCCCGAGCTCGCCTCGAACGCACCGCTCGCGGTGCGCATGCGCCCGCGCAGCCTCGATGAAGTCGTGGGCCAGGGTCACTTGTTGAAGGAGGGTTCGCCGCTCGTCCGCCTCATTGGGCCCGACGCTGCGGCGGCTTCGATCGTCCTGTGGGGTCCTCCTGGCACGGGAAAGACCACGCTCGCCTATCTCGTTGCGGGGAACCGCCGTTTCGTTGAGCTGAGCGCCGTCACAGCGGGCATCAAGGACGTTCGCGCCGTGATCGACGATTCCAAGCGGCGTGTTGCGACGGGGGAGCGCGAGACCGTGCTCTTCATCGATGAGATTCACCGGTTCACGCGCACACAGCAGGATGCGCTGTTGCCCGCGGTCGAGAACCGGTGGGTGACGCTGATTGGCGCCACCACGGAGAATCCCAGCTTCTCCGTCGTTGGCCCGCTTCTGTCGCGCAGCCTGCTGCTGACGCTCAAGCCGCTCGCGGAGGACGACGTCAGAGCGCTCGTGGAGCGCGCGATCGCCAACGAGCGGGGCCTTGCGGGAGCCGTTGAGGTTGACGGTGATGCTGTGGACCACATCGTTCGCGTGGCGGGGGCCGATGCCCGCAAGGCGCTGACGCTCCTCGAAGCGATCGCGGACGCCGCAGGCGCCGGCGGCACCGTGACCGTAGAACTCGCGGAGCAGGCGATGGATGCCGCGCTTGTTGCCTACGACAAGTCAGGCGACCAGCACTACGACGTCATCTCCGCGTTCATCAAGTCCGTCCGTGGATCCGACGCGGATGCCGCGTTGCACTACTTGGCACGCATGATCGTGGCGGGGGAGGACCCACGATTCATCGCGAGACGCCTCGTCATCCTCGCGGCGGAGGACATCGGGCTCGCGGACCCTCAGGGCCTCGTCATCGCGCAGGCCGCCGCGGACGCAGTGAGCTTCATTGGGATGCCAGAGGGGCGCATCGTTCTCGCGGAGGCGACTACGTACCTCGCGCTCGCTCCCAAGTCCAACCGTTCGTACAAGGCAATCGACGCGGCCATCGCTGATGTGCGGGCAGGCCGGGCGGGAACCGTTCCCGAGCACCTGCGGGACGCCCATTACGCAGGCGCCGAACGGATCGGACACGGCAAGGGCTACCAGTACGCGCATGATGCACCTCATGCGGTCGCAGAGCAGGACTACTTGCCTGACTCCGTTGCGGGCGCGGCCTACTACCAACCGTCTGACCGGGGCTTTGAGCGCACCTTGAGTGAGCGTCGGGCAGCGATACTGAAACTCTTGGGCCGCCCCACCGAGTGATTCCCAAGGGTCCTTGAGGCAGAAGTGACAGATGTGACGCCGTTACGGTGGTTTTGAGTCACATACGTCACATGCGCACCAAGCACCCTTGGTAATCAACGTGCTGGCCGGTTGGGTGCGGGTTTGGTACACTTTTCGATAGCCCTCGCGGGCGGTTGGCTGCTGTCCCCGCGATCTCACTCAATTTCATGGCATACGAACACGCATGCGCGCGTTCATAACTCTTAAGGATTCACCTTGACTTCAGTACAGAAGGCACGTCGCCAGGTTCGCCTGTCGCGCAGCCTGGGTCTTGCCCTGACGCCGAAGGCTGTCAAGCACTTCGAGAAGCGTCCCTACCCCCCCGGCGAGCACGGTCGTACCGCTCGTCGTAAGGAAAGCGACTACGCCGTTCGTCTTCGCGAGAAGCAGCGTTTGCGCGCCCAGTACGGCCTTCGCGAGAAGCAGATGACCTCCACCTACGCCGAGGCGAAGAAGGAATCCGGTCTGACCGGTGAGGCCTTTGTCGAGTTGCTTGAGATGCGCCTTGACGCACTCGTGCTGCGTGCGGGCTTTGCTCGCACCATCCTGCAGGCCCGCCAGACGGTTCTGCACCGCCACATCCTCGTTGACGGCAAGATCGTGGACCGCCCGTCGTTCCGCGTGACCCCGGGCCAGACCATTCAGATCAAGCCCAAGGCCGTCACCCTCGAGCCCTACATGGCTGCCGCCGCTGGTGCGCACCGCGATGTGCTGCCCGAGGTCCCGGACTACCTCGACGTCACGCTCGAGAAGCTCACCGCCAAGCTGGTGCGCCGCCCCAAGCGTGCAGAGGTCCCCGTGACCTGCGACGTGCAGCTCGTCGTTGAGTACTACGCCCGTTAACTACATGGCCCGCTAGTAGGCTTTAAGCACCATCGCAATCGCCGTCGAACCCGGGCATCTGCTGGGGTTCGGCGGCGTTGTTGTTTGTGAACCAACCTGGAGGACATCAATGCGCACCGCCGACATTCGCCAACGCTGGCTGGACTATTTCGAGTCCAACGGTCACGCGGTTGTGCCCTCGGCCTCGCTCGTGTCTCCGGACCCTTCTTTGCTGTTCACCGTTGCCGGCATGGTGCCCTTCATCCCGTACATGACTGGTGAGCAACCGGCTCCCTGGCCGCGTGCAACGAGCGTGCAGAAGTGCATTCGCACGCCTGACATCGAAGAGGTAGGCAAGACCACTCGCCACGGCACGTTCTTCCAGATGAACGGCAACTTCTCGTTTGGCGACTACTTCAAAGAGGGCGCGATCACGTACGCGTGGGACCTTGTTACGGGCTCCGAGGCCGACGGCAAGTATGGCTTCAACCCCGATGACGTCTGGGTCACCGTCTACCACGACGACGATGAGGCATTCGCGCTGTGGCGTGAGATCGCTGGCCTGCCCCAAGAGCGCATTCAGCGCCGCGGGAAGCTCGACAATTACTGGCACACCGGCCAGCCTGGTCCCGCGGGGCCGTGCAGCGAGATTTACATCGACCGCGGCGCGGAGTTCGGCAAGGATGGCGGCCCTGTTGTCGATGAAGACCGGTTCCTGGAGATCTGGAACCTCGTCTTCATGCAATACGAAATTGGTGACGTCAAGGCTAAGGACGAGTTCACGATCCGGCGCGAACTCCTCAATAAGAACATTGACACCGGGATGGGCCTAGAGCGCGTCGCCTACCTCAAGCAGGGAGTCGCGAACCTCTACGAGATCGACGAGGTGATCCCCGTCATTCGGATGGCGGAGCAACTGAGCGGGCGCACCTACGGCGCAAACCACGGCGACGATGTGTGGATGCGTGTGGTCGCGGACCACGTTCGTAGCAGCCTCATGCTCATCGGCGACGGCATCGTCCCTGGTAACGAAGGTCGCGGCTACGTCTTGCGCCGCCTCTTCCGCCGCAGCCTGCGCGCGATGCGACTTCTGGGCGTTGAGGACCACGTCATGCCTGAGTTGCTCACCACCAGCAGGGACGCGATGAGCCCCAGCTACCCGGAACTCGCGGCTAACTTTGACCGCATTAGCGCGATCGCGTACACCGAGGAGGACGCCTTCCGACGCACCCTCGCGAACGGCACCGTCATTCTCGACACGGCAGTGTCGAACGCCAAGAAGCAAGGCGCTAAGGCACTCGGCGGAGCGGACGTCTTCCAGCTCCACGACACCTACGGCTTCCCGTTTGACCTGACGCTCGAGATGGCGGCCGAGCAGGGCCTCACCGTCGACGAGGCAGGCTTCCGGTCGCTCATGCAGGAGCAGAAGGATCGCGCGCGGGCGGACGCGAAGGCCAAGAAGGGCGGGCACGCGGACATCGCTGTGTACCAGGACCTTCTTGCCGGCGGCACCACCCACTTCCGCGGCTACGACGAGTTGCAGGCACACGCCACCGTCGTTGCCGTCATCAAGGACGGCGTGAGCGTGCCCGTTGCCAGCGCAGGCGAGACCGTGGAGGTCGTCCTCAACGAAACGCCGTTTTACGCGGAATCCGGGGGCCAAGACGCGGACACGGGCGTGATTCGTGGCCCTCACGGCACCCTGAACGTCATCGACGTCCAGAAGCCCGTTAAGGATCTCATTGTGCACACCGTCACGGTAGAGGAGGGCGAGGTCGCTCCCGGTGACAAGGTCTCCGCGGAGGTCGATGGCGTCAACCGCCGCGACGCTTCCCGCGCGCACTCCGCCACCCACCTTGTGCACGCTGCCATTCACGAGGTGCTCGGCAAATCCGCGAACCAGGCTGGCTCGTACAACAAGCCGGGCTACATGCGACTGGACTTCTCGTGGACCCAGCCCGTGAGCGGCGCAGCGCGAGAGGACATCGAGCAGATCGCCAACCGTGCGATCCGCGAGGACCTCCCAGTCCAGACAACTGTCATGGGCCTCGAAGAGGCAAAGAACCTTGGCGCGATGGCTCTCTTTGGTGAGAAGTACGGCGATCGCGTGCGCGTTGTGGAGATCGGCGGCCCTTTCAGTCGCGAACTTTGTGCAGGCACCCACGTGGGCTCCTCAAGCGAGATTGGCCTGTTGTCGGTGACCGGCGAGGGCTCTGTCGGCTCGGGTGCGCGCCGCATCGAGGCGCTCGTTGGCGCGGACGCGTTCAAGCACCTCGCAACTGAACGCGCCATCGTCAGCGAGCTCACGAGCAATCTCAAGGTGCAGTCCGGTGACCTCGTTGGCCGCGTCGAGTCCCTCGTGAGCCGCCTCGCGGCAACGGAGAAGCGACTCGCGTCTCTTGAGCAAGAGAACGCATTGCGGGCGGGGGAGACTCTCGCCCAGGGCGCTACTCGCCTTGGGCAGATTACGGCCGTCGTTGCTGTTGCAGACGGTGCGGCCGGCGACACCCTTCGCACGCTTGCCCTTGACGTCCGCGACAGGCTCGGCAACGCGGATCCAGTTGTCGTCGCGCTGTTCAGCACGGGAGAGCGTCCCGGCGTGGTGGTGGCGACCAACGACGCGGCGCGCGCAGCCGGAACCCAGGCGGGCGAACTTGTGAGCCTCGCTTCAAAGGTTCTTGGCGGCGGTGGCGGAGGGCGTCCTGACGTCGCTCAGGGCGGCGGCACAGACGTTTCCAAAGTGCCCGACGCTGTGGCGGCTATCGAGGCAACGCTCGCGGGGCGTGGCTAAGGGAGTATGAACAGGGGAGTTCGCCTTGGCGTCGACGTTGGGTCCGTAAGGATCGGCGTCGCGGCAAGCGACCCAGAAGGCATCATGGCCTTTCCTGTGGAAACCGTTCCCGCAGGCGAAGGGGCGGCCGCGCGCGTTGCTGAAATAGCGTCGGACCGGCAGGCCACCATGATCTTCGTTGGCCTTCCGCGTACCCTTGCGGGTCGTGGGGGATCAAGCGCGGAGCTCGCCACCGAGTTTGCGAGGCAGGTTGCGGAACTCTCACGGGTGGACGTTCGTTTGATAGACGAGCGTTTTTCGACGACGACGGCTTCGCGTGCCCTCTCGGGTGCGGGTAAGTCGGCCAAGCAGCAGCGCCAGATCATTGATCAGGCCGCCGCAGTGGTGATCCTCGAGTCCGCATTAGACATAGACAGACAAGGGAATCTCGGTACAGTAACCGAGGGAATTCCGCGCGAGGGAAACGATGACAGATCTCTTTGAGGCTGAAACGGCCACCACGACGACGCTTGACATGCGTCGGTTGCAGCGCAACAAGCGCCGCGCCACGCGTCGCAAGTGGACCGTCCTGGTATCTGTCGTTGCGATCGTCGTCTTTGCTATCGGCGCGTCCGTTGCTTGGAACTTCGTAGGAACTTTCAAGACCACGGGCACCGAGATCGCGGATTACGAGGGCTCGGGACAGGGCACCCTTCAGATCGTCATTGACCCGGGCGACACCGGCGCAGATATCGCGACCACCCTTGCGGACGCCGGCGTTGTCGCCTCGCGCCAAGCCTTCTTGCAAGAGTGGAACGCCAACGCGGACTCGGCGAGCATCGTCCCCGGCTACTACTGGGTCCACCGCGAGATGAAGGCGCAGTTTGCGCTGCAATCGCTCTTGGATCCCGGAACGCGCGAAGTCCGCACCGTCACCGTTACCGAGGGCTCAAACCTCGCAACGTTTGCCGAGCGTATCGCCGCCATTACCGGCGCAACGGATGAAGAAGTTAAGGCAGCGATGGAAGACACAGACGCGCTGGGCCTTCCCGCCTCCGAGAAGGGCAAACTCGAGGGCTGGCTGTTCCCTGCGCGCTACGAGTTCGACCCCGGCGTCACTCCACAAGAGGTTCTCAGCACAATGGTGGCCCGCACCATTCAGCAGCTCGACACGTTCGGCGTAGCTGAGGCCGACCGCCATGACATCCTCACGATCGCTTCGTTGATTGAGCGTGAGGCGCGCCTTGACGAGGACCGGCCAAAGGTGGCGTCGGTCATCTACAACAGACTTGCCAAAGACATGCCGCTGGAACTTGACTCGACGATCAAGTACTACGCGAACAGCGAGGGTGTCTTGACCTCGGATGAAGAACGCGCAGACACGAACCCGTACAACACATACCTTTACGCTGGTCTGCCTCCGGGCCCCATTGCGAGCCCCGGTGCTGCAGCCATCGAGGCAGCGGTGAAGCCTGCGGACACGAAGTACCTGTTCTTTGTGACCGTCAACACGGACACGGGTGAGACCAAGTACGCGCAGAAGTACCCGCAGCACCAGAAAAATGTCAAAGAGTTCCAGAAGTGGTACCGAGACAACAACTAGCCGACCGATGATCAAGGCATCTCGTGCTTGAGTCCCGGCGCGCGGCCGTTCTTGGCCACCCGATCGCACACTCCCTTTCGCCAACCCTTCACAGGGCCGCGTATGAAGCACTGCGCTTGCCATGGCACTACGACGCGATCGACCTTGACGCGGCTGGCTTCGCGCCCTTCCTTGCCAGCTTGGACTCGAGTTGGGCGGGCCTGTCGCTGACAATGCCGCTCAAGGTCGAGGCAGTGCCGCATATGGACTTCATCGAGCCCATGGCCAAACTCGTTGGCGCGATCAACACGGTGCTCATTCAGCCGTTTGGCGATCAGCGGCACCTGGTTGGCGCCAACACCGATGTTCATGGCGTTGTCGCGGCGTTGCGTGAGGCCGGACTCGAAAGTGCGCGGACCGGATTGGTGATTGGCGGGGGAGCGACCGCCACCTCCGCGATGGCCGCGCTCGGTGAACTTGGCGTCACTGCTCCGGTAATTGCTGTCCGGGACCGAGCTCGTGCAGGGGCGCTCTTGCGCGCCGCAACCAAAATGGGCGTGTCCGTCCACTTCGCGGACATTTCCCAAGCAGGCTTGCTCGCCGCTCAGGCAGACGTCGTGGTTTCCACCATCCCGGCCGACGCTGGGGCAAGGGTGGGGGAGCAGGTCACCACTGCGTCGGGCATGCTTTTGGACGTTGTGTACTCGCCGCCGGTTACCCCCTTGGGAGCGGCGTGGGAGGCGGCGGGTGGCACCCGCGTTGGCGGCGAACGAATGTTGCTGCACCAAGCAGGCGAACAAGTGCGGCTCATGACCGGGCGAGTTGCGCCGATAGATGAGATGAACGCCGCTCTGAGGGCCGTGTTGAATACCTAACACGGAGATGTGCCAAGGCTCGGCGCGCTGATAGCGTCCCATCCGTACCGAAATGGTGCGATTTGGCAGCGGGCTGAGGGAGTCTCCGTGAAGCAACTTGGTTCCATCCTCCTGGAAACCGGTGCACTCACCGAAGACCAGTTGATGGACGCCATCGACGAGCAGCAGCACCGAGGGCAAAGCCTTGGGCGCACACTCGTAGAACTGGGAATCATTAGTGAGGGCCAACTTGTTCGCGCCCTCGCGAGCCAGGTTGGTATGGAGTTCGTTGAACTCGGCGAATACCCCGTTGACCGCGCCGCGATTGCTCTTGTACCTGCCTCCGTTTGCCGCAGGCATAACGCGATTCCCGTTGGCATTCAAGACGGCGTGCTGCGCATTGCCATGTCGAACCCTGGCAACGTTGTTGCCGTCGATGACTTCCGCACCCTGACTCGCCTCCCGGTTGAGCCCCTGGTTGCCGCCTACGACGACGTGGTGCAGGCAATCGACCGTTATTGCCGCGCTGACAATGAGCTCGAGGGCCTGCAAGAAGAAATGCAGCAGGACGAGGGCACTGTCGGCATCGACAACCTTGACTTCAGCGCTGCCGTCGAAGACGACGCGCCAATCGTTCGCTTCGTCAACCTGCTCATCTCGCAGGCCGTGCAGGACCGTGCTTCTGACATTCACATCGAGCCAACGGAAGCCGACCTCACGGTCCGCTACCGCATCGACGGCGTTTTGCATGAGATGCAGCGTGCCTCGAAGTCGATTGCCGCTGGTGTGACGTCTCGCCTCAAGATCATGGCTGAGATCGACATTGCCGAACGCCGCAAGCCTCAGGATGGTCGCCTCTCTGTCAACCACCAGGGCCGCAAGATCGACCTGCGTGTTGCGACGCTTCCCACGGTGTGGGGCGAGAAGGTCGTCATGCGTATTCTCGACAACTCAACGGCGACGCTCGACCTCGCGGATCTTGGTCTGCGCCAGAGCAACTACGAGATGTACGCGGAGTCCTTCACCAAGCCGTACGGCATGATCCTGGTGACCGGGCCCACCGGTTCCGGTAAGTCGACGACGCTCTACGCGACGCTCAACCAGGTGTCGCGCCCAGAGATCAATGTCATCACCGTTGAGGACCCGGTCGAGTACCGCATCCCCGGCATTAACCAGGTGCAGGTGAACGTCAAAGCCGGCCTTACCTTCGCCTCAGCGCTGCGCTCGATTCTGCGTTCAGACCCCGACGTTGTGCTGCTTGGTGAGATCCGTGACCACGAGACCGCGCAAATCGCGATCGAGGCGGCACTTACTGGTCACCTCGTGCTCTCGACCCTTCACACCAACGACGCGCCTTCAGCGATGACGCGTCTCACGGAGATGGGGATTGAGCCGTTCCTGGTTGGATCTGCGATCGACTGCGTGGTGGCCCAGCGCCTCGCGCGCCGGCTGTGCTCGCACTGCGCTGAGGAGCACACGGACGTCACCCCGGCTCAATTGCCAAAGGGGATCGACTTCCCGGCCGACAAGCCCGTGCCCAAGCTCATGAAGCCTGTGGGCTGCAGCCGGTGCTCAAACACTGGCTACCGCGGGCGTGTTGCGCTCCACGAAATCATGGTCGTGACAGAGAAGATCGAGCGGCTCACGGTGGAACAGGCGTCTACCGGAGACATCTTGCGCGCTGCCCAGGAAAACGGCATGGAAACGCTGCTCCTTGACGGCTGGGCAAAGGTCCAGGACGGCGTCACGTCGCTTGAAGAACTGTTCAGGGTGGTGAAGTGATGAACACCACCTTCAGCACTGTCCGATTTGCGCCGATACATGGGGCGATCCAGTCCGATGATCGTGGAGGGCAGAGCTCGTGAGCTTCAACTTTGAACCGAACCCCGGCGCTCCCGGGGCGGCGCCTCAGGCGCCGGCAGCTCCCGTGGCGCCTCAGATGTCACAGCCAGGTCAGTGGGCGCCTGCGGCGCCGCAACAGCCTGGGCAGGCCGCGGCTCCCGCTCCCATGGCGGCACCGGGTGCCCCTGGCGCCGCTCCTTCAGCTGCTCCCGGCGCACCCGCTGGTGCGCCGGCCGTCAACACGTTGGCCGCCGCTGCCGCACAGGCCGCCGCCGCTGCAACAGCGTCGGCCCCTGCGACCCCGCCGGCAGCTCCCCAGGTTCGCGCCGTGACCGGCCAGCGCATCGGCATGAGCCAAGAGGTTCACGTCGATGACATCGACGTCAATGCCGCGCTGCGCAAAATGATCGCGATGCGGGCATCGGACCTGCACCTGACCGCAGGTTCGCCGCCGATGGTCCGGCTCGATGGCCAGCTTGCCGCGCTTGATGGCTATGAGCGCCTCAAGCCGGACGGACTTCAGCGCTCGCTGTACTCGCTCATTACCCAGGCGCAACGCGAAAAGTTTGAAGAAGAACTCGAGCTCGACTTCTCTCACGCGCTGGTGGGGGAGTCACGCTTCCGCGTGAACATCTACAAGCAGCGTGACGCTGTTGGTGCGGTCTTCCGTCAGATTCCTTACGAGATCAAGCCGCTCGAGGATCTGGGTATCCCCGCGGCCGTCTCCGGCTTCGCGGAACTCGCACGTGGACTCGTGCTCGTCACCGGACCAACGGGCTCCGGCAAGTCGACCACGCTGGCGTCGCTCGTTGACCTCGCGAACCGCAACCGTGCGGCGCACATCGTGACCGTCGAGGACCCAATCGAGTTCCTTCACCGTCACAAGCGTTCGCTCGTCAACCAGCGTGAGGTGGGCACGGACACTCACTCGTTCGGCAATGCCCTTCGCCACGTGCTCCGCCAGGACCCGGACATCATCCTCATCGGTGAGCTTCGCGACCTTGAGACCATCTCAGTCGCGTTGACCGCAGCCGAGACCGGTCACCTTGTCTTTGCGACCCTGCACACCCAGGACGCCGCACAGACGATCGACCGCATCATCGACGTCTTCCCTGCGGAGCAGCAGGGTCAGGTTCGCACTCAGTTGGGTACCGCAATCCAGGGCGTTGTCTGCCAGGCGCTGCTGCGCAGGGCCGATGGGCCGGGCCGTGCGGTCGCTGTAGAGGTGATGCTGGCGACGCCTGCAATTCGCAACCTGATTCGCGACGGAAAGACCCACCAGATCTACACGGCCCTTCAGGCCGGCGCCGCACAGGGAATGCAGTCCATGGACCAGCACCTCGCTGACCTTGTCAAGAGCGGCGCGGTCGGTTACGACTCTGCGCGCGAGATTTGCCGATCGGTTGAGGAATTCAACCGGCTGTGCGGACGGATCGGTGGTTAGTCATGGCTGTTACGGCGACAAAGTCCTTTAATTTCATTGCTCGCGATGCGAGCGGAAACACCGTCAAGGACGTGATGGCGGGCTCCTCGGAGAACGCGGTGGCAACACGTTTGCGTGAACGGGGTTTGACTCCGGTTTCCGTCACCGACGCCACACCCGGCGGGCTCAACATGGAGATCAAGATTCCCGGCATGGGGGACAAGATCTCGCTCAAGGACGTGGCAATCATGTCGCGCCAGCTCGCGACGATGATCAATTCGGGTCTGTCCTTGCTGAGGGCGCTGATGATCCTGGTTGACCAGACCGAGAACAAGGCGTTGGCTGCGGTTCTCGCTGAGGTGCGTTCCGAGGTTGAGACCGGCCGTTCGTTCTCTGCGGCGCTGGGCAAGCACCCGAACGTCTTCCCTCCGATCATGATCAACATGGTCAAGGCCGGAGAGGTGGGCGGCTTCCTCGACAAGGCCCTGATCTCCCTCGCAGAGAACTTTGAAAAGGAAGTCGCGCTTCGCGGCAAGGTGAAGTCGGCGATGGCGTACCCGATCATCGTCTTCGTGATCGCCATCATCGCCGCCACGGCGATGCTGCTGTTCATCATCCCGGTCTTCGGAAACATGTTCGCCGAGCTTGGCGGCGAGCTGCCAGGACCAACGCGGTTCCTGATGGCGCTGTCAGACTTCCTCAAGGTCGCGATCGTGCCGATTGTCATTGGGCTCATCGTCTTCAGCTTCTGGTGGCGCCGTCACAAGAACGACCGGTGGCTGCGCGAGAAGCTTGACCCGCTCAAGATGAAGATGCCGGTAATCGGCAACCTCAATAAGAAGATCGCGCTTTCGCGTTTCTCCCGCAACCTCAGCGCAATGCTCTCCGCCGGTGTGCCGATTTTGCAGGCGCTTGACATCGTTGGTGAGGCGAGCGGCAACGTCGTGGTTGAGAACGCGACGCAAGACATCATGGACGCGGTTCGCAAGGGACGTTCAATTACGGCACCGCTGCAGGCCAGCCCAGTATTCCCTCCCATGATGGCGCAGATGATGGCGGTGGGTGAGGACACCGGTGCACTTGACGACATGCTCGAGAAGATCGCCGATTTCTATGACCAAGAGATCGAGTCGACAACGGACCAACTCACCAGCCTGATTGAGCCGCTGATGATCATGTTCGTGGGAATCATGATCGGCGGCATGGTCATCACGATGTACCTACCGATGTTCTCGATTTACAACCAGATCAGCTAAGCGCGTTCACCACAACTACATAGCCGAACACAGATTTCACTTCGGTGGGGCCACGTCAATGTTGACGGGGACAGCACAAGAAGTGAGGGGGCGTTCCATCCTGGAATGCTTCCTACTCCGCCGCACAGCGGCGGTTAATCCGGTGGCGCAAGCCACCTTTAACTAAGAAGAAGGAGACGAGCATCATGATGGCTCGCATTCGCAAGTCCATGGAGGAGAAGGAAAAGGGCTTCACCCTTATCGAGCTCCTCGTCGTTATCATCATCATCGGCATCCTCGCGGCGATCGCGATTCCGGTGTTCCTCAACCAGCGCAAGAAGGCCGTTGACTCGGGCATGAAGTCCGACCTCCGCACCATTGCCACGGCTGAAGAGACCTACTTTGTCGACTACCAGAAGTACGTCGCCGTTGGCACGGCTACCGCGTCTCCCGTCATCGGCGCCGAGACCGTCAAGATGACCACAGGCAACCAGGCCACCGTGGCCGCGGCCACCAGCGACTTCTGCGTCGTCGTGTCCCGCACCTCTGGTTCGCAGCCGGGCAGCCAGGACGCATGGGTCTACGAAAGCGAAAAGGGCGGCATCCAGGGCGTTGGCGTCATCGCCTGCAGTTAGTAGGTAGTGCCAGCTGTGTCCCTGGTGGTGGGCGTGCTCACCACCAGGGACACAGGGCCAGATGCGGCTGAGGGCCGCGAACAAGGAGAGGGTAGCCATGGAGCAGCCGATTGCGCAGGCATCGCCTGATGCGACTACGCGCGATGAAGGCTTTACCCTGCTCGAAGTCATTTGGGCGCTCTTCTTGATTGGTCTCCTTGCCATGTCCGCAATGGGGCTCTTCCTCCAAGGTATGGGTCGGATGGCCCACGTCCAGCGGCAACAGGCAGCGGTGACTCTTGCCACCGCAGCGATGGACACGGCCCGCTCGGTCTCAGGCGGAGCTGTTAACGCCGCTGGTACTTCCGGGCTCGTCAAGGGCCGCTCCCAAACCGCCGTCAATACCGTGTGGAACAACGCCACAACGCTCAACGCGAGCGACACCGCGGACATGACAAAGGTGTGGGATGTCGCGACCGGCATGACCGCCGCGGACCAATGGGTGCCGGTGCGTACCGCAGCCGTTGTCGACAACCAGCCGTACACCATCGACACGCTCGTGGGGAAGTGCTACCGGCTCAGGGCCGCCTCGCTGCTAAGCCAGGACTGTGTTGCAACCAGCCCGGCACCGGCGGCCAATTACGTAGAGACGTACCGCGTTCGCATCGTGGTGCGCTGGGCGGAAGGCAATGCAGGCGCCGAGGCGTACACCTACCGGATCAGCACACTTATCGACCCCAGTGCTGACCCCAAATGGAACACGGCGCTTAAGCCCTTCGCCTACGACGACGAGTTCAGCGCAGAAATGGGTTCCGGGTCGTCGTACCACGCCGTGGTTGCGAATGACACCGTTGACTACAACGCAAGTGGGAACGCTAGTCCCGTCAGGAATCTTTGCACGAGCACCACGCCGAGCAGTGGCGCTACGTTTACGATCAACGAGGCCCTGGGCGTCAACGGCATCGTCTTCAACGCGCCCTCGTCCGCTTCAGCAAAGTCCGGCACCATCACCTGCACCTACAAGGTGCGCAGTACCGCTGGTGAAGAATCTGCCGAGGCCGCGACAATCACTGCGCACATCTTGCCCAAGCCCAACAGCGACACCATCTACGTAGCCGCGGGAAGCACGACTGACTTGAGCACTGAGATGCTCAGCAATGACCTCGGCAAGGTGAACCTCGACACCGCCAACCGCCAAACGACCATCGTTCCCGTCTTCAGTCCTACTGTTGACATGTTCACCGTTGAGGGATTGACGCCTGAGATCGAGGCCGCGCGCTCTGCCGATGCCGCCGACCTTGCGGCAATCGGGTTGACCACAACGGCCGGTGGGGCCGTGAACTTCGTGGCGCCCGCCGCCAGTGGCGCGACAAAGACCTTCTATTACTACCTCGTTGACGACCCCAAGGCCACGGGGCAGCGTTACCCGAGTGTGACGCTTGGAACTGTGACGGTCACCACGGAGAGCATCCCTACCGCCAAGGACTTTGAGGTTCACTACAACGCCAGCAGCAGCAGCACTGACTCCTGGCAAACCATCGACTGGCGTTTTGAGACAGGTAACCCCACCACCACAACCGTTCGCGTGGACGGAGTCACCGGCCCCGGAACGACCCCAGCCACGCGCGTGCGGACTAACGGCACGGGCGCTGCCCAAGCGCTGCAGTTCAACCTGCGAAACACCACCGCAATTGGTACCTACGAAATTACGTATACGGTGCTGTCGACTAGCGGAAAGGTGACGTCGACCGCCAACAAGATCACCGTGTTTGTACACCCCGTTGGCCAGAACCGCACGGTCTCAACGAGTTCCGGTAGTGCCACGCAAACCTTCACGGTGAACATCGCCACGAGCCCCGCGTTTATCCCCAACACCGGCGTGAAGCTCACGGATCTGACAATTACGTCATCGTCCTCGACATGCGACACATTGTCACAGCCGAGTGACCTACAAGTCCGAGTTCGTTTCCTGGGCTCCAACAAGACCTGCAATCTGACATTCACTGTCACGAGCACCGGAACGGGTACGGGCCTGACGCCTCCCGTGGTGTCGACGGCCACGGTGCCATACACGCTTAGGTTGACCCGAGGATGAACGGGGAACTGAGGCGGCGGTCGCGCGCCGTTCGCGAAGACAAAGACTCTGGCATCTCCATCATGGAGCTGACCATCTCGATGTTGATCTTCAGCTTCATCCTTGTGGTCTTCATGGGTGCCATCGTGTCTATGGTCAAGGCGACCTCTCGCAACCAGGTGGTTTCTGACACGTCAACGCAGTTGCGGACCGTTTACCAGCGATTCGACAAGGAAGTCCGCTACGCGAGCGACATCAATTCGCCGGGGACATCTGGTGGCAACATCTACGTTGAGTATTGGATTCCTGCGAGCGCAGCAACGGGTGAGAGCACATGCGTTCAGTGGCGTTACGTGACTTCCTCCAAGGAGTTGCAACGCCGCTCATGGTTGCAGGGCGATCCTGACTCGGTCACGCCGTGGATCACCACGGTGACTCGCTTGCGCAATGACCTATCTCAGCCTAGCCAACAGCCTTTTACCGTGAATCGTGCTGGAGCGTTCGGGGGCAAGGTATACACACACCAACGGCTTGACATATTTCTTGACAGTGGTCTGAGTTCGTCTCCTAAGCAGGGTGGCCAACTCAAGATCTCGCTTGTGGCGCAAAACTCGGGAACGACCTCGGTGACCAATAGCGGCACGCAGAAGGTGTGCCTTGTGGGAGGAGTGCAGCGACCATGACCTCGCTTCGCAAGCTTGTCCGGTCGTCGAATGACGGCGGCGTTGCCATGCTCTCTGTCATCCTCTTGATGACGATCGTCACGCTGCTGTCGATGGTGTTGTTGGGCTTGGTTTTGGCTCAGGTGAGTCCCACGCTTCACGCAAACAAGAACAACCGCACGCTCGTCGCCGCGCAGGCGGGTATCGATGCAACGGTTGGACAATTGCGTAACGCGACGTCACCCGAGGCCACCGTGGAGATGGGCGACATCCACAAGTTGCCCTGCACGGTGGTCGGCAACGTCGATGGCAGCGGAGGTTCGGCGCGCTACGAGACGGCTCTCCAATATTTTGTCAGCAGCCCTGAAGGCAAGGACGCGGCATGGCGTGCGGCGAACGCCCTTACTTGCTACAACGGCACCGGCATCAACGGTGGCCTGCGAGCCGTGCCGCACTACGCAGTGATGACGTCAGAGGGGTTCGACGACTCCGCCACCGTGATGGTGGATAGAGCAGACCGTGTCATTCAAGCCACGTACACCTTCCAGCTCACTACGCAAAAGGTCAGCGGCGGCATGATTCTTGACGCGAATGGCTCGTATTGCCTGGTGGCGGACTCGGCAACGCCCGGGGCCACTACTTACATTCGGTACCAGGCAGCAAGCGACGCACGGTGCGCAGAGGCTACCGACCTGAACACCTGGAGCTGGCGCGACGACTACATGCTTCACCTCACGTCAACTGACGGCGACGGCAGCGCGGCCGTGTGCATCACGGGACGGGCTACCGGGGAAAACCCCACCGCGATGACCTTGCGTACCTGCAACACCGGTACGGGCGACAGCCTCGGTCAGCGATTCTCCTGGACGGGTGCGTACACGTGGCGGGGCCAAAACTCTGCGAACTCGGGTTACGCCGATTCGTACATCGTCAACTCAGATCGCGTTTCCATCGATCCGGGCGATCGGCTTTCTATCTCGTCAACCACCGATGCCGCCAAGGTGCTGATCTCTCTCCAGCCGCTCGGCGCAGTGGGTAAAGGCAACGCATCCTACGCCACCAACCAGGTGGTGAATCAGAACCAGTTTGGTCGTTGCCTTGACGTGACGAACACCAGGATCTGGTACTCCTACATGATCGCGTATCCCTGCAAGCAGGACCCGAGCGGAAACCTCGCATTCGACTGGAACCACAAGTGGTACTACAGCGAGCCAGGCGCGGGCGCCGAGTCGGTGGCCACGCAGATCAAGGTAAACAACGGCACCAACTACTGCCTGATCACTCCGAGTTCGGGCGGGTTGAAGGGTCAGCCGGTCCACAGCGGATACAGCGCTCTCTTTCCGCGATTTGTGACAGGAACCGAGTCCAGCTATTCCGGTAACTGTGCTTCTGACGACACAAAGTGGACGCGTTACGGATTCTCAAACGATCAGTACAAGGCCTACACGATCCAAGACCGCTATGGCCGGTGTCTTTCGGCGGCGGGCCCCAAGATCACCGAGGACGGTGCGGCGGGCGCGTGGACGTCAATCGTTGTGGAAGCCTGCAATGCGAAGGACGACCAGAAGTGGAACGTTCCTGACACCCCAACAGGGGCTTCAGTGGGCCGCTACACGGAACTCACCGGGCGGTCCGGCGGATGACCCTGGCCACCGCCGGGACTAGTGGTGCGCTGTGGTGGCTGGTAGCGGTTTTTGTGGGCTTGTTTGGCCTCGTAGTGGGGTCATTCCTCAACGTCGTCGCGTGGCGAGTTCCCAACGGTCAGTCCATTGTGCGGCCGCCGAGTGCTTGCCCCTCGTGTGGCCACACGATCCGCAGTCGCGACAACATCCCGGTTGTCTCGTGGCTCCGCTTGCGCGGCAAGTGCAGAGATTGCGCGGCGCCGATCTCCGCGAAGTATCCGCTCGTAGAACTCACAACCGCCGTGTTGTTCGTGCTCGTGTTCTGGAAGTTCGGGCTGGGAATCGAGTTCATTGCCTACGCCTACCTCGCGTCGCTCGCAGTGGCGCTGACGGTCATCGACCTGGCCGTCCACCGGTTACCGGATGTGCTCGTCTTGCCTGCGTACGCCGTACTTCTACTGCTCTTCACTACGGAATGCCTGTTGACCGGGAATTGGTGGCCGCTGGCCACGGCCGCCATCGGTGGAGCGGTGCTTTTCGCCATCTACTTTGCAGCGGCGCTTGTCTATCCGGGCGGCATGGGGTTCGGAGATGTGAAGCTGGCTGGCGTACTGGGCCTTGCGCTCGGTTGGCTGGGTTGGGGTCCGCTCGTTATTGGCGCGTTCTCCGCCTTTCTTATTGGCGGGCTGGTGGGAATCGCCTTGCTGGCTACGAAGAAGGCAGGCAGGCGCAGCGGCATCCCATTCGGCCCGTTCATGTTCGCGGGTGCGTTCGTCGGTATCGCTGTTGGGGAACCGATCTGGAATGCGTACGTGGCGACGTGGAGTGGATGAAGTTCTCAAGTTGGGTGCCGCGCGTGTCGATGTCACGCGTAGCACATATGTGTGAGGCATAAGCCTCAACGGAGGAGGAAACCCGTGGCAAAGAAAGTTGCGATCGGCCTCGACATAGGCGGCACTGCGCTGCGCGCCGCCGAGGTGACGTCCGACTCTCGCGGCGCGCGCGTTGAGTTGGTGCGCTACGCCGAGTTACCGCTTCCTCTCAACGCGGTGCGCGATGGCGAGGTCATCGACGCTGCGGCCGTGGTCCAGGGACTCAAGGCGTTGTGGACCAAAGGCGGCTTCACCTCGAAGGACGTCATCATTGGCGTGGGAAACCAGCGAGTCGCCGTTCGGTCGCTGACGATGCCCCAACTGTCGATGGAACAACTTCAGGCGGCGCTGCCCTACCAGGTGCAGGATCTTCTTCCAATGCCCGTCGAAGAGGCGCTCTTGGGCTATTACCCCACCGGCTCGGTGCCCGCCTCTGATGGGAGCCCTGCGTTCGACGGAATGCTCGTCGCCGCATCCCGTGAGACTGTGCTCACCAATCTGGAGGCAGTCGAGGCCGCGGGACTCAAGCCGGTCATGGTTGACCTCTCGGGATTTGCTCTGCTGCGCATCATGGCGCGGGGCGCGCTCGGCACGGGCACTGTTGCACTAGTTGACATTGGCTCGCGCGGCACGACGGTTGTCGTTGCCACTGACGGTATGCCCCAGTTTGTTCGAGCGCTGCCTACCGGAGCTCAAGAACTGATCGATTCCTTCGCTCGCGCCACCGGCGTTTCGATGGAGGATTCCACGCAGATATTGCGCACGCGGGGTCTCGCAGCCACAGAGGCCCCGGAATTCCAAAACGCGGCTGGCCCCTTCGGCGGATCGGTCAGGTCTCTCGTGGACGGGGTTCGAAACTCCATCGCGTTCTACGCGTCCACCAAGCCGAGCGCACCCGTCGCGACCGTGGTCCTGTCAGGTGGCGGCGCGTTTGTGCCCGGCCTTGGCCAGGCCCTCGCGTCTGCCACGCGCATGCGCACTGTGCTAGGCAACCCGCTTGACGGTGTCACAGTGGGCAAGCAGGTGAGGGAGGCCGAGGGCCTGCGAGGGCGAGAAGCCACACTGGCTTTGCCCATCGGCCTTGGAATGGCGGTGGCGGCATGAGCACCGACGGTCAGGTTTCAGACCAGGAGAAGGCTTCGTTCCTGAAGAGGCCAATGGGTGGTGGAGGCAAGGCCGCAAAGGCGGACGCAGCACCCAAGGCGGGCAAATTAGGAATCCCCGCGCGTCCCCAGGTGAACCTCATGCCACCCGAGGTGCTTACCGGCCGCAAGCTCGCGGTGTTGAAGCGACGCCTCGTGTGGCTCATCCTGCTACTGGTGCTTGCGTGCCTGGTGGCATTTGGACTGTCATACCTGGTGCGGATGGACGCACAGTCACGGCATGAGGACTCGCTCGTTGTGGCTGATCAGTTGCTTGCGGAGAAGAAGAAGTACTCGCCCGTAACGCGTGTGCTTCGCGACATCGACAACACCAAGGAATCCCGGACCTTCGTGCTAGGCACAGAGGTCAACTGGTCTGACTTCATCTACGCAATCGAAGACGTACTGCCTGACGGCGTGACGATCGAATCGCTCAGTGTCCAGGGAATCGGCCCTGGCGTCGAACCGCCGAAGGGTCCCGACGACCTCACCCAGCCGGGAATCGCCGTCATGACTTTCTCGGCGAACTCTGAGACCCTGCCCGACGCTTCCGAGTGGATTGACGCGTTGAACTCGGTTCCGGGCCTTGCAGACACAAACCTGCAGAGTTCTACGCTCGAAGACGAGACTGGTAGCACGACGTACCTGGTATCGGCCACGGTCCAGGTGACAGAAGACGCGCTCGCGCACCGCACCTTCTCAGACGAAGCAGTTGAAGATACTGAGACTGACGAAGAGGATGAGGGCTGACGCCATGAATCGGAACAGCAAAGCCACGTCCTATGTTCTGCTTACCGCCGTTGGAGCCCTGGTGATCCTGGCTGCCGCATGGTTACTGTTGATCTCGCCGGTTCTTACTGCGGCGGCAGAGGCCAACGAGCAAGCGCTGCAGCAGGAGAGCATGAACGACACCACCCAGATTCAGGTCAACAAGCTCCAGGCACAGTTCGCCAACATGGACGAATACGAGGCGCAGCTTGCCGACTTGCAGTTGCAAATCCCCACGAGTCAGGGTTACGCAGACTTGCAACGCCTCTTTGCATCTGTCGCGGAGAAGCACAACGTAGTCATTACAAGTCTGCAATTCGGCAACGGCACATTGCTTGAGCCGGCTGCGGCAGGGGAGGGCGAGCCCACGGGCGAGACTACTGACCCCACGGTGCCGAGCCCGTCTCCCAGCCCCCAGCCCACCGCAGGTGCCACGGGCACGGACGGAACGGCAAGCGCAGACGCGCCAAGCCTGGCAAAGCTCTACTCGATTCCAGTCTCCGTGACCATGGAGGGTGCGTACGACGACCTCATGGCCGCGGTCAACGAACTGCAAACGGGCGAGGCTCGCCTCGTGCTAGTCACCACTGTGACGCTTTCGCCGACGGACGCTTTGGAGGGTGAATCGGCCGGCACCACCGCGGTGTTCGCTGGCGAGACCTTTGTGTTGACAAGCTCTGCACTTAGCGAGCAGAGCCCTGAGGGCGAATCGACAGACGGTAGTAGCCCGTCGCCGTCACCGACGCCTTAGAACTAGCGAATACGTCACAGCCCGTCGCCACGTGCGGCGGGCTGTGACGTATCTGGAAGAATGACAACCATGCTCAGATGGCTCACTGCTGGCGAATCGCACGGTCCCGCTCTGGTTGGAACCCTCGAGGGGCTTCCGGCGGGCGTTCCGATTACATCCGACGCCGTGCGTGAGGCACTCGCGCGCCGTCGCCTTGGCTACGGGCGGGGTGCCCGGATGTCGTTTGAACAGGACGAGGTGACCTTCCTAGGTGGTGTGCGACACGGTCTGACCCAAGGCGGTCCCGTAGCGATCATGGTTGGCAACACCGAATGGCCCAAGTGGGAGACGGTCATGTCCGCGGACCCCGTGGACCCGAGCGAGCTCACGGGCGCCAGGGGAGCGGCGCTTACTCGCCCGCGCCCCGGCCACGCGGATCTCGTGGGCATGACCAAATACAACTTTGACGACGCTCGGCCGGTACTTGAGCGAGCGTCGGCCAGGGAAACGGCGGCGAGGGTCGCCCTTGGAGCTGTAGCCGAGGCGTTCCTCAAGCGTGCCGCAGGCATAGAACTCGTGGCGCACACCGTGCAGGTGGGGCCAATCGCCGTCCCCGAAGACGCTCCAGTGCCTCCAGCGACTGCCACTCAGGCACTTGATGACGACCCGATTCGCTGCTTCCACGCTGAGACCTCGACCGCGATGATCGCGGAGATTGACCAGTGCCAAAAGGATGGAGACACGCTCGGCGGCGTCGTCGAGGTGATTGCTTATGGCGTTCCCGTGGGCCTTGGAAGCCACGTGCACTGGGATCGCCGCCTCGATGCGCGGCTCGCGGCAGCGCTCATGGGCATTCAGGCGATCAAGGGTGTTGAGGTTGGTGACGGCCTGCGCACAGCCGCGAGGCGCGGATCCCAAGCGCACGACGAGATCGAATACTCGGATGGCCGCGTAACGCGCCGCACCAACAGAGCCGGCGGCGTCGAGGGGGGCATGACGAACGGAGAGCCGCTGCGCGTGCGTGCGGCCATGAAGCCCATCTCGACGGTTCCGCGCGCCCTGGACACGATTGACACCACCACCGGTGAAGCCGCCAAAGCAATTCACCAGCGCTCGGATGTGTGCGCCGTCGCGCCGGCTGCTGTCGTCGCTCAGGCAATGGTCGCGTTGACCCTGGCAGATGCTGTGATCGAGAAGTTTGGCGGCGACTCCGTTGACGAGGTGCAGCGCAACATCGACTCATATCTCGCCGCGATTCCGGACACTCTGCGCTGATGGGCGCGCCTCGCGTCGTCCTGATTGGGCCTCCCGGTTCAGGGAAGTCGTCAGTCGCGAAGGCGCTCGCACGGATTCTCCACGTGCCGCGCAGAGACACCGATGCCGACGTTGAAAGAGTCGCTGGTAAGCCCATCCCGGACATCTTCTTCGACGACGGAGAGCCGGCCTTTAGAGCGCTTGAGCGGGACGCCGTTGCGAGCGCGATGGCAGAGCATGAAGGCGTGCTTGCGCTTGGCGGCGGCGCGATCCTTGACGAGGGCACGCAGGCGTTGCTTGTCGACTACGTAGCGCGCGGTGGTCGTGTGGTCTTTCTCGATGTCTCGCTCGCCGCTGTTGCGGGGCGCGTTGGTCTCAACGCGGCCAGGCCCCTGCTCGTGGGAAACCCGCGTAAGCAGTGGGCGGAACTGATGGACGTTCGCAGGCCGCTCTACGAGTCCTTGTCTACGGATACCGTGAACACGGATCAAATTCGCGCCGACAGGGTCGCCAACGAACTCATCGAGAAGGGAATCTAGTGCCACACGTCGTGCATGTTTCCACTGCGGCACCCTATGACGTCACCGTGGGTTCTGGCCTCACCGACGTCATCGCGCAAGCAATCCCCGGCTCCGCCATGCGAGTTCTCATTGTGCACACGGCAGTCTTGAGCGCGCGAGTTGACATCCTGCGCGCGGCCATTGAAGCCACGGGCCGTTCAGTGGTCCTCGCGGAGGTGCCCGACGCTGAGGCTGGCAAGACCGCCGAGGTGCTGTCTTTCTGTTGGCAGGTTTTGGGAAAGAGCGACTTTACCCGCACTGATGTAGTGATTGGCGTTGGCGGGGGAGCAGTGACGGACCTTGCCGGCTTCGTCGCGGCGAGCTGGCTTCGCGGCGTTGGTCTTATACAGGTGCCCACAACCTTGCAGGCGATGGTTGACGCCGCTATCGGGGGCAAGACGGGAATCAACACTGGCGAGGGCAAGAACCTTGTTGGCGCTTTCTACGAGCCGCTTTCGGTGTGGTGCGACACCGAATTCTTGCTGACGCAGCCTCGCAACGACTTTGTCGCGGGCCTTGCCGAGGTCATCAAGGGCGGATTCATTCGCGACACCGAGATTCTGACGATCGTCGAGGAGCATCGCGGCTCTTTGGCACAAGGCGTCACTTCCGCGAACCTTGACGTTGTCGAGGAACTCATGCGCCGCAAAATTCAGGTCAAGGCGGACGTCGTGGCGGCGGATCTCAAAGAGTCCCATCTTCGCGAAATTCTCAACTATGGGCACACCTTTGGTCATGCGATCGAGTACACGGAACGTTTTGCCTGGCGCCACGGTGCGGCCGTTTCGGTAGGCATGGTGTTCGCCGCGGAGTTGGCTCGGCTCGTTGGGAAGCTCGACGACGCGGATGTCGCTCGCCATCGCGAGCTATTGGAAAGTTTGGGGCTGCCGACTACATACCCGGCCGGCCGCTGGGACGCGTTGCTGACAGCGATGCGCAGGGACAAGAAATCGCGAGGAGACATGCTCCGATTCGTCATCCTGAATGGCATCGGCAACCCGGTACGACTGGAGGGTCCGGACCCTTCGTTGCTCACTGCCGCGTATAGCGAGGTCAGTTCTCGTTGATCTTTGCCCACACGCTCGCGTCGAGCCACGTGAGGTATCGGAACTTCTTGAGCCCGGCATCTTCTGCCGCGGGCCAATTGGTTGGCCCAATGATCAGGCCGTCGCCGTAGTCTTCGCCGGTGGGCACGATATCTACGGCGCCAGCGAGTTCCATCTGAAGCTTGTTTCGCTCAAGGCACGGCAACAGATCCGCTGCGAGCGCCGCAGGAATGTTTGGGTTCGCGTAAACAAAGGGCGAGATGACGGTCTGCGCACGAGCTTCGCCTTCGTACGGGTCGACTCGCAGAATGTCGCCGCCCATGGTCAGTGCTGTGGCGACGGCGAGCGCGCCGACAAGGCCCACCATCGCGCGACCGCGCGAGAGCCACAAAAGGACCGCAGCGGCAAGCACTAGTCCGGCCGTGATCGCGAGACCCAGCCTGCTGTCCTTCCCGTCCTGGCTCATGAATGGCATGAGGCCCGGAACCGCAAAGCGAATCCAGACGGCCTCTGGGCTAATCCGCGGCAACACGATGACCGCGTAGGCGACTACTGCGGTGATAGACGCGATGAGCGCGGGTGTAGTTAGCCGGCTACGCGCCTTACTCCACAAGGTGACAGCTCCAAGGACGGCGATGGGCACCACAAACGGGTCCAAGTACCGTCCAAAGATCGGAATATCGAAGCGAGTCTCGAAGTCGGCGGAGCCAGCAAGCACCCACACAAAGAACAGCGACTGCGCCACGACCATCGTGCCAAGCCACCACCAAGCCGAACTCATTCCGCGCGCGCCTTCCCGGCGGAACGTTCCGCGGGCCTTGACAACGCAAGCGACAAGGCCGAGCACGGTGAGCAATGCCCAAGAAAGGACCTGGGAGAACGCTTGGCCAATGAGCACGGTACCCACGCGGTCAAAGTTCAACTGCCCAACGAGGTCCTCGAGGCGAGAGTCCTCGGCAAAGATCTGGCCACCCATAGAGTTCTGAAGCGCGATACCGCCAACTCCGAGCACGATCGCCGCACCGGCACCTAGCAGTGCGTCGAGCCACGGGGTGCGCTTGGTGATTGCACGCACGAGCAGCCAGGCGAGCGTGACAGCGACGAGCGGCACCGCACGTCCGTGAACGGCCATCGCGAGGCCCGCAGTGACGCCCATCAAGATAGCGTCGCCACGACGTCCACTTCGAGCCAGGCGGAGTGCTAGCAGTGCGGTGCACAAGACAAGCAGGGTGAGCGGATTCTCGGCGAGCACGTAGTTGTCCATGAGCGCTCTGGTGGGCACCAGCGTGACGAGTGCGCCGATCGCGAGTGCTACGCCACCCTTGGCGCCAAACTGTTTTGCCAGTGCCGTCGCCGGCCAAATCGCGAGCGCGCCAAGTGCGGCGCTGAACAACGCCGCAAACTGGTACACGGTTACCGGCACCACCGGCAGCCACCACAGCGGCGCGAGCGCCGCCGAATAGCCGACGGCATAGCTTGATCCGCAGAGCGACCATTCTGCGCCATCGCCCGAGATGATGTTCGCGCCCGCAAGGTAGCCAACCTCGTCGTAGACGTACATCGGGCCCACCGAGCGCGCCGCAATGAGCAGATGTGCAATCACCGCGGCGGCTACGAGGCCCCACGCCGCGTACTTGCGAAGAGAGAGCTTGGCTTGGTCGGCCGCGGACTCTTCCGAAGTGATTTTCACGCTCGCAGGCTATCGGGTGGCGCCGTCATTTTGGCGCAAGCGCTCGCTAGAGTTGCGCTATGAACCGGGGGAGTGCGTTCGAGAACGAGCCGCAGTCCCCTTCGCGTGCACCGGAGGAAGTTCGCCACGCACGGCGCAACAAGCGACGTGACTGGGTGCGCAAGGGTGGGCTGCTGGACATCGCTTCGTGGTTGCTGCTTCCTCTCTTCGTCATAGTGGCTGTGACTGCAGTGAAGATGGACACAGCGACGTCCCGCGGTACCCGCAGCGACTGGATCGAGTTCTTGCTGTGGCTGGTCGCGACGATCGGTTTTGGCGCGATCGTCACGGTCTGGATGCGGAACGGGCGGCCACGTGCGATTGGCCCGGAAGGCTACGTCCGCATCTCGCAGTGGGCACTCGATAAGTCCTGGAATCAAACCGAGCCTCCTGATGGCGATCCCTTCAATCGCCGCTTGGTCGCAGGGCAGGTCGGAGACTCGCACCGCACCATTGCCTATTTCGCTGCCGGTGCGAACGCGAAGGCGCCGGCGGTGTTCGTGCACGGTGTTTCCAAGCACAGCAGTGAGGACCAGGCAAAGAAGGAGGCGACCAAACGTCGCGCTGCCGAGATCGTGTACGCGGTGTGGGTGGTGGCGCTTGAGTTACCCATGGACCGGGTCGTCGTCGCGACTCCTGCAGACGACCCGGACAGCCCGATCGAGCCGTTTGACTCCACGGCGAGGCGATTCGAGAGCAACCGCTTCAACGGCGCGTATCGAGTCTTGAGCAATGATCGCCGCATCGCGCACACGATGTTTGATCCCGCCTTGCTTGATGTGCTCCTTGAACTGCGCAGTCACCGGGTGCGCTTGCTGTGGGAGGAGGATCTGGCGTACGTCGCGTGCGAACTTGAACTCGTGGACGATGCGGTCGTTGACAAGATCCCCTGGGTGTTGGAACGCATGCGACGCAACGCCACGCTCGTGGCCCCATAGGCCTTTGACCACTACTGTGGCCGCTATGAGCACCGTCCTCGTCCTTAATGGCCCCAACCTCGGTCGCCTCGGCACGCGCGAGCCGGAGAAGTACGGCTCCACAAGCCACTACGACCTCGTAGCACTGGTCGCACAATGGGGAGCGGAGCTGGGTCTCGAAGCGACGGTGCGTCAGTCGGATTCGGAGACGGATCTTGTGCACTGGATCCACGAAGCCGTGGACGTTGGGTGGGACGTCATCATCAACCCGGCGGCCTTTACTCACTACTCGTACGCGCTGCGGGACGCGTGCGCCCTCGTGACTTCAGCAGACCAACTCCTCGTCGAGGTTCACCTCACGAATCCCCACGCAAGGGAAGAATTCCGGCACACATCGGTGATCTCAGCCGTAGCGTCGGGCACTATTGCGGGTTTTGGTGTGGATTCCTACCGACTGGCTCTCGAGGCCATTGCGGCGGTTCGGCTAGACTAGCCACCGGTCTTTTTCGCCTAACGCAAGGATTCACAGTGGCTACCTCGAACGACATCAAGAACGGATCCGTTCTCAACCTGGACGGCAACCTCTGGACCATCATCGAGTTCCAGCACGTGAAGCCCGGCAAAGGTGGCGCGTTTGTGCGCACCAAGATGAAGAACGTCATGACCGGCAAGGTCGTGGACAAGACGTTCAACGCGGGCACCAAGGTGGAATTCGAGACCGTCGATCGCCGCAACATGCAGTATCTGTACAACGACGGCACCTCGTACGTCTTCATGGATCCAGACACGTTTGACCAGATCAACGTCTCTGAAGCGGTCATGGGCAGCGCAACTGACTTCCTGTTGGAGAACGAGTCCGCGATCATTGGCTCCAACAACGGCAACCCGATCTTCCTTGAGCTGCCTCAGTCCGTTGTCCTCGAGGTGACCTACACCGAGCCTGGACTGCAGGGCGACCGCTCTTCCGGTGGCACCAAGCCCGCGACTCTCGAGACCGGCAAGGAAATCCAGGTGCCGCTGTTCCTCGAGGCCGGCGTCAAGGTCAAGGTCAACACCGAGACCGGCGACTACTTGGGTCGCGTCAACGACTGAACGAGCCGGGGTTCACTTCCCCAGTAGTGCCACGATCTGTGGTTCGAGCACCGGCGCGAGTTCGCGCGAGAAGGTATCCGAGATGTGGTCGTCGTCCCGATACAGGGCAACATCGCCGAGGATGATTCCGCATTCGGTCTGATCGCATAGGTAGTCGGTCAAGTCAAGCCATTCCCAGCCATGGGCATCTGCGCTCGTGCGGATGAGCGGCGTAAGCGGTGACCCAAGCGCATCCTCTCGTGTGGTTCCGCAAGCGGTGATGTCTGTAACGTCTTCGAGGGCGCAGCCGGTTGGAAAGAACGCATGGAGTGGCGTGTCAGCTATCCACGCAACCTTGGTCCCGTCTAACTGCTCGGCAAGGTCCTCCATCGCCGTGTCTATCTCGGTGAGCGCGCTGGGGGCGTACGTCTGTTGGGGCCAGGTCGCGGTTGAGATCAAGACCAGGTCCGGCGCGAGAGACTGGATGTGAGCCACTGCCGCTGGTTGCCATGCAACACAACCTTCCTTGTGAAGGTAGGCGCCAGGCCCCCCATACGGAGGGCAAGCATCCGCGGTGACTATTGCCACACGAAAACGGCCAGTTTCAATGCCGTGCGTCAGTGCGCCTAGCCACTGAAGTGCATGGGAGTCGCCAAACAGAGCGACCAGGGGCCCACTGGTTCCGTACACGCACGTGCCGGGGGCCGTATCGTCGCGGGTCGCGCTGACATTGCAGCCATCGGCGTAGGAGGCGGGATTGTCCTGACCCACGGCTACCAGCGATGGCCGCAAGTTCAAGGGCACTACAGTCGCGAAATCCTGGCCCTCGGCGCTCACAGGAACAGCCTCGTATTTCGCGGCGCGAAGCTGTGTTGATGCAGCGCCGGTACTCGCATGCGCACCGATCGCAACGATGATCCCGATGGCGAGGGCGCCAATTGCGCCGCAGATCATCAGCGCGCGATTCGCGGCAGTAGAGGTGCCGACTTGCAATCGCCTCAGCGGTGACTCGACCCACCTATACGAAGCCCCGGCGACGATCATGGTGAGCGTCACTACGGCGGCGATGCGAAGCGGTCGCGCAGTTGAGTCGCTGCCGAGCACCAAGAAGGCCAACGGCCAATGCCACAGGTAGATACCGTAGGAGCGGTCGCCGATCCAGCGAATCAGTCCCCAGCGTGCAAGCCGTCCACTATGGCGGCTCGCGCCGACACCTATAGCCAACGCTGTAGCGAGCACTGGCAGCGCCGTCATAGGTGAGGGCCATCTACCCGAGATGGAGAGGGTGACGGTCATGGCCCCGAGTGACGTCCAGGCGATTGCTATGAGCACCGTGCCCGCGCGACCCGTGGTGAGGCGAGCGGGGATCCGATGCGCGAGCATCGCGACGAGAAGTCCAGCACCGAGTTCCCATGCACGCGTCAGCGGATTGAAGAACGGACCAATATCGCCGATCGATGCGCCGTATATCGCCATATCGAATGACACGACGGTCAATGCGGCGACTAGGAGAACCATCGCCCGGCTCTTGCGAGTGGCGAGCCAGAGAAGAGTGAGCAGGAAGGGCGTGGCGATATAGAACTGCTCCTCGACTCCGAGCGACCAGTATTGGGTGTACGGAGATACGTACGAGTCCAAGAGGTAGCCCTGGTCCGACACCCCAAACCACAAGTTGGAGATGCCGAGCACGCTGGCAATGCCGTCTCGCGCGTACGTCGGCGTCGTAGCGTGTGGACCCCACAGCATGAGGTCAATCGGCCGCCCGCTCACAGCCATACAAACCATCGTGAAGGTCGCTACAAGAGCCGAGAGCGGCACGATCCTGCGTGCCCGCTTCGCGAAGAACTCTCGATACTTGATGCCGCCTGCCAAGGTAGATCGGTACAGGTGGCCGCCGACGAGGTAGCCAGAGACAACGAAAAACACGTCGACGCCTATGAAGCCGCCGCGGACTACCCCCGGCGCAAGATGAAAGGCAACAACAGCGATCACGGCGAGAGCCCGCAGCGCCTGAATATCGTGGCGGGTGGCTGCGCGCAAAGACCCGCCGGGCGCGCCTTTGACTTTCGCTAGTGCGGCAGCCAAGATGTCGCTCACCGCTGGATTATGGCGTGCGGAGCACCCGCTGAGCCAGACAATGCGGCGAATCCGACACGCGATAGACCCGTATCCTTGTCACCGTGGCAGCCCGCACTAAAGCACGCAAACGAGCACTCGACGTCCTGTTCGAGGCAGATCAGCGCGGCGAGAACATCGTCGACGTTCTGGAACAGCGCATCAACGACTCCGGCCGCGAAACCCCGCTCCCGGAATACTCCGCCGCAATCGTCCGCGGGGTTGTAGACCGCTGGGTTGAGATCAACGCGCTCATCCAGGACGCGTCGCCGGAGTGGACCCTGCAGCGCATGCCCGCAGTTGACCGCGCAATCCTCAGGGTTGGTGCGTGGGAAGTGCTTTCGAGCCGCGAGGTCCCCACGGCCGTAGCGATCGACGAGGCAATCAAGCTCGCCACCGACCTCAGCACCAACGACTCGCCACGCTTCGTCAACGGCGTGTTGGGCGCAATTGCACGCGATGCACCCGCTCTGCCAACGACAGACGGCCCCTGACTCCGGTACAGTTGACCAAAATTCAGCTCCTTTAAGTCCGTCCTGCGAGGCGGGGAAGGAGGTTGCCAGGTGACTGGCACCATTCTTGGCGCGCCCGACATCTCCCGGGCGATCACGCGCATTGCCCACGAGATCGTGGAGCGCAATGACGGCGCGGATCACGTAATCCTGCTTGGCATCCCAACGCGCGGCTTGCCCCTCGCTCGCCGCCTGGCCGACGCTCTGGCTGGCATCGAGCCGACGTTCGACGTCGCGGCACGCACCGGGGGACTCGACATCACGATGTACAGGGATGACCTGCACAAACACCCAACGCGAACCATCGGCGCGACGACCCTGCCGGAAGCGGGAATCGACGACGCAATCGTGGTGCTTGTCGATGACGTCTTCCATACCGGCCGCACGATCCGCGCCGCTCTCGATGCGATCAACGACCTGGGAAGGCCGCGAGCGGTCCAGTTGGCTGTGCTGGTTGACCGCGGGCATCGAGAGTTGCCGATTCGCGCCGACTTCGTTGGCAAGAACATCCCAACGTCTCGCAACGAACGAGTTGATGTTCGCCTCACGGAGACCGACGGCGACGACGCGGTCATCCTGCGCAGGGGAGTGGACGAATGAAGCACCTCCTCACGACCAAGGACCTCGCTCGCGAGGACGCAATCCGCATCCTCGACACCGCGGCCCAAATGGCGGCAACTCAGGAACGCGAGATTCGCAAGTTGCCTACCCTCCGCGGCAAGACCGTCGTCAACCTCTTCTTCGAGGACTCGACGCGCACGCGAATCAGCTTTGAGGCCGCGGCAAAGCGACTGAGCGCGGACGTCATCAACTTCTCCGCCAAGGGATCAAGCGTCTCGAAGGGGGAGTCGCTCAAAGACACGGCGCTCACGCTCCAAGCCATGGGCGCGGACGCCGTCGTTGTGCGCCACTGGGCGAGCGGCGCCGCGGACCTGCTCGCGACGTCTGGCTGGATTCACGGCTCCGTCCTCAACGCGGGTGACGGCACGCACCAGCACCCCACCCAAGCGTTGCTCGACGCGTACACGATCCGCCGCCACCTCGTGGGCGACAACGCAACTGGCGCGGGCCTTGACGGACTGCGTGTGGCGATCGTCGGCGACGTGCTTCACTCGCGAGTCGCCGGCTCCAACGGCTACCTACTGAACACTCTGGGCGCAAAGGTGAGCGTCGTAGCCCCGCCGACGCTGTTGCCAGTTGGCATCACGGCTCGCCCAGAGCTTGAGGTCTTCTACACGCTCGACGAGGCACTAGACGCGCACGAGTTCGACGCCATCATGATGCTGCGCGTGCAGCGCGAGCGCATGACTGGCGCCGCGTTCTTCCCCAGCCCGGAGGAGTACACCCGCATGTATGGCCTCGACGCCGCGCGAATGGCGCGACTGCCTGAGCAGGCGATCATCATGCACCCGGGCCCCATGAACCGCGGCCTGGAGATCAGCGCGGAGGCCGCCGACGCCCCAAACTCCGTCATCGTCGAGCAGGTCGCCAACGGCGTTGCCGTGCGCATGGCCGCCCTGTATCTACTGCTAGCCGGAGAGGGGGCAAGCGAATGAGCAAGCCCGCGTTGATCGAGAACGTGTCGCTAGGCGGCAACGTTGACGCGAACCTGCTGATCGTCGACGGCGAGATCGCGCAGGTGCAGGGCGAGCGCATCGACGCCCCAGCCGACGCTATCCGCATCGACGGAACGGGCCTCATTGCGCTGCCCGGCCTGGTGGATCTGCACACGCACCTGCGCGAGCCCGGTCGCGAGGACGCGGAGACGATCGAGACCGGTTCTCGCTCTGCCGCGCGCGGAGGCTTCACCGCGATCCATGCCATGGCCAACACGACGCCGGTCGCCGACAGCGCCGGGGTCGTGGAGCAGGTCTGGTCTCGCGGCAAGGAAGTTGGGCTCGTCGATGTCTACCCGGTAGGCGCGGTAACCGTCGGACTCGGAGGCACCCAACTCGCCGAAATGGGCGCCATGGCAATGTCACGCGCCCGCGTGCGAGTGTTCAGCGACGACGGCAAGTGCGTCTCCGACCCCGTGATCATGCGCAGGGCGCTCGAGTACGTGAAGACCTTTGACGGCGTCATCGCCCAGCACTCGCAGGATCCGCGCTTGACGGAGGGCGCGCAGATGCATGAGGGCATCGTCAGTGCCGAACTTGGGCTCACCGGCTGGCCGGCGGTGGCTGAGGAGTCGATCATCGCTCGCGACGTCCTGCTGACCGAGCACGTCGGCTCCCGCCTGCACGTGTGCCACATTTCCACCGCAGGGTCGGTTGACATCATCCGCTGGGCTAAGGCCCGTGGCATCAACGTCACGGCGGAGGTCATGCCCCACCACCTGCTCCTCACCGACGAGTCGGTGCGTGGCTACGACGCGCGCTTCAAGGTCAACCCGCCACTTCGCACGCAGGCAGACGTCGACGCCGTACGAACGGGCCTCGCGGACGGCACCATCGACATCGTGGCAACAGACCACGCCCCGCACCCCGATGAAGACAAGGACTGCGAGTGGGGAGCGGCGGCGATGGGAATGATCGGGCTCGAGACCGCGCTCGGCATCGTGCAGAAGGCCATGGTCGACACCGGGCTCATGAACTGGAGCCAGGTGGCGCTGCGCATGTCGCATCTGCCTGCCGTTATCGGGGGAGTGGCCGACCACCACGGGCTTAGCCTCAACCAAGGCGAGGCGGCGAACATCACGCTCGTCGACCCGTCGGCCCCGTGGACAGTAGATCCGGCCAAGACCGCCAGCCGCAGCAACAATTCGCCGTTTGGCGGCATCGAACTTCCGGGACGCGCGGTGGCAACGTTCCTGCGCGGAACCCCCACATACTTGGACGAGCGATTCGAAGGGCTTTTTGAATGAGCGGTGTGGGTTCAAACGACAGTGCAGTACTCGTTCTTGAGGATGGGCAGGTCTTTGAAGGTCGTGCATATGGCGCGCGTGGAGAGACGCTCGGCGAGATCGTCTTCAACACCGGAATGACCGGTTACCAGGAGACTCTCACCGATCCCAGCTATCACAAGCAGATCGTGGTGATGACGGCTCCGCACATCGGCAACACCGGAATGAACGACGAAGACCCGGAGTCTCGGCGCATCTGGGTTGCCGGGTACATCGTTCGCGATCCTGCCCGACGCCCAAGCAACTGGCGCTCTCAGCGCTCGCTTGACGAGGTGCTTGAGAAAGAGGGGATCGTTGGGCTGAGTGGGATTGATACCCGACAGCTCACGCGCGTTCTTCGCAGCTCCGGCACCATGCGCGCTGGCATCTTTTCAGGCAAGTCGCTAGCGCCGGCCGGTGTCCGATTGAGTGCCGAGGAGTTGCTTGAGCGGGTGAGGAGTGCCGAACGGATGAAGGGCGCGAGCCTCGCCCGCGAGGTCTCGGTTCCCGACGAGTACGTTGTGGAACCGCCTCAGGGCGTGGCCGTCCGGCGCAATGTCGTTGCCGTTGACCTTGGCATCAAGGCGATGACCCCGGAACTCATGGCGCAGCGCGGAATGCGCGTCACGGTAGTTCCCGCAAGCATCACGGCGGAGGAGATCCTCGCCAAGAAGCCCGATGGTGTCTTCTTCAGCAACGGGCCCGGTGACCCTGGAGCAGATGACGCCTCGGTGGAGACCCTGCGGGGCGTTCTGCAGGCCGGCGTGCCGTTCTTCGGCATTTGCTACGGCAACCAGATTCTGGGCCGTGCGCTGGGCTACGGCACCTACAAGCTTCAGTTTGGCCACCGGGGGATCAATCAGCCCGTCGTGGACCGCAGCACCGGCAAGGTCGAAATCACCGCCCACAATCATGGCTTTGCCGTCGACGCCCCACGTGAGGGAGCGTCGGACAGCCCCGCAGGGTTTGGGAAGGTGCGCGTGAGCCACGTCAACCTCAACGACGACGTTGTGGAGGGTCTCGAGTGCCTCGATATCCCCGCTTTCTCCGTTCAATACCACCCGGAGGCGGCGGCAGGACCGCACGATGCCGGCTATCTCTTTGACCGGTTCGATGCACTTATGGGAGAGAACAAGTAATGCCCCGTCGCCAGGACATCAACTCCGTCCTCGTCATTGGATCCGGCCCCATCGTCATTGGGCAGGCATGCGAGTTTGACTACTCCGGAACCCAGGCGTGCCGCGTGCTGCGGTCCGAGGGGATCCGCGTAGTTCTGCTCAACTCAAACCCCGCGACGATCATGACGGACCCCGAATTCGCGGACGCGACCTACGTGGAGCCCATCACCACCGAGGTCATCGAGGCGATCATCGCCAAGGAACGCCCCGACGCGATGCTCGCGACGCTCGGAGGGCAGACCGCTCTCAACGCGGCCATCGCGGTCGCGGAGGCCGGCATCCTCGACAAGTACGGTGTGGAACTGATCGGCGCCAACCTCGAGGCGATCAACCTTGGCGAGAACCGCGAGCTGTTCAAGGGCGTCGTGGAGCGCTGTGGCGCGGACAGCGCCCGCTCGCACATCTGCCACACGATGGACGAGTGCATCGCCGCCGCGGAAGACCTCAATTACCCGGTAGTCGTGAGGCCGTCCTTCACGATGGGCGGTCTTGGCTCCGGCTTCGCGTACAACGAGGAAGACCTTCGCCGCATCGCCGGCGCGGGCCTGCACTACTCGCCAACCACCGAGGTGCTCCTCGAAGAGTCGATCCTCGGTTGGAAGGAATTTGAGCTCGAGCTCATGCGCGACAAGGCAGACAACGTCGTTGTGGTCTGCTCCATCGAGAACGTTGACCCCGTTGGCGTGCACACCGGCGACTCGGTCACCGTGGCACCCGCCCTTACCCTTACGGACCGCGAATACCAACGCATGCGCGACGTTGGCATCGCGATCATCCGCGAGGTTGGGGTGGACACCGGCGGCTGCAACGTGCAGTTCGCCGTTCACCCTGACACGGGCCGCCTGATCGTGATTGAGATGAACCCGCGCGTCTCGCGTTCCTCCGCGCTCGCCTCAAAGGCGACCGGCTTCCCGATCGCCAAGATCGCCGCGCGCCTAGCGATCGGCTACACGCTAGACGAGATCCCCAACGACATCACGGGTTCTACACCCGCGAGCTTTGAGCCCACGCTCGACTACATCGTGGTCAAGGTTCCCCGCTTCGCTTTCGAGAAGTTCCCCGCCGCGGATCCGGTTCTCACCACCACCATGAAGAGTGTTGGCGAGGCCATGAGCATCGGCCGCAACTTTACGGAGGCCCTGGGCAAGGCCCTCAGGTCGATCGACAAGCGCGCCGCGAACTTCCATTGGGACGGCGACTTCCCAACCGGGGACGCACTGAACGAGCTCATGGAGGCAATCAAGACGCCAACCGAGCATCGTTTGGTGCAGGTCCAGCAGGTGCTGCGCGCAGTTCGCGCGGGCCACGCCGACCTCGACGCGGTCTACCAGGCAACAGGGATCGATCCCTGGTTCCTCGACCAGATCCTGCTCATGAACGAGGTCGCTCACGAGGTAGCGCACGCGGCAGAACTCTCCGCCGACGTGCTTCACCTCGCCAAGTCAAACGGCCTTGCAGACACCCAAATTGCGAGCCTTCGCGGACTTGAGGAGAGCGCGGTCTTGGCGCAGCGTCGGGCAACTGGAGTGTTGCCGGTTTACAAGACCGTTGACACCTGCGCCGCGGAATTTGAGGCGAGCACCCCGTATCACTACAGCACCTACGACATCGAGAACGAGGTCTCGCCCAGGGACCGCGAGGCGATCCTCATTCTGGGCTCCGGGCCCAACCGCATTGGCCAGGGGATCGAGTTCGACTACTCGTGCGTGCACGCTGCGCTCAGCCTCAAGGGCGAGTACGAGACCGTCATGGTCAACTGCAACCCCGAGACCGTCTCCACGGACTACGACACCGCCAACCGCCTCTACTTTGAGCCGCTCACATTCGAGGACGTGATGGCCGTTTACGAGGCCGAGGTGGCGGCCGGCCCGGTCAAGGGAGTCTTCGTTCAGCTAGGTGGGCAGACGCCGCTCAGTTTGGCTCAGCGCCTGGCCGACGCCGGGGTTCCGATCCTCGGCACGTCACCAGAGGCGATCGACAACGCTGAGGACCGCGAGGCCTTTGGCCGCGTGCTCGAGCAGGCGGGCCTCCCGGCCCCGGCATACGGCACCGCGCGAGGAATCGACCAGGCGGTCGAGATCGCGGAGGGCATCGGGTACCCGGTGCTCGTGCGGCCCTCGTACGTGCTCGGCGGCCGCGGCATGGAGATCGTCTATGACCGTGCCCAGTTACTTGACTACGGAACGCGCATGGCGACCATTGGGGACCACGCGACGGAAGCGCCGCTGCTCGTGGACAAGTTCCTCGACGACGCGATCGAGATCGACGTTGACGCGCTCTTTGACGGCGAGGAGCTCTTCCTTGGCGGCGTGATGGAACACATTGAGGAGGCCGGAATTCACTCCGGGGACTCCGCGTGTGTGCTGCCGCCGGTGACGCTCTCAAAGGCCGAGCTTGAGCGCATCCGCACGTCAACGGAGGCGCTTGCACGGGGGATCGGCGTTCGCGGGCTCATGAACGTCCAATACGCGCTCGTGAGCGACGTTCTGTACGTGCTTGAGGCGAATCCGCGTGCGTCCCGCACGGTGCCGTTTGTGGCCAAGGCGACCGGTGTCCCGCTCGCGACCGCGGCGTCCCTGATCATGGCGGGCTCGACCATCGCCGAGCTCAGGGCGTCGGGCGTTCTGCCTGGCTGGGATGCGACTCGCATCGATCCCCACCAACGGATCGCCGTCAAGGAGGCAGTGCTGCCGTTTAAGCGCTTCCGTACCGAGGCCGGCACGGTCGTTGACACGGTTCTAGGCCCAGAGATGCGTTCTACCGGTGAAGTCATGGGCTTCGACACGACGTTCCCCCTGGCCTTCGCCAAGTCGCAGGCCGCCGCCTTTGGTGGCCTGCCCAAGGGTGGCAAGGCGTTCGTCTCGATGGCCGATCGCGACAAGCGGTCAATCACCTTCCCGGTGGCACGACTGCGTCAACTTGGCTTCGAAATTCTTGCCACGGAAGGCACGGCGCTCGTGCTGGCGCGCAACGGCATCCCGTCAACGGTGGTGCGCAAACACTCCTCTGGCCGCGGGCCCAACGGTGAACCGACGATCGTCGACCTGATCAATAACGGCGAGGTGAGCCTCGTCATCAACACGCCTTCCGGTCAGGGAGCAAGGGCTGACGGCTACGAGATTCGGGCCGCAGCAACTGCCGCGGACACCGCGATCATCACGACTACTCAGCAGCTCGCCGCGGCAGTGCTTGCCATCGAAGTAATCCAGCATCGTGAGTTCGATGTTCTAAGTCTTCAGGACGCCGCCGCACCAACACGCGTCGGCGCAGGTAACATGGCAAGCAATCGTCCGGATGGAGACTGACCATGGCGTTCGGGGAGCGGCTTGCTCGTGCAATGCGAGACAACGGCCCGCTGTGCGTGGGCATAGATCCGCACCCTCAACTGCTCGACCAGTGGGGACTGCCAGACACACCTGAATCGCTGCTGGCCTTTGGGGAGACCGTCATTGAGGCCTCGCTACAGTCCGCCGCCGCAGTCAAGCCGAACGCCGCCTTCTTTGAGCGCCACGGCGCCGGTGGCATTGCGGCCCTCGAGCGCATCCTTGAGATCGCCAAAGAAAAGGGCCTGCTCACCATCCTTGACGCCAAGCGGGGGGACATCGGATCCACGATGCAGGCGTATGCAGAGGCCTATTTGAGCCCCGGCGCACCCCTTGAGGCCGACGCTGTGACGCTCTCCCCGTACCTCGGCTTCGGTTCGCTAGCGCCCGCGCTCCAGCTCGCTGAATCTCACGGCAAGGGCATATTCGTGCTCGCGCTGACCTCCAACGCGGAAGGCGCGAGCGTCCAGCATGCGGTGGGTCCCGATGGAGCGGTTGCTAAGGCGGTCGCGGAGGCGGCCGGCGAACTGAACCGAGAAGAACTCAAGCGCAACCCTGGTCCTATGGGTAGCGTCGGCCTTGTTGTTGGAGCGACCGTCGGTGACGCAGTGAGTGAACTCGGCATCGATTTGGCCGCTGTGAACGGGCCTTTGTTGTCTCCGGGCGTAGGCGCACAAGGCGCGAGCCCGGCAGACGTGGTTAAGGTGTTCGGGAACGCAACAAGTCGCGTACTCGTCAGCCAGTCGCGAGGGGTTTTGAAAGCAGGACCCTTCGTCGAGAAGCTCCGCGGAGCAATCCAGGCGGCGTCAGGTGCCGCGGCGTACACCCTCGGACCCGCGGACGAGGAATAGCGGAAGGGAAGCACCATGGCAACACCAGAGCTCTCAGATGAACAACGCGCCGCTGCATTGGTCAAGGCCACGGCGGTGCGCAGCGCACGGCGCGTGTTCAAGGAACAGCTCTCGGCAGGCGAGTTCACGCTTGGCGACGCAATTGCGCGAGCCAAGGCAGACGAGGCGCTTGCCGGTATTCGCGTGCACGACCTCGTTCAGTGCCTGCCTGGAATTGGCCCCAAGCGAGCAACGCAGATCATGGACGAGATCGGCATTTCGCCTGCCAGGCGAGTGCGTGGACTTGGTCAGCACCAGGTCGCAGGTCTCATCGAGCGCGAACGCAGGTAGTTCAAGCACTTCATGAGCAGACTCACGGTGCTTGCCGGTCCCACAGCGGTTGGCAAGGGCACGGTAGTTCGCGCCTTGCGCGAACGCGAACCGGACATCTGGATCTCGGTGTCTGCGACAACTCGAGAGCCACGTCCAGGTGAAGTTGACGGCGTCCACTACTTCTTCGTGTCCCCTCAAGAGTTCGACGCGATGATCGACGGCGGCGAACTGCTCGAGTGGGCAGTCGTGCACGGCGTCAATCGCTATGGCACGCCTAAGAAGGCGGTCGTTGAGCGTCTCGAGGCGGGCACCCCGGTGCTGCTTGAGATCGATCTACAGGGTGCCCGGCAGGTGCGCGAGACCATGCCAGACGCGCTCTTCGTGTTCCTGGCGCCGCCGTCGTGGGATGAACTCGTGAACCGGCTCGTTGGGCGTGGGACTGAAGACTCCGAGGAGAGGGAGCGCCGCCTCGCAACCGCTCGCGAGGAGCTCGCTGCCGAGGGCGAGTTCGACGAAACCATCGTCAACGACACTGTTCAGGGTGCTGCCGAACAGCTTGAGCGGCTCATCGACGCGACGCGTTGACCTCGCCGGGCGCGCCAGGTAGGGCGTCTTCGCGTGCGCAAGGTAGACTTAAGCGTTTTGATCAAGCATTGGAGTGAACGTGGCCGGAACAGTTGCTGCCCCTGAAGGCATCACCAACCCTCCCATTGACGAGTTGCTCGCCAAGGTGGACTCGAAGTACGCGCTCGTGGTCTACAGCTCCAAGCGCGCTCGTCAGATCAACGCGTACTACGAAGCCCTCACCGAGGGTCACTTCGAGAACGTTGGTCCCCTCGTTGAGGCCGACTCGACTGACAAGCCGCTCTCCGTTGCATTGCGTGAGATCAACCAGGGCGGTCTTCTCGAGCTGGGTCGCACCGAGGTCTAACAATGCGCGTGCTGCTGGGCGTGACCGGCGGCATTGCCGCATACAAGGTGGCGCTGGTCTTGCGCCGCCTCACCGAGGATGGTCATTCGGTTCGCGTCATACCTACCGCGGCTTCGCTCAACTTTGTGGGGCGCGCCACGTGGGAGGCGCTTTCGGGGCACCCAGCGCCAACTGACACGTTCGAGGACGTTCCCTCGGTGCAGCACGTGCGCCTTGGGCAGTCGGCTGATGTCGTGCTCGTAGCCCCTGCTACTGCGGACTTTCTTGCCGCCTACGCAGCGGGCGAGGCGCGCGACCTCCTCGGCAACGCGCTGCTCGCCACCGCAGCCCCTGTGCTTGTGGCACCCGCGATGCACACCGAGATGTGGGAGCACCCCGCAACCCAGGCAAACGTGACCACGCTCAAAGCTAGGGGCGTGCACGTACTCTCGCCGGCCGTCGGGCGGCTGACCGGTCCAGATAGCGGCCCTGGGCGCCTCCCAGAGCCCGACGCTATTGTTGCGGCCCTCTACGAGGTTGCCGCTGGCGAGGCACCGGCCCAGCAGGGGAGTGCGGCCGGCTGGGGTGACCTTGATGGCGTCCGCGTAGTAGTGACGGCGGGTGGCACACGGGAACCGATTGACCCGGTCCGGTTCCTGGGGAATCGGTCTTCTGGGCACCAAGGCTTCGCGATCGCAGAGGCGGCACGTGAACGCGGCGCTCATGTGACTGTCATCGCAGCAAACGTCACACTGCCGGTGTCCGAGGGAGTCGATCGGATCGACGTATCTACCGGTGCTGAACTCGCGCATGCGATTGACGCCGTCGAGGAGGAAGCAGATGTCGTGGTCATGGCGGCCGCCGTTGCGGATTTTGCGCCCGCCGAGCGCAGCGATCACAAGATTAAGAAGTCGGGGCCCGAATCTGTGGCGCTAGAACTTGTGCCCACTGAAGACCTGCTTGCGGGCCTCGTGCGACGCGCGGTGGTGCCGATCATTGTCGGTTTCGCCGCAGAAACGGGCGACGACACCGCGTCCGCGGCCGAGCACGCGGCCAACAAGGCCCGCCGCAAAGGTGCCGCATTGCTCGCGTTCAACGAGGTTGGCGCAGTCAAGGGCTTTGGGGACGTGCCAAATGAGGTGCGGATTCTCGACGCTTCGGGTGTGGAAGTTGCGCGTGCAGCCGGTAGCAAGCTTGCGGTGGCGCATGCCCTGCTTGATGAAGTGGTTCGCCTGCGCCGTTAAGCGCGCCCACATGCGAGAGGCCTCGCGGGGGCAGTTGTGGAGGGTGCGGAAGGCCGGTCGTACCGCGCCGCTAGACTCGCAGCATGCGCCTCTTCAGCTCAGAATCGGTTACCGAAGGCCACCCAGATAAGGTTTGCGACCAGATCTCAGACTCGCTACTTGATGCAATGCTCGAGCAAGATCCACAGTCTCGCGTTGCGGTAGAAACCATGGTGACCACGGGGCTGGTGCACGTCGCAGGCGAGGTCACTACCGAGTCATACGTAGACATTCCGGGGATCATTCGCGGCGTTGTGACTGACATCGGCTACACCTCGTCGAAGGTTGGGTTCGACGGCGCGTCGTGTGGCGTTTCAGTCAGCATTGGCGAACAGAGCCCTGACATTTGGCAGGGCGTAGGCCACGCGACCGATTCGGCACTGGATGAACTGGGTGCCGGCGACCAAGGCCTGATGTTTGGCTACGCGTGCACCGACACTCCTGAGCTCATGCCACTACCGATCGCGATGGCGCATGCGTTGACACGTCGTCTCGCGGAGGTTCGCAAGCACGGTGTCATCGAGGGCATCCGTCCAGACGGCAAGGCCCAGGTGACCATCGGCTATGACGGTGACATTGCCAAGCGAGTGGACACCGTTGTGGTTTCGAGCCAGCACGCGGAGTCGTGGGACATCAACGACCTGCGCGAGGCCATTGAGGCCCAAGTCATCGGGCCGGTGCTGTCGCAGTACACGCTTGACAGCGAGGGTCACCGGTCGCTGATCAACCCCACAGGACGCTTTGAAATTGGTGGCCCAGCGGGAGATGCCGGGCTCACGGGGCGCAAAATCATCGTCGACACGTATGGCGGCATGGCCCGTCACGGTGGTGGCGCGTTCAGCGGCAAGGACCCTTCAAAGGTTGACCGCTCCGCCGCCTATGCCATGCGCTGGGTTGCCAAGAATGTGGTCGCCGCAGGCCTGGCATCGCGTTGCGAAGTGCAGGTCGCCTACGCGATCGGGACCGCGCATCCGGTTGGATTGTGGGTTGAAACCTATGGCACCCACACAGTGGACCCCGAGCGGATTGCCGGCGCCATTCGTGAAGTCTTTGACCTGCGTCCCTCGGCGCTGATTGATGCGCTTGACTTGCGCCGACCCATCTACCGCGCCACCGCCGCCTACGGCCACTTTGGTCGCGAACTCCCTGATTTCACGTGGGAGCGAACCGATCGCGTAGCCGAGCTCCGGAGCGCTGCGCAATAACTCAGCCACCGTCCCAAACTGTCGCGCGAGTGTGCGTTGACAGCGCCCTGCCGCATCTTGACCGGCCCTTCGACTACGTGGTTCCTGACTCGCTCGCCGATGTCGTTGCCGTTGGCTCGCGCGTGCGGGTGCGCTTTTCTGGTCGCCTTGTCAGTGCCGTTGTAGTCGCGATAGTCGACCACAGCGAGTTCGCGGGCAAGCTCAGCCCTATCCATTCCTCTGCTGGGGTCGCCTCGTACACGGCACGGGCGATTGAACTCGCGCAGGCAGTTGCCCGACGCTACGGCGGCTCAGTCTGGGATGTTCTGCGACTCATGGCGCCCCCTCGCGTGGCAAGCCTTGAGGACCGTGACTGGTCGGGCCCAGCTGGGTTGGAAAACCGCTACACCGACGCCGCTGCGGCCGTGGCCCCGGCGGACTCCGGCCTGGACATCGCGGAACTAGCACGCGGTGCGCGAATGGTGTGGCAGGCGTTGCCGGAGCCCGGCAGGGCATCGGCGACGCCGGTGGCAACTCTTGCGGCGGCTGCCGCGGCGGCCGCCGCACACCAGCAATCAGCGATCATCGCTGTGCCCGACTCTCGAGCGCTGGCCGCGCTAGAGGGCCAACTCGCAAAGATCGGCCTACGGCGCTGGTCGGTTCGTGGCGGGGGAGAGGTCGCCGTCCTCGACTCTGACGACGGCGCGAATGCGCGTTACGGCTCCTACTTGGCAGCCATGCATGGCCTTGCGCGCATCGTGATCGGCACGCGTCCCGTTGCATTGCAGCCGGTTCCCGCACTCGGCTTTGTCGCCATCTGGGATGACGGATCCCCAACGTACGACGATCCTCACGCGCCCTACTGGAACTCAAGGACCGTGGGCGCATGGAGGGCAGAACTCGAGGGCGCGGGAATGCTGATCGCGTCGCTCACCCCCAGCGTTGAATCCCTTGCGCTCGTGGAACATGGCTGGGCAACGCTCGCGGCCCCTGCACGAGCACAGGTTCGCGCGGCCGCGCCTGCCATAGAGGTCATTGGTGACGATAAGCGCACGGCCGAGGGAGCGTCGGGCTGGCATTGGATGCCGGGAACCGTGTGGCGAGCCATCCGCGCCGCCGTTGAAACCGGCCCCGTTGCCATCGTTGTGCCACGTGCGGGCTATGTGCGGGCCGTCGCGTGTGCGGCGTGTGGCGAATGGGCCGAGTGTCGCGAGTGTGGCGGTGGGCTCCGGCAGGACCACGTCACAGGGCCTCTTGTCTGCAGGGACTGTGGCAAGGCACAGGCCGATTGGCATTGCGCGCACTGCCAGTCTGGGCGCGTCAAGCAGGTCCGCCAGGGTGTAGAGCGAATAGCAGAGCAAGTGTCAGCCATGGCCGCCAACACGCAGGTCGCCATCTCCGCCGGTGCCACCGGCGTGCTGGCGGACGGTGCCGTGACGTCAGGCTTCGTTGTGGCCACCCCTGGAGCTGTGCCGGCGGTGCCCGGCGGTTACGCGGCCGCGGTCGTGATTGGCGCGGAAGCGTCGGTGAATGGCGGGCTTGGGGCGGAGGTGCGGGCCGTGCGGTGGTGGCTGTCAGTCGCCGCACTGGTGCGTTCGCGGGGCGAAGCGGGGCGTGTCTACCTTGTTGGCGCGCTGCCCGACGCCACCAAGAGAGCTCTGGAGACGTGGGATCCGCTCGCCGCAGCGCATGACGCACTCGCAGAGCGAACGGAACTTGGGTTGCCACCGGCGCGGCGCAGTATTCACCTCACGGGCGCTCCACACTCGATCACCCTCGCGCTTTCGGTTTCCGTAGAGGGGGCGCGCATAGAGCGCCACCAAGAGGTGAGTGTGGCTGCTACTAAGGAGGGCGTGCTGCTGCTCGTGTCACGGCGGTCCGCGCAAGTGATCATCGATGCTTTGCGGGTTCGCCAAGTGGCCTTGAGCAAAGACGGTGATGAGCCATTCCGCATGAGGGTGGACGGTCCGCTGCACTTCTGAGCGCGACCAGATCAAACTGCCTCGTAGGATGGTGCCTATGCGCGTCGTGTTCGCGGGCACCCCGCTCATTGCCGTGCCAACGCTGACGGCGCTGATCGATGCCGGCCATGAGATTGTCGCCGTGCTCACCCAACCCGATGCCGCGGGGCGGCGAGGCCGTGGCCTCTTGCCGAGTCCCATCAAGCAGGCGGCAACGGAACTCGAACTTCTGGTGCTCACGCCGGAGAAGGCATCAGACCCTGAGACCGTCGAGCACATTGCCTCCCTGGAGGCCGATGTCGCGGCCGTGGTGGCGTTTGGTCAGATCCTGCGACCGTCCCTGTTGAGCGCCACCGAACACGGGTGGGTCAACCTGCACTTCTCGGTCTTGCCAGCATGGCGCGGAGCTGCCCCGGTGCAGCGGGCGATCATGGCGGGAGACGACGTCACCGGCGCGTCAACCTTTGTCATTGATGAGGGACTCGACACTGGCCCGGTCATCGGGACCTTGACGGAGAGGATCCGGCCAACAGATACCTCCGGTGAACTTCTGGACCGACTCGCTCACTTGGGATCCGGCCTCATGGTGAACTCGCTTGAGGCCTTGGTGGGTGGCTACGCGGTCCCGGTGCCGCAGAGCAGCGATGGCATGAGCTACGCACACAAGCTCTCCAGGCAAGACGCCTACGTGAACTGGGAGTTGCCCGCGCACATCGTTGACAGGCAGGTGCGCGCCGTGACACCCGCGCCGGGAGCATGGACCACCCTGCCGGACGGTGCCACGGCAAAGCTTGGACCGGTGATCCCGAGGCATGGTGCGGGGCTGCCTCCGGGCCAGATTCGCGTTGTTGAGCACGAGGTTCTCGTAGGCACCGGTACCGCCCCCGTCGCCTTGTCAACCATCGCTCCAGCTGGCCGCAAGGCCATGGACGCTCGTGACTGGTGGCGCGGCGCCCGGTTAGGCGAAGTCGCAATCCTTGGTGAGGCATGAAGATCGATGCGGCCAGGGAGGCCGCGTTTCGTTGCATTCGCGCCGTAGAAGCCGAGGACGCGTACGCGAATCTCGTGATGCCAGGGTTTCTTGCCGCGTTGGGCCTTTCCGGTCGCGATGCAGGCTTCGCTACCGAACTTGCCTACGGAACGCTGCGCATGCGGGGTCTCTACGACGAGGTCATCGCGCGTGCGGCGAAGCGAGAGCCTTCCGTTCTTGACAACCCGGTGCGCTGGTCCCTGTGGTTGGGCGCCCATCAGGCGTTGTCGATGCGAGTTCCGCCCCACGCTGCCGTGTCCGAGACGGTAGACCTTGCGCGTCGCCACGGCGGACCTCGCGTGGCTCCACTCGTGAACGCGGTCATGCGCAGGATTGTTGAACGAGACCTGGAAGGCTGGACGGCTGTCGTCGCACCCGCTCGCACCAGAGATGACATGGCCATTCGCCACTCGCATCCGCAATGGGTTGCGAAGGAGCTTGCGGAGGCCCTGATCTCCGACGACAGGCCTACTGAGCTTGAGGCGCTGCTCATCGCGGACAACACACCGGCGCCGGTGACCCTCGTGGCGCGGCCCGGGCTCGTGGATCGCGCGGAGCTTGGCGCAGAGCCCACCCGCTGGTCACCGTGGGGAGCCACCCTTGCGGGCGGCGATCCAGGCGCGATCGCGGCCGTCGCAACCGGCGAGGCAGGGGTCCAAGACGAGGGAAGTCAGCTCGTGGCGGCGGCGCTCGTCGCCCATCGGCAGGTCGCGGCCCACGAGGTGTGGCTCGATATGTGTGCCGGCCCTGGCGGCAAGGCCGCCTTGCTCGGAGCACTCGCCGCGCAAAATGGCGCGACCCTGCAGGCGAACGAGGTTCATCACCACCGCGCCGAACTCGTGAAGGGCGCCGTGCGGGCTCTTCCCCCCGGTGTGGTGGCGGTGACGCAAGCCGATTCACGTGACTTGCCGCCGCAGTCTTTTGACCGGATTCTGCTCGACGCACCGTGTACGGGCCTTGGGGCGCTGCGTAGAAGGCCGGAGTCCCGCTGGCGGCGTGAACCCGCCGACGTCGTGGTCCTCGCGGAGCTGCAACGAGAACTTCTCTTAGTTGCGGCCCGCGCCGTGAAGCCGGGCGGGCTCGTCGCGTATGTGACGTGTTCACCGGTTTTGGCGGAGACCAAGGACGTTGTTGCCGCGGTGCGTGGGTTGCAGCAGGTCGATGCCCGCCCGGCTTTGGCTGCCGTGACCGGAACGGTCGCGGACGATTGGGGCAAGGGACTTCATGTTCAACTGTGGCCCCACGTTCACGGAACCGACGCGATGTACCTGGCACTTCTCGAACGACCCCACGGGTAGGGTCAAACCATGGTGCGAATCGCTCCCAGCATCCTTTCTGCGGACTTTGCCAACCTTGAGCGTGACATTGCCGCGGTCAGTGACGCAGACATCCTCCACGTCGACGTGATGGACGGGCACTTTGTGCCAAACCTCACGCTTGGCCTGCCAGTTGTCGCGCGGTTGTGCGAGGTAGCGCCCATGCCGGTTGACGTCCACCTCATGATCGAGGATCCGGACCGGTGGGCCGTACGTTACGCGGATGCGGGCGCTTTCTCCGTCACGTATCACTACGAAGCTGCTGCGGACGCCCGCCAGGTGGCTCGCGACCTTCGCGCCGCAGGAGTGAGGGCGTCTGTGGCCATCAAGCCCGGCACGCCCGTAGAGCGCGCGATTGAACTGCTCGACGAGGTCGACATGGTGCTGGTGATGACCGTTGAGCCCGGATTTGGCGGGCAATCGTTTATGGCGGACATGATGCCCAAGTTTGAGGCGCTGAGGGCCGCGGCCAACGCTGCCGGCGCAGACGTATGGCTCCAGGCGGACGGGGGAGTGGCTGCGGAGACAATCGCGACCGTGGTCCGCGCGGGGGCGGACACGCTCGTGGCCGGGTCGGCAATCTATGGCGATGCGCAATCGCCAACCGCAGACCCCAACGCCAAGGTTCGCTCGCTCCGGGAACTTGGCGAGCAGGTTCGCCGTGACTAGCGATCCCATGGACAGGGCTGTTGCCCTTGCCTCCGGGGGACCTATGCATGGACCCAACCCGCGCGTCGGCTGCGTCATTGTGGACCGTAGCGGCACGGTGATTGCCGAGGGTTACCACCGGGGTGCCGGCACCCTCCACGCAGAAGCCGACGCCCTTGCCAACGCTGCGGCCGCCAACGTCTCCGTGGCTGGTGCCACCGCCTATGTCACCCTCGAGCCGTGCAATCACACTGGCCGGACGGGCCCATGCGCGGAGGCGCTTGTTGGCGCACAGGTGGGGCGCGTCATCTACGCCGTCGAGGACCCAAACCCCACGGCAGCTGGGGGAGCGTACTACCTGCGGGAGCACGGCGTTGAGGCGGTCTTCGCCGCGCACACAGAGGCGGAGGGGCTCAATCATCGGTGGTTGGTAGCGATGGCCAGGCAGCGGCCATACGTGATCGCCAAGTGGGCTTCAACGCTCGACGGACGCACGGCGGCCGCAGACGGCACGAGTTTTTGGATCACCGGCGAAGAAGCGCGCGACCACGCCCACCGTGAGCGAGCAAGCGTTGACGCCATGATCGTGGGCACCGGCACTGTCGCCACGGACGATCCCGAACTGAGCGCGCGGCCGGCGGGCGTTGATCGCCCCCATCAACCCCTCCGCATCGTGCTCGGCGAGCGCGAAACACCCGGTGCACACGTGTGGCGCGACCTCAATGCGGTTCACGTCCGCTCGCGTGACGCGCACGCGGGGCTCGCTGAGGCGTGGTCGCGCGAGTGCCGCGTGGTGCTCATTGAGGGCGGCGCCACGGTCACCAGCGCGTTCCTGCGCGAGGGTTTGGTTGACGAGATTCAGGCGTACATCGCGCCAGCACTGCTAGGAGACGGCCCGACGGCCGTGGCCGGGTTGGGAATCGGCACCATGGCGGGTGCGTTGAGAGGTCGGGACGTGACAGTCACGCGCCTGGGCGCGGATACCCTTGTCACCGCACACTTGACGGAGGCACCCTGATGTTCACTGGGCTCGTAGAGGCCGTAGGCACCGTGACCGGGATCGCGGAGCATGGCGCGCAAGCGCAGCTCACCATCGCGACTCCAGGCTGGGGCGGCGACCTCGAATTCGGTGAGTCAATCGCGGTCAACGGCGTCTGCCTCACGGTGGCTAAGCACACGGGCGACGAGTGGATCGCTGACGTCATGCGAGTCACCCTCGAAACCACAAGCCTTGGTTCGGTTGTGGCAGGTCAGCGCGTGAACCTTGAGCGCGCGCTCCGGGCCGACGCTCGGCTCGGCGGGCACATCATGCAGGGCCACGTGGACGGTACGGCAGTGCTCGTTTCTAAGGACTCGCAGCCGGACTGGACGGATCTGTCGTTCAAGATTTCGCCGGACTACGCCCGTTACGTGGTCCGTAAGGGCTCGATCGCCATTCACGGCGTTTCCCTGACCGTTGCAGACCTGGTGGATGACGTCGTTACGGTCTCGCTTATCCCTACGACTCTTGCAGAGACGAACCTTGGCGAGTTGGAGGCCGGCGCCACGGTGAATATCGAGGTAGATGTCGTTGGCAAGTACGTAGAGCGCATGCTTGGCGGGCGCGCGCAGGGGTCCGAGCTGTGAACGCCGATTCCCTAGACCTCGTTGAACGCGCCCTTGCGGACCTCAGGGCGGGCAAGCCTGTGCTGGTCGCAGATTCGCGCGATCGCGAAGACGAGGCGGACTTCATCATGTCCGCGGAGACCACAACGGTCGAGTGGGTAGCGTGGGGAATCCGCCATTCGAGCGGGTACCTGTGCGCGCCCATGCCGGGGGAGCGGGCTGACAATCTCAACCTCCCGTTAATGGTGCCCAACAGCCAGGATCCGCGGCGCACGGCGTACACCGTGTCCGTTGACGCAGGCTCGGGAATCACCACGGGAATCTCCGCTGCTGACCGCCACCGCACGTTGCAATTGCTCGCGAAGGCACAAGCGAGCCCGGACGAATTCATTCGTCCGGGGCATGTTCTGCCGCTGCGCGCTGTTGCAGGTGGCGTCCTGCACCGCCCTGGTCATACGGAGGCGTGCGTCGATCTTTGCCGGCTAGCCGGCCTCGAGCCGGTAGGTGTCATCGCCGAACTCGTGAATGACGACGGCACGATGATGAGACAGGGTGATGCGTCTGCACTTGCCTCCAAGGAGGGCCTGGTTCTGATGACCATCGCCGATCTCATCGCCTACCGCCGCCACCACAACGACTTGGCGCCGCCGTCGACTCCGCAGCCACACCGCGTGCTCGCCGAAGGCGAAGCTCGCCTGCCAACCAAGCAAGGCGAAGTGACTGTCCGCGGCTACCGTGATGCGCGTACTGGCGACGAGCATGTGGCGCTCATTTCACCGGTCAAGGATGGGGCAACGCCGATTGTTCGCGTCCACTCGGAATGCCTGACAGGAGACGCGTTCAGTTCACTCAGGTGTGATTGCGGGCCGCAGTTGGATGCTGCGATTGAACGTGTCGCCGCGGAGGGCGGAGCCGTCATCTACCTCACGGGCCACGAGGGCCGCGGTATTGGCATCGTCGCGAAGATTCAGGCCTACGCGCTGCAAGACCAGGGCCGAGACACCGTTGACGCGAACACGGACCTTGGCCTGCCTATCGATCGCCGCGAATATGGGGCAGCGGCCGCCATCTTGGCCGATCTTGGCTACACGAGCGTCCGGCTTCTCACCAACAATCCGGCAAAGGTCGAGGGCTTGCGAGCCTCCGGAATCGACGTCGTCGAGCGCGTTCCGCACCACGTGGGCGAGCACCCGGAGAACGAGGCGTACCGCCGTACCAAGGCCGAGCGCATGGGACACATCATGGAGGAAGACGTATGAGTGGAGCGGGCGCGCCGGAACTGCAGGTAGTTGCCAGTGGGTTGACGGTTGAGATCGTCGCCTCGCAGTGGCACACGGAAGTCATGGACGGGCTCGTTGCGGGCGCGATTCGCGCGGCAGAGGCCGCGGGCGCGAACTACCGCGTGACGCGAGTCGCAGGGGCGGTGGAACTCACCGTGGTCGCCGAAGCGCTCGCTCGCAACGGCGCACAGGCGATCGCCGCGCTCGGCGTGGTCATCAAGGGCTCCACGCCGCACTTCGAATACGTCTGCCAATCCGTCACGCTTGGGCTCACTGACGTGTCAAGGAACCACCTGGTACCGGTCGGATTCGGCGTGCTCACGTGCGATGACGATGCTCAAGCGCTTGATCGCGCAGGGTTGCCGGGCTCTCGCGAAGACAAGGGTGCAGAGGCGGTCGAGGCCGCGCTTGCGACCGCACTCACCCTGCGCTCGCTCTAAGCCCGCGCGCACCGGGCCGGCAGCATGCTGGCCGCACGCAGACGCCACCAAGAGTCGCTTAGTGGCGCGCGGTAACCGCCAGGAGGTTTGCGGGCTCACGGGCGGTAGGCTTGCGCGCGTGAAGACCTTTGACGAGCTGTTTGCGGAGCTGACCGCCCGCGCCGCCGAGCGTCCCGAGGGATCGGGGACCGTTCGCCTTCTCGATGAGGGCGTCCATTCGATCGGCAAGAAGCTCATCGAAGAGGCCTCTGAAGCATGGATGGCCGCCGAGTACGAGTCGGATGAGGCAACCGCAGAGGAACTGTCTCAGGTGCTCTATTACGTGCAGGTCATGATGATCGCTCGCGGGCTGACGCTCGCAGACGTCGGCCGCTACCTCTAGACCGTCAGGAGAGACGTGCTCCGCATCGCCGTACCCAACAAGGGTTCCCTTTCCGAGCCCGCAAGCCAGCTTCTGCGCGAGGCTGGCTACAAGCAGCGTGCCGACGGCCGCGAACTTGTGCTCGTCGACGCCCGCAATGACGTCGAGTTCTTCTTTCTGCGCCCGCGCGACGTTGCCGTCTATGTGGGTGCTGGCACCGTGCACGCGGGAATCACCGGTCGCGACTTGCTTCTCGACTCTGGAGCGAGTGCGACGGAGCACCTTGAGCTCGGATTCGCCGCATCAACATTCCGGTATGCGGCACCCGTTGGCACCGCGACAACCGTCGAACAGGTAGCCGGGCTGCGGGTCGCAACGTCCTACCCGCACCTTGTGAAGAATCACTTGCGGTCCTTTGGCGTGGAGGCGACAGTCGTGCGCCTCGACGGCGCGGTCGAGTCTTCCGTGCAGCTCGGCGTCGCGGACGTCGTGGCAGACGTTGTTGAGACCGGATCGACGCTGCGCGCCGCCGGCCTTGAAGTCTTTGGTGACCCAATCCTCAAGTCGGAGGCAATTCTGGTGACAGCGCCCGAGTTCCCAACGGCGGAGATCGCAACCCTCTCGGGCCGCTTGCGCGGCGTCTTGATGGCTCGCCAGTACGTTCTTGTCGACTATGACGTTCCGGATAGCGAGCTCGACGCCGCAATCGCCGTCACCCCCGGGTTCGAGGCGCCTACTGTGACCCCGCTCCACGGGTCTGACTGGCACGCGGTGCGGGTCATGGTTCCGCGTTCCGAGATGAACCACATCATGGACGACCTCTACGCGGTTGGCGCGAGGGCAATCCTCACAACGGAACTGCTCGCGGTTCGGGTCTAGACGTTATGGCATCGGCGGAGCGGGTGGCGCCAGAGGAGCGACTGCTCAACTTGCTGATCGCGCTGACAAGCACGCGCGTGCGTATGGACAAGCAGCAGATCCGTGCCAGCGTATACGGCTATGACCAGCGCACTCCGGGGGAGGACGCCAAGGCGGATGCCGCCTTTGAGCGCATGTTTGAGCGTGACAAAGAGGATTTGCGCAGGCTAGGCGTACCACTGCAGACAGTCGTTGACGCCGCACATGGCGGTGACATCGGGTATCGCATCGATGCCTCTGCGGCGACGATGGAACCGATTGACGTCACTCCTGCCGAGTTGGCAGTGCTGAGCCTCGCGGCTGACTATTGGCACGATGCCGCGCTTGGCCCAGACGCGCGCCAAGCTGTCATCAAGGTCGCGAGCAGGGTTCCGCATCAGGCGATCCCTGAGCTTCCGTTTGGAGCTCGCGCAACGGGCTCCAGGGCCGCCGTTGGCGTCGTCGCCGAGGCGCTTCACGAGCGGCGGGCCGTTGCATTCGACTACGCCTCATCGTCCTCACCGCCATCGTCGCGAATTGTTGACCCGTGGCGAATCGTCATGTCCGGCGGCACCGAATACCTCATTGGCCGCGACCACCGGGCCGACGCCGCGCGCACCTTTCGCTTGAGCCGCATCCTTGGTGCGGTCACCTTGGTTGGGCAGGCGGGCGCGTTCGAGCGACCGCACGACGTTCCGCTTGGTTCGTTTGCTCAGGGTGAGCTCGCAGGTACGGCCGTGGTTGCACTTCGCCCGGAGGCCGGTCATGCGCTTCGCATCACCGGAACAGCAGCGGGCACCGATGGCGAATGGGATCTGATTGAGGTTCCGTACCGCCATCTCGATGCTGTTCGCGCGGATATCCTCGCGCTGTCTGGTGCGGCCCGCGCCGTGTCGCCGCCAGAGCTCGTTGATGCGGTCCGCACGTTTGCGCTCGCTGGCGTGGAGGCGACCCGTGACTGAACATTCGCGTTCTCGCGTTGCCCGACTCTTGGGAATTGTCGCCTACCTCGCAGACAACGGCGCAACGCCCTTTGACGAGCTCGCAGAGCACTTTGGGGTGACGGACGAGCAGATTGCCAAGGACATCGAGCAACTGTGGCTCGTTGGCAGGCCAGGCGGCCTCGCGGACGACCTCATCGACTTCGATTTTGACTCGTTTGAATCGGGAATCGCTGCGATCACCAACACGCAAGGCGCAAGCCAAGTGCGGCTCGCACCACGAGAGGGCGTGGCCCTGGTTACCGCACTGTCTGCGCTGGTTGGCGCGGGCACGGCCCCACGTGTGGCGCAAAGCGCTCTCGACAAGGTTGTGGCCGCCCTTGGCGAGCAGACCGTCACAGTCGTTGGCACGGCCGACGCGAGGGCGGAGATTTCCTTGACGCTTGCGAGCGCTATCCAACAGGGCAGCGTCGTGGAGTTGGATTACATTGACGCCAACGACCGCCGCACCACGCGGGCCGTCGAACCCCATCGCATCGTCACGATTGACGGTGCGCCGTACCTCGAGTGTTGGTGCCGCAGGGCGACCGACTACCGAACGTTGCGGGTTGATCGCATTGTCAGCGCAGAGGTGACTGATGACGATGTGGTGACGCCGCCGTCGGGCAGTGAGGGTTTCAGTTTGGCCCGTGAGTATGACGCGACGGTCCGATTGCGCCGTGCCGGCCGCTGGGCCCTTGAGGACATCCCCGGCGTAACAATCAAGGATGACGGGGAGCTTGTGACCGCGACCGCGGGCGTCACCAACGAATCGTGGCTGGCGGGCCGGTTGTTGACCATTGCACCTGCACTGATCTCGATTGAGCCGGATGCCCTGCGACACGAGGTCGCCCGCCAGTCGAACGCGGTTCTCGCCGCGCACGGCGAGTAGACTGACAGCGAAATCTAGGAGGTGGCGCCGTGAAGCCTTGGCACTTTGTGGTTCTGATCGTGGTGGTGCTGATCCTCTTTGGTGCACCCAAGTTGCCGGAGTTTGCGCGCAGCATCGGGCGTTCGTTGAACATCCTCAAGGAAGAGACGCAGAACCTTCGCACGGACGGCACCGCGGCCTCCGAGCCACTGCCGGAAGGCGAGGCGAAGCCCTCCAAGGAGGCTCGTGACGACTAGGGCATCTCGCCGCGCTCCGGATGCGCGCATGCCCCTTCGCGAACACCTGAAGGAGTTTCGCAACCGCATCATCCTCGCGGCAATCGGCGTCTTCATCGGAGCCATTGCAGGGTGGTTCCTTTACCCGTACGCGTTTGGATTCCTTGCGGCGCCTATCGAGGAGGCGGCAGAGACATCGGGGCAGAACGTCTCCATCAACTTCTCTGGGCTAGCGACCGCTCTCGACATGCAGGTCAAGATGTCCCTGGTAATCGGCATCATTATCTCGTCACCGTGGTGGCTCTATCAGCTGTGGGCGTTCATCGCGCCCGGCCTCAGAACGCGCGAGAAGCGCTACACGTTCGGCTTCTTGGGGGCCGCGATCCCGCTGTTTCTTGCCGGCGTTGCGTTGTCCCTTTGGGTGTACCCGCGCGCAGCTGAAATCCTGCTCGGCTTCACTCCACCTGAGGGTTCAAACTTCCTTGACGCTCAGCAATTCATGACCTTTGCGATGAGGCTCGTGCTCGCGTTTGGCCTCGCCTTTGTCTTTCCGGTGCTCATGGTTGGGCTCTCCGCCGCAGGCATCGTGAAGGCAAAGACATGGATCGCCGGCTGGCGCTGGGCGGTGTTCCTCATCTTCCTGTTCACCGCGATCATGACGCCCACCCCAGACGCAATCACCATGGTCGTGATGGCAATTCCGATGGTCGGCCTGTTCTTCGCCGCCGTCGGCGTCTCAAAGTTGTTCGAGCGCGCGCGCGTACGGCGCAAGGCAAAACTTGACGAGAATCCCGAGCCTGCGTGAGCGAACTGGGCATCATCACCAACCCCACGGCGGCGTCGGGCAGGGGAGCCAAGTGGGGTGCCGAGGCCGCTCGCGAACTCGCGCGTCACGGCCACCGCCTTCGCGACCTTTCACGAGGCTCCTGGGCGGCATCCCTAGAGGCGGGTCTTGAGCATCGCGACGAGCTTGACGCGCTGGTCGTCGTCGGCGGCGATGGCATGGTCCACATGGGTGCGCAGATTTGTGCCGAGCACCGCCTCCCGCTGGGAGTCATGGCTGCTGGTTCGGGCAATGACGTCGCGACCACGCTTGGCTTGCCTATTCACGACATGAAGGCTGCTGCCGCGCGGATTGCTGCGGGGCTACGTGGAGACGCCGTCAGCATCGACGTGGGCAGGCTTACGGGCCCCGTTCTTGAGCACCCTGCCAGCCCGCGGTATTTTTTGGCGGTCCTGAGCGCGGGAATCGACGCGGCCGTGGCGGCATACGGCTCGCAGCTGACCTTCCCTCGCGGACCACTCAAGTACAAGGTCGCGACGTTGCGGGAGGTCCCGCGGTACCGGCCATACGGCGTTTCCGTGACGCTGGATGGCGCCACTGAGAGCTCGCGGTGCACGCTCGTTGCGGTAGCCAATACCCCTGTGTTCGGCGGTGGTCTCGTCATTGCGCCGGATGCGTCGGTGACCGACGGCCTGCTTGAGTTGGTGGTGACGGAGCCGCTCACGCGGCGAGAGATTCTGCAGATCTTCCCCAAGTTGCGCAATGGCTCCCACAAGGGAGACCCGCGCATTCGCACCATCCAGACCACCTCCGTGACGATCGAGCAACACCTTGGCGGCGCGACGCTTCCCGTGGCGTTTGCCGACGGCGAGATGGTTGGCGCGGCGCCCCTCGTCGTTGATATCGCCCCCGCTGGGCTGAGCGTTCTTGGCGGCGTGGCCCGCTAGCCTGAAGGCATGTCCACACCCGCGGAGCGATTCGCTGCCGCGAAGGCGCGCAGCAGTCGCCCAGAACTCGAAGATTTTGCGGCGTCGCTGAGGTTTCCGCTCGACCCTTTCCAGCGCGAAGCGTGCGAGGCGGTCTCCGACGGACACTCGGTACTCGTTGCTGCACCCACGGGAGCAGGGAAGACCCTCGTTGGTGAGTTTGCGGTGCAGCACGCCTTCGCGCGCGGCGGCAAAGCGTTCTACACCACGCCGATCAAGGCGCTGAGCAATCAGAAGTATCAGGATCTTCGCGCCGTCTATGGAGCGGATGCGGTTGGCCTGCTGACTGGCGACACGTCGATCAACCCCCATGCGAACATCGTGGTGATGACCACAGAGGTGCTCCGCAACATGATTTACGCGAGCTCCCCAGATTTGGATCGCCTCGCATTCGTGGTGCTCGATGAGGTTCACTACCTCGCGGATCGCTTCCGCGGTTCCGTGTGGGAAGAAGTGATCATTCACCTCCATGAACGCACGGCAATCGTTGCGCTTTCCGCCACGGTCTCGAACGCTGAGGAGTTTGGCGCTTGGCTGAGAGAGGTGCGCGGCGACACTCGCGTGATCGTGAGCGAGCATCGGCCCGTGCCGCTGTGGCCACACGTTTTGGTGCGGGAGGGTCTCTACGACCTCTACTCGCCGGGCGTTGACGCGCTTGACCCTGGACCCAATCCGGCCCTCAATCCTGAGCTCATGGCAGTCACCCGCAGGCAACGCCATGAAACGCTTCCCGACCTTCGTCGAGCGGGGTACCGTCCCGCGCGTGGCTCGAGCCGTCCACGTCCGCGCCGGGCGCCGCCGCGCTTTGCCGTCGTTGAGCAGCTTGATGCCAACGCGCTACTTCCGGCGATCGTGTTCGTATTCTCACGTGCTGGTTGCGAGGACGCCGTTGACCAGGTCTATTCGGCGGGCCTTCGCCTCACAACGCCCGGCGAACGGGTGCTGATCAGGGAAATCGTCGACGAGCGCTGCGCCGGCGTGCCAGCTGAGGACCTCGGCGCACTGGGCTTCACCTCATGGCGGGAGCGGCTCGAATCGGGGCTCGCGGCTCACCACGCCGGACTCATTCCGTTGTTCAAAGAGGTTGTTGAGGAGTTGTTCCTCAAGGGCCTCATCAAGGTTGTCTACGCCACTGAAACTCTCGCGCTGGGCATCAACATGCCAGCGCGGTCTGTCGTGCTCGAGAAGCTTGTGAAGTGGGACGGCAAGGCTCACCAGGACCTGACAGCGGGGGAGTACACCCAGCTGACGGGACGGGCGGGGCGCCGCGGCATCGACATCGAGGGCCACGCGGTGGTCGTGGAGCACCCTGGCTTCGACGTTGGTCAGCTGGGCCGCCTCGCGTCGCGCCGCACGTACCCCCTTGTGAGTTCCTTCCAACCCTCATACAACATGACGATCAACCTGGTCGCGCAAATGGGGGAGAAGCGTGCACGGGAGGTTCTCGAACTGTCCTTCGCTCAGTACCAGGCGGATCAGGCGGTCGTGGGCAAGGCCAGGCGCGCACGGGAGTTCGATTCTGCCCTCGCCGGCTACCGCGAGGCGACGGCCTGTGACCGGGGCGACTTCATGGAGTACGCCGCGCTTCGTGAGCGGCTCTCTCGCGCTCAGAAGGACGCGTCAAAGGCGTCAGGCAAGGCCCGACGCGAGGCGACAGCTGCCACCCTCGCTGGCTTGCGTAGGGGTGACGTTGTGCGAATAGGCGGCGGCAGGCGCGCAGGTCTGGCTGTCGTGATCGAGCCGGATTCGCATCCCGAATCGCCACGCCCGATGGTCGTCACCGACAACGCGCGCACCTTCAAGCTCGCGATCGCGGAGCTCCATCACGGGCTTGACGCCGTTGGCGCGGTCAAGGTCCCCAAGGGATTTGACCCCCGCAACGCGCGCCAAAGGCGAGAACTCGCGGCCGTGGTGAGCGCAGCGTCGGGCACCTTCACGCGAGAACGTAAGCGCACAACGCAAGGGGGCAACGACGCGATTGACGATCTTGCCGCTGCGTTGCGCGCGCACCCGTGCCACTCGTGCCCGGATCGCGAGGCGCACGCGAGGTGGGCCGAACGGTATTTCAAGGCGATGCGGGACAAGGATCGCCTTGTTGGCGAGATCGAGCGTGCCACGGGTTCCATTGCGCGAATCTTTGACAAGCGGTTGCGCGTCCTTACCGACCTCGACTACCTCACCGAGGATCGTTCGCCCACGCCGGCTGGCCTCACGATGCGCAAGCTCTACGCAGAGAACGACCTGGTAATGGCCGAGTGTCTGCGTACCGGGGTGTGGGAGCAGCTGCATCCACCTGCCCTCGCCGCCGCCGTCTCGACGTTGCTTTACAACGGCAGGCGTGAGGACGAAAACCGCACACCGCGCATCCCTGGCGGGCCGCAAGGCGTGCTTGGCAAGGCACTGGCAGAGACCACCCGCGTCTGGTCGCGCATCGATGACCTCCACTCTGAGCGCGGCCTTCCGGAACTGCCAAGCCCACAGTGGGGGATCGTGGGTCCCATCCATGGTTGGGCGCAAGGGCGCAGTCTTGCGACCGTGCTGACCGGCGCAGAAATCGCTCCCGGCGACATGGTTCGCTGGTGCAAACAGGTCATAGACGCCCTTGACCAGATCGCCGACGCGACGGCCTCCTCGTCCGTGCGGACGGCCGCACTCCATGCCATTGCCGCGATGCGTCGTGGCGTGGTGGACTACTGACAAGCGATTGTCGCCGTAGGCTTTCCGCGTGTCATTGCTGAGGAACCTCGCACTCGCCGTTGTCGCGGGCGTGCTCATGACCCTCGCCTTTCCTGACTTTGACCTCTGGCCGCTCGCAATCGTGTCAATCGTCGTGTTGTGGTTCGCGCTCGCTCGCTGCGGCGCCTGGACGGGGCTGCTCATCGGGTGGGTGTTTGGCACGGTGTTCTTCTTGCCGCACGTGGTGTGGGCGTTCGGCGCCGTCGGCTTTGTGCCCTGGATTGCGCTGTCGCTCGCGTGCGGACTGTTCTACGGCGCGTTCGGCGCGGCTTGGGCCTCCGTGCGGCGTTCAGCGATGCTCATCAATGCCCGCGCATGGGTGCAGCCCATCGCCTTTGCCGTACTTTGGGGGGCGCTGGAAGAGCTGCGTTCCTTGGTTCCCTTTGGCGGCTTCCCCTGGGGAAGAGTGGCGTTCTCGCAGTCAGATTCGCCGTATTTGAACCTTGCGTGGGCCGGCGGAGCGCTTCTTGTCACGACCGCTGTTGTGCTTACGGGCGCTGTGATTGCGCTTGGCATTGAGGCCGGCATTGCCCGACGCTGGGCGTTCGTTGCGTTGTGCCCGGTGGTGGCGCTTGGCTTGGGAATTTCGGGTGTCTTTGTTCCGCTTGACGCACAGGAGCAGAGCGGCACCCTGGCGATAGGTGTGGTGCAAGGGAACGTGCCAGACCAAGGGCTGGATTCGTTTGCGCAGGCGCGGCAAGTGACAGAGAACCACTTGGCGCAGACCAAGATCCTCGTGAGCGAGGACCCGGGGCCCTATGACATTCTCATTTGGCCAGAGAATTCAGCGGACTACGACCCCAGGGTGGACCAGACAACCGCAGACATCGTCACGGAAGCTGCCCAGCTCGCCGACGCGCCGCTACTACTTGGCACGCAAGACCTGACGCCTGAAGAAGGTCGGTTCAACGTTTCCTTGCTGTGGAGTCCAGAGGGCAAGGTGCTTGACGAGTATCAGAAGCAAAAGCCAGCTCCCTTTGCCGAGTTCATTCCGATCAGGTCATTTGCGCGCTTCTTCTCCTCCGACGTTGACCGGGTTACCAGGGACGTTCTCCCGGGCGAGGGGCCGGCCGTGATGGATCTGCCAGCGCCCGTTGTGGGCCGCACCGTCACCATCTCCACGATTATTTGCTTTGAGGTTGCCTACGATGAAATAGTTCGGCAGTCAGTTCGCGACGGCGGCGAGATCATTATCGTGCAGACCAACAATGCGACCTTTGGGGTCACCGCGGAATCGACCCAGCAGCTAGCGATGACGCGCCTGCGGGCTGTGGAGTTTGGGCGAACCGCCGTACAGGCTTCCACCGTGGGCGTGAGCGCGATTGTGGCGCCGGATGGCAGGATCGTCCAGCAGACAGGTCTGTTTGAGGCAGCCTCCATGGTGGGCGAGGTTCCGCTACGCACGGCCATGACGCCTGCGGCGTACTTGGGTGGCCTCGAGCGGTGGACCATCATCACCATCGGAGTGCTCGTGACGTTCTTCGCCATGCGCAAGCGCGTGGCAGACAAGTACGAGTGGTGATGCGAACGCTCGTCATCATTCCCACGTACAACGAACGGGAAGCCCTGCCGGTGCAGCTTGCGGCGGTGCGAGAGGCAGTTCCCGACGTCGACGTGCTGGTTGCGGACGACAACTCTCCAGACGGCACCGGGGAGTGGGCCGACGCTGTGGCTGCTGTGGACTCGCAGGTACATGTTCTTCACCGGCCTGCGAAGGCCGGATTGGGTGCCGCTTACATCGAGGGCTTTGGCTGGGCGCTCGCTCATGGCTATGAGGTTGTTGTTGAGATGGATGCAGACGGATCTCATCGCGCCGTGGATTTGCCCGCCTTGCTTGAAGCGATTGCGGGCGCGGACTTGGTGATTGGCTCACGCTGGATTCCTGGCGGCTCCGTGGTGAACTGGCCGTGGCGCCGCAAGTTCCTGTCAGTGAACGCGAATCGCTATGTTCGGCTGGCCATGGGATTGCATGTGCACGACGCCACTGCCGGGTATCGCGCGTACCGCGCCCAAGCCTTGCGTGGCCTTGACCTAGGCGACGTGGAGTCTCAGGGCTACTGCTTTCAGGTGGACATGACCTGGCGAGTCATTCAACAAGGCGGCCGGGTTGCAGAGGTGCCCATCACCTTCGTTGAGCGCGAACTGGGCGTGTCAAAGATGAGTGGCACAATCATCCGGGAAGCGCTCGTCAAGGTCACCGTCTGGGGTGCACAACGGCGATGGCGGCAACTTACTGGAGCGGAGCGTCGGGCACGCGAACGCGCCCAGCAGAAGACTTAGCCCGCGCGGCCGGCGCGGAGCAGTTCAAGGCGCTCCTCAAGCAGTTCTTCAAGTTCCGGGATAGTGCGGCGCTCAAGAAGCATGTCCCAGTGGGTACGCGCCTGGCGCTCTTCCTTCATCTCGGGACGGTCGCCGTCGCGAAGAAGGGCGAGGGCGCCGCAGTGGCACTCCCACGAGAGGGGGACGTCGGCCTCGACGGAGAAGGGGAAGCTCAGAATGTGCCCGTTGGGGCAGTCGTAGTGAACTTCAACGCGCTCCGCCAGTTCGGCGTGTGCGGCGGTCTCCATTGACTGGGTGCCCAGTCGCATTCCGCGCAGTGCTCGATCAGCCATGTCAGCCTCCCTCGTGGGCAGGCGGGGGTGGTGCCTGCTCTACCTGGAACGAGCCGGAGTGAGGGTTTGTTCCGCCCGTGTCGCCTGCCCGTGAAACGATGCTCCCATGACCGATGCCGTCGCCGCTGATACTCATGACGAAATCCGCGTTGAAGGGGCCCGCGAGAACAACTTGAAGGACGTGAGTGTGGTGCTGCCAAAGCGCCGCCTCACGGTGTTTACCGGGGTTTCTGGATCAGGCAAGAGCTCGCTCGTCTTTGCGACGATTGCCGCCGAGTCTCAACGGATGATCAATGAGACCTACAGCGCGTTCGTGCAGGGCTTCATGGGCACAATGTCCCGGCCCGACGTAGACCTGCTGCAGGGTCTCACCACGGCGATTGTTGTTGACCAGGAGCGGATGGGGGCCAATTCTCGCTCGACGGTGGGGACCGTTACCGATGCGAATGCCCTGCTAAGGATCCTGTTTTCGCGGCTTGGCGACCCTCAGGTGGGATCCGCGCAGGCATTCTCGTTTAACGTCCCGTCGGTGACCGCCGTTGGATCGGTAAAGGTCTCGAAAGGCGGCTCAACCTCGGCTGAGAAGCGTGAGTTCTCACAGCTCGGCGGAATGTGCCCCCGTTGCGAGGGCATGGGCGCGGTCTCTGATCTTGATCTCACTGAACTCTTTGACGAGAGCAAGGCCCTTGCGGATGGCGCATTGACGATCCCTGGCTACACCGCGGACGGCTGGTACGTGAAGATCTTTGGGGCAGTGGTGCCAATGGACGTGCCGATTCGTGATTTCTCGGCGAAGCAGCGCGACTTGTTCCTCTACGCCACCCCCCGCAAGGTCAAGCACGAGGGCATGAACATGACCTATGAGGGTCTGATACCCAAGATTCAAAAGTCAATGCTCTCCAAAGACGTTAACGCGATGCAGCCTCACATCCGCTCCTTCGTGGAACGGGCTGTGACCTTCCAGACCTGTCCGGAGTGTGCGGGAACCCGTCTCGCTGAACACGCACGAAAGTCAAAGATCAATGGAATCTCGATCGCGGACGCTTGCGGGATGCAGATCACGGACCTCGCGGAGTGGCTGCGGGACGTTTCCGCACCCGAGGTTGGGCCGCTGATGTTGAACCTCACGCACCTGCTCGACTCGTTCGTGGAGATCGGCCTCGGTTACCTGTCGCTCGACCGGCCATCAGGCACGCTGTCCGGCGGTGAGGCCCAGCGGGTCAAGATGATCCGCCACCTCGGGTCCGCCTTGACTGATGTCACCTATGTCTTTGACGAGCCAACTGTTGGGCTGCATCCGCACGACATCCAGCGAATGAACTCCCTGCTAATTCGCCTTAGGGACAAAGGAAACACCGTCCTCGTTGTTGAGCACAAGCCTGAAGCGATCGCGATCGCAGACCATGTCGTGGACTTGGGGCCAGGCGCGGGTAGCAGTGGGGGAGAAGTGGTCTTCGAAGGCTCTGTCGAGGCACTTCGCAAGGCGGATACACTCACCGGCCGACACCTCGATGATCGGGCTCAGCTCAAGGACGAGGTGCGCGCGGCTTCGGGCACTGTGAGCGTGACGGGTGCTGACTCGCACAACTTGCAGAAGGTCAGCGTCGACATCCCGACTGGTGTGCTTGTGGTGGTGACTGGGGTGGCCGGCAGCGGCAAGAGCTCGCTGATTCATGGTTACGTGTCTCCGCGCGACGGTGTTGTCAGCGTTGACCAGACGGCGATTCGCGGTTCCCGGCGTTCCAACCCGGCAACCTACACGGGTCTGCTTGAGCCGGTCCGCAAGGAGTTTGCGAAGGCGAATGGTGTCAAGCCGGCTCTTTTCAGCGCGAATTCCGAGGGCGCGTGTCCGGTGTGCAACGGCGCCGGGGTGATTGTGACGGAGCTCGGGTTCCTCGACACCGTGGAGACGACCTGCGAGGAATGCGGTGGGCGCCGGTTTGATGCGTCGGTGCTGCAGTACACGCTCGGCGACCTGAGCATCGCCGATGTCTTTGACCTGGCCGTGGCCGACGCCATCGGCTATTTTGCGCCGGACGGCCCCGCGCCGATCAAGGCGGCGTACGACATCGTTTCCCGGCTGGGGGACGTGGGTCTGGATTATGTCAAGTTGGGCCAGCCGTTGTCGACGCTCTCCGGTGGGGAGCGTCAACGACTGAAGCTCGCGGTTCAGATGGCCGGCTCTGGCTCGATCTACGTGCTCGACGAGCCAACGACGGGTCTACATCTTGCTGATGTGCAGAAGTTGCTCGGGCTATTGGATCGACTCGTTGAGTCTGGCAAGTCTGTGATCGTGATCGAGCACCATCAGGCCGTAATGGCCCACGCTGACTGGATCATTGATTTGGGACCCGGTGCGGGCCACGACGGTGGGCTCGTGGTGTTTGAGGGAACGCCTGCGGAGTTGGTCAGGGCGAAATCCACGCTCACGGGACAGCACCTCGCCGAATACGTGGGCGCCTAACGGCGAAGTCGGAGCCGCCCACCCATAACGCCGATAATGTCCAGCGAGTGTTGAGTATCAAGAGGGCGTGGCTACCGCGTCGGTCGTTCGGTCGGTCGGTTGGTCACACGCCACAGCGCGAGGCTGTCAGGGCGGTACGTGCGGGGGAGCCGTTGAGGATGATGCCTGGCCTGCCGTGAACATCGGCTCTACCCGCTCAGGGGAAACTCGTCGCCCTCTAACGGCTGATACAGGGCTGGTTAGGCCTCACGGGTGTTAACGGATTTTCCATTCCGCCGGGGCTGTCCTCCGGGTTGGTGTACGTTCCGGGCCGTACACTGGCCTTGTAGGTTTCTCAACGAACCACAGCATGCCCCCACCGCCCCCCGGTGGGGGTTTTGCTTTGCGGCGTGTCGTCACCTTCGCCGCCACACACGGCCCGTCCACGCGCTCGACGCGATCCCTTGACCTCCGGGCCCCTATGGTGACGCAGGCCCGCAGGCGGGCAGGCTCATGGCCTGCCCTCCAACGAGCATGAATCCCCACCCCCCACACCTCAAGGGCCGCTAACGATCGCTACGGGCCGCGCGCGTCGGCTCCATGCGCTACAGTCCCCGTCATGGACGTTGGCGCGTCCAGGCCGCCCACTGCAGAGGGTACAAACTCGGGTCTTGTCCACCCGGCCACAACGGAATCCCCACCAGGGGAGTAACCGAACCGTGGCCAAGGAGACCGAATGCGCGACACAGAACGCAGCCCCCACTCCAAACTCACCAACGCCCAACTAGCCGTGCTCCGCGAGGCCGAGAACAGCCCCCACCGCCAGCAAATGGGGCCAGCGCAGATGTACCAGGACATCAGCCTGGAGTTCGCGCTTAGAGCCTCGCGTCTGCTCACCGCCAACGACCTACGCGGCGCCCTCAACGCCGCCGAGATCTCCGCAGCTTGTGAAGCGATCGCCGAACGTCACGCCTACGGACGCCTCAACGCCGCACTCACCTACGCGAATCAACTCGCGGCCGCACGAGAGGACCCGAGCGGCATGCTCGTCTCACAGAGAGGCAAGAGAAAGCGCGTACGCGTTATGCCAAGCCAACCCTGGCCGGATGATGCACACCGAGCCGACCCCCGGGCGTGACGCTCCCGTGCGCTGCGCACGCGCTGCGCGCGGGAACCTCACGCGACGCGCTATCGGCCCCGACCCCATCGGTTCCGGGCAGTCTCACCCGGAATATCGAAGGCAGCGCCAATATCCACCCACATCACGCTCGATCGACGCGCTTCCCTCACGCTACGTCGAATCTCCAGTTCCACATCAAGCAACTCCGCACGAAGCGCCTGGAGTCTCTGCACCGCTGCCAATTGCGCAGGGGACCGCTTGCGGACCCGCCCACCAATCCGGGGCCGACGCACACGCGGAGGCTCGGCAGCCAGCCGCTCGGAACGCTCACGCATCGAGCCTTCGAGACGAGCCGCATCCCCGGCTTCACGCTCAATTTGCGACGCTTCCCACGCCGCGGTCACCCGCTCACGCTCAGCCATCGCCGCGGTCACCCGCTCACGCTCAGCCATCGCCGCTTCCCACGCCGCTAGGTCAGCCCGATTAGCCGTCGCCGCTTCCTCGACGCGTGCACGCTTAGCCGCCTCCCGCGCATAGACCGCCATCTTTGACTTCCGATTCTGAGCCATGGGCACACCCTAGCAACGGTTAGTTTCAACCGCTATTGGCTCCCCACCCCGACTTTTGGCACATAGGACAAGCCCAGGCCGATCGGACGCTCCGCGACCGCCCGCATGCTCCCTGCCTGGCAGTTGACCACCGCAGAGAGAGTGAGCGAGCGAGGGCAGGGAGCCGCCCCCTTGACACTCGTCGTACGCCGATAATGTCCATTATGACAATATGCTGCAACTCGAGCCCTGTAAGGGATCCAGAGCCCACTTCCCGATGCACACCCGACTCGCTCCGGTCAGTAGAGGGAACGAGGCAAGCGGAATGTGAGTGGCGCGGAGCATCGTAAGTTGTCACGCCAGAAGTTCGGGGATTCCCAAAATGCGCGGCCGCGGGCAGTTCCGGTTGTGCCGCGGGCTATTTTAGGGATTCCTAAAACACGTGGCGATAGTCGGCCTTCCCAACGCGGCTGCCGTTTCAATTGCCGACTACGCAGGGCACGTCCTGTTTGTAGAGACCCGCCGCGTGCGTGGAATGAGCTGCGTGGAGTTAGCGGGTGGAGTTAGCGGGTGGAGGCACTAGGTAGCATCGAATGGTGCTCCCAACCCCAACCGCCCGCCTGCGGTTTCGCGAAATGACTCGCGACGACCAAGCGCTCATGGAAGAGCTGCTAGGGGACCCGGACGTGATGCGCTACTACCCTGCTCCCAAAACCTCGGAACAGGTCGAGCGGTGGATCGAGTCGACGTTGCGGCACTATTCAGAACACGGCTACGCGCTGTGGGTGCTTGAGCGGCTCGAGGATGGCGCGTTCATTGGCGAGTGCGGACTGATTTGGCAGACAGTTGAGGGTGAACGCATGCTCGAGGTTGGGTACCACCTACTCCCCCGCTACCAGGGCAAAGGCTACGCAACGGAGGCCGCGCGCGCGTGTGCCGAGTTTGCGTCGAATCAGTTGGGTGTCACACATCTGATCGCCATGATCAATCCGCAGAACGAACCGTCTCGCCGAGTCGCAGAGCGCATCGGAATGGGCATTGAGAAGACCGTTGACGTGCCCGACGGCCGCGAAGTTCTCATCTATGGAAGGGACCTGGCTAGCCTGTGACAATGACGGAGATTCGCCCAATTTCTGCCGACGACCATGCCGCGTGGCTGCCCTTGTGGGAGGCGTATCTCAAGTTCTACGAGGCCGATCTCCCCGACGAAGTCACGGCCGACGTGTTTGAGCGACTTACAGCGGACGCGGATCTGCATGGCGCGATCGCTTGGGACCAAGACGGAACGGCGCTGGGGCTTGTGCATTGGCTCTTTCACCCTTCGACCTGGTCCAGGTCGCGCTACTGCTATCTCGAAGACTTGTACGTCTCCCCAGCCGCCCGCGGATTGGGTGTTGGCGCGGGCCTGATAGCCCACGTCGAGTCGCAAGCGAGGAGCGCAGGCGCGGAAAAGGTCTATTGGCTCACCCACGAGACGAATGCGACAGCGCAATCGCTCTATGACCGCGTAGCGTCACGCACCGGCTTCACTCACTACGAGATATCTGCACGACCTAGCTGAACTCGACCTCATCGGTCTTCTTCACGGCTGCCGAGCGACCGGGAGCGCTTTGCCATTCCCAGTACAAGTTGGTGTGCGCGATGACTTTGTCCGGTGTGGGTGCTCCCCACTCGCTGAGGTCCTCAGTTGTGTGCGCATCGGAGACCAGCGTGACGTCATATCCCCTGGTAAATGCACCGTGGATGGTGGACCTGATGCATGCATCCGACTGCGCGCCGACTACGGTGAGCGCGCCAACGCCCAGTCCGGCGAGAATCTGTTCAAGATCTGTGGCTTCGAAAGAGTCGCCGTGAACCTTATGAACGACCGGCTCGCCCTCCCCCATTGCTAGTTCGTTGACGTACTGCCAGCCATCGCTGCCGATCGGCATGCCCGGCTCCTCGGAATGCTGAACCCACACCACGGGAGCTCCCGCGACACGTGCGCGCTCGACGAGCGCCGCGATGTTTGCCACGACCGCGTCACGGTCGTGCGCTCCACCGACGACGTCATTTTGGACGTCGATGACGAGCAGGGCTTCGTTGGGGCGGTTCTCAAGGGTTGTCATATGAACAGCCTAGGCACGCCCACTGACATGGTGCCGAGTGCGACCGCATTCGCTGCCCGCAAAAACCGTTATATACGCCGTCTATTAGGCAAACCGCGCCGCCAAAGATGCGCGATGCGGCCTAGCCGACCTCGAGAACCAGGTCTCCACCAGCGAGAGTCTCAACGTTGTTCACGACGACCCGCGTGACCTTGCCGTCAACCGGGGTCGTAATCGAAGACTCCATCTTCATGGCCTCAATGGTCGCAACCGTCTGCCCAGCCACCACCTCATCGCCAACGGCGACAACAGGGCTCACGGCGCCAGAGAACGGGGCGGCAATGCTGCCAGGACGCCCGGCGTCGGCCTTCTCGCGGCTAACGGCCTCGACCTTCGCCGATTCGTCACGCACCTGCACAGGTCGAATAGAGCCGTTGTAGGAGAACATCGCGGTGCGCTCGCCGTGGTCGTCCGGCTCACCCAGCGCCTCGAGGGTCGCGATCATCTGCACGCCAGGGCTGAGCTCGATGTTGACCTCTTCACCACTGCCAACGGTGAGCCCGTAGAGGTAGTGGAAGGTGTCGATCACCGAGATGTCGCCATACGTCTCGACGGCATCATCAAAGTCCTTGGCGGGGCCAGGGAACAGTAAGTGGTTGAGCCTGCGCTGCCTCTCTGGGCCCGACGCTGCGAGGACCAGGCGGTCATCTTCAGTGAGTTCGGCTACCTTGCGCTCAAACGTCCGGCCGGCAAGCGCCTTGGTACGGAAGGGTTCCGGCCAACCACCCGGCGGGTCGCCGAGCTCGCCCTGCAAGAAGCCAATCACCGAGTCCGGGATGTCGTACTTACCTGGGTTCTCTGCAAAATCCTCGGGATCCGCGCCGATGCCCACCAGGTGAAGCGCAAGGTCACCAACCACCTTCGAAGACGGCGTCACCTTGACGAGCCGCCCGAGTGTACGGTCCGCGAACGCGTACATGTCCTCGATCTGCTCGAACTTCTCGGCGAGACCAAGCGAGATCGCTTGCTGTCGAAGGTTTGAGAGCTGACCGCCAGGGATCTCGTGGTGATAGACGCGACCCGTGGGTCCCGGTAGCCCGGACTCGAACGGCGCGTAGAGCCTGCGCACGGCCTCCCAGTACGGCTCAAGCGACTGCGCGGCCTCGAGGGAAACGCCCGTGTCACGCGTAGTGTGCTCAAGGGCCGCGATCAGCGCGCTCATGGGCGGCTGTGACGTGGTCCCCGCCATCGCGGCGCTGGCAACGTCGACCGCGTCCACGCCAGCCTCCGCGGCGGCAAGCAGGGTGCCAATTTGACCACCCGCGGAGTCGTGCGTGTGAAGGTGCACAGGCAAATCAAAGCGATCGCGAAGAGCGGATACCAGGGTGTATGCCGCGGCTGGACGCAGCAGACCAGCCATGTCCTTGATCGCGAGGATGTGAGCACCCGCGTCAACCAGGGAGTCCGCGAGGCGCAGGTAGTAGTCGAGCGTGTAGAGGTCCTCGTCCGGCGAGATCATGTTGCCCGTGTAGCAAAGGGTCGCCTCGGCAACCGACTGACCGGTGCTGCGCACGGCCTCGATGGCTGGCCGCATCTGGTCAACGTCGTTGAGCGCGTCGAAGATGCGGAAGATGTCGATTCCGGTCTCAGTTGCCTCTTCGACGAACGCAACGGCGACCTCGTCCGGATACGGCGTGTAGCCAACGGTGTTCCGTCCGCGGAGCAGCATCTGCAGCGCGATGTTTGGCATTGCCTCGCGAAGTCGCGCAAGGCGCAGCCACGGGTCCTCGCTGAGGAACCGCAACGCGACGTCGTACGTGGCGCCGCCCCAGCACTCAACTGAAAAAAGCTCGGGAGTCATGCGCGCCACGTGGCCGGCTCCCTTGAGCAAATCAAAGGTGCGGACACGGGTCGCGAGCAGCGACTGGTGCGCGTCGCGCATTGTGGTCTCGGTTATGGCAAGCGATTCACGGTCGCGCAGCGCACGCGCAAAGCCCTCAGGCCCGAGTTCGAGCAACTGCTGCCGCGTTCCGGCGGGCGGGTCAGCGAACAAATCGATCGCGGGCAGCTTCTCGCCGGGATGCAAGATGTCGTCCGCGTGCTCACCGTTGGGACGGTTCACCGTGGTGTGCCCCAGGAACGTAAGCAACTTGGTCGAACGCTCTGCGCTCTCCGGCACCTGCAGCAACTCTGGATGCTTGTCGATGAAGGCCGTTGTCACTCCCCCGGCCCGGAAGTCAGGGTTGGCGAGAACTGCACGCAAGAAGCGAATGTTGTTGGTGACGCCGCGAATGCGGAACTCGGCGAGCGCCCGCGATGCGCGTGTGACTGCAGTCTCGAAGTCGTGGCCGCGACACGTGAGCTTCACGAGCATGGAGTCGAAATGCCCCGTGACCGAGTTGCCGGCCATCGCAGTTGCGCCGTCAAGGCGAACGCCAGCGCCGCCCGGCGAGCGGTAGGCAAGGATGCGGCCCGTGTCAGGCAAGAAGCCATTGGTTGGGTCTTCGGTGGTGATGCGAGTCTGGATCGCGAAGCCGTTGACGCGAACGTTCTCTTGAGCAATGCCGATCTCGTCGAGCGTCTCACCGGATGCAATGCGCATCTGAGTGCTCACGATGTCGATGTCCGTGACCTCTTCGGTCACCGTGTGCTCAACCTGGATGCGCGGGTTCATCTCGATGAACACGTGCTCGCCGGCACGCTCGCCCTCGGTCGCGAGCAGGAACTCGACGGTTCCGGCATTCACGTAGCCCAGCGAGGTCGCAAACTTCACCGCGTCGCGGCACAGCGCGTCCCGAATCTCCGGATCCAAAGCGGGAGCCGGCGCGATCTCAATCACCTTCTGGTGACGACGCTGTACCGAGCAGTCGCGCTCAAAGAGGTGCACAACCGAGCCAGCGGCGTCGGCAAGAATTTGCACCTCGATGTGGCGCGGCCCAAGAACGGCCTGCTCCAAGAAGACTGTGGGGTCACCAAATGCGTTCTCGGCCTCGCGCATGGCAGCTGCCAGAGCGTCGGGCAAATCGTTGCGGGTCTCAACCCTGCGCATGCCGCGGCCGCCACCGCCGGCTACCGCCTTCACAAAGATTGGGAAGCCGATCGTGTCAGCGGAAGCGATGAGTTCGTCTGGATCGCGCGACGGCTCGGAAGAGTCGAGAACCGGAACGCCCGCCGCCCGCGCAGCCTTGAGCGCGGCAACCTTGTCGCCGGCTTTGGCAAGCACCTCCGGCGGAGGGCCAATGAACGTGATTCCCTCAACCGCGCACCGCTTCGCGAGTTCGACGTTTTCGCTGAGGAAGCCATAGCCCGGGTAGATGGCGTCGGCCCCGGACAGCTTTGCGACGCGAACAATCTCGTCGATGTCGAGGTACGCCTTGATGGGATGGCCCTCAACGCCGATCAGGTACGCCTCGTCTGCCTTGACGCGGTGCTCTGACATGCGGTCCTCGTGCGGGAACACCGCTACCGTCTTGGCACCAAGTTCGTAGGCGGCACGGAAGGCACGCACGGCGATTTCGGCACGGTTCGCCACGAGGACTTTGGAGAACATTTACTTCCCTTCGACGGTGGCCTTATCTTGCCAGGTTTCCAGGCGTGCACGAAGTTGCGTTACCGCCGTGCACGCTTCCGCACCGTTGCGGGATAAGTAGTAAGTCTGCCCGACGCTGGGTCAGGAGGCGTTTGAGCGGCGGGCTCGGCGTTCAGCGAGTTCGTCGACGACGCCGTCTGCAGCAGGCGCGGCCTCACCACGGTCGGCCGGAAGCTGTGAGAGGGAGCCTTCGAGTTCTCGCCACACCTTGCCAAGGGCGATGCCGAACACGCCCTGGCCACCTTGCACAAGGTCGATTACCTCGTCGTTCGACGTGCACTCGTATACGGAGGCGCCGTCGGACATGAGCGTGATTCGCGAAAGGTCCTCGACGCCACGCTCCCGCAGGTGCTCCACGGCCGATCGGATCTGCTGGAGGGACACGCCTGAATCGAGCAGTCGCTTGACGACGCGCAGCACCAGGATGTCGCGGAAACCGTAAAGACGCTGGGTACCGGAACCGGTCGCGGGACGAACCGTGGGCTCAACGAGGCCCGTACGAGCCCAGTAGTCGAGTTGGCGGTACGTAATTCCGGCAGCCTTGCAGGCCGTTGGCCCGCGGTAGCCCACGTTCTCGTCGAAGTGGGTGAGGCCATCGTCGAACAGAATGCCTTGACTACCCAGACCAGAGAGGTCGATGCCAGCAGTGTCAGTCACAGCCCCTCCTTCACGTTGTGGTTTAACGTTATGGCCCGCGATGGGCTCGGTCAACGACCGCGCCCCTTCACGCTACCGCGTGTCGCATTTCTTTTGTTATCGGCTTAGCGCTCCGCGCACACAAGACCCAAAGACGGCGATTGCGGATTCCGCGAGTTCACGCGCAGACTCCTCGGCCTCCCCAACTGCACCGCGGCCGCGCGCGGGCGCAACCACAGCGTCGGCCCGGTCAGCCTCGCGACGAGCGGCAAGGCACAGTGACCGCAGTGAGCGCACGTCGCCGCCGGTCGCAAGGTAGGCGCCACACGCAACAACGAGGTCAAGCACTGCTCGGTCAAACTCCCCCGGCACCGACTGTTGAATGATTCCGGCGTCCGCAAGTTCCCCGACGGTTGCCTCGGTGACTCCCGCGCGCGTTGCGAGCTCTTGCGGACTCAGGTAATCGTCGTCGGGACCGTCCACTGCGTGCGGCGAGATGCGCTCATGCATGGTTCCGCGGTCTAGGGCGTCGAGATGTTCGGCGATAACTGTCAGCGGCCGGTAGTGGTCTCGCTGCTGGCGAAGCACAAAGCGGAGCCGCTCAACATCAGCTGGAGAGTACTGCCGATAGCCAGACGCTGTACGTTCGGGGCACACCAGACCCTGGGCGTCATAGAAGCGAAGCTTCGACGTCGTCAGCGCGGGAAACTCGTTCTGAATCAGGCCAAGGACGTCACTGACTCGCAACAGCGGTTCATGCGAAAGCGCATGGGGCCAGCGCCCGGACAGCGCTTCCCGCGACTGCTCTGGTGCCTGTGCGGGTGCGGAGACGGCCTCGCTCCCCGCCGCTCGCGCCGCCGCGCCGGTCATGAAGCTGGGTGGCCCGCGTGGAACGTGAGGCGGTACTTGCCGATCTGCACTTCGTCGCCGTCGGCAAGTACGGCGTCGTTCACCGACTGGCGGTTGACGTAGGTGCCGTTAAGCGAGCCCGCGTCGCTCATTGAGAACTGTGTTCCCTTGCGCGTAAAGATGACGTGCTGACGGCTCACGGTGACGTCGTCGAGGAAGATGTCAGAACTCACCGAACGCCCGGCCGTCGTTGAATCAACGTCAAGCAAGAAACGAGCTCCCTGGTTGGGCCCGTGGTGAACGATGAGCAGCGCGTGGTCTGGGCCGAGTGCGTCGATCGCGGCTTGGTCGGCTGCGGACAGCCGGCCGCTCATGCCCTCGTCAGTGCCCGCGGCATCGATGGACATGGTCCGCTCGAGCGGAGACTCGTCAAAAGTCATCGCTGACTCCCTTCTCTGTTGCCAGTGTAGGCGGCATCGGACGTGGCCGCGGAGCCAGCCACGCGAGCACGAACATCACGCACATATCCAAGACCTGCCAGCCAATACAGAACGCCAGCGAACGCTGCGCCGACGATGGCGAAGGTGTGCAACCACTGAAGAGCGGGGAAGGCCACGGCCGCGAGATAGGCCAGCGGCAAGAACCCATAGAGCAGTCCGGTAGCCCACTTTCCCATCATCGTGACCTGCGGAGATTCGACATGCTTGGAGCGCGCCCACAACAACGCGATGCCCACCACGATGTCGCGAGCGAACAGCACTCCCACCAGCCACCACGGGACGATCCCCCGCACACCAAGCCCAAGCACAACAGCGATCGTGAGCATGCGGTCCGCAGCGGGATCCAGAATGCGACCCAACCTGGTGACCTGGTTCCAGCGCCGCGCAAGATAGCCGTCGAGGAAGTCGCTGATTCCCGCGGCCGCCAGTGCGGCGATCGCCCACGCGTCCTCGTGCGCGATCAGCAGCACGGTAAAGACCACGATGAGCACCATCCGGGCCATGGAAATGGCGTTTGGCACCGTCCAGATTGCGTCGCTTGGCTCGGGTTCGGCGGTCATGCGGTAAGTCTACAAACGGCCCGACGCCCTACTTCTTGCCTTCCGCTGCCTCAAGTACTTTGTCCACCGTCGCGGCGGCCGTCTGGGCTGCCTCGTCTTCGGTAGCGCCTCTCGCCAACTCGTTCGCCCTGATCTGTTCGAATGCGCGGCGGCGCTTGTCGTCCATGTCATTCATGACGACCCCCTTTCGCAATCGACGCTACGCCGTGAGCAGGAAGCCAGCAACTGGACTCACCGGCCTATTGGGGCCTCTTCGTCGTATGAGTTGATGACGGCTTCGATGCGGGCAAGTGCGGATTGGTCGAGCCCTCCGTCGCCGGTGACCTCGATCCACGCGAAGAAGGTTGCATCGCCGTACTTGTGGCCAGCATTGTCGGGAACTCCTTCCGCCATCGCCATGTCCGCGAGGCCCTGCAGCCCCGTGACTAGGGGGATGAAGACCATCTGGTCAGAAATCGCGGGCGATCGCTGGCCGGCGCTGAGCCACTCTGGCTTGCGATAGAAGATCGACAGTTCCATCCATGCGACGGGATCGTTGCCGTGCTCGAGGAATGCCAAGCGTGGCGCGGGCCACTCCCCCGTGAATTCAGACACGGAGGCTGCATCCGCGAAGAAGCGCACCTGCGGAACCGATGACACGACGGCCGCGGTAACTGGCGTGCCGGGATCGCGTAGAGCGTGCAGTTGGGTCGTCATTGGGGTGGCGGCTGGGGTGCCGGCAAACACGGCGCCTTCCACTCCCCCGATCAATTCATCTGCAGTCCCAAACACCCCTTGGATCGCTTGAGCACCAAGGCTTACGCCATACACAACAAACTGTGGGCGGTCATCCGCAGGTAGGTCCGCCCACCATTGATGAACTGCCTCGTAGATCGCGCGCGTGCCATCAATCGACTCTTGCGGATGAAAGAACGTGCTCACCCACGAGGGCGAGACGGAGTACTGGGCCGCAACCATCGCGGTGTCGCCACCGTGAAGATATTCGAGAGAGTCGATGGCTTGCGGCTCGAGCCATCCAGTCCCCGTGAGCCCGGGCAGCATAAGAACGGCGCGGTCCTTCGCGTTAGTGCGTTCGAGCTCTTGCACCGCGAGTTGGGCCCGCTCCGCGTAGGTGTCCGCCGAGTTCAATCCCACGTAGATGCGAATGGGATCGATTGCCGGGCGACCGGTGACTTCCGTGATCTGCGCTGCATTGGGTCCGGTGCCCACGACGGACCGTCCCTTGGACCCGACGTCCTCCCACTTCACGAGCGAACCAGGGCCTCCCGACCGCAGCGGGGAGGTTGGCTCCGGATACTCGGCTTCCATCGTGTTGTTGCGCACTTCCCAGCGAGCATCAAGGACGAGTACCGCCACCGATGAGACAAATACCCACGACAGGAGAATCCCCAACGCAACGGTGGACGTCGCCGTGATCGTGGCGACCGGGCCACCCGCGTGCCAACCGCGTCGGGCAAACAGGCCGCCCGTGCAATGCCGAATCGCCCTGTACATCTTGGCTATGCCTCGGCCTATCGCCAGGCACATCGCGGCAACAACTACGGCAACGAGCAACAACAGCCAACCCTGTGAACCCTCGAGCGGACCCCAACCGACGGCCTCGCGCACGCCGTTCTGCCATTGCGTCGCGAAGTGGAGCAGAACCACGAACATGACCGCCCACACCCCGGCGATAATCGCCCAGCCCCACACCGTGAGCCAGTCGTTGCGCCATGTGATGGCCCAGCGGATCACTTGCCATAGCGCGACGCCGAGCGCATAGCCGCCGGCGAAACTCACACCCGAGACGGCCCCCTGGTAGTACCAAGGCCTCGGCAGCATCGAAGGCGTCATCGACAGCGCGACAAAAATAAGACCCACAAGAACGCCGCCGTAGTCCAGCCGCGCCCACCGCGGGTAGGGCATCCGGGCCTCCTCAGTCTTGGTCGCACGCCCAGGCTATCCTCGCGCGTGCCGCCGTCGAGCCCGCGCCGCGCGGCCTAGGCTGGTTCCATGTCGGAACCCGAGTCCAGCGAGCGCCATGCAACCACCTCAGTGGTGATCATTGGCGCCGGTCAGGCTGGGCTCGCAGCTGCCTATTTCTTGCGCCGCGCCGGACTAACAGGCGGCGAAGATTTTCTTGTGATCGACGGCGGTCCGCGCTCAGGCGGTGCGTGGCAGCACCGCTGGGAGGCCCTGCGGCTAGGCGACACGCACAAGGTTCACGACCTGCCGGGCATGCACGAGATGGGGCTCACGTTCGACGATGCGCCGCGCGATCGTCCGGCTCGGGACGTGGTTGCCGCGTACTACGCGCGCTACGAGCGTCACTTTGGGATCACGGTTGTGCGCCCGGCCGTGGCGAATTGGGTTGAGCGGACCGACGCTGGCTATCGGGTGTTGCTAGCGCCCGGCGGGCCGCTTGACTCCGTGACCGCGCAGATAGTTGTCAACGCAACGGGAACCTGGACCAATCCGCGCATTCCCGCGATCGCTGGGCGGCACGAGTTCCAGGGACTGCAGGTCGCCACTCCGGAGTGGGTCTCGGCGGCCCCCTTCGCTGGCCGCCAAGTGGCCGTCGTTGGCGGCGGAACCTCGGCGCTTGGCTTCCTTGATGAACTCGCCGGAGTTGGCGCGACCACCCTTTGGTACACGCGTCGCGAACCCGTCTTTGTGGATGACGAGCCGTGGTTGTCAGAGACTCGCGGAGCTCGCGCCGTTTCACTTCAGGACGCGGCCGCTCGCTCCGGCTCAATCTTGCCGTCCATCGTTTCCGTGACCGGACTTGCGCGAAACCCCCTGGTGCAAAGGCTCGAGGCTCGCGGTCAGCTTGTGCGCAGGCCCATGTTCCGCCGCGTGGTCGCCGACGGCGTCATCGACCAGGACGGCAACTTCAGTTACGCCGACGCGATCGTGTGGGCAACGGGCTTCCGTGCGGAACTTCGACACCTTGATGGCCTCGGTCTGGCAGGCCCTGGGGGCGCGATCGCGGTTCAGCGAGGTCAGGTTGTTGCGGAGCCCACGATCTACCTTGCCGGGTACGGACCGCAGGCAAGCACGGTGTCTTCCAATCGCGCAGGCAGGATGACCGCAAAGCTGATCCTTGGTCAGCTCGCCGAACGAGCGGCCGCCACCACGATTTCGTGAGCTAGCCGCGCAGGCGTGCCGAACCGGTGAGCGGTCATTGAGATCGCCTGCTCCCTCAAGAAAGGCAACAGTTCAAGACGCCCGGCAACCGTTACGGGGTCGTCGTAGATCGTGACCGACGCGGCGGCTTCCCCAGTCATGGTTCTCAATGTGACAGTTCCAACCGCCCTCACTCGGGCCCAACGCTGCGACGTGATTCGCGCGGTCCAGACCGCGTCGTCCTCCACGGCGACCACCAGACCACGTGACGTAAGTGCGTCAGCAAGTCCAGCGTCGGGCGGTGTGGTGAAACTTGCGAGAGCGCCACGTGAGGCAAGCTCCGCTGCGGCGGCTACGCGCAAGACATCCCTGTCGCGAGCGTCTGCAGCCACGCGAATCTCCGTTGGGGCCGGTACATAGCGGAGCACGTTGCGCTCGCAGGTGAGTGCACTCGGATCGCTTGGTTGGAAATCGGACGCCATCGCGGTCGCGTCCGAGGCGGACGCCGCCGCGAGCCACTCCTGATCCGGGAGTTCTGCGACGTCCTCCCAGCCGGTGAGCTTCTCGACGTAATGTGGGCCCCCGGCTTTGGCTCCTGGTCCAACGGCGGAACGCTTCCAGCCGCCGAATGGCTGTCGCCCCACGATCGCGCCGGTGATGCCGCGGTTGACGTAGAGATTGCCCGCGTCCACCCGTTGCAGCCAGTGTTGAATCTCCCCAGCGTCGAGGCTGTGCAGGCCGCTCGTGAGGCCGTAGTCCACGGCGTTGACGATGTCTATTGCGGCGTCAAGCGTGGGTGCGGTCATGACCGAGAGCACCGGGCCAAAGAATTCGATGAGGTGTGCGGAGTCGCCAAACTCCACGCCCACGATGATTCCAGGCGACCACAGGGTTCGGTCGTCATTGAGCGGCTCGGGCCTGAGCAACCATTGCTGGCGCGGGCCAATTTCAGTGAGCGCATTGAGGAGCTTCCCTCGCGGCGCCTCGATGAGCGGTCCCACCTGACTCGCAAGTCGGTTTGACTCACCAACCGTGAGCGATGTCGCCGCGTCTTTGAGTTGGGCCATGAAGCGCCGCGACTGGGCGACGGAACCAACGAGGACTACTAGCGACGCCGCCGAACATTTTTGCCCAGCGTGCCCGAACGCGGACTGGACAACATCGCGAGCGGCAAGATCGAGGTCCGCACTTGGCGTGACTATGAGCGCGTTCTTTCCACTGGTCTCGGCGAGTAGCCGAACTCCTGGCCGCATGTTGGTGAACAGTGCTGCGGTCTCGAAGGCGCCCGTGAGCACTATCTGGTCGATGCGCTCATCCCGGACCAGCGCGGAGCCCACTGGCTCCTCATCGCAATCAACCAGCCTGAGCACATCTCGGGGAACCCCTGCCTCCCACAGCACCTCCGCGAGAACTGCCGCGCAGCGGCGAGCAACGGGAGCCGGCTTGAGGATGACGGCCGAGCCCGCTGCGAGCGCGGCAAGCACCGAGCCGCCGGGGATCGCGATGGGAAAGTTCCACGGTGGCGTTACCAAAGTCAGCGCGCGCGGTACCGGCTTCACACCAGGCACGGTTGCCAAGTCGCGAGCGGCTGCGGCGTAGTAGTTCGCAAAGTCAACGACCTCGGACACCTCTGGGTCTGCCTGATCAAACGTCTTTCCCGCCTCTGCACACATCACCTCGATGAGTTGGCCGCGGGCGGCCTCCAAGGCGCGACCCGCCAACTCCAGAACATCCGCCCGCTCGTTCGGCTCAACTGTGCCCCACCGTCGGCCCGCGGCCACGGCCGCCGCAACTACCTCACTCGCCGCGTCCGCGTCGCCAACCCAGGCATCGCCGATCGTCGCCTGCCCAAGCCCAGAGGAGGTAGCGCGTTCCACGATGTGCTGCGCCCAGCCTCGGGCGGTTGCGGTGGCGGGATCGCTGTCAGGCTGATTTGTGAAACCCCATGCGTCGTTGGGCAGCGGCCAATCACGATGACTGCCAGGTACGTCCTCTTCCATGCGCGCAAGCGAGGCTCGGAACCGCGCCTCCTCGACGGCGAGCGCACCGGGATCTGCTGCGAAGCGGAACGCCGAGCTCAAGAAGTTGGCGGGGTTCGCGACCTCTTCGAGCCGTCGCACGAGGTACGCGATAGCCACGTCGAACTCTGCGGGCGGAACAACCGGCGTGTAGAGCCGTACCGGTCCCACATCCTGGGCAACGGCTGGCGCGATCTGTTCGGCCATGCCAAGCAACATCTCGACATCGACGTGAGCCGTGACGCCGCGCTCCCTGGCAAGGGTCCACGCAAAGGCGAGGTCAAAGAGATTGTGCCCGGCGACGCCGATTTTCACGGCCGCCGTGTGTTCGGGACGCAGCGAGTCGTCGAGGATGCGCTTGTAATGCGCGTCGGTTGCCTCCTTGGAATCCCACGTCGCAAGCGGCCAGCCGTGCCACTCCGCATCGACGTGCTCCATCGACAGGTTCGCACCCTTGACTACCCGCACCTTCACGGGTGCTCCACCTCTCGAAACCCTGCCCGACGCCCACTCGCGCAAGCGGTGCATGGCCGGCAGAGCGTCGGGCAAGTAGGCCTGGAGCACGATGCCCGCGTAGAGGTCGTTGAGTTCTGGCTCGTCAAGCAGGGCGGTGAATACGGCCATGGTGAGCTCGAGGTCGCGGTACTCCTCCATGTCGAGATTCACGAATGTGCCGGAGCGCTTGGCTGCGACGTAGACGGGCCTGAGGGTGTCAGTGATGTGCGCGACCGCGGCGTCGAATCCCCAGGGCGAATGCGGGGCTACGACAGATGAGACTTTCAGGGAGACGTAGTCCACGTCCTCGCGCTCAATCAGTTCAAGGATGCCCGCAAGCCGGGCGGCCGCCTGATCGTGACCCAGCACCGCCTCTCCGAGCAGGTTGGCATTGACCTTCACGCCCTGTTTGCGCAACGTCGCGAGGCCGCGACCAAGATGCCGTGGTCGAGAATCCAGCACCAGATGCCCAACGAGTCCCCGCAACACCCCCCGTGTGACGGGGACCGCCAGCCACGGCGCTAGCGGCGCGAGCCGCCCACCGATTCGAAGCGCCGCTGCCATGGAACCGGAGAGGAACGGCGTTGGCATACGCGCGGCCGCGGCGAGGTTGCGAGCTGCGACGGTGTGGTCTTCAGGACGAATCGTGCCATCAACAAACGCCACCGCGAAGGCGAGTCCCTCTGGATCAGCGACAAGCCGTGCAAGCCGCTTGCTCGCCGCGGACGGCTCGCTTCCTTGCGCGCGAGCGAGCCACTCGTGAACGAGTACGACCGCTTGGTCGGCGTGGGTCGCGATGGTCATGCGGCAAGTGTCGCTGTTCGTGATACTGAATAAGAAGCGAACGTTCCTTAACCATATTGTGCAGCTTCGCTTAAAATAGGGTGATGCTGGACCTTCACCGCCTATCGCTGCTGAGAGAACTCAACTTGCGCGGCACGATTACCGCCGTGGCAGCCACCACTGGGCTCAGCGCGTCCGCGATCTCTCAACACCTCTCGACCCTCGAACGCGAGGCCGGGGTACCGCTACTGCGCCGTTCTGGGCGCACGCTCATCTTGACCCCGGCAGCCGAGCAACTTGTGCACCGCACCGAAGATCTTCTCGCCACCATGGAGCGGGCTGAATCCGAACTTGCTGGAGCCGCAGGAAGTCCTACCGGCACGGTGCGCCTCGCGATCTTCCAATCCGCAGCCCTCGCTTTGCTGCCTTCGGCGCTCCTGCTGCTTGCAAAGGCCCACCCGGATGTCCGGGTGATCGTCACTCAACGGGAGCCAGCGTCGGCCCTTGAAGATACGTGGGTGCGGGACGTCGATCTTGTCGTCGCCGAGGAATACCCGCACCACGCCGCTCCCCACTACCCGGGAATTGAACGGCACCCGCTCACGCACGACGAGATCTTGCTGGGAGCCGCTGCGACCCTTGGCGTTCGCTCGCTCGACGACACGCGCGAGCTGCCATGGGTGATGGAACCTCGCGGGGCGGCCTCACGGCATTTTGCCGAACAGCAATGCAGGCTTGCGGGATTTGAACCAGACGTGCGCTTTGAGACCGCGGACCTCCAGACGCACGCGCAACTCGTTGAAAGCGGCCTCGCGGTGGCGCTGATCCCGGGCCTCATGTGGCGTGGCCGAGGCATCGATGCCCGCTCTATTCGCCTGCCTGACCGCCCTCACAGGACGGTCTTCAGTGCTTCACGGGGATCGTCGCGTAGGTCTGCGGCGGTTGTCGCGGTGCGGGACGCGCTGCGAGCGGCCGCGGAGGATCTAGCGACTTGACTCCGGCGTTCCTGTACCGACAGCGTTCGTGGCCAAGCGCGCGGCCAGCAAGGTGCTCCCTGCGACGAGAGCTGGCATCGAGATCACGGCCCCGAGCGGGAGTAGACACAGCAAGTACGCGACGACGCCGAATCCAAGGCCGAGCGCCCGATTCTCCCGGAACAACGCCCGCCGTTCCTTGAGCGAGAAGACGCCCCGGCGCGCGAGCGGGTACGCGGTGAGCTCAAGTGCCACCAAGGAACCGCCAATCAGCGCCGACACCACGAAGGCCGTGGCAGCGCCGATCACGGGCACGAGCCCTACGAAGAACATCGAGATACCAACTGCCCCACCAAAGGCGAGCAGCTTGGCCCCCTCCCCGACGCCACGCAAAGTAGAACGCCACCAAGGCTCTTCCTCGGCCGTCGGTTCAAGACCCGCGTTCCGTGCCACGAGATCTGAGATGTGCTCAAAGAACGGTTGGCCAATCAGCAAGGTCAGTGCTGTGAAGGCAAAGACGGACAGTAGGGCCGCTCCCCCGATGATGCTCAGCGCTACTAAGAACACGAGCAGGCCGTTCGGGGTGTCATCGCCAGACACCTCGGCGGCGATCGCTCGCGACCAGTCGTCCACCCACAACGCAATCGCGACGAAGACGCCGGCAAGCGCGATGGCAACGATGACTCCAGGCACAAGGCCCAGCCCCATGGCGCGCGGAGACGATCGCCACACGCGGAAGCCGGTGCTTACCAGCCTCGCCCCCGCGAAGAAGTCCCTGAGCCAACGGCGCATGCGCGCCAGCCTAGAGGCGCCTACGCAAGCGTTGCTTCAACCAGCGTGATGGGCACGGCCTTGAGCGCCATCGACACGGGGCAGTTGGCCTTCGCGTCCGCGGCCGCAGCGGCAAACGTCTCCTGATCGATTCCGGCGACTGAGCCAACAACGGCGAGTTCGATCCCAGTAATACCCTCACCCGGCTTAAACGTGACACGGGTATCGGTGGTGAGCGAGGTTGGCGGCGTTCCCGCTCCGGCGAGCGTGTTTGACAGCGCCATCGAGTAGCAGGAAGCGTGTGCCGCCGCCAGCAGCTCCTCGGGCGTCGTGGTGGCGTCCACACCCTCTGAACGTGCCTTCCAGTTCACGGCAAAGGTGGCAACGCCAGAAGCGAGAGTGGTTGTTCCTGACCCGCTGAACAGGTCGCCATCCCACTCGGTACGTGCGGTGCTGATCATGATTCCTCCCAATGCTGACCACGGGCTATCCGGGTCCTCGACCCTGCAACGGTAACGCGAGCGATAGATTGCCGGTACCGGAAGGAGCTCCCATGAGCGCACCGATCACCGAATATTCATCGGATCCAGACGTGTACGCGCGATGACCGCGGTCGCCGTTGTGCTTGCCTCATTGGCAGCCCTCATTCACGGATACATCTTTTGGCTCGAATCCTTCGCGTGGACCAAGCCCAGGGGCCTTGCGACCTTTCGCATGCGCCCCGAACAGGCGGCGGCAACCAAGCAACTCGCGTTCAATCAGGGTTTCTACAACGTGTTCTTGGCATTTGTGACAGTGGCGGGGATCGTTGCACTCACCACTGGAAGCGAGGGAGTTGGTGCAGCACTGCTGATCGCCGGTTGCGGCTCAATGGTGGCGGCAGGTGCGGTGCTGTGGATCTCTTCGCCTGCCAATGCCCGGGCCGCGATCGTGCAGCTCACCACCCCAGCGCTCGCTCTTATTGCCCTCGCGATTGCACTTCTCTAGCCGTAGTACCGCCCCGGCCGGTGATTGATCGCGAGCACAAGGTTGAGCACCACGGCCCCGACGATGCACCACAGCAGCGTCCACACGTTGACGAGCGCTAGCGACGCGATCACGACCGCCAGGTCAAAGATCAGTTGGGTGTAGCCAATCCGAAATCCGTACCGCTCCTGAAGATAGGCGGCGAGAACGCCAAAGCCGCCCGCGCTCGCACCGTGGCGAAACAGCACGAGCAGTCCCATACCTACGGAAAGCCCTGAAAAGATCGCCGCATACGGGACGGCTATGTGCGACACGTCGATGAAGAGCCTGTGGATACCGGTTCCAACCGAGATAAGTGCGACGGCGATCAGCGTCTTTACGGCGAAAGCGAGGCCCAGCCGGCGCCAGGCGAGAATCAAGAACGGCACGTTAATCGCGAAGAGCACGAGTCCCAGCCGCCAATCCGTTGCGTACGTCACGAGCAACGCCACACCTGGCAACCCACCGGACACGCCCTGGATCTCGTGAAGCAGATACACGCCCCACGACACCAGGAAGGCTCCGGTAACAAGGGCGATCGCGTCCTCCCACAACGCGTGCTTGACGTTTGGCTGCGCCATCTCGAGAGAGTCCACGCGCCAATGATGCGCCATCGTTGCCCTGCCGGGAAGTCCAGCGGGCGCTGATACGTTGTCGTTCCTATGACAACCCTTGCTGACTTCAGGGCCGACGCTCTCACAGGTTCGGAACGAGACCTTGCCGACTACATGGGCAGCGTTGTGCTCGTGGTCAACACCGCGAGTAAGTGCGGACTCACGCCTCAGTTTGGGGGACTCCAGGAACTCTATGACCGCTACGCGGACCAGGGGCTCGTTGTCCTGGGTTTCCCTTGCGGGCAGTTTGCGGGCCAGGAACTCGACACGGCCGATGAGATTGGCGAGTTCTGCCAGGTGAATTACGGCGTTACCTTCCCGATGTTCGCCAAGATCGATGTCAACGGCCGCCACCAGCACGAGTTGTTCCGATGGCTTAAGCACGAGAAGCGCGATCCCCTTGGCAAGGCGATTAAGTGGAACTTCACCAAATTCCTGATCGGCCGTGACGGTCGCGTCATCGAGAGATACGCCCCGGATCGCCAGCCGGCTGACATCGCGGCCGACATCGAAGCCGCTTTGACCACGGACGCCTGAATCTGGCCGCGGCGTGGTGCGTCTACGAAGGGCCGCAACCGGCGAGCCTGGAATCACGCGCCGGCGCAGCGGCCGCGGCTTTGCCTACCGGGATCCCAGGGGGCGAACTCTCGCGAGGGGTGCGGAACGTGACCGCGTTGTGGCACTCGCCATCCCCCCTGCCTGGACCGAGGTGTGGATCTCGCCGCACGCCAACGCACATATCCAGGCGACTGGCGTAGACGCCGCTGGCCGCGTTCAGTACATCTATCACGCCCACTGGCGCGAACGGATGGACGCCCAGAAGTTTGACCGGATGCTCGAACTTGCCGCGGCGCTACCGAATGCGCGGCGCTCTGCCACGCGCGACTTGCGGGCCGACGGAGCGTCACGCGAGCGCGTCTTGGCCGGCGCCTTCCGGCTACTCGATGCCTCGAGCGTCCGTCCCGGCGCAGAGCAATACACAGACGCACACGGCAGCTTTGGCCTCACCACGCTGCTGAACCTTCACGCGACGGTCCATGAGCACACGTCCGTGGAGCTGACATTTCCCGGAAAGAGCGCACAGCCCTGGAACTCGGTTGTCGATGACCCTGATCTCGCCGCTCTCATTGAATTTCTCAAGCGACGAGGTCCCCGCGCCCGGCTCTTTGCGTGGCAAGACGGTGATGGCACGTGGCACTCATTGACGGGAGCCGAGCTCAATGACGATGTGCGTTCGCGCACGGGCGGCGACTTCACGTCGAAGGACTTTCGCACGCTAACGGGAACCGGCATCGCGGCCCTGAGCCTCGCACGAGCTGGCGTGCAAAGCTCCGAGGCTTCACGGAAGAAGGCGGTTGCGCTGGCGATGCGCGACGCTGCCGCGGAACTTGGCAACACACCCGCGATCGCGCGCAAAAGCTACGTGGATCCACGAGTAATTGATCTCTTCACATCCGGCGTGCTCATCGACACGAACGGCGACGTGACAATCGAGTCTCGGCTCGTCGCGCTTCTTGGTGGCTGAGGTTGCGGGCGCGACCTCCGTAGACTTGCGCGAGTGCACGAAGAGCCAGGAATCGACCCAGACGACCTTGAAGTGACCCTGCGGGTACTCGCGTCGCTCCACGAGGTTGGCGAGGACCATGACGACTTTGTGCGCGTACGCAATGCCACCGCCCACATGATCAAGGCCGTGAAGCAACAGCGACGCAGCGACAGAAGGGCTGCGATCTACGAGGCGGATCGAGCCATGGTGGAGGCGACGGCGACGGGCGCTCCGGATCGCATCGATGACGAGACCCGCGGCCTAACTCTCACGCAATCGGTCGCGTTGCCAACCGTCGGCAACTTCACCAAGGCACGCCCCTGCTACATATGTAAACGCAAGTACACGACCGTCGACGCGTTCTACCATCAGCTCTGTCCCGAGTGTGCGGCGCTCAGTCACGCAAAGCGAGACGCACGCGCGGACCTCACGGGAAAGCGCGCGCTCCTCACGGGCGGCAGGGCCAAGATCGGCATGCACATCGCGCTGAGGCTGCTTCGCGACGGCGCTCACACCACGATCACCACGCGGTTTCCGCGTGACGCCGCGCGGCGCTTTGCGGCGATGGACGACGCTACAGACTGGCTTCATCGGCTCCGCATCATCGGCATCGACCTGCGCGATCCCTCGCAAGTTGTCGCGCTAGCCCAGTCCGTCGCGGCGGACGGCCCGCTGGACATTCTCATCAACAACGCCGCCCAGACGGTACGGCGCTCCCCAGGTGCCTACGCGCCGCTCGCGGATGCAGAATCCGTTCCACTCGAGCAGGGCCTCTGGCTCGACGGCCGCGGACCAGAGATGCTCACCCTTGGGCGCACGAGTGACCTGCACCCGCACTCCCTCGAAGAGGCGGTCACAACCCACCCGCTCCTGGCCTCAGCTAATGCGCAGCGCCTCACGGCGCTCGCTCTCGCTCCTGGGTCGTCGTCCCTTGACAGGCTCGCAGACGGCACCGCCATCGACGCCGGAGGCTTGGTCCCCGACCTCCACGACTCCAATTCCTGGGTGCAAGCAGTGGGTGATGTCGATGCGATCGAGTTGCTCGAGGTGCAACTGTGCAACAGCACTGCCCCGTTCATCCTTCTTAACGCCTTGCGGCCCCAGCTGGCTACGGCGGCGCGCGGAGCTCGTAGCGGCCACAGCTACGTGGTCAATGTCTCCGCCATGGAGGGAGTCTTTAATCGCGGCTACAAGGGCCCGGGGCATCCGCACACCAACATGGCTAAGGCCGCCGTCAACATGCTCACCCGAACGAGTGCGCGCGAGCTCTTCGAGGCCGATCGCATTCTCATGACGAGCGTCGACACCGGCTGGATCACGGATGAGCGACCTCACCCCACCAAGGTCCGCCTTGCGGAAGAGGGCTTCCATGCGCCGCTTGACCTCGTCGATGGTGCTGCTCGCGTCTACGATCCCGTGGTCCGAGGCGAGGCGGGCGAGGCACTCTTTGGTGTCTTCCTGAAGGACTACAAGCCCTCCGCGTGGTGACTTACACCGCGCCACGGCGCGGGCCTGTGCAGTGCATCACATGACGGGCGTGGGGTGCATAAGGTTGCGCCGCCCGTAGGTAATGTCACGTCTCGTGAGCAAGGGCGCCACGATTGCCGGGCTTCGACTCGGCGCAGCAGCAGTGATCGCAACCGCGTTGTGCTTCCAGGCATGGGCGGACCTGACGTATGGAACTTTCACGTGGGATCAGCTGCCCGTCTACTTCACACCACTCGCGGCAATCGCGAGCGTCGCCGCCCTCCTTTGCGCTGCGTTCGCTGGCACCGACGAACCACGCTGGGTGTCGCTTCTGCGGGTCAACGCGGCAACCTACGCGGTGATTACCGGCGTCGTCTACTGGGGGCTGCTCTCTCACTACGGCCACCCAACGTTCCCGTGGGCAAATGCCATGATCCACGGCGGCACCGGCGTGATTCTGGTCGTCGACTGGGTTGTGATCGGCAAGCGCGAACGCCTGCCGTGGCACACCTTGTGGACCGTGCTTGGCGTGCCCGCCGTCTGGTTGTCTTACGCGGCGGTGCACGGCGCAATCGTGGGCGGAGCTCCCTACCCGTTCCTCGACCCCACCCTCGGCGTCGCCAAGCTGATTGGCACGCTCTCGCTGTTGTTAGCGTCGGGCCTTGTTGTGGTGGTAGCACTGCGCTGGTGCACGGGGCTGCGGCTCGTTCCCGGCCGTGCCTGACTGTCGCTATTCGGTGGCAGCGGAGATCGGACCCACCTTGTCGATGTAGCAGCGGCCACACAGCGACTCGTAGGTCGCCTGCTGGCCGTCAATCGCTACCTGGGCGCCGTGGCTCACGAACTCGCCATCTACGCGACGAGCGTTGAAGATCGCCTTTGAACCGCAGCGGCAGATGGTCTTCAGTTCCTCGATCGAGTGGGCAATCTCCATGAGCCGCCTAGAGCCGGGGAACGACGTCGTCATGAAGTCGCCCCGCAGCCCGTAGCAAAGCACCGGAATTCCCGTCGTTACCGCGAGCGTGAAGGCTTCGTCGGCTTGTGCTGGCGTCAAGAATTGCGCTTCATCTATGAAGACCGCGTCGATGTCATCGAGGGGTGCAAATGCCTCGAGCCTCGCGACGAGCGACTCCTGCGCCTGCAGCACCACGTCGACATCGCGCTCAATGCCAATCCGTGAGGACACCGCCGCACCCGCCTTGGTGTCGACTCCCGGCTTGACGATGACTGGACGCTGATCGCGCTCCTCGTAGTTGTACGCAGCGGTGAGCAGCAGCGCCGTCTTTGACGAGTTCATCGCCCCGTACCGGAAGTACAGCTTGGCCATCGATGCCCCTTCGTGATTGCTCTAGCGGGGTCAAGAATATGACCTTCTGCGTGGTTACTGTTCAACCATGGCAATTCCTGTTGTGGGCATCACGAGCTATCGCGAACAGGCTCAGTCTGGCGTGTGGGACGTGCAAGCAGTGTTCTTGCCGTGGAACTACCCGGAAGCGTTCATTGGCGCAGGCGCGGCCGTCGCCATATTGCCGCCACAGCCCGCACTGCCCGACGCTGTGGCGGCAGTTCTGGACGGCCTCGATGGGCTTGTGGTCACCGGAGGTCAAGACCTGGACCCGGCGCACTACGGGGCAGAGCCGCACCCTTCGAACGATGAGCCTCGCGACATGCGTGATTGGTGGGAGCTCGCCCTCGCAGCCGAGGCACTCAAGCGCGGCATGCCGTACCTGGGCATCTGTCGCGGAGCGCAAGTGCTCAACGTTGTTCGCGGCGGCACGCTGATTCAGCACGTTCCGGACGTCGTTGGGCACAAACGCCATGAGGGTGAAGACGGCGTGTTTGGTTCCATGGCGGTCAGCGTTTCCCCAGACAGCCGCCTTGCGGCGCTTCACCCGCTTGAGTCAACGGTGCCGGTGTATCACCACCAGGCGATCGAGTCACCTGGCGAGGGTCTAGTGGTAACCGCGCGCAGCGAGGACAACATCGTTGAGGCCATCGAGGATCCTGCGGCCGATTTCTGCCTTGCGGTGCAATGGCACCCGGAACAGGACACTCGTCCCGAACTCTTTGCGGCGTTTGTCGCTGCCGCGGCTGAGTTCCGCGCGACGCGAACCGGGGTTAGCCCAGGCTCTGAAACTGAGTGACGTCGTCCAACGGAAGGTGATCGACGGTCGCCATCACCTCAAGGGAGTTCAGGCGCACATCGGCGCCTTGGGTGTCGAGAAAGGCCGTGTCGGAAGCATCCCTGCCGGTCGCGATTCTGAGGAGCGATTCGCGAGGGGCGAGCGTTGTGGCGTCAACAACACGCCATACTCCGTCAACGGCGGCCTCCGCTACGGCGTGAAAGTCCATTGGGGACAAGCCCGGCGCGTAAACCGACGCGACTCGTGCCGGCACCTCGCGAGCGCGCAACAGCGCAACGACCAGGTGTGCGTAGTCACGGCACACCCCCTGGCGTTCAAGCAGCGTGGCAACCGCGCCGTCGGTCGGTGAACTCCAGCCGGGCACGTACGAGAGATTTGAACCCACCCACGACGAAACCGCGTCGATGAGGTCCTTGCCTGCTAGCCCTGCGAACTCGGAACGCGCAATCGGAGCGAGGGTGTCAGATTCGCAATAGCGGCTGGGTCGCAGGTAGATGAGTTCGTTGAGCCTCGTGCTTGTGTGGGGCTCTTCGCGTCCGTCAACCTGCGCCTCATAGGTGATGTCGATCGCGCCAGCCGCAATGTTGGCAAAAGCGAATCGCGTCCCTGATGGGTCGGTGAGCCACTCGAACTCCAGCGCCTTGCTCTTTTGCTCAATGCGGAGCATCTCCGTGGCCGGGGTCCAGTCAACGGCTATCGCGAGAGCGATGCGAGCATTGCCGTCTGACTCGAGTGCCAGGTGAGATGAGACGTTGCGAATCACACTTGGAGCATAGGCGTAGGGCAGGGCGCGCACGGAAACCGCGCGGAGCGCCTACGGTTAGTGCATGACTGATGAGGATGGCACGCAGACCACATTCGCGGACCTAGGACTCGATGGGGTCATCCTCAAGGCGTTGAAGGACGTCGGCTATGAGACGCCATCTGCGATCCAGATGCAGACGATCCCCCCGCTACTGGAGGGAAGGGACGTCGTAGGCCTCGCACAAACCGGCACGGGAAAGACTGCAGCGTTCGCGCTACCGATACTTGCTCGCCTCGACCTGCACCAGAAGGCTCCGCAAGCGCTGGTGCTTGCACCCACGCGCGAACTCGCGTTGCAGGTGTGTGAGGCCTTCGAACGCTACGCGTCTCATCACAAGGGCGTGCACGTGCTGCCCGTGTATGGCGGCCAAGGCTACGGCGTGCAGCTTTCCGCGTTGCGCAGAGGCGTGCACATCGTCGTTGGCACGCCAGGTCGCATCATGGACCACCTCGAAAAGGGCACGCTTGACCTGTCTCAGCTGAAGTATTTGGTGCTCGATGAGGCCGACGAAATGCTGAAGATGGGATTCGCAGAGGACGTCGAGACGATTCTTGCTTCCACACCGGATGACAAGCAGGTTGCCTTGTTCTCCGCGACGATGCCAGCACAGATCCGGCGGCTCTCTGCGAAGTACTTGCGCAATCCCCAAGAGATCACCATCGAACGCAAGACCACGACGTCCTCAACGATCACCCAGCGGTACCTGATCGTGAGCTTTGCGCAGAAGGTCGATGCCCTTACTCGCATTCTTGAGGTCGAGAACTTTGAAGCGATGATCGTCTTTACCCGCACAAAGAACGACACGGAGACGGTCGCAGAGAAGCTGCGAGCTCGCGGCTTCGCGGCAATGGCTATCAACGGCGACGTGGCCCAGGTGCAGCGTGAACGCACCATCAAGCAGCTTAAAGAGGGCAAGCTCGACATCCTCGTCGCAACGGACGTCGCCGCTCGCGGTCTCGATGTTGAGCGCATCAGCCACGTCATCAACTTTGACATTCCGATCGACACCGAGTCCTATGTGCACCGCGTTGGCCGTACGGGCCGTGCAGGGCGTTCCGGTGACGCGATCAGCTTTGTCACGCCGCGTGAACGCCGCATGCTCGGCGCGATCGAGAAGGCAACGCGCCAGCCCCTCACCGAAATGCACTGGCCCAGTGTGGATGACGTCAACGCCACTCGCCTCGCCCGTTTCGACGCATCAATCACCGCCGCACTTGAGCAAGAGGCGCGTATCGCCCGCTTCCGCGACATCATCGCCCACTACGTGGAGCACAACGACGTCCCTGAGTCCGACGTCGCCGCTGCCCTTGCCGTCGTCGCCCAGGGAGAGACTCCCCTACTACTCGACGCACAAGACACGCCGCGCCCGCAGACCTTTGCCCCCGAAAAGGGAGCCGGTTCGCGAGAGGCGAGGGAACGTCGGGCACCTGCAAGCGGGTTTGCCACCTACCGGATCGCGGTAGGCAAGCGTCACAAGGTGGAGCCGCGCCAAATCGTTGGCGCGCTCGCGAACGAGGGCGGCCTAGCGCGCAATGACTTTGGCGCCATCAAGATTCACCCTGACTTCTCGCTCGTCGAGCTACCGGCGGAGTTGCCTGCCGACGCCTTCCGCAAGCTCAGCGGTACGCGCATCGGCGGCAAACTCATCGAACTGCGGCTGGACAGCGGCCCTGGCGGACCCAGGGGTAGCAGACCGCCGCGCCAAGGTGGCGGCAAGCCGTATCGCGACAAGCGCGGCGATTCTGATGGCTCGCAAGCCCGCAAACCGCGACACAAGTAATTCCTACGAGTAACGAGCCCGGCCGCCGACTCACCGAGCGCCACCCCCACGTAGGACGCGACAATGAGCCGTGCATGATTTCGACATCATCGTCGTGGGTGCTGGCGTGGCCGGTCTCACGGCGGCCCGCTTGCTTGCCCATGACGGCCAACGGGTCGTGGTGCTCGAGGCGCGCGATCGCGTTGGCGGGCGCGTCTACACCGATCGCACCGCAGGCCGGGTCACGGACCTTGGCGCCTCATGGATCCATGGCGTTGCGGGCGACCCAGTCGCTGCCGCCACTGCGGCATTCGGGATGCGGCACGTCGAATTCAGCGTTGGCGGATACCAGGTCGATAGCCGGCCAATCGCCTACTACGCTCCAAACGGTGAGCGGCTGAACGATGTGGCGGCGGCGGCTTTCGCGGCCGATGTGCATGCTGTCGACACCACGCTCAAGGACGTCATCGCGCGGTCCGGGCCCAACGATTCGTATCGGGACGTCACCGAGGGAGCGTTGCGGGCCCAGGGCTGGGGCCCGGAGCGGATGCAACGCGTGCGCGAGTACCTTGAGCACCGCAGCGAAGAGCAGTACGGCGCGTGGATTGACGATCTCGCGGCGCATGGCCTTGACGATGACTCCATCGACGGCGACGAGGTTGTATTCCCCGACGGGTACGACGTGCTGCCTGCTCGGCTCGGAGCCGGTCTTGACGTTCGTCTGAGTCACGTGGTCTCGCGCGTGGAGTGGTCGCCCGACGGGGTGGTCGTCGATTCCTCGCGCGGCGAGTTCTCAGCGGCCGCGGCTGTGGTGACGGTTCCCGTCGGAGTATTGCAGTCGCCTGACTTTTCGATCGTTCCGCCGCTTCCCGAACCTGCGGCAGGAGCGCTGGCGCGGCTCAGGATGAATACCTTCGAGAAGGTGTTCTTGCGGTTCCCAGAGAAGTTTTGGGATAGCAGCGTCTATGCGATCAGGCAGCAAGGTCCGGAGGCGGTGTGGTGGCACTCCTGGTACGACCTCTCGGCGCTCCACGGAGAACCGACGTTGTTGACCTTTGCCGCTGGCCCCGCCGCAGTAGGAATACGCCAGTGGAGCGAGGATGAGGTGACCGAATCAGTAATGCTGCAACTGCGTCGGCTCTTTGGGGCAGGCGTGCCTGAGCCGGTACACGTGACAGTCACGCACTGGCAGGACGATCCGCTGGCGCGCGGGTCATATGCCTACATGACAGTCGGCTCCACGACCGCCGACCACGACGATCTAGCCACCCCGATTGGCGGTGTGCTGCACATCGCGGGCGAAGCGACCTGGACGGACGACCCAGCTACCGTGCCTGCCGCAATGCTGTCCGGACACCGCGCGGCAGAGCGCGTCTTGGGCAAGCGCGCCGACATCTCAGACCTGTGGCAGAACCACACCGACCTTACGAAGGGGTGAAGGTGTTGCGCCAGATCTCGGTGCCGTCGGAGTCGTAGTAGATGTACGTCACCTTCTGCTCGGGTGGTACGCCTGTCGCTTCCATCGCCGGGAAGACCTGCGTGTCGCACAACGTCTGCAGGCTCTCCTCGAGTCCTGCGAGGGTTTCCGCCGAGGTGTCTAGGTCTCCCACAGCAGCGGCAAAGACGTACGTGAAAATGATCTCGCTCGGCTCCACAACTTCCACAGAGACATCGCTGTACAGTTCCGCGTACTCGGCGGGCATGTCCACAAGCGCCGCGCGTTCCAGCTCCGCGTAGGTCTCAATGGGGCTCAGGTCGCTCGCTTGCGCCGTCTCCGTGGGTGACGGATCAGGTGTGGTAGCGGTCGTGTCAGGGCGCGGCGTCGTCGAGGCACCGGTTTCCTCTGCGGCTGGCGCTGAGCACCCGCTCACAATCAGCATCACAGCAACGACAGCGCCCGCCGCTGTGAGCCCCATGTTCCGTACGCGCATGTCGCCTCCCGACGCGCTCGCCATCTGTTGGCGGCGCCTAGTCCCCCCGGGGGCCGAATGCCTCGGGCTGGGTGGAATGCTAACAGCGCGGCAGGTCGCGAATTGACAGGAGTGGCCAACTGCACAGGGTGCCGGCTCAGCGACGGCGGCCGCTCCACAGAGCGCGCGCCAGGGCGAGGGCGCTCGAGATCATGAGGATGTTCCCCAGCCAGCCAACGTGGTCGCGAACCAAGGCGCCGCCAATGAGCAGGCCCGCGAAGAGGACGCTGAAAACGACGCGCGTCGCTGCGCGCTCAAGGCGTACGAGTTCTCTCTCCACAACCGGCGCGGAGACCGAAAGCGTGCCATCCTCCGCCTTGGCCACAACAGCGTCAATTCGTGCTGGGAGGCGCCACAGCAGTGCAAGGTTGTCCACTGCCTGCTTGGCGAAGTCAGCGATTATGCCTTGGCCTTCGTCCCTCAGAAGTTTGGCCGCAAAGGGCTCCACAGAGTCCCAAAGGTTGTAATCGGGATGTAGCGAGCTAGCGAGACCCGACGTGAGGGACATCGCTCTGCCGATGAGCAGAAAGTGATCGGGCAACTGGAACGGCATGTCGTAGAGGACGTCGCCAAATTCTCCCGCGAAGTCACGGAACTCGTTGGGGTCCACATCGCGCAGTTGTGCGAATCCCATTCCGCCGAACCGCGCGAACAGCTCGGTCATCACGAGCTCAAGTTCCTTGGTGTCCGCCTCGGCAAGCAGGACGCCCGCGCTTTGTAGGGCGACGACCATGCGCTTGCCGTCGCGTCCCGCCGCAGCGATGATCAGCCCGCGCAGGTCGCTGCGCAAAGTAGCTGGGATTTCGCCCATCATCCCAAAGTCCACAAAGGTGAGCGTCCACGCAGGACCTTCACCAGCGTCGGGCAGTGGGGTGATGAAGAGATTGCCGGGGTGTGGGTCCGCGTGGAAGAAGCCGTGTTCAAACAACTGCTCAAACATGACCTCGGCGAACACGTCTGCAACGTCGGAGGGCGCGATGCCCGCAGCCACGAGAGCTTCCACGTCGTTGCCCTTGATCGCGGTCACGTCCTGCATCGTGATCACCCGGCGAGTAGTGCGCTCCCACGCAATCTGCGGCGCCTCGACCCGTGGATCGTCCGCGAAGTTCTCCGCGAACCGGGCAGCGCTCGCCGCTTCGTGGAGGTAATCAACCTCTTCAAGGCTGGTGCGGCCAAACTGTTCGACGAGCGCTCGCGCGTCCACCCGCTTGGACACCGCGCGGAACTTGCCCACCCACTGCGCGATGCGGCGCAGTGCCTCGAGGTCCGTGAGGACAACGTCTTCGATGCCCGGTCGTTGCACCTTAACTACAGCCTCGGCGAACCCGGCCGTCGCAGCGTCTGCGTCGCTGAGAATGGCGCGGTGAACCTGGCCCAGCGATGCCGCGGCAACTGGCACCTCGTCTATCGACGCGAACACGGCCTCTAAGCGAACGCCGAGTTCTGCCTGTGCGAGTGCGCGGATTTCGCTAAACGGCACTGGCGGAACTTCGTCTTGAAGACCTTCGAGTTCCTTGGTGAACTCTGGCGGTAGGACGTCGAGGCGCGACGACATGTATTGGCCAACCTTGATCATCAGCCCGCCGAGTTCTAGCGCAAGCGTGTGGAACCGGCGCGCAAACCTCGTGAGCCGGTCCGTGCGATGGCGCGCTGAGACCCGCTCAAGTCGAAGCGTGGGAAGCAGGATCTCGAACCACCACGTGACAGCAAGATGCCACGCCGCAAACCGCAAGATCTTGCGGTAGCGCGCGCGTCCAGTCACCGTGCCGGGCATGAGGTCTCCTCGATCCCGGCCCCCGACCGCAACCGGTCAGTCCTGCGCGAGGATCGAATAGATCTTACGACGAGTCTCGTGAAGCAATTCGGCGCCGCTCACCTTCTGCTCCGCACTCCCGGTGCGAGCAAGTTGTGCGACGGCCTGGGCCAGGTCCATTGCAGACTTTCGCAGTTCGCCGCCAATGCTCTGCTCCTCGGACGCTGACTCGTCCTCTGCCCACGGAACGGCCTTCTCCGCCTCTGCTGCCGCCTCGCGGCCCTCGTCGGTGAGCGAGTAGGTCTTGCGCTCTTTCACGATCTTGGAGGTCACAAGGCCCTCGTCGGCGAGTAGTTGCAGCGTGGGGTAGACGGAGCCTGCGCTCGGCTTCCAGCGGCCCTCAGTGCGATCCTCAATGGCGCGAATCACCTGGTACCCGTGCATTGGTTCCTCTGCGAGCACCGTCAGAATGGCGGCACGAACGTCACCGCGACCCATGCGCGTTCCCACGCGCTTGTCGAACTGCGTGCGCATTTGGTCCCATGCCCCCCACACGGCGTCAGACACCTGGCCGGCGCTGAAGTTGCTCCAATCGGAACTTCCTGGTGTGTTTGGCATGGCGGATCCTTTCTAGCGATACTCGTTCAGTTGTTAACGACATATCGTTAGCGTTGCACGTCTTGGTGACATGCGCAAGCGGGTTGGGCCGAATGTACGCGCCGATGCCGCTTGAGTGCCTAGCATCAGGTCATGCTCCTGCTCAGTAGTTGCCATGCATAGAAGGGCGGCGGCGTGACACACAACTGGCTGCGAGCCGCTGGCTGGTGGGCAGCTGACTACACGTTCGCGGTCAAGCGCCAGATCCGAGGGTTGTTCACTGCAGTCGACCCGCAGTCGCTGCACTCGGGAAGACTGGCGCCCATTGTTGTGATCCCCGGCGTCTACGAGTCGTGGAGATTCCTCATCCCACTTCTCAAGGCCACTCACGCGCGCGGACACCCTGTGCACGTCGTGACCGGACTCCATCTGAACCTGCGGCCCGTGATCGACACGGCGACTGAGGTGAGCTCCTACATTGAACGCAAGGACCTCACCGGCGTGGTCATTCTGGCGCACAGCAAGGGTGGGCTGATCGGCAAATACGTGATGATCCAACCCGAGGGCCAGACGCGCATCAGGGGCATGGTGGCCATCGCGACGCCCTTCGGTGGGTCAACCTACGCACGGTTCATGCTCTCGCCACGCTTGCGCATCTTCTCCCCCGGCGACTCGACTATCCGTGCGCTCGCGTCGGAAGCCGAGGTTAACGCGCGCATCACCTCGATCTTTGGGTCGTTTGATCCGCACATTCCGTCCGGGAGCGCTCTGGACGGCGCCAAGAACGTTCAGTTGGAGACGGGAGGGCACTTCCGCGTTCTCACTCACCCGCAAGTCCTGGAAGAACTCGACGAACTCACCGAGAGACGCGTGACGCCATAACCGCTACTCCCCCGTGGTCAGTATCGCGAGCAGCAGGAGGGCAACGTGAAGGGTCGGCGAATCAACTGGGCGGAGAGGACACATGACAGACCAGACGGAGTTTCCGCGGAGCATGGGCAAGGTTGCGCCGCGCGAGTTGGCCGGCAACGGAATCACCCGCTACGAGCAGTTGACGGACTGGACCGAACGGGAACTCCTGAACATCCACGGAGTTGGGCCAAAGGCGATCCGTATCCTCCGCGAGGAGTTGGCGGCACGTGGTTTGAGTCTGCGCGATGACTGACGCGACTGTTCCCGTGCAACGAGTAAGCCCTGGTAAAAGATGTCTTTCACCAGGGCGATTTCGTCGGGCTGACAGGATTTGAACCTGCGACCCCTTGACCCCCAGTCAAGTGCGCTACCAAACTGCGCCACAGCCCGTGACAGCCTGATAATGCTACCGGACTCCCGGCGCATCCTCGAACACTGCGGCCCGATCACGCCCAGCATTCTTGGCGGCGTACAGCGCGGAGTCGGCCCGTCCTAGCACCTCACTGAGCGAGAGCTCCGAGTGGCATTGCGCCACACCAAAGCTGACGGTCGGCAGGTCGTGGCCAGCGCCATCGGAACCGGCGGCTAGTGCGGCACGAACGGCGTCGAGCCGCTGCAAGACCATGTCCTGCTCAACGCTTTCCATCACAATGCCAAACTCGTCGCCCCCCAGCCGCCCCACCGCGTCGGACGCACGCAACGTGTCTCGCACCACTTGGGCGAACACCTGCAGCGTGCGGTCCCCCGCCTGGTGCCCAAACTCGTCATTGATGGGCTTGAAGTTGTCGAGGTCCGAGATCACCAGCCATGCCGTGTGCGCTCGACGCCCACCGGATTGTGACAGCGCCTCCTGCGCCCGCGCCAGGAACGCCGATCTTCCAAGGAGCCCCGTAAGGTCGTCCTCAGCGGCTCGCCTACGCAGCTCTCGCGTTCGCTGGTCCCAGCCAAGCGCGGAGACCGAAAAGGTCACCGCGACGAGACACAGCAACAGCACGATGGACGCGGTGGGACTGCCCACGAGCGCCTTGAAGGTCGGATGCTCATTGCCGAGCATCATGAAGAGCACAAAGCGGACCACGTAGAGCGCGCTGAGGACCGTGGCCGCGATCGCGCTCACTACCAAGGCGTTGATAGCTTCCGCGCTGTCGCGCCTGTCCGGATCAACGCGCCGGTGAGCCCACGTCGCCCAAACCTCGACAGCGCCGGCCACAAATGCGGCAGACATGACCGCAAATAGCAGGCCATTTCCCGCCCAGCTGTCGTTGGCCGGATCATCCAGAAGAGCCACAACGAGGCACATGACAGGCGCTACCGCCAGCAACCACACAGGCGAGCGGACGTTGCGCAGCGACCTCGTCGCAAACCACACGCACAGCGCGCCAACGGAGGAGACCGCGGTCGACAGAGGATTCGCGATTGCCTGCGCTGGCGTCGAGTTACCGAGAAGTAGGAGTGAACTCGCGGCGGCGCATAGCAGGGAAATTGTCCACCAACCAGAGAATGGCGAGTGAGTGGGCCGGTATACACCCAGGTAAAACAGCGCAAGCACGACAATGGAGACAATCCCCACCATCAACCGCAGCGTCTCGACGTCAAACACGACTTGAGCGTACAAGGTCTGCGCGCCCGGCTATTCTCTGACCATGGCGCGAGTGCTTCTAACCGGGTTTGAACCATTCGGCGGCGCTGAGGTCAACAGCTCGTGGGACGCGGTGGCCCTGGTCGCCGAGACATGGCAACACGGGGCGGAGCTCGTCACCCGCCGTCTGCCTGTCACCTTTGGTTCCGCTGGCCGACGTCTCGCTGAGCACGTCGCAATGCACACGCCCGACGTTGTGGTTGCGGTTGGCGTTGCGCCTGGTAGGTCGGCACTCGCCTTGGAACGCGTGGCAATCAACTTCCGCGACGCGTCGATCCCAGACAACGCAGGCAGACAGCCCGTAGAAGTGCCGAGCATCGCAGGCGCTCCAGCGGCGCACTTCTCCACGTTGCCGGTCACGAGGATCGCTGCAGCGTTGAACAGGGCGGGCGTCCCTGCCGAGGTATCGCTCAGCGCCGGAAGTTATGTGTGCAATGACACATTCTTCGCGCTGCAAAACTCGCTGGTTGGCCTTGGCGTAGCTTCAGGCTTCATCCACGTCCCGGCAACCGAGGCGATGCAGCTCGCTGACGATGTGCCGTTGATGCCGTTGCCTGAGATCGCTCGTGGCCTGCGGATTGCCATCGAAACCGCGCTCACGTTTGGGAGGCAATCATGATCGGTGTTGCTCAGTGATCGCCCTCACGTGGGTGATCGACGTTCCACTCGCAACCAACATGGAGGCGATCCGAACCACTGCCGAGTCAACTGCAGATGCGCTCGATGCTTCACCGGGCTTGCTCGCTGGCGTGACCGCGGTCACGGTCGCTGGAGAGGACCAAGCGACCCGAAACGCGGTCGCACTTGTCACGGTGTGGGCAAACACATCGCGAATGGCGGAGTTCCTTTGGGGCGACGCAACAGCTCAGGTCGAGCAGCGGCTCGCGCGACCGTCCGCGCACGTCTGGCCCGTGAGTTCGGTTCAACTTGACCGCACCAAGTTTCCACGCGTCACTCACGTAGGCCTCAACATCGCGCCAAGCGTCGCGCACAGTCCAATCGCGAACATCGTGAAGAACCAGCGAGACGCATCCGCTAAGGCGGCGTTGGGTCGCTCAACCGCTTTGACGTGCCGCGGACTTGACGCACGGACTTGGGAAGACGTCAACATTGACGCCTGGATCGGCAGACCCCGTAGCTACGACGGCCGCGTGTTCGGCGTCGTCAGAGCGGTAGCCAACCCAGCGTCGAACCATCCCTAACCCTGCCGGCCACCGAGGCGCGGTGGCACACTTGCTCTATGGCGGAAAACAAGACCCAAAAGACGGACATACCTGTTGCGGAGTTCCTTGCAGCCGTTGAGCCTGAGCGGCGCCGGGTCGAGGGCGAGCGTCTCCATCAGATCATGCAAGAGGTCACCGGTGATCCGGGCGTGATGTGGGGCCCCACGATGGTCGGGTACGGCGATATGCACTACATCTCCGCTGCAGGCAGAGAGGGCGACTGGTTCCGTGTTGGCTTTTCGCCGCGCAAGGCGAAGCTGTCGCTCTACGGCCTCAAGGACACGGAGGAGCAGCGCGCGCTTTTGCCTGAACTTGGTCCCACGACCACGGGTGCTGGTTGCGTCTACGCCAATCGGCTCGACGCACTCGACGAAGGCGTGCTCCGCAAACTTGTCGCGATGGCTTACGCGCTGGGTCCAGTCTGGCGCTACTAGCGCCGCTTGCCGCGCTTCTCGCGCACACGGACAGAGACCTGAATTGGCGAGCCCTCGAACCCGAACTTCTCCCGGAGTCGCCGTTCGATGAAGCGCCGGTACTGGGGGTCAAGGAACCCAGAGGCAAAGATCACGAACCGCGGCGGGCGGTTTGAAGCCTGCGTCGCGAACAGGATCTTGGGCTGCTTGCCGCCGCGCACGGGGTGCGGGTGCTCGGCGACGATCTCGCCAAGGAACGCGTTCAGCTTGCCAGTCGATACGCGCTGATCCCAGCTTGACAGCGCAAGGTCAATGGCGGGCAGCAGCCGGTTGGTGTGCCAACCCGTCTTTGCGGAGAGGTTCACGCGAGGCGCCCACCGCAACTGCACTAGGTCAATCTCCATTGAGCGCTCGAGCAAGAAGCGCTCATCCTCGCCCACCAGGTCCCATTTGTTGACGACAATCACCAGCGCACGGCCGGCGTCGACGACCTGCGAGATGACCCGGGTGTCCTGCTCAGTGAGCGGCACGGAGCCGTCGATGAGCACAAGGCCCACCTCGGCGCGCTCAATCGCCGCTCCTGTGCGCAACGAGGCATAGAAGTCTGCGCCGGAGGTCTGATGGACGCGGCGACGAATACCTGCAGTGTCAACAAGCGTCCACGTCCGGTCGCCGATCTCCACGAGCTCGTCAACAGGATCACGCGTAGTGCCAGCAACCTCGTTGACAACTACGCGGTTGCTACCCGCCAGTTGGTTGAGTAGCGAGGACTTGCCAACGTTGGGGCGCCCAACCAGCGCAATCCGGCGGGGCGCGTCCTCGGCGATCGTCTCTTGCTCAAGTTCCGTGGGCAGCGCTGCGACGCAAGCGTCGAGGAGGTCACCGGTGCCGCGGCCGTGCAACGCGCTCACGGGGTACGGCTCCCCCAGGCCCAGATTCCACAGCGCCGCGGCCTCGAGCTCGCCCTGCGGGCCATCCACCTTGTTGGCGCACAGCACAACGGGCTTCTTGGCCTTGCGCAAGAGCCGCACCACGTGTTCGTCGCTCGCGGTAGGACCAACGGTGGCGTCAACAACGAAGACGATCGCGTCCGCCATGTCGATAGCGGCTTCGGCGGCCTGCGCAACGGATAGATCCAAGCCGGTGACATTGCGTTCCCAGCCACCGGTGTCCATCAGCACAAAGTCAACGCCCGACCACTCTGCGTGGTACGTGACGCGGTCTCGCGTGACGCCCGGCGTGTCCTCGACCACGGCGAGGCGCTTGCCGATGATGCGGTTCACCAGAGTGGACTTGCCCACGTTGGGCCGTCCAACGATCGCAAGGATGGGAAGCCGTTCCTGAGTCGCCTCGTACTCATCGGCAAGGGTCGCGAGGTCGTCGTCTGTCAGGTCATAGGCGTCAAGGCCAGCACGTAGCGCCGCCTCGCGCTTGAAATCCAATGACTCGTCGGGATCCGACTCGTGGGGGGCCGGTAGGTCGGGGTAGTCGTCGCTCATGGCGCCTCCGTAGCTGCCCGACGCTGCCGCAAGGGGTCGTCGAGCGGCAGCACTAGGTCTGTGGTCGCCAAGGTGGCGTTGAGTTGGTTTCGCAAGCCGGCCGACACCTGTTCAGAGGCCGCGGTCTGCCGCGCCTTGCCCTTGAGCTCGGCAGGAATGTTGAGTTGGAACGGCTCACCGAAGGCGACGAGTAGTTTGCGCCGTGGCTTGGGCCAAAGGTTGACGCTCTCCCCCGGCAAGCGGGTGCCGAGCAGTGCCGTGGGAATGATGGGCGCTCCAGATTGGACGGCAAGCCACGCCGCTCCCCCATGGAGTTGCTCCGCGGTACCGCCACCGCGGGTGCCTTCAGGAAACACACCGACGATGTCGCCGCGTCGCAGCACGGCAAGCCCCTTCGCCAGAGCCGAACGCCCGTCACCCTGGACCGGAATCTGGGCGGCCCAGGTAAGCAGCGGCTTGAGGGGCCCTTTGAACATATCAGCCCTGATAAGGAAGTAATTCAGGCGCGGAATCACGCCATGCACCACAGGGCCATCGATAAAGCCAACGTGGTTGACCACAATGATCCCGGCGCCCTTCTTGGGGATGTTCTTGCGTCCGCGAACCTCGGTGTTCCAGTACACCCGAGCGAGGAACCGGCCAACCCAACGAGACCAGCGCGGACCCCAATGCGTAGGGGCTTTAGCGCTCATGCGCGTGCGTCCTCGACCAAGCCGATCACGGCGTTGACAACCTCATCGACCGTCAGTTCAGTGGTGTCGATAGAGTGCACGCCGTCGGCCGCCGTGTGAAAGTTCACCACCGTGGAGTCTTTGGCGTCGCGCCCCAACACGGCCTCGCGGACCGTTGCGGAATCGGCGCCTTCGCCTGCTCGCCTGGCCACCCGCGTCTCTTCGTCAGCCGTCAACAAAACCCTGACCGCGGCGTCGGGCGCTATTACTGTCGTGATGTCGCGGCCCTCGGCAACGACGCCGCGACCCTCGCTAAAGCCGCCCGCAAGCTCCCCAGCAATGACGTCTCGCTGCATGTGGCCAAGTATCGCCCGGGCCTCGAGGTTCGTAGCGATCTTCGAAACGGTGAGTGCCACAGAGTCGGTGCGGATGAGGCTTGAAACGTCCTCGTCGTCGAGAATCGCGCGCGGATTGGCCGGGTCAAGGCGCAGTTCAACGTTCATGGTCTCCACCATGGCGGCAACGTCTGCCTCATTCGACAGGTCAACGCCCTCGCGCAAGCAATAGAGGGTTCCCACGCGGTACGTAGCGCCCGTGTCGAAGTACGCGAGTTTGAGCCTGCGAGCGACCTCGCGAGACACCGTTGACTTGCCGGTGCCAGCGGGACCGTCGATCGCGATCACAATTCCGGTCATGAGGCGGCGATCTCCCATCCCTGGGACTCAAGCGCCTCAACCAGACCCTGCGCGGAGCCAGGCAACACGTAGAGCGTCGTGAGGCCTACCGGTTGGCGCGGCGAGTGCTCGATTGAAATGTCTTCGACGTTGGCTCCCACCGTTGCCGCGTCCGTCAGGAGGCGAACCAACTGGCCAGGTGTGTCAGGAACGATGACGGTGACGCCCACCCAATCGCGCTTGGCGAGGCCGTGCTTGCCTGGGATTCGCGCGACCTCTAGACGACCGCGCTCAATGAGGTCGGTGACCGCCTCGCCGATGTCGTCGGCTTCGCGCACGTCCTCGAGGTCTCCGATGATGTGGTCGATTGTGGCGACAATGTTGTGGCGATTGAGGCGCGCGATGTCCGCCCACATGCCCGGCTGCGAGGCCGCGATTCGTGTGACGTCACGTAGCCCCTGACCAGCGAGGGCAATGTCGTCTGGCTGCAGGGTGCCAAGAGCCGCCGCGACGGCGCTTGCGGCCACCTGCGGCGCGTGCGAAACGCGTGCCACGGCCGCATCGTGCGCCACGGCCTCCATGAACACCACATCTGCCTGGAGTGCCTCCGCGATCGCGACAATGCGACTGACGGCGTTGTCCGTGGCGCCATTGCGGCAGATCACCCAAGGACGGGCCTTGAAGAGGTCGCCTTGAGCCGCCAGCGAGCCACTGATTTCACGCCCGGACATCGGATGCGAGCCCACGTATCTGTCGCCGTGGCCGGAACCGTGTGCCGCCTCGGCAATAGGAGCCTTGACGCTTGCTACGTCGGTGACCACAGCGTCGGGCCATGTGTTGAGGGCCTGCGAAACCACATCAGGAGCGACCGACGGTGGCGCGGCTACGACGACTACGTCGGGTTGCGTGGCGCCCAGTTCGCCGCCGGCTCCCAAGGAGCGTGCAAGCCGGGTCGCCTCGGGGTCGAGGTCGTCGATTGAGACGTCCCAGCCCTCCGCCGTGAGCCCAATGCCGAGGCTTGCGCCGATCAATCCAGCGCCAACGATGTGAACTCTCATGGCTATTGGGCGAGATCCCTGCGGAGCCCGGCAGCCTCGTGCAAGTAAACGTGGCTGATCTCGTCACGAGGGGTGTCGAGGTGGGCGTGCATCATGACGCGAACCACCTTGGGCAGCGCACCAGGAACCGCCATCTCCTGGGCGCACATCAGCGGCACCGCACCAAAACCGAGCTCGCGGGCGGCAGCGGCCGGGAAGTCGCTGACGATGTCTGGAGTGCACGTGAAGAAAACCGAGATGACGTCGTCGATATCCAACTCATTGGCGGACACGATCGCCTCGATGAGTTCCTTGGTGCGTTCGTGGAGGTGGCTGCGTTCGTCGTCAACGAGCGTGGTTGCACCACGGATAGCACGGATGGTCATGGGGTCAATGGTATCGGGACGCAGGGGGCCCAACCCCCTGCCGAACCCTGAGAGGTCAGGGATAAATTGCGAAGAGTTCGACGGCCGTCGTCTCGCCCGCCGTTACGGTGACAGTTTGGGGCGTTAGCTGGTCTCCAGGATTGAGCGTGGTGAGCGTGCCCCCAAACTCATATTCGCCAGGCGGAAGGTCAAGGGTGAAGGAGCCGGAGGCGTCGGTTTCTATCGAATGTGAACCGCCTGCGTCGGCGCCGAGCGGCGTTGCGATGACCTTTGCCTCTGCCGGATGCGCCGCGGTGCTCTGACCACCCATGGTGGCGACAGTGCCCTCCACGCGCCCTACACCTGGGTCGAGAGTGGGACCGCAGCCCACGAGCGCGAGAATCAGGAAGGCAACACCCGCGGTTGCGAGGCGCCTGCGTGCCTCACCACTACGGACCGACATTGTTAGAGCCCAGCGGCCTGTTCGAGTGCGCCGATCTCGCCAGGCGTCAACTCGCGGACCTCGCCGGGAGACAGGGTTCCCAGCCGGATGGGTCCAAACTGTGTGCGCACCAACTCCAACACCGGGAAGCCGGCGGCGTCGAGCATGCGACGCACGATGCGGTTGCGGCCCTCGTGGAGCTCTACCTGAACCAGAGACGAGTCTTTGCCCACGTCAAGGATGGTTGCCGCCGTGCAACGAACGGGGCCATCGTCAAGGTCAACACCTCTTTTCAGAGTGCCCACGAGCGACCTGGGAGCCTGCCCTTGGACCTTTGCCACGTAGATCTTGTTCACGCCAAAGGACGGATGAGCAAGCCGGTTTGCAAGCTCTCCGTTGTTCGTCAGCAGGATGACGCCGGTGGTTTCGGCGTCAAGGCGACCAACGTGGAAGAGTCGCTCGGTGTACTCGGTGACGTACTTGCTCAGGGACGGGCGGCCCTCGGGGTCGCTCATGGTGGAGACAACGCCGCGCGGCTTATTGAGGACCACGGTCACCGCGGAGGAGTCGACGCAGACCCGCTTGCCGTCAACGTCAATCGACACGTCGTTTGGGTCAACCCGCACGCCGAGTTGAGTGACTACCTCGCCGTCGACGCGAACGCGACCGGCCTCGATGAGGTCCTCGCAGAGCCTGCGTGAACCTACTCCGGCGGATGCGAGCACCTTTTGCAGGCGAACGCCTTCTGGCCGGTGAATCTCAAGTTCTTCCATCAGTTTGCCTCGTCCACGCTCGCGAGGTCCGGCAGGAACGGAGCAAGCGGCGGCAGTTCGTCGATCGTTGACAGTCCCAAGCGCTCGAGGAACTGCGTTGTGGTGCCGAACAAGACGGCGCCGCCCTGCTCCCCCACTTCCGTGATGAGACCGCGGGCACTGAGCGTCTTCACCACGGTGTCCACGTTGACGCCGCGAATCTGGGAGACCTGACCACGGGTCACGGGCTGCCGGTAAGCGATCACCGCAAGGGTCTCGAGCGCTGCCTGCGAAAGCCGCGCGGACTGGCCCTCAACGAGAAACGATCCAACAGCGTCGGCGTACAGCGGTGACGAGTAGAAGCGCCAGCGTCCCTCGGTTGCGCGCAATTCAAATCCGCGCGGGGCGTCAGGGTTTGCGAACTCGTCGCGAAGGGTCTCGAGGACGGCAAGAACAGTGGGTTCCGGAACGTCGAGAGCGGCCGCGAGGTCCGCGGGTGCTACCGGCTCGTCGACGACCATGAGGATGGCCTCGATCGCGCCTCGCACGTGCGTCTCTGGCGCATGTGCGTCAGTCACCTCGGTGCTCATGAGCGCTGTGCCTCCTCTACCAAGTCAACTTCGTCGAACTCAGCTGAGACGTCAACGTCGCCACTCCCTGTCCACCGGACTGTGAGCTCTCCAAGCGATCTCGCCTGTTCAAAGGCGACGGCCGCTTCCCTGAAAAGCTCGAGCAGCGCCAGGAATCGGGCGACGACAACATTGACGTGCTCAGCGTCGGCCACAAGCGCTCTAAAGGTGACTGCACCCTCGCGTTGAAGCCGACCAACAATGATACTCGCCTGTTCGCGCACGCTCACCACCGCTCCGTGGAGGTGGGCGGTGGACACAAGCGGGGCGTCGGGCTTTGGCTGGAGAGCGTGGGCCGCGAGAGTGGCGATCATTTCCGGCGTGGTGACCCACACGAGTTCCGGGAGCACCATCGCGAAGTGCGGTTCGAGTGTGACGTCGCGCGCTAGGCGGGCAGGTGCGCCAAGCCGACGCTCCAGCTCGCCCGCCACTTCCTTGAAGGCTCGGTATTGGAGCAGTTTTGCGAACAGCAGGTCGCGGGCCTCGAGGAGTTCCAAGTCTTCGTAGTCGTCGACTTCGCCTTGGGGCAAGAGCCGTGCGGCCTTCAGGTCAAGGAGTGTTGCGGCGACAACCAGGAATTCTGATGCTTGCGAGAGATCCCATCCATCCTCGTGGGCGAGGACGTTCGCAAGAAACTCGTCGGTTACCTGGGCAATCGCGACTTCCGTGATCTCAAGTTGATGGCGCGAGATCAGGGAAAGGAGAAGGTCAAACGGTCCCTCGAAATTGTCGAGGTGAAGGTTGAAGCCGCCGGCCCCAGTATCGACAAGCTCAGCGGTCACGGTTACGCGAACACTCCGCGCGCGACGAGTTCGCGAGCGAGCTCGCGGTATGCGTGCGCTCCGGCGTGTGAGGGCGCGTACGAGGTGATGGGTTCTGCAGCGACCGTGGCATCGGGGAACTTCACCGTGCGGTGAATCATTGTCTGCGTCACCTTGTTGCCAAAGCCTTCGCGAACGCGGTCAACGACCTCGTGCGAGTGGAGCGTGCGGCCGTCGAACATCGTGGGGATGATCGCGTCGATCGTGAGGCGGGGGTTGAGGCGGTCTTGGACTTTGGTGATGGTGTCGACGAGGAGCGCGACACCACGCATCGCAAAGAACTCTGCGGCGAGCGGGATCAGGACGCCGTGCGCGGCGACGAGGCCGTTGACCGTGAGGAGCCCCAGCGATGGCTGGCAGTCGATGAGGATGGTGTCGTACTCGTCCTCTACTTGGCGCAGGGCACGGGCCAGTGCGCTCTCGCGGGCAACCTCATTTACCAACTGGACTTCCGCAGCGCTGAGGTCGATGTTTGCGGGCAGTAAATCCAAACCCTCCACGCGCGTAGGAAGGATGACGTCCTTGGTCTTTGGAGCGTCGGGCCCTGACCGCATGAGGAGGTCATAGACGGTGGTTTCCAGGTCGTTTGACTGGATTCCGAGGCCCGCTGACGCCGCTCCTTGGGGATCAAAATCGACGATCAGCACTTTGCGGCCATACTCCGCCAGGGCGGCCGCGAGGTTGACTGAGGTTGTCGTCTTTCCTACGCCGCCCTTCTGATTGCACAGCGCCACGATGCGCGCGGGGCCGTGACCATTGAGAGGGGCTGGCACGGGAAAGTCGGTCACGTGCCAACAGTAGCGCGCGCGCGGCGGCGAGCCGTTGTGGACGTGGATGTGTTTGGCGGGGTGTTGCTATTGGGTGTTGGGCGCCACTGTGGCGCGAACCGGTGTCCCCAGGCTGGCGTTTCACAGCGTTTTCCACATATGGGGACAGTTTGATGGTGTTCAGAGGTGTTTGTCAGACCCCAGTGCTTGACTGTTCTTGTGACCGCTTCTACCCGCATCCTGCGCAATTACCTCGCCGCCCTTGAGCTCTGGGATGGCGTGGATGTGGCGCGTTTGCCCGCGGATGAGGCGCTTGAGGCCGTGGAGGCTGGCGCTCACGCGATGCACGCGTTGCAGGGGCTGATCGCGCGGTTTGCGGCTCGCGTTGATGCCGTGTGTGAGCAGTCACCTGGGGTGACTGGCTATGCCCGACGCCATGGTTACGCGAGCGGTCCAGCGCTCCTTGCCGCGCGGTCCGGTTTTTCGCCCGGTGAGATGGCGCGCATGGCCTCCCTTGGGCACGCCCTGCTCGCGGCCGACGCTGAGGCGGCTCGCGCGGTCGCGGCGGCTGAGGTGGCTGTCGGGGTTGACGGGGCTGTTGCCGGTGGCGCGCTTGACGGAATGACGGCCGGTCCCGGGCCCGAACTGCTCGAACTCGCGCCATCCGCAGACCCCAAAAGCGTGGCGAGACTTATGACCGACTTCGAAGGGGCCACGAGTCCCCAAGGCGCCGCCATCCTCGAAGGCAATCCCCACCTTGGAACCTCTACCGCGGTGGGGTTCGATCCCGCGGGAGAACCTCAACGGGAACTGGGTGCCGGTGAGTACCTGGCGCGCGCGGTCGACTCAGGTCAGCTCGGACCGCAACACGCGGAGGTGATCCGCGCGACTCTTGCCGACTTCACCATCGACTCCCGTGACGCAGAGCGCGAGTTTGTCGACTTTGCTCGCCGCGTGGGGCTGCGAAAGCTCAAGCAACACTGCTTCTGGCGCCTCGGCGAGCTTGACCCGACCGGCCTCGCGTCGCGAGAGGAACGTCAGCGCAGGGAACGCTTTGTGTCGGTGACTGACGGTCCAGACGGAATGATCACGTTCTACGGCAAGGTCGATGTCGTTGCGGGCGCGCCACTCAAGACGCTGATAGACGCGATGAGCGCCGCCGCAGTGCGTAGGCAACGCAAGCTTCCCCGCGAGGAGAGGTTCAACGCTGGCCAATTGTGTGCGGACGCCCTCGCCGACGTCGCGCTCCACGCCCTCAGCTGTGAACACGTGCCGCGAAGTCCCAAGACCACGGTGGTTGTGCGCATCGATCAGGAAGCGCTCGTCAATGACCTGTGCGAGGCAGGGCTGGTAGACGCGGACGGAGTGCCGAGCGAGCGTGGGGCGAGCCTTGCTTCGTGCGACTGCGTGCTACAGCCGATCACGGCAAGTACCGCGCGGCTCATGGCGGTCGAGGCGCAGATTCTTCCAGCGGTCATGGGCGGCGAGCCGATGCCGCTCGACCTCGGCCGGTCCAAGCGACTCTTCAGCAAGGCGCAGAAGTTGGCGGTGGTTGAACGTGACCAAGGCTGCATTCGCTGCGCCGCTCCCCCGGCCTTCTGCCACCAGCATCACGTGAAGTTCTGGTCAGAAGACGGGCCAACCGACCGCACGAACGCCGCAACGCTGTGTACGGGCTGCCACCATCGACTTCACGAACAGGCGTGGGAACTTGTGATGATCGATGGGCGGTTCGTGGTGTCAGAGCGAGACGTTCAGGTTGGATATCTCTCTCGTGAGCGTGGCGATCCGAGTGTCGACCCCCTACCCGCTGGCTACGTCACTGGCGGACGCGACCCAGCGCGACAACCGACCCGCTCCGAACGCCACCGGCAAGTTCCCGTGGCGTAGCGGAAGCCTGCCTGGCTCGCTGAGCCGCTGTTGACCGGAACCTGCAACGCGGGCCGAGCCGCGCACCAGTCCCGCTGAGCCGTCGTTGACCGGAACCTGCAACGCGGGCCGAGCCGCGCACCAGTCGCGCTGAGCCGTCGTTGACCGGAACCTGCAACGCGGGCCGAGCCGCGCACCAGTCGCGCGGTGCAGTCCGACCAGTCGCGCGGTGCAGTCCGACCAGTCGCGCGGTGCAGTCCGACCAGTCGCGCGGTGCAGTCCGACCAGTCGCGCGGTGGGTTCAGACGCCACGCCTGCCGCGCCATCTGCCTACCCGCGGGCGCGCGGGTGGCTGGTCTCGTAGACCTCTCGGAGGGCGTCCTGCGTGACCGCCGTGTAGATCTGCGTGGTGGTTACGTTCGCGTGACCGAGAAGTTCTTGGACAACGCGAACGTCGGCCCCGCCACTCAAGAGGTGCGTAGCGAAACTGTGGCGAAGCGTGTGGGGCGACACGTCAGCGACCCCAGCCCGTTCCGCCGCAGCGTGAAGGATCGCCCACGAACTCTGGCGGGACAACCGGCCGCCGCGGGTGTTGAGGAACACGGCCGGCGTACCTCGAGACCCAGCAACTGCGGCTCGCGAGCCAATAGTCGCGCCTTTGCTCTTAGGCGAGCCACCAGCGGCTAGCGCTCCACGCCCGCGAACCAGATAGGCGTGCAAAGCCGCGGCCGCGAAAGAGCCAACCGGAACCACCCGCTCCTTGCGGCCCTTGCCACGAAGCAGCACCGACTCGCGCCCGGGCGTGAGGTCAATGTCATCGACATCGAGGCCCGTGGCCTCGGAAATGCGGGCACCAGTGCCGTAGAGGACTTCAAGCAGAGCGCGATCGCGCAACGGCGTCGGGCCGTCCCCAACTGCGGCGTTCTCGAGGATGGATGCGACCTCGGACGGCGAGATCGGGTGCGGAAGCTTCTTAGGGATCGCGCGCGGCCGCACGGAGGCCGACGTGTCAGCGGGAGTCCAGCCTTCGAGAGCTGCAAACCGGTGCCAACCACGTACCGACACAACAATCCGGGAAGCCGAGCTGGGTGCTAACGCAACCCCGCCGTCGGGCGCTTCGCCGAGCGATTGGGCGAACTGCGCAATGTCCTCGCGGGAAACCGCGGCGAGGTCGTCAACGCCGCGGGATTCAAGGAAGTCGACGTAGCGCGCGAGGTCTCGTCGATAGGCGGCAATGGTGTTGGCGCTGAGGCCACGCTCAACCGTCACATGCGCGAGGTACGCGTCACGCTGGCGAGCGAGCATCTCAGAATGGCCAGACGGTCAGCGAATCCGGGAGGAAGGGATCAACGAGGATCGCGGCGAAGACCACCGTGAGGTACGTGATTGAGTCACGGAAGAGGCGCATCTCGTGAAGCTTCTTCTCACCCCTTCTGGCGCGCGCCAATAGGCGCAGGCAACCGGCAAGGAACCACACGCCAGAAACGGCGGCCACGCCAAAGTAGACCCAGGTCATGCCGGCAACGGGCACGAGCAGCAGCGTCGTCACGATCATCGCGATCGTGTAGGCGACCATTTCCACGGCAACCCGGCGCGTGGACGCAACCACAGGGAGCATCGGAACGTGCGCCTCGCGGTAATCGCCAGTGAACTTCATCGACAGCGGCCAATAGTGCGGCGGGGTCCAGAAGAAGATGATGAGGAACAGCAGCACGGGGGTCCAGGACAGGGACTGGGTCACGGCGGCCCACCCGATGAGTACCGGCATGCAGCCTGCGGCGCCGCCCCAGACGATGTTCTGCGGGGTGCGGCGTTTCAAAATCATGGTGTAGCCGACGACGTAGCCAAGGATCGCGAGAACTGACAAGACAGCGGCAAGCGGCGAATCGACGACAAACCAGAACCACACCGTCGAAATCACGGACAGCGCCCATGCAAACGTCAAAGCGCCGCGTGTTCCGACCGCGCCGGTGACGAGCGGACGCTTCTTAGTGCGCTTCATGATCGCGTCGATGTCACGATCGAGGTAACTGTTGAAGGCGTTCGCGCCACCCGCGGACAACGCGCCGCCGATGAGGGTCCACAGCATGAGCCAGGCGTCGGGCCAGCCGTCGGCGGCGAGCACCATCGTGGGAATCGTGGTGACGAGCAGCAGTTCAATAATGCGCGGCTTTGTCAGCGCGACGTAAGCGCCAACCGTTGTACGAACCCCCGCGAATCCGCGCGCTCGCGGCACAGCGGCATCGGGAGCAAGCAAGGGGGCGGACACGGCAACTATTCTACGCGGCGCGCACGGCCATCGACGCCCGTGTTTCGAAGCCTTCACGAGCACAAATACGCATCCGTGAAGTGTCGAAAATTGTGTGTTGGGTGTAGAGGTCGCCGCTAGGCTGAGCGGGTATACCCCTAATCTGCCTGTGGAGCTCTCCGTGACATTCGCCTGGACCGATACTGACCGCCGCGCCGTCGACACCCTCCGTGTTCTCGCCGCCGATGCCGTGGAAAAGGTTGGCAATGGCCACCCGGGCACCGCGATGTCGCTCGCGCCTGCCGCGTACCTGCTGTTCCAGAACGTGATGCGTCACGACCCCGCAGACCCGCACTGGCTTGGCCGTGACCGTTTTGTGCTCTCCTGCGGTCACTCGTCGCTCACGCTCTACCTGCAACTGTTCAGCGCTGGGTACGGGTTGAGCCTCGACGACATCAAGGCGTTGCGCACAGAGGGTTCCCTCACCCCCGGCCACCCCGAGTTTGGCCACACCAAGGGTGTTGAGATTACGACGGGCCCGCTCGGCTCTGGCATTGCCTCGTCAGTTGGCATGGCGATGGCTTCGCGACGTGAGCGCGGCCTGCTTGACCCCGACGCCGCTCCCGGTTCTTCGCCTTTTGACCACCACGTCTACGTGCTGGTCTCGGACGGCGACCTGCAAGAAGGCGTGTCTGCGGAGGCCTCGGCGATCGCAGGTGTCCAGGAGCTGGGCAACCTCATCGTCATTTGGGATGACAACAAGATCTCCATCGAGCACGAGACCCCCATCTCGTTCGACGAGGACATCCTGGGCCGCTATGCCGCTTATGGCTGGCACACGCAGCGCGTGGACTGGGTGACGCCCGAGGGCTACCAAGAGGATCCAGAGGCACTGTTCAACGCCATCGAGGCGGCCAAGGCGGAGACGTCTAAGCCCTCGATCATCGCGCTGTCGACGATCATCGGCTGGCCCGCCCCCTCAAAGCAGGGCACGGGCGGCGTTCACGGTTCGGCTCTTGGCGCTGAAGAGGTCGCCGCGACCAAGGTCGCGCTCGGGTTTGACCCTGAAGAGTCGTTCGCCGTTGAGCCCGAAGTTCTGGAGCACACCCGCAAGGCGCTTGAGCGCGGGGCTGACGCACACGCCGAATGGGAGACCTCGTTTGGCGCCTGGGAGTCCGCAAACCCCGAGGCCGCAGAACTGTTGCAGCGCCTGCGCAACCGCGAACTTCCCCAGGGCTGGGAGAGCGCCCTGCCGAGCTTCGAGGAGGGGACGTCGGTCGCCACTCGCGCAGCGTCGGGCAAGATCCTTACCGCACTGGCGCCCGTACTGCCGGAGTTGTGGGGCGGCTCTGCTGACCTTGCCGGCTCCAACAACACGACCATGGCCGGTGAGCTTTCCTTCTTGCCGCCGCACCGCTCAACTAAGTCGTGGGAGGGCACCTGGTACGGCCGCACACTTCACTTTGGCATCCGCGAGCACGGCATGGGCATGATCCTCAACGGCATCGCGCTGCACGGCCTCACGCGCCCGTACGGCGGCACGTTCCTGGTGTTCTCTGACTACATGCGCGGCGCTGTCCGCCTTGCGGCCATCCAGGGAATCCCCGTCACCTTCGTGTGGTCTCACGACTCCATCGGCGTTGGCGAAGACGGCCCCACCCACCAGCCAATCGAGCACCTCGCCACGCTGCGCGCGATCCACGGTCTCGACGTCGTTCGCCCCGCAGACGCCAACGAGACGGCCGCCGCTTGGAAATGCATTCTCGAGACCACCGACCGCCCATCCGCAATCATCCTCACTCGCCAAAACGTTCCCGTTCTCGCGGGTACCAGCGCCGACGGCGTTGACAAGGGCGCCTACGTGCTCGCGGGCGGCGACGAGGAGGCAGACGTGCTGCTCATCGGCACCGGCTCCGAGGTTCAGCACGCCGTTGATGCGCGCGCAATCCTCGCGGAGCAAGGCATCAAGGCGCGCGTGATCTCTATGCCTTCTCGCGACCGCTTTGAGCGCCAGGACGCGGCCTACCGGGAGTCGGTGCTGCCCGCGGGCGTCAAGGCTCGCGTCTCAATCGAGGCGGGCTCTGCGCTTGGCTGGCGCGAGATCGTTGGAGACGCCGGCCGCATCGTGGGAATTGACCACTACGGCGAGAGCGCCGATGGCGCTCTCCTGATGAAGAAGTTTGGCTTCACCGCAGAAAACGTCGTCGCCAAGGCGCTTGAAAGCGTGGAGGCCGCCAAGTGAGCTCGTTCCTCAGCACCTGGGTTGGCGTGGACGACGTTGCGCACGTGGCCGTGACAGTCACCGGTGACGCCGCAGAGGCCGTCTCCGTGCACTCCCCCGCCCTCGTTGCCGACGCCGTCGCCTCACGGATCGGCGCCAAGGACTTCACGCTTTGGGGCGAAGAAGCTGAGGCCGAGTCTAAGATTCGGCTTGGCTGGACAGAGCTGTTTGAGACCGCTCGCGGCATTCTCAATGAACTCGACGCGCTCGTCGCGGCCGCCTCCGCAGAGGGCAAGACACGAGTGGTGCTCGCGGGCATGGGCGGCTCGTCGCTTGGCCCCGAGGTCATCTGCGCAACCTATGGGGTCCCGCTGGTCACCCTTGACTCCACTGACCCCGACCAGGTTCGCGACGCGCTCGACGGCGACCTCGAGTCAACCATTCTTGTGGTGTCCTCGAAGTCCGGCGGCACCGTGGAAACCGACTCACAGCGTCGGGCATTTGAAATGGCATTCGAGGCGGCTGGACTTGACCCCCGCCAGCACATTGTTGTTGTCACCGACCCCAGCTCACCGCTACACAAGGCCGCTGTGGACGCTGGCTACCGCGCGGTGTTCCTCGCGGACCCCAACGTTGGTGGCCGCTTCTCCGTGTTGAGTGCGTTTGGGCTCGTACCGTCCGCGCTTGCCGGCGTGCCGGTTGTGGAGATCCTCGACGAGGCCGCCGCGGTCGCCGAATCCTTCACCGAAGACAACGAAGCCAATCCTGCGTTGGTCCTCGGCGCCGCAATGGCTGGGACTTCGCGCGACAAGCTCGTGTTCAGCGACCACGGCTCGGGCCTCGTTGGGTTCGCGGACTGGGCCGAACAGCTGATCGCGGAGTCGACAGGCAAGTCCGGAGTTGGCGTCCTTCCCGTCGTGGCTGAGGTTGACGCGCCCGACGCTGGACTCGCCGACGTTCTTGACGTGCGGCTTGTGCCTCTCGACACAGAGGTGGTGGCGATCGAGACGGAGGCCGTGGACCAGGAAGGCGACGGGGCGGCCCTTGACAGCGATTTTGTCGCCGTTGCGACAGACGTAGCTGCCGCGGCGGACGCCCCCGAGCACGGCATCGCCGTCGCCGGGACCCTCGGCGGGCAGTTCCTACTGTGGGAGTACGCGACCGCAGTTGCTGGCCGGCTGCTCTCGATCAGCCCGTTCGACCAACCAAATGTTGAATCCGCAAAGGTTGCCTCTCGCGCTCTGCTCGACGCCCTGCCTGAGCCGGAGCCGCCCGTGTTCGTCGACAACGGCATCGAGGTTCGTGGTTCCGGTGTTCCGCTCGACGGCGTTTCCACGGTGGCTGAAGCCGTTGCCGCGCTCGAGGGCCAGCTCGGTGAGCGGGGTTACGTAGCCGTAATGGCCTACCTGGACCGGGAGGCGAACCCCGCCCTAGCGTCGGTCCGTACCGCGGTCGCTGCCCGCACGCAGCGCCCAACCACCTTTGGATGGGGGCCGCGGTTCCTGCACTCGACCGGGCAGCTCCACAAGGGCGGTGCTCCCGTCGGCGTGTTCTTGCAGATCACTGGCACGTTCGCCGAAGATCTCGAGATCCCTGGCCGGCCCTTTACGTTTGGCCAACTCATCTCTGCGCAGGCACAGGGCGACGCCGCGGTACTCGCGGAGCACGATCGACCGGTGCTGCAACTCAATCTCACCGACGCGGCGCAAGTTGCCGCCGTCACCGCAATCCTGAAGGGCTGATACGTGGCGAACCCTTTGCGTGACTCGCGCGATCGTCGACTTCCGCGAATTGCCGGCTCGTGTGGCCTGGTGATGTTCGGCGTGACGGGAGACTTAGCGCGGAAGAAGCTCATGCCCGCGGTATATGACCTCGCGAACCGCGGGCTCTTGCCGCCAGCGTTTGCCCTCACGGGCTTTGCGCGTCGTGACTGGGATCAAGAGGACTTTGCCAGGGTGGTCCATGACTCCGTCAAGGAGTACGCGCGGACGCCATTCCGTGAGGAGACGTGGCGGCAGCTCAGTGAGGGCATCCGCTTTGTGCAAGGCACGTTCGACGACGCAGAAGCGTTCGCCCAGCTTCGCCGTACGGTCGAGGACCTCGATGCCGAACGCGGCACCCACGGAAACCACGCGTTCTACCTGTCGATCCCGCCATCGGCGTTCCCTCAGGTCATTAAGCAACTCCGCGACTCAGGGCTTTCTGATGCCAAGGAAGGCACCTGGCGCAGGGTTGTTATCGAGAAGCCCTTTGGTCACGACCTCGCGTCGGCCAACGAGCTCGATGCAGTGGTCTCTGAGGTATTTCCACCTGACTCTGTGTTCCGCATTGACCACTACCTGGGCAAGGAGACGGTGCAGAACCTGCTCGCGCTTCGCTTTGCGAACCAGCTGTTCGAGCCCATCTGGAACTCGCAGTACATCGACCACGTGCAGATCACCATGGCCGAGGACATCGGCATCGGCTCTCGCGCCGGCTACTTCGACGGCATCGGCACCGCACGTGACGTCATCCAGAACCACCTGTTGCAGCTCTTTGCACTGACCGCGATGGAGGAGCCAGCTTCGTTCGACGCGGCGGACCTGCGTGCGGAAAAGGAGAAGGTGCTGCGCACAGTTCAGCTGCCCGACGACCTTGGCGCCAACACTGCGCGCGGCCAGTATGCCGCTGGCTGGCGAGGCGGCGAGAAGGTTGGCGGCTTCCTCGATGAAGACGGCATCGCTGAGGACTCGATCACGGAGACCTACGCGGCGATTCGCCTCGACGTGCCAAACCGACGCTGGGCCGGGACCCCGTTCTACCTACGTGCAGGCAAGCGCCTTGGTCGCCGCGTCACCGAGATCGCGCTTGTATTCAAGAAGGTCCCCATGCCGTACTTCCAGCAGATCGAAGGCTCGGATGTTGGCGCGAACGCTCTGGTAATTCGCGTGCAGCCAGACGAAGGCGTGACGCTGAAGTTCGGTTCCAAGGTGCCTGGCACCACGATGGAAGTTCGCGACGTCACGATGGACTTCGCCTATGGAAATGCGTTCACGGAATCGTCGCCCGAGGCGTATGAGCGCCTCATTCTGGACGTCCTCCTTGGAGATCCGCCGCTGTTCCCGCGCCACGAGGAAGTGGCGCTGTCATGGGAGATTCTGGATCCCATCACGGACTTCTGGTCCACACAGGGACAACCGGAGCAGTACCGCTCCGGCACGTGGGGCCCTGCGGGTTCCGACGCGATGCTTGCCCGTGACGGCCGTGTGTGGAGGCGACCATGATTATCGAGCTGCCAAACACCACCACGGGTGAGATCAATAGCGCCCTTGTCGCCTCCCGCAAGGAAGGCGGCGTTGTCACTCTTGGCCGCGTGATGACGCTCGTCATCGACGCCACGGGCGCCGACGCGGAAGATGCAATCGCCACCGCGAACGTCGCGTCCCGCGAGCACCCGTGCCGCATCATCGTCATCTCGCCTGCCGACGCTGACGAGGCCCGGCTCGATGCCGAGATTCGCGTTGGCGGCGACGCAGGCGCCTCCGAAGTTGTGGTGCTGCGCCCCTCCGGAGAGCAGGCAAAGCATGAGGACACCCTCGTCGCTCCCCTGCTGCTGCCTGACACGCCAATTGTGGTGTGGTGGCCGGCTGGTGTTCCCTCGGACACGTCGCGCACGGGCCTTGGCCGCATGGCGCAACGCAGGATCACAGACACGAAGGGCGAACCAAACCCCGCCGAGACACTCCTCGCGCTTGCCAAGTGCTACCGCGCCGGCGATACAGACCTCGCCTGGTCACGCGTGACGAGTTGGCGCGCGCTGCTTGCGTCCGCACTTGAACAGGTTCCGGACCAGCGCGTGACTCGAGCTCGAATTCACGGCGACACGAACAGCCCTTCGATTCTCCTGCTTGGCGCGTGGCTAAGGGATCGGCTCGGTTGCGAGATCGAGGCAACCTACGACGACGCCGTGCAGGGCCTCCAGCACATCGTGCTTGAGACGCCGAGTGGTGAGATTGGCATCTCGCGACCTGACGGCCACAATGCCACTATCGAGCAACCCGATCAGCCTTCGCACACGATCGCGCTCCCGGCACGCAACCTCAACGAATGCCTTGCCGAAGAGCTGCGCAGGCTCGATGACGACGAGGTCTACGGAGAGGTGCTTGCCGCGTTCGCGGCTGGCTCCTGAGAGGCACCCATGAAGCGTGTGGTTGTGTACCCGGATGGTGCGACAGTTGCCGCTGCAACGGCCGCGAGGCTGCTCACAGAGCTCACAGACACCCTTTCTCACCAGGACCGCGCCGATATCGTGCTCACCGGCGGCACTGTCGGCATTGCGACGCTGCGAGAGGTCGCGAGCAATCCCATTGCGAAAGCTGTTGACTGGAGCGCGGTGCACGTCTGGTGGGGCGACGAACGCTTTGTCGCCGAGGGCGACCCCGATCGGAACGAGGGTCAGGCACAGGATGCTCTCCTCGCGCACGTGCCCATCCCTGATGTGAATGTGCACCGGATGGGCGCTGCCGACCTCTATTCAACCCCAGAAGAATCCGCCGCGGCCTATGTCGCGGAACTTGAATCGGCAGGCAACCATGCCTTCGACGTGTTGCTGCTCGGCATGGGTCCGGATGGCCACGTAGCCTCACTGTTCCCGGGCCACCCCGTCTTTGCCGCCCAACTCGGCGCAGCGTCGGGCGCGGGAAATGACGGGCAAGGCGCAGCGGGAGGTGCAACTCACGGCACGTCTACACCTACGGGCCCGAGCGCGGTTGCTGTGCACGACTCCCCTAAGCCGCCGCCAACGCGCGTTTCGTTGAGCCTCGCGGCGATCAACAGCGCAAAGCGCGTCTGGATCGTCGCAGCAGGTGCCGAAAAGGCCGACGCTGTGGCGAGAGGTCTGCACGGAGACACTGAACTACCGGTGGCTACCGTCTCGGGTACGGAGCAGACCCTGTGGTTGCTCGACGTCGAGGCAGCAAAACTCGCTTAGTTGGTTTGGTTAACCGAGTTTGCCGGCGAGGAGTTGGCGACCCTCGGCCTGCACACCGTCACCGGCAGCGACCTCAGGCGCGGGCAACAGTCCATCGACGCGGGCAATGATGGCCTCGATGCTGTAGTCCTCTGGCTTGGCGTAAATGACTTCGCCGTTGGCCCGGAACGTGAACACACCCTTGCGGCCGGTCTTGAGCGACACCGTGTCTACCCGGTTTCCGAACGTTTCCAGGATGCGCGTCTGCGCATCCGTGGCGCGCGGCAGGTAGCCGCAGGGCACGCAGTACTCAATTTCAATCTGCACGAACTACTCCTCAGTCAGCAGCGGTGACGGCGGTGCGGCGGGCGCGAAGCGCTTCGAGCGCCTCGTCAAGAAGGGCTTCGCCCTCTTTGTCTGTACGCCGCTCCTTCACATATGCAAGGTGGGTCTTGTACGGCTCGCTACGGATGGGCTCCGGTGGATTGTCGGCGTCAAGGCCCGCAGGTAGACCGCACTTAGGGCAGTCCCACTCAACGGGAATCTCTTGGTCGTCACCAATCGCGAAGCTTGGGCTCGTGACGTGCCCGTGCGCGCAGTAGTACGAAACCATCTGACGCGGGGCGGACTCGCCCCGCTCGTCTTCTCCAAGGGGCCCCGCTCCAACACGCGAACCCCGGATCGCATTGCCACCTGCCATGGCTTTTCCTCAGTTTCCTAGCGCGGGACTATTCGAACCGCGAGATTAGTCCAAGAAGGACGACGATTAGACCCCAGGTAACGGCAACGCCCCACGTGATGCGCGTGAGGTTTCGCTCACCCACAGCGGAGGACTGAATACCGGATGCGAGGCCACCACCGAACATGTCTGTGATACCGCCACCGCGTCCGCGGTGAATGAGCACAAGCCCGATGATTAAGAGGCTCGTGATAGCGAGCAGCACCCACAGGATGTTGGTGAGGATCTGCACAGTTCTCCTTGGACGACGTTGGAACGGCTACAAGGATACCTTGCGACCGCAGACTTCTAGAGCGCGACTTCCCTACAGGGCCACAGTGTGTTCGCGGAAACGGGCGATCTTCGCAAACTCCTCGGGATCAAGGCTTGCTCCACCCACCAAAACGCCGTCGACGTCTTTCTCCGCCATGATCGCCGCTATGGAACCCGACTTGACTGATCCGCCGTACAGAACGCGTACCGCGTCGGCAACCTCGGGTCCGTAGAGCTCGCCCACTCTGGCGCGAATCGCAGCACAGACTTCCTGCGCGTCGGCCGGAGTTGCAACCTCGCCGGTGCCAATTGCCCACACGGGCTCGTACGCGATGACGAGCTTTGCCGCACGCTCCGCGGGCAAGCCTTCGAGGGCGCCGTCGACCTGCGCGAGGGTGTACTCGACGTGTGTTCCGGCCTTGCGGATGTCGAGCCCCTCACCTACGCACAGAATGGGGATGATTCCGTGGTCAAAGGCCGCCTTCACCTTGGAACCCACAACCGCATCACTCTCACCGTGGTACTCGCGGCGCTCAGAGTGGCCCACCGTCACATACGAGACGTTCAGCTTCGCGAGCTGCGCGCCAGACACCTCGCCGGTGAACGCGCCGGTGGTCTGCGCAGACACATCCTGGGCGCCAACTTTCACGTCGAGCTTGTCGGCGTCCACGAGGGTCTGCACAGAACGGATCGAGGTGAACGACGGCAGCACAACGACCTCTACCTCGCCAAAATTGTGCTTGGCGTCTTGAAGCAGCCACGCGAGCTTTTGCACCGTGTAGGTGGCCTCGAGGTGATCGAGGTTGAGCTTCCAGTTGCCTGCAATAAGCGGGATACGTGCCATGGTTCAGCCCTCCAAGACGTCAAGACCGGGCAGTAGTTTGCCCTCGAGAAGTTCGAGCGACGCGCCGCCACCCGTAGATATGTGGCCGAAGGCAGCTTCGTCGAAGCCAAGCAGCCGAACTGCCGCGGCGGAGTCTCCACCGCCAACCACAGAGAAGCCGTCAGAGTCGATCATTGCCTGGGCCACGGCTTTGGTGCCGTTCGCGAACGCGGCGAACTCGAATACGCCCATGGGGCCGTTCCAGACGATCGTCTTCGCGTCAGCAAGCTTGGAGGCGAACAGAGCAGCAGATTCGGGGCCAATGTCGAGGCCAAGGCGGTCACCAGGAATCGCGTCCGCGGAGACGACAACGGCATCGGCGTCTGCCGCAAAGGCCGTCGCCGCAACGATGTCCGTGGGGAGAACGATTTCGACTCCGGTCTGCTCTGCGGTCGCCAGGTAGCCCTTGACGGTCTCGATCTGGTCTTCCTCAAGGAGCGACTTGCCAACGCCGTAGCCCTTTGCCGCGAGGAAGGTGAAGACCATGCCTCCGCCAATAAGCAGGCGGTCCGCCTTGGTGAGAAGGTTCGCGATCACGCCCAGCTTGTCAGAGACCTTGGATCCCCCGAGCACGACGGCGTAGGGGCGATCGGGGTCGGTCACAGCCTTACCGAGCGACTCGACCTCGTTCTGAACGAGCAGACCCGCCGCTGCAGGAAGCAGCTTGGCGATGTCGTACACGGAAGCCTGCTTGCGGTGCACAACACCAAAGCCGTCGGACACGAACGCATCAGCAAGGGCCGCAAGTTCCGCCGCCAGCTCCTCGCGCTCTGCGTCGACCTTGCTGGTCTCGCGGGCGTCGAAGCGCACGTTCTCAAGCATCGCGACATCGCCAGGCTGGAGTGCCGCAACAGCGGCCTTCGCGGACTGCCCAACCAGGTCGTCGGCCAGTGTGACCGTGGAGCCTAGAAGTTCTGAGAGGCGAGCGGCCGCGGGAGCCAGCGAATACTTGGCTTCTGGGGTGCCTGCGGGCCGTCCAAGGTGAGCAGTGACGATGACCGACGCTCCGGCGTCGAGCAGTCGCTGGATCGTGGGCACAGAGGCGCGCACGCGACCGTCATCGGTAATGGTGGTGCCATCAAGCGGCACGTTGAGGTCCGAGCGGACCAGCACCTTCTTGCCGGCAAGATCGCCGAGCGAGTCAATCGTCTTGAGCATGAGTCTGTCCTGTCCTGGCATGGGTACGGCCGCACACGTCTAGCGTGCGCGGCCGTACCTCATGATGAATATTTAGAGCTGCTCGCCAACGTAGACCGTAAGGTCCACGAGGCGGTTGGAGTAGCCCCACTCGTTGTCGTACCAGGCAACGACCTTGACCTGGTCGCCGATCACCTTGGTGAGCGGTGCGTCGAAGATCGACGATGCGGGGTCGGTCTCGATGTCCTTGGACACGATCGCGTCCTCGTTGTAGACGAGGAACTTGCCATCGGACGCGGCCTTGACGATCGCGTTGATCTCGTCAACAGAGGTCTCGCGCGAAGCCGTGAAGCTCAGGTCAACGACAGAACCCGTGGCGATCGGCACGCGGAGCGCGTAGCCGTCGAGCTTGCCCTTGAGCTCCGGAAGCACCAACGACACGGCCTTTGCGGCACCGGTCGAGGTGGGGACGATGTTCAGGGCGGCGGCCCGGGCGCGACGCAGGTCCGAGTGAGGAGCATCCTGCAGGTTCTGGTCCTGCGTGTACGCGTGGATCGTCGTCATCAGGCCCTTTTCGATGCCGATGCCGTCGTTGAGTGCCTTGGCAAGCGGCGCGAGGCAGTTGGTGGTGCACGAGGCGTTCGAGATGATGTGCTGCGTTGCGGCGTCGTACTCTGTGTGGTTCACACCCATGACGAACGTGCCGTCTTCGTTGCTCGCGGGAGCCGAGATGATGACCTTCTTGGCGCCGGCCTCGATGTGTGCCTTGGCCTTGGTTGCATCCGTGAAGAAGCCTGTGGACTCGATGACGATGTCTGCGCCCCAAGCGGCCCAAGGGAGCTTGCTGGGGTCGCGCTCCGCGTGAGCGAAGAAGGTGCGGTCTCCAACAGTGATGGTCGTGTCCGTGTAGGAGACGTCCGCGCCAAGGCGGCCAAGGATCGAGTCGTACTTGAGCAGGTGCGCAAGCGTCTTGTTGTCCGTGAGGTCGTTAACGCCAACGATCTCGATGTCCGCTCCCGACGCGACGATCGCGCGGAAGTAGTTACGTCCAATACGGCCAAAGCCGTTGATGCCGACCTTAATGGTCACTTTTGTCTCCTCGACTCGTGCCAAAACTGACACGCTTTTTTTCTGGATGCTTGCGCACCACTGCGTGCGCCGGGGGACTCCGCCTATGCGGGCCACTGATTCAAGCCTACTACCTAGCCGAACGCCCTTTGGCGCGACATTTGTTCCGCGCTTTGAGGCTCAGTCTTCGACGAGCATGTCGGCCGTGAGGAACGCTTCCGTGTCAGGAATTCCAAGTTCTTCCGCGCGCTTGTCTGCAGTCGCAAGCAGGCGACGAATACGGCCAGCGACCGCATCCTTGGTGAGCGGCGTGCCCGCATATTTGCCGAGTTCCTCTAGCGAGGCCTCCTTGTGCTGAAGACGCAACTCCCCCGCCTCGCGAAGGTGCTCCGGGACTTCGTCACCGAGGATGTCGAACGCCCGCTGAACACGGGCCGACGCTGCGACAGCGGCACGCGCGGAACGGCGCAGGTTGGCGTCGTCAAAGTTGGCAAGGCGGTTGGCAGTGCCGCGTACTTCGCGGCGTGTGCGCTTCTCTTCCCACTCAAGAACTGAATCGTGTGCGCCAAGGCGCGTGAGCAGCTGAGCGATAGCGTCGCCGTCGCGAATGACAACGCGGTCTACTCCGCGTACCTCTCGCGACTTCGCGGAGACTCCAAGGCGACGCGCGGCTCCCACCAGGGCGAGCGCGGCCTCTGGTCCGGGAGACGTAACTTCAAGCGATGAGGAGCGCCCGGGCTCCGTCAGGGATCCGTGCGCAATGAACGCACCACGCCAAGCGCCAATGGTGTCGTCGATGGCTCCCCCAACCACCTGCGGCGGCAAGCCCCGCACGGGCCGTCCACGGTGATCGAGCAGGCCGGTCTGGCGAGCGAGAGATTCGCCCTCTTTCACTACCCGCACAAGGTAGCGATTCCCCTTCTTGAGACCACCGGAAACCACAATGATCTCGGAGCCAAGGTTGTAGACGTCCTGAATGAAGCCCCGGAGCCTGCGGGCGCCCTGCGCGGTGTCGAGCTCTGCTTCAATCACGATGCGCCCAGAAACTATGTGCAAACCTCCTGCAAATCGGAGGGTTGTCGCAACTTCTGCCTTGCGAGCGGAGACCTTGTCGACCGCCACTCGAGCCAGTTCATCTTTCACCTGTGCGGTCAGCGCCATGCGGATATCCTGCCACTCATCGAGGGGTCGCGGCGCCCGTCGCGCCCACCATCGCGAAGACGCGTCCGTATTGCGCCGAAAGCAACGCGTGGTCGTGCCGGTCAATCGCATGCGCGGCCCGCATCGGTGCCGTGACGAGTTCCGAGCCCCACTCAGCGACGGCGCGTTCAAGCCGGCCATCCGCGGCCTCTGCGGAATCCGCGAGAACCACTCGTGGAACGAAGTTCGGAGCCATCTCCCGCAGCGCGGCAATCTCGTCTACGCGATGCATCCCTCGCGTCTCAACGTCTTCATCGGCGATGTTGAGCGTCAAAATCGCGCGCGACGACGCGGTCACAAGGGCGGTGCACACCTCGGGCACAAGGAAGTGGGTGAGCACGGAGGTGTACCAACTGCCCGGCCCCAAAACCACAAAATCGGCCGACGCTATGGCTTCCAGCGTCGCATGTGGCACTCTCGGCGTGGCTGGCTCGAGCGACAATCGTTCGATGGGACCGTTCGCCGTTGCCACGGCGACCTGACCTACTGCGGTGTGAGGGCCGTCGGGCCCTCGAACGATCGCGCGAATGGCAACCGGCTCGTCGGATACAGGCAGCACCCTGCCTTCTGCGCGCAGCAGCCGGGCTACCCAATCCAGGCCGCCAACGACGTCGCCGGTGCGTTCCCATAGCGCCGCGATCAACAGGTTGCCCACGGCGTGACCATCGAGTGGGCCGTCGCTTGAGAAGCGGGACTGCAGAACGTCACGCCAAGTTGTGCCCCACTCCGTGTCTTCGCATAGTGCGGAAAGCGCCATGCGCAGATCGCCCGGTGGCACCACGCCAAGCTCTTCGCGGAGCCGGCCGCTGGAACCGCCGTCGTCCGCAACCGTGACGATTGCGGTGAGGGTTTCTGAGACGGGTCGCAGCGCACGCAGGGTCGCGTAGAGACCGTGGCCCCCGCCTAATGCGGCGACCTGTGGCAAGGGCGGGGCGACCTGCCGCAAAGGCACCTCGCCGTGTGCCAAAGGCGGTTCGCCGTGCGGCAAAGGCGGTTCGCCGTGTGGCAAAGGCGGTTCGCCGTGTGGCAAAGGCCGTTCGCCAGGTGCCAAAGGCAGTTCGCCGTGTGGCAAAGGCACCTCGCCGTGCGCCAAAGGCCGTTCGCCGTGCGGCAACTGCATCACAGTTGCCTGTCGCGGTGGGTGACGCGGGCAGGCACGTCCTTGTCCCTGAGGCTGCGCGCCAAGGCCTCGGCAATTGCTACGGAACGATGCTTTCCGCCCGTGCAGCCAACGGCGATAGTCACTGAATGCTTGTCGTGGGCCCGGTACAAGCTCAGCACCCGCGCCAGCATCGTCGCGTACTCCTCAACGAACTCCGCTGCCCCCTCAGAGGCGAGTACGTAGTCCCGAACCGCCGGGTCGAGTCCCGTGAGCGGTCGCAAATCGGGTACCCAGTGCGGATTGTGCAAGAAGCGCACGTCTGCGACGAAGTCGGCGTCGCGTGGCAGGCCGTTTTTGTACCCAAAGGTGACGATGTTGACGGCGAGTGGCGCGTCCTCCACCCCTACCTCTGCGGTTACGGCGTCGCGAAGTTCGTGAACGTTGAGCGCGCTCGTGTCGATGATCACGTCCGCTCGTTCCCGCACCGCCTTCAAAAGTTCGCGCTCTCGTGCGATGCCTTCCAGCAAGGTGCCGTCTTGCTGCAACGGGTGTGGGCGCCTTGCTTCCTCAAAGCGGCTCACGAGTGCATCGTCAGAGGCGTCGAGGAACATGAGTCGCACCGGCACGCCGCGGGCTTCGAGATCGTCGACTACGGCCTCGATGTCGTGAAAGAGGCCCCTCGCGCGGACGTCGACGACCGCCGCCAGCCGGGTCTCGGGCTCCGTGGCGACCATCTCGACCAATCCACCGAGCATCTGAGGAGGCAGATTGTCCACCACGTACCAGCCATGATCCGCCAGCGCGGCTGCAGCGCGGGTGCGCCCGGCCCCGGACATGCCAGTGAGGATGAGAACCTCGGCAGCGCCTTCTGGGGCATCGAAGTCCGGCCGCGGAATGCCCGAGGGAAATGTGAGAGGAGGTACCTCGTCGCTCATGAGTCCAGCATGCCAGTCGCGCCGTGGAGCGCGGTATGAATCGCGCGCGCCGTGCCTGAGCCGATGCCTGGGACGAGCGCCAACTGCTCTACCGAAGCGCCCTTTACTTGGGCTAACGAACCAAAGTGGGAGAGCAACGCCTTGGCGCGAGTGGGGCCAACGCCAGGAATCTCGTCAACCGCCGAGGCTTTCATCGCCTTGGTGCGCTTCTTGCGGTGCTTGCTGATGGCGAACCGGTGGGCCTCGTCACGCACACGCTGAAGGAGGAACAAGGCTTCCGAGCCGCGCGGCAGGATGACAGGGAACTCTGAGCCCGGGATCCACACTTCTTCAAGCCGCTTGGCCAGGCCCACGACGGCTACGTCCGGCACACCCAACGAGTCGATCACTTCACGTGCGGCCTTCGCTTGTGGCAGCGCGCCGTCAATCACTACGAGCTGCGGCGGGTAGGCAAACTTCGCCGACTCACGCTCGTCAACGGGCAGCGCCGATTCTTCTAAATACCGCGAGAATCTGCGCCGAATCACTTCTCGCATCGCCGTGAGGTCATCCGCCCCGTCCGCGATTGAGAACTGCCGGTAGTGAGCCTTCTTTGGCAACGCATCCTCAAAGACCACCATCGAGCCCACTTGGTTCGTACCTTGCGTGTGCGAGATGTCGTAGCACTCGATCCGCAGTGGGGCCTCGTCGAGCCCCAGGTTGTCTTGGAGTTCCTGCAGTGCAGCCGAACGCGCCGTCAGGTCCGATGCCCGCCGGAGCCGATGCTGCTGCAACACCTCAGCGGCGTTGCGACGCCCAAGGGTGGCAAGTTCTGCCTTCTTGCCGCGTTGCGCCTGCTTAACCTCCACCCGCGCACCGCGCACCCCGCTCAGCCACTCTTTCACTCCCCCGCCCACCGCAACAGGAACGATGACCTCTGTGGGGATGTCTGCGGCATCCGCGTCGCCGTACGCCTCTTGAAGCAGTTGCTCAACAAGTTCAGCCTCGGTCAAGGGATCCGGCTTGTCGACGACCCACCCGCGTTGACCGGCGATTCGGCCGTCCCTGACAACAAAGACGTGTGCCGACGCCTTCAACGCTTCGTCGATCACCGAGAAGACGTCTACATTCGATCCGGCCGCCAGGACCACGGCATTCCGCTCAAGCACCGACCTCAGCGCCGCGATCCGGTCTCGCGCCCGTGCCGCCGCCTCGTAGTCCTCACGCTCCGCCGCGGCCGTCATTTGCTCCGTGACGTCGCGAATGAGGCCCTTCGCGTCGCCCGCGAGCACCTCGCACACGCGCTGTGCAATCTCGCGGTGCTCCTCAGGCGTCACTCGCTCGACGCACGGCGCTGAGCATTTGCCGATGTACCCGAGCAGGCAGGGTCGCCCTTGCCGTTGGGCCTTCTTGAGCGTCGCCGCGGAGCACGTGCGCATCGGCAACGCCGTGACGAGCGTGTCGACGGTCTCGCGAATCGCCCACGCTCGCGCGTACGGGCCAAAGTAGCGAACTCCGGGCTTGCGTTCGCCGCGCATGACGAGCATGCGCGGGATCTCCTCGTTCATCGTCACCGCGAGGTACGGATACGACTTGTCGTCTTTGAACACGACGTTGAAGCGCGGGTCATACTTCTTGATCCAGGTGTGCTCGAGGATCAGCGCCTCGACCTCATTGCGCACCACCGTCCACTCCACAGACGCGGCTGTGGTCACCATAAGCCGTGTACGCGGGTGCAGCTGAGCGAGATCCTGGAAGTAGTTCTGCAGGCGCTGGCGTAGGTTGACTGCCTTGCCCACGTACACCACGCGGCCCGACGGGTCGCGGAACCTGTACACACCAGGAGTGGTGGGGATGGTCCCCGGCTTGGGTCGGTAGTCCGCCGGGTTCGTCACGCTTCTAGCCTACGCGGAGGGTCCGACGCTGGCGCCGGGTGTGGCACGCCGGTCACCGCCGCGAGGCGCGCGCGGGTTGCCGAGTGGATCAGGGGATTGGTCGCTTCCGCCAACTACGCAGCGACAGTGACAGCGAGCAGGTCGGCGAGGAACGCGCCTGTGTGGCTCGCTTTCGCCTTGGCAACGTCCTCAGGGGTGCCCTCGGCGATGACCATGCCGCCGCCGGATCCGCCCTCGGGGCCCATGTCGATGACCCAGTCTGCGGACTTAATGACGTCAAGATTGTGCTCGATCACGATGACCGTGTTGCCCTTCTCCACAAGTCCCTGCAGCACTCCAAGGAGTTTGCGTACGTCTTCGAAGTGAAGTCCGGTTGTCGGCTCATCGAGGACGTAGATGGTGCGACCGGTTGAGCGGCGTTGAAGCTCCGATGCGAGCTTGACCCGTTGCGCCTCGCCACCGGACAACGTTGGGGCCGGCTGGCCAAGACGTACGTACCCAAGGCCCACTTCAACGAGTGTCGACAGGTGCCTCGAGATCGCCGGAATAGCTTCAAAGAACGTCGCGGCCTCCGAGATAGGCATGTCAAGTACGTCGGCAACGTTTTTGCCCTTGAAGTGAACCTCGAGCGTTTCGCGGTTGTAGCGCGCTCCGTGACAGACCTCGCACGGCACATAGACGTCCGGCAAGAAGTTCATCTCGATCTTCAACGTGCCGTCGCCGGAGCAGGCCTCGCAGCGTCCGCCCTTGACGTTGAAGGAGAACCGTCCCGGCCCGTACCCGCGAACCTTTGCCTCGTTGGTCTCCGAGAAGAGTTTGCGGACTCGATCCCATACCCCCGTGTACGTTGCGGGATTCGATCGCGGAGTACGGCCAATCGGTCCCTGGTCTACGTGCACGATCTTGTCGAGGTGCTCCGTGCCAGTGATGCGGGAGTGCCGCCCGGGAACCTGCCTCGCGCCGTTGAGCGTGTTCGCCAGCGACGTGTAGAGAATCGTGTTGACGAGGGTGGACTTGCCAGAACCCGAAACTCCCGTGACGGCTGTGAGTACGCCCAGCGGAAACTCAACATCGATGTTCTGCAGATTGTGTTCGCGGGCCCCAACCACGGTCAAAGTCTTGGTGCTGTCCCAAGCCCTGCGAGCGTCGGGCAGGCTGATTGCGCGCTTGCCGGAGACGTACTGGCCGGTGAGTGAGCGGTCGTTCTTGAGCAGCGCCTCGACGCTGCCGGAGTGCACAACCTCTCCCCCGTGCTCGCCGGCGCCGGGGCCGATGTCGACGATCCAGTCGGCTGTGCGAATCGTGTCTTCGTCGTGCTCAACGACGATGAGCGTGTTGCCGAGGTCGCGAAGCCGCGTGAGAGTCTCGATGAGCCGCCGGTTGTCGCGTTGGTGAAGGCCGATGCTCGGCTCGTCGAGGACGTAGAGAACGCCAACGAGGCCAGAGCCAATCTGGGTCGCGAGCCGGATTCGTTGAGCTTCGCCGCCGCTGAGAGTGCCCGCAGCGCGGGACATCGAGAGGTAATCCAGACCCACGTCAAGCAAGAAGCCAAGGCGAGCGTCAATTTCTTTGAGCACCTGCACCGCAATGTGCTTGCCGCGCTCGTCGAGCTCTGCTTCCGTGAGGAAGGCGCGAGCATCAGCGATCGACATCTCGCAGACCTCGGCAATTGAACGGCCGCCAACGGTTACAGCAAGAACTTCTGGCTTGAGGCGCGTGCCTTTGCAGCGCGGGCATGGGATCTCTCGCATGTACGCCTCATACTTTTCGCGAGACCACTCAGATTCGGTCTGGCCATGCAGGCGCTCGAGCCAGGTGATGGCCCCTTCAAAGCCAGTGGTGTACTGGCGTTCCCTGCCGTAGCGGTTCTTGAAGCGCACTTGCACCTGGTAGTTGTTGCCATAGAGGACCGCTTGGCGCGCTTCGTCGGACAGCTCGCTCCACGGCGCATGCATCGAAAACCCGACCTCGGCGGCGAGGGCGTCGAGGGTTCTCTCGAAGTACTCGGAGGACGTGCCGGACCACGGGGCGATCGCGCCCTTCGCGAGGCTCAGTTCCGGATCCGGTACCACGAGGTCGGGATCCACCTCGAGCTTCACGCCGATACCTGTGCACTCAGGGCAAGCGCCGTAAGGCGCGTTGAAGGAGAACGTCCGCGGTTCCATCTCTTCGAGATTGAGCACATGGTCGTTGGGGCAAGCGCGCTTCTCGCTGTACCGGCGCGCTGGCGCTTCCGAGTCAACGGGCTCGATGACCACAAGGCCGTCTGCGATACGCAGGGCAGTCTCGACGGAATCCGTCAATCGCTGGCGAATGCCGTCGCGTGCGACGAGGCGGTCAACGACAACTTCGATGTCATGCTTGAGCTTCTTCTCGAGCTGCGGCGCTTCTGTGAGCTGGATCGTCTCGCCATCAACGCGCGCGCGAGCGAATCCCTGCTGTTGGAGATCGTCAAAGAGATCCTGGTATTCGCCTTTGCGGCCACGAACCACCGGAGCGAGCACCTGGTATCTCGTGCCCTCGGGGAGCGCGAGGACAGAGTCGACAATCTGCTGCGGCGTCTGGGAGCGCACCTCTTCGCCACAGACCGGGCAGTGCTGGATGCCGACGCGCGCGTACAGCAGGCGCAAGTAGTCATAGACCTCGGTAATGGTGCCCACAGTGGATCGCGGGTTGCGGTTAGTCGACTTCTGGTCGATCGACACCGCTGGCGAGAGTCCCTCGATGAAATCGACGTCAGGCTTATCCATCTGCCCGAGGAACTGGCGAGCGTATGCGCTGAGCGACTCGACGTAGCGCCGTTGCCCCTCCGCGAAGATGGTGTCAAAAGCCAGAGACGACTTCCCCGAACCCGACAACCCGCTGAAGACGATCAAGGCATCGCGCGGCAGGTCAAGATCGATGCCTTTGAGGTTATGCTCTCGCGCTCCGCGCACTGTCAGCCGGTCATTCACACCGCAATGCTACGTGGAATTGCGTTCGAACGCATGTTCGAATCGCCGGGGTGCCCCTACGCTCCCACTTCTACCCTTGCGGGACGCCGTCAGAGTCGCGATTGCGCGTGGCGATGAAACTCGCTGCGGCCGCGACGCCGAGCACCACGACGATCACGGCGAGAGAGACCCACGTGGGAAATTCGGGAATGCCATGTAGCGGCTCTCCCGCGTTGATGAAAGGCAACGAGTTGTCGCGAAGCGCCTCGAGGATGAGCTTGACGCCGATGTACCCGAGGATTACCGCCAGCCCGTACGACAGGTACACCAGCCGTGACAACAAGCCCTGGACCACGAAGAACAGTTGGCGCAAACCCATCAGCGCGAAGGCGTTGGCGGTGAAGACAATGTACGGGTCTTGGGTGAGCCCAAAGATCGCGGGGATCGAGTCAAGCGCGAAGAGCACGTCCGTGGTGCCGATGGCGATCATCACGATGAGCATGGGCGTGATGAGGCGCTTGCCGTTCTCCACGACCCACATGTGGGGACCGCGATAGTCGTCTGTCGCCGGCAGCACTCTACGTACCCACCGTGTGACGCGATTTTCCTTGTACTCCTCAGATTCCTCGCCTGGACCCTCGCGAGCGACACTGATCGCCGTCCAGATGAGGAAGGCGCCAAAGATAAGGAACACCCACGAGAAGGCCGCCAACGCGGCCGCGCCCGCCACGATGAAGCACGCCCGGAGCACGAGCGCGATCGCCACTCCCACGAGCAACACGCGCTGGCGGTAGATAGCCGGCACCGCGAATCGCGACAGGATGACGAGGAACACAAAGAGGTTGTCGACGCTCAGCGACCACTCGGTGATATAGCCGGCGAAGAACTCGGTGGCCTTCTGCGCGGAATTCCACCACACCATGCTGAGGCCGAACAGGCATGCGAGCGAGATGTAGAAGATGGTCCAACGGGTGGACTCGCGGAAGGTCGGCTCATGCGGCTTACGAACGACCGCAAAAAAATCGAAGACAAAGAGTGCGACGACTCCGGCGACGGTCAGGGTCCACACGAGCGCCGATTCCACTGCGCCAGTCTAGGTCCGGCGAGTGTGTGGCCCGTGCACCGCGGATGTAATCGCTACTGGGCGCCAAGCATCTGGCGCAACTCCTTCTTGAGCTCTGCAATTTCATCGCGCAATCGGGCCGCGAGCTCAAACTGGAGTTCGCCAGCAGCGCTCCGCATTTGGGCAGAGAGATCCTCGATCAGTTGGGTGAGTTCCTCCGCGGGGCGGTCCGCCATTGGCGCGCGTGGCCCCGACGGCGTTGGCGCCTTTGCGGCCTGCTTCAACGTTGCCGCGGTATCAGCCTCTTCACGGGCGAGCATTTCCGTGATGTCGCCGATGCGCTTTCGCAATGGCGTTGGGTCGATGCCGTTTTCGGTGTTGAACGCCACCTGCATGTCGCGGCGGCGATTTGTCTCGTCGATTGCGGCCCTCATCGAGTCGGTAATCGTGTCCGCATACATGTGGACCTCGCCGGACACGTTCCTCGCAGCACGGCCGATCGTCTGAATGAGCGACGTCCCTGACCTCAGGAACCCTTCTTTGTCCGCATCAAGGATGCTCACCAGAGACACCTCTGGTAGGTCAAGGCCCTCCCTGAGGAGGTTGATGCCCACCAGGACGTCGAAGCGGCCCATGCGCAGTTCGCGGAGCAGTTCCACCCGACGCAACGTGTCTACATCGGAGTGCAAGTATTCGACTCGGACACCGCGTTCAGACAAGTAGTCAGTGAGGTCCTCTGCCATCTTTTTGGTCAGCGTGGTCACGAGCACGCGCTCGTCCCTCTCGACGCGAAGCCGTACCTGTTCTAGGAGGTCGTCGATCTGGCCCTCAGTGGGTTTGACCACCACTTTGGGGTCCACGAGACCGGTGGGACGAATGATCTGCTGGACCACGCCGTCGGCCCGTTCCAATTCAAACTTGCCTGGTGTGGCCGAGAGGTAGACGGTCTGCCCAATGCGGTCCTGGAACTCTTCCCACTTGAGTGGCCTGTTGTCCATCGCTGACGGCAATCGGAAACCGTGATCCACCAACGTGCGCTTGCGGGACTGGTCACCATGGAACATGGCACCGATCTGCGGCACGGTGACGTGCGATTCGTCGATGACGAGCAGGAAGTCATCGGGGAAGTAATCAAGGAGGGTATGCGGCGGCGTGCCTGTCGCTCGTTGCTCGATGTGGCGAGAGTAGTTCTCGATCCCAGAGCACGTGCCCACGGACCGCATCATCTCGAGGTCGAATGTGGTCCGCATCTTGAGTCGTTGCGCCTCAAGCAGCTTGCCCTGCGATTCGAGCTCAACGAGCCGTTCCCCGAGCTCCAGCTCAATCGTAGAAATCGCGCGGTTCATGCGCTGCTCGCTCGCCACATAATGCGATGCGGGGAAAATGTGCACCTGTTCCTTGGCTGCGACCACGTCACCCGTCAGCGGGTGGAGCGTGTAGAGCGCCTCAATCTCATCCCCAAAGAACTCAATGCGGATCGCGAGCTCCTCGTACACGGGGATGATCTCCACCGTGTCACCGCGCACCCGGAAGGTGCCCCGCGTGAAGGCAAGGTCGTTGCGCGAGTACTGCATCTGCACAAACTCACGCAGCAAGGAATCGCGATCGAGGCTGTCCCCCACCGCGAGGGTCACCATGCCGTCGATGTACTCCTCTGGCGTGCCAAGACCGTAGATGCAGCTCACGGACGAGACCACAACAACATCGCGCCGCGTCAGCAGCGAATTGGTTGCCGAATACCGCAAGCGCTCGACCTCTTGGTTGATCGACGAGTCCTTCTCGATGAAGGTGTCCGTCTGCGGAACGTACGCCTCCGGCTGGTAGTAGTCGTAGTAGCTCACGAAGTACTCGACAGCGTTGTTCGGCAGAAGATCGCGAAACTCATTCGTCAACTGCGCGGCAAGAGTCTTGTTGTGCGCCATCACAAGCGTTGGCCGCTGCAGGCGCTCCACGAGCCACGCAGTGGTTGCGGACTTTCCGGTGCCGGTTGCACCGAGGAGCACGACGTTCTTCTCCCCCGCCCTGATCCGCGCCTCGAGATCGTCGATCGCGGCCGGCTGGTCGCCGGAGGGTGTGTACTCGGAGATCACCTCAAAGGGATTCTCCGCACGACGCAGGTCTGAAGCCATTCCCTAACCGTACGCCGGGGCACTGACACGCCGTCCCACGCCGATCAGCGCGGAACGCGCTCTTTCCACAGTTGGTCAATCTGCGCCCCAAGTTCTGCCGGCGTTCCAGACCCGTCGAGCACCACATCCGCGAACGCGGCCCTTTCCTCATCCGTCGCCTGAGCGGCAATCCGCGCTACAGCGTCCGCGGACGTCATCCCTCGCGTTTCGATGAGCCGCTGCTTCCTGAGCTCCTCGGGCACCGCGATCGTGACCACCATGTCGAAGTCGCCGCCCTGCCCAGTCTCCACGAGAAGAGGAATGTCATGGACGATGACATCGACGCCGTCGGAACGACCCTGACGGTCCGCGGCAATACCCGCAGCGACAACGTAGGGATGCACGATGCTATTGAGTCGCTCTCGCTCGATGTCGCTCGCAAACACGAGCTTGCCGAGCGCCTCGCGGTCAAGGGCGCCGTTCTTGAGCACCCGATCGCCGAAGGCGGCAACAATGTCGACGAGTGCCGCGGAACCCGGCTCCACTGCGCGACGCGCCAGTTCGTCGTAGTCGATCACCCGTGCGCCTAGGTCGGCAAATCGCGCGGCCGCAGTGGACTTGCCAGCCGCGATGCCGCCCGTCAGTCCGATTCGCAACACCGTGGCATCTTCACACGGCCCGACGCTGTGGGCAACTTTGCGCCTCAAGCCCACTCAGCGTCGGGCATGAAAAAGCCCGGCGGGAGCCTCACCGTGTGGTGGGCGCCCGCCGGGCTCATTGCTTGGCTTAGTTGCCTGTGAGCTTCTCGCGAAGTGCGGCGAGGCGCTCGTCAGAAGCGAGGGTGCCCTCGGAGGAGGACTCCTCGTCGTGCGACGAGTAAGACGTGGCAGCGCCAGCGTCCTTGCCCGCACGCTTCTTGGCGGCGGGAGCGGCAGACTCGATCTCCGCGGCGGCAGCATCCTGCTTCGCGACGAAGGTCTTGTGAGCTTCCCAGCGCTCGTGAGCCTTGGCGTAGTCCGCCTCCCAGGCCTCGCGCTGGGTGTCGAAACCCTCGCGCCATTCCTGGGTGTCGGGGTCGAAGCCCTCTGGGTACTTGTAGTTGCCAGCGGCGTCGTACTCGGCCGTCATGCCGTACAGCGCGGGATCGAAGTCCTCGCCGTTGGGGTCAACACCCTCGTTCGCCTGCTTGATGGACAGCGAGATGCGGCGACGCTCAAGGTCGATGTCGATGATCTTGACGAAGACCTCTTCGTCAGCGGCAACGACCTGCTCGGGGAGTTCGACGTGGCGGACGGAGAGTTCGGAGATGTGAACCAGGCCCTCGATGCCCTCGTAGACGCGAACGAACGCGCCGAACGGGACGAGCTTGGTGACCTTGCCCGGGACGATCTGGCCGATCGCGTGGGTGCGGGCGTAGACGGCCCACGGGTCTTCCTGCGTTGCCTTGAGCGACAGCGAAACACGCTCGCGGTCCATGTCGATCTCGAGAACCTCGACCTCGACCTCTTGGCCGACGTTGACGACCTCGGTGGGGTGGTCGATGTGCTTCCACGACAGCTCGGAGACGTGCACAAGGCCGTCAACGCCGCCGAGGTCAACGAACGCACCGAAGTTCACGATCGAGGAGACGACGCCCTTGCGTACCTGACCGGGAGCCAGCGCGGTGAGGAACGTGGAGCGCACCTCGGACTGGGTCTGCTCAAGGAACGCGCGACGCGAAAGCACAACGTTGTTGCGGTTCTTGTCCAGCTCGATGATCTTGGCCTCGATCTGCTGACCGATGTACGGGCCGAGGTCGCGAACGCGACGCATCTCGACGAGTGAGGCCGGGAGGAAGCCGCGAAGGCCGATGTCCACGATGAGGCCACCCTTGACGACCTCGATGACCGTTCCGGAGACGATGCCGTCTTCTTCCTTGACCTTCTCGATCGAGCCCCACGCACGCTCGTACTGAGCACGCTTCTTGGACAGGATCAGGCGGCCTTCCTTGTCCTCCTTGGTGCGGACGAGCGCCTCGATGGTGTCACCAACGTTGACAACATCATCGGGGTCCGAGTCGTGGTGGATGGAAAGCTCGCGGGCAGGAATGACGCCCTAGGTCTTGTAGCCGATGTCGAGGAGACCCTAGTAACGGTCGACCTTGACGATGATGCCTTCTACAAGGTCACCGTCGTCGAAGTTCTTGATTGTCGCGTCAATGGCAGCGAGGAAGT
>Ga0164241_10000156_pt1 | contig 162705 bp, 153 predicted proteins | sample OricomyardsoilBY_FD_108780 | JGI IMG/M metagenome (GOLD analysis project Ga0164241, IMG submission 108780) | Backyard soil microbial communities from Emeryville, California, USA - Original compost - Back yard soil (BY) | ecosystem: Environmental > Terrestrial > Soil > Unclassified | place... | reverse complement strand
TTCGGCGTAACCCGAGCCCCAGATCCCGCTGTGCTCCACCGCCAGGATGATGCTGTCCTTGGAATAGAAGCCGGAGAAGAACGGCGTGCCGATCAGCGCCAGCGACCCGATCAGCGAAGTGATCCAGGTGATCTTCATGTACTTCCACAGGCCACCCATGTTGCGGATGTCCTGGTCGTGGTGCATGCCGATGATCACCGAGCCCGCCCCCAGGAACAGCAGCGCCTTGAAGAAGGCATGGGTCATCAGGTGGAACACGCCAGCCGAGTAGGCTGACACGCCCAGCGCCACGGTCATGTAGCCCAGCTGCGAGAGCGTGGAATACGCCACCACGCGCTTGATGTCGTTCTGCACGATGCCCAGGAAGCCCATGAACAGCGCCGTGGTGGCGCCGATCACCAGCACGAAGCTCAGGGCAACGTCCGAACCCTCGAACAGCGGCGACATGCGCGCCACCATGAAGATGCCGGCCGTGACCATCGTGGCGGCGTGGATCAGCGCCGAGATCGGCGTCGGACCCTCCATCGAGTCGGGCAGCCACACATGCAGCGGCACCTGCGCCGATTTGCCCATGGCGCCGATGAACAGGCAGATGCAGATCACGGTGAGCGCGCTCCAGCTGCCGCCGGCCAGCGTCGGGAAGCTCTGCCCCGCGATGTGCTCCGCTGCGCCGAAGGCATCGGTGTACTGCAGCGAGCCGGTGAAATACACGATGCCGGCGATACCCAGCAGGAAGCCGAAGTCGCCCACACGGTTCACGATGAACGCCTTCATGTTGGCGAAGATGGCCGTGGGCCGCGTGTACCAGAAGCCGATCAGCAGGTACGAGACCAGCCCCACCCCTTCCCAGCCGAAGAACAGCTGCAGGAAGTTGTTGGACATCACCAGCATCAGCATCGCGAAGGTGAACAGCGAGATGTAGCTGAAGAAGCGCTGGTAGCCGGGATCTTCGGCCATGTAGCCGATGGTGTACACGTGCACGCAGAACGACACGAACGTGACCACCACCATCATCATCACGGTCAGTGGATCGACCAGGAAGCCGACCTGCATCCTGATGCCGTCGCTGACCAGCCAGGTGTAGACGGCATCGTTGAACACCGGCGCGTGATCGAAGACCAGCTGCTTGAACACGATCAGCGACAGCACGCAGGAGATACCGACACCCAGGATGGTGACTGCCGCCGCGCCCTGTCGGCCGACCCAGCGACCCGCAAGGCCGGCGACCAGCGCGGCCAGCAGCGGCAGCAGCGGAATCCAGAGCAGCAGGGTGGGATTCAGTGGCACGGCATCAACCCTTCAGTGAACTGATGTCGGCCACGTTGATGCTCTTGCGCAGGCGGAACAGCACCACCAGGATGGCAAGGCCAATGGCCGCTTCGGCCGCCGCAACGGTCAGCACGAAGAACACGAATACCTGACCGTCGATGTTGCCCAGATAGCGCGAGAACGCGACGAAGTTCATGTTTGCAGACAGCAGCAGCAGCTCCATGCACATCAGGAGCAGGATCAGGTTCTTGCGATTGATGAAGATGCCCGCCACCGCGATGGCGAACAGCGCGCCGGACAGGGTCAGCAGCATCTGCAGCGTAATCACTGGCTCGTCTCCGATCCGGATTTCTCCGCCGGCATCTTCACGATGCGCACCCGGTCCTTCGCACGGACCTTCACCTGGGCCGTGATGTCCTGCACCTTGAGCCCCTGGCGGCGGCGCATCGTCAGCACGATGGCCGCGATGATCGCCACCAGCAGCAGCACGGCGGCCAGCTCGAACGGATACAGGTACCTGGTGTAGATCGCCGTGCCGAGCTCGGTGGAATTGCTGGCATCGGCCGCGGCCGCCACCATGCCGGCCTTCATGTCCATGCCGGGCGCGAGCCCTTTCACGACCACGACGCCGACGATCTCGCCCAGCAGCACCAGCGCCGTCACGACGCCGATGACGGGATGGCGGGTAAAGCCGCTCCTCAGGGCCTCGACGTCGATATCCAGCATCATCACCACGAACAGGAACAGCACCATCACCGCGCCCACGTAGACCAGCACCAGCACGATGGCGAGGAACTCCGCCTCGATCAGCAGCCAGATGGACGCGGCCGTAAAGAAGGTCAGCACCAGGCACAGCGCGCTGTAGACGGGATTCCTGCTCAGGACCACGCCCAGTGCGGCGGCCAGCAGCACCGCGGCGAAGAGATAGAAGAGTGTTGTTGCCAGCACTGCGCCTTACCTGTACTTAGCGTCCGCGGCCTTGTCCGCACTGATCATGGCCTCGTAGCGCTCGCCCACGGCCAGCAGCTTGTCCTTGGTCATGATGTTCTCGCCACGATGCTCCATGTGGTATTCGTGAATGCGCGTCTCGACGATCGCATCCACCGGACAGGCCTCTTCACAGAAGCCGCAGTAGATGCACTTGAAGAGGTCGATGTCGTAGCGGGTCGTGCGGCGCGTGCCGTCTGCGCTGACGTCCGAATCGATGGTGATGGCAGCCGCCGGGCACACGGCCTCGCACAGCTTGCAGGCGATGCAGCGCTCCTCACCATTCGGGTAGCGGCGCAGCGCATGCAGTCCGCGGAAGCGCGAGGACTGCGGCGCCTTCTCGTCCGGATACTCCAGCGTCACCTTGCGCCGGAACAGCGTGCGTGCGGTCACGGTCATGCCATGCAGCATTTCCCAGAGAGCGAACGTCTTGACGAATTGCTTGACGGTCATCAGGCGCTCCAGGGTCCGATCTTCCAGTACGCGAACAGCATCTCGACGAAGATCCACACGATGGTCACCGGGATCAGCGCCTTCCAGCCCAGCCGCATGATCTGGTCATAGCGGTAGCGCGGGAAGGTGGCACGCAGCCACAGGAACAGGAACAGGAAGAACAGGATCTTCGCGGCCAACCACCAGAAGCTTGGTGCACCGAGGTATGGCACTCCTTCAAACGGGCTGAGCCAGCCTCCACAGAAGAAGATCGAGGTCAGCGCCGCGATCAGGATCATGTTGGCGTATTCGGCCAGGAAGAACAGCGCGAAGCCGATGCCCGAATACTCCACGTGGAAACCGGCGACGATTTCCGATTCACCCTCGGCCACGTCGAATGGGGCGCGGTTGGTCTCGGCCACGCCGGAGATGAAATAGACCACGAACAGCGGGAACAGCAGCCACACGTTCCAGTCGGCAATGCTGCCCTGCTGCTTCGCGATGATGGTGCCCAGGTTCAGGCTGCCGGAGGCCATCAGCACGCCCACCAGCGCGAAACCCATCGCGATTTCGTAGGCCACGATCTGCGCGGCCGAGCGCATGGCGCCGAGGAATGCGTACTTGGAATTGGACGCCCAGCCGGCCAGGATCACGCCGTACACGCCCACCGAGGTCAGGGACAGCACATACAGCAGCCCGGCGTCGATGTTGGCGATGGCGAAGCCCGGTGCGATGGGAATCACGGCCCAGATCGCGAATGCCGGAATCAGCGTGATGGCCGGCGCGAGGCGGAACAGCACGCCGTTCGAGCGCGACGGCACCACCACTTCCTTGATCAGCAGCTTGATCACGTCGGCGAAGGGCTGCCCGAGACCCGCGGTAAATGGCAGGCCGAAGATGCGCACGCGGTTCGGGCCCTTGCGCACCTGCATCCAGCCGATGACCTTGCGTTCGGCCAGCGTGAGATACGCGACGCACAGGATCAGCACGATGGTGACCACGAGGATCCACAGCGTGGACAGCAACGCCGCCTGGGCCACCGCCGGCAGGCTGTTCCACCAGGCCATCAGGAAACCGCCCCGTAGGTCTGGCGCAGCGAGCGGGCCTCGCGAGTACGTTGCAGGGCCGTCGCGCGCCGCAGGATGGCATCAGCCTGATACATGGGCACATCGGTCACGGTGACCTCACCCGATGAGCTGGTCGCAAGCGGGGTCGACTTCGCATCGATGGGCGCGGCGCTGCGCTCCACCAGGGCGCGCAGGGCATCGCGCACCTGCTCGGATGAGACCTGCTCGAAGCCGCCGAGGCCGAGCAGGTTGCCGAGCACGCGCAACACCTTCCAGCCCGGACGCGACTCGCCCACCGGGACGGCCGCGCCGCCAAAGCTCTGCCACTGACCGTCAAGGTTCACGTACGTGCCCGAGGTTTCGGCAAAGGTTCCGATTGGCAGCAGCACATGCGCCACCGACTTCAGCTCATCGGTAACCCACGGGGTCGCAGCCACCACGAAGCTCGCTGCGCGCAATGTCTCCAGCGCCTTCGGCTGCAGCGTGTCGGCGTCGGGTTCGAAATCCCACAGCAGGTAGGCACTGAGTGCACTGCCGAGCATCGCACCGGCGTTCAGGCCGCTGTGGCTGCGCACCACTCCACCCGCCGCGCGATGCGGCAGCACACCGGCCAGGTGAGCACCTGCGGCATTGCCACCTTCGGCCAGTACACCCAGCTGCGCGCCAGTGGCGGCTGCCAGTGCGCGCGCTGCCGCGCGCAGCGCCGAATACTGTGGATGCCGCAGTGCCAGCGCGCCCAGCCAGATGGCCTTGCGCCCGGAATTGCGCAGGCCATCGACAATCGCCTTGTGCCGATCGGTCACCGCTGCCGTGCCGCCACCAACGGCATCCACGCCAGCGGCGACCAGCAATGCATTCAATTCAGCCAGCTGACCAGCAGGTGCCGCGATGAGCTCGCCGGCCACCGGGAACAGGTACTCGAACTTTGCCGGATTGAGGAACCACACCCTGGCACCGGCCTGCGCGGCCTTGCGCACACGGTGCGCCAGCAGCGGCAGTTCGCGGCGCAGGTTCGCCCCGATCACCAGCAGGCCCTGCAGCGAATCCACATCGGCAATCGTGCCGCCCAGCGAAGGCAGTGCCGGGTCAGCCGCATCGGCCGAGAAATCCAGCTGCTTCAGGCGGTGATCGATATTGGCCGTACCAAGGCCGGCCGCAATCTGGCCCAGCAGTGCGTACTCCTCAATCGTATTGGAAGCCCCGGCCAGCACGCCCAGCCGCTCAGCCGCCACGTCCTTCAGTCCTTTCGCAGCCGCTTCCAGCGCCGACTGCCAGTCCGTCTCGCGCCACGCACCGCCCGCGCCGCGAACCATGGGCTTCGTCAGCCGGTCGCTGCTGTAGATTCCCTCGTAGGAAAAGCGGTCGCGGTCGGAGATCCAGCACTCGTTGATGGCTTCGTTCTGGCGCGGCACCACGCGCATCAGCCTGCCGCGCAGCACGTGCCCGTAGGTATTGGTACCGAGCCCATCGTGCGGTGACACCAGTGGCACCTGGGACATTTCCCAGGCGCGCGCCTGGAAGCGAAACGGCTTGCTGTTCAGCGCGCCCACGGGACACAGGTCGATGATGTTGCCGGAGAGTTCGTGGTCGACACTCTTTTCGACATAGGTGCCGATCTGGTTGTCTTCGCCGCGATAGTTCGTGCCCAGCTCCGGGAAACCCGCGATGTCCTGGCCGAAGCGCACGCAACGCGTGCAGTGGATGCAGCGCGTCATGTCGGTGGAAACCAGCGGACCGATGTTCTTGTCCTTGACCACCCGCTTGCGCTCCTGGAAGCGCGAAATGTCGCGGCCATAGCCCACCGCCAGATCCTGCAGCTCGCACTCCCCGCCCTGGTCGCAGATCGGGCAGTCCAGCGGATGGTTGATCAGCAGGAATTCCATCACCGACTTCTGCGCGGCGATGGCCTTGGGTGATCTGGTGCGCACCACCATGCCGTCGGCCACGGGCGTCGCGCAGGCGGGCAGCGGCTTCGGCGCCTTCTCCACCTCCACCAGGCACATGCGGCAGTTGGCCGCAACGGGGAGCTTCTCGTGGTAGCAGAAGCGTGGCACGTAGACATTGTTCGCGTCAGTGACGCGAATCAGCATCTCGCCCTTCTTCGCCTGCACCGCCACACCATCGACGGTGACGGTCACTGTATCGGACGGTGGCATGGGACTGGGCGTACTCATGCCGCCGCCTGCCCTGCGGTGACGATGCTCTGCCCGCCGTGGTCGACCATGTACTCGAATTCGTGCCGGTAGTGCCTGATGAAGCTCTGCACCGGCCAGGCTGCGGCATCGCCGAGGCCGCAGATGGTGTGACCTTCGATCTTGTTGGCCACCTGCACCAGCAGGTCAATGTCTTCACGACGGCCCTGCCCGGCCATGATTCGCTTGATCATGCGGTTGAGCCAGCCCGTGCCCTCGCGGCAGGGCGTGCACTGGCCGCAGGACTCTGACATGTAGAAGCGCGACAGGCGCTCCAGCACCCGCACCATGCAGGTGGTCTCATCCATCACGATCACGGCGGCGGAGCCGATAGCGCTGCCCACGGCCTTCATCGAGTCGTAGTCCATGTTGGCTTTCAACATGAGGTCACCGGGTACGACCGGGCAGGACGAACCACCAGGAATAACGGCCTTGAGCTTGCGGCCGCCCTGCATGCCACCGGCAATCTCCAGCAATTCAGCGAAGGGAATGCCCAGCGGCACCTCGTAGTTGCCGGGCCTGGCCACATGTCCGGACACGGAGAAAATGATTGTGCCGCCCGAGTTGGGCACGCCCAGACCAGCGAACCAGGCCGCACCCTTGCGCAGGATGGTGGGCGTGGAGGCATAGCTCTGCGTGTTGTTGATGGTGGTGGGCTTGCCGTACAGGCCGAAGTTGGCCGGGAACGGCGGCTTGAAGCGTGGCTTGCCCTGCTTGCCTTCCAGTGATTCGAGCAGCGCGGTTTCTTCACCGCAGATGTAGGCACCCGCGCCAACGGCGCAGTAGATGTCCACATCGATGCCCGACCCCTTGATATTCCTGCCCAGCAGGCCCGCCGCGTAAGCTTCCTTCAGCGCGCCTTCGAACCGGGGCACCGGTTCGCCGAGGAATTCGCCGCGGATGTAGTTGTAGCCCACGGTCGCACCCATCGCATAGGCGCCGATGGCCATGCCCTCGATGAGCGAATGCGGATTGAAACGCAGGATGTCGCGGTCGTGGCAGGTGCCGGGCTCTGATTCATCCGAATTGCACACCGCGTACTTCTGCCCTGGTGCATTGCGCGGCATGAAGCTCCACTTCACCCCCACCGGAAAGCCGGCGCCGCCACGCCCGCGCAGGCCCGAAGCCTTCACGGCATCGATGATGGTCTCGCGCGGCGTCTTCTCCGCGAGGATCTTCTCCCATGCCTCGTAGCCACCGATCTTGCGGTAGTTGTCGAGCTTCCAGGATTCCGGGTGCTTCAGTGCCTCGAAACACACCAGGTTCATCTTTTCGTCCCACTTGCCCATGCTTGCCGCGCGCCTACTTCAGCTTGTCCAGCACCTCATCCACCTTTGCAGGGGTGAGGTACTCGTGGAAATGGTGGTCGACCATCATCATCGGCGCGCCGGTGCAGGCAGCCAGGCACTCCTCTTCGCGCTTGAGGAAGATGCGGCCATCCGGCGTGCTCTCGCCCAGCTTGATGCCGAGCTTCTTCTCGATGTACGCCACGATGTCCTCGCCGCCGTTGAGCATGCAGGAGATGTTGGTACACACGCTGACATGATGCCGACCGCAGGGATGGGTCTCGAACATCGAATAGAAGCTCGCGACTTCGTACACCCAGATCGCCGGCAGCTTCAGGTATTCGGCCACCGCGTCCATCAGGTCGGGGGTGAGATATCCCTGGTTCTGCTCCTGCGCAAAGCGCAGCGCCGACAGCACGGCCGAGCGCTGCTGCCCTTCCGGGAAACGCGCCACCCACTCGTCGATCTCGTGGCGGGTGTGCTCGTTGAGCAGTGCCGCCTTGGCGGTGACTGCGCTGCTCATCGGTCCACTTCTCCGAACACGATGTCCTGCGTGCCGATCACCGCCACCACGTCGGCCAGCATGTGGCCCTCGACCATCTCGGGCAGCGCCGACAGATGCGCAAAACCCGGCGCGCGGCAGTGCATGCGGTAGGGCTTGTTCGCGCCATCGGACACCATGTAAACGCCGAACTCGCCCTTGGGCGCCTCGACCGCAGCGTAGGTCTCGCCCTCGGGGACGCTGTAGCCTTCAGTGAAATACTTGAAGTGATGGATCAGGGATTCCATGTCGCCCTTCATTTCCGAGCGGCGCGGTGCGCGGATCTTGCGATCGTCCACCATCACCTCACCGGGATTGGCGCGCAGCCACGCCACGCATTGCTGGATGATGCGGTTGGACTGACGCATCTCCTCGACCCGCACCAGGTAACGGTCGTAGCAGTCGCCATTCACGCCGACCGGGATGTCGAAATCCATGTCCGCATAGACCTCGTAGGGCTGCTTCTTGCGCAGGTCCCACGCCAGGCCCGAGCCGCGCAGCATCGGGCCGGAAAAGCCCAGCTGCAGCGCCCGTTCCGGCGACACCACCCCGATGTTCACGGTGCGCTGCTTCCAGATGCGATTGTCGGTGAGCAGCGTCTCGTACTCGTCCACGCAGGCCGGGAAGCGGCGTGTGAAGTCCTCGATGAAATCCAGCAGCGATCCGGAACGCGCCTCGTTCATCCGGTCGGCATCTTTCTGCGAGCGCCACTTCGAGGCCTGGTAGCGCGGCATGGTCTCCGGGAGATCGCGATACACGCCACCCGGACGGTAATACGTGGCATGCATGCGCGTGCCCGAGACCGCCTCGTAGCAGTCCATCAGGTCCTCGCGCTCGCGGAAACAGAACAGGAACACGCTCATTGCGCCGATGTCCAGGCCATGCGCGCCCAGCCACATCAGGTGGTTCAGGATGCGGGTGATCTCGTCGAACATCACGCGGATGTACTGCGCGCGGACCGGCGGGGGAATCCCCAGCAGCTTCTCGATGGCCAGCACATAGGCGTGCTCGTTGCACATCATCGACACGTAGTCGAGCCGGTCCATGTAGCCGATTGACTGGTTGAACGGCTTGTTCTCGGCCAGTTTCTCGGTGCCACGATGCAGCAGGCCCACGTGTGGATCAGCCTTGAGAATCGTCTCGCCGTCCATCTCCAGCACCAGGCGCAGCACTCCGTGCGCCGCCGGATGCTGCGGACCGAAGTTCAGCGTGAAGTTGCGGATCTCGGCCATCAGCCTTCGTCCTTCAACAGCTGTGGCGCATAGCGCTGGTCATCGCGGATCACCTTCGGCACCAGTGTGCGCGGCGTGATTTCCACCGGCTCATAGACCACGCGCTGCTTCTGTTCGTCGTAGCGCACCTCGACATTGCCGACGAGCGGGAAATCCTTGCGGAAGGGATGGCCGATGAAGCCGTAATCCGTGAGGATGCGGCGCAGGTCCGGATGGCCATTGAACACGATGCCAAAAAGGTCAAACGCCTCGCGCTCGAACCAGTTGGCCGAAGCCCACACCCCGGTCAAGGTATCAAGCGCCGGCTCATCGTCGTCCGGACAGAATGCCCGGAGCGTCACACGCTGGTTGTGCGTGACCGACAACAGCTGGTACACGGCCGCAAAACGCGGCCCCTGATGCGTACTGCCGAAGCCGGTGCGATTCACGGCACGTTCGAAGCCACTGCTCGTGGATGCCGTGGTGCGCCATTCGCTGCGGCCGTAGTCCATGTAGTCGACGCCAGCGACGTCGATCAGTATCTCGAAGCGAAGTTCGGGGTCGTCACGCAGCACGGTCGCCGCAGCGACCAGTTGCGCAGCGGATACGTCGTAGAGGAGCTCGTCGAGCCGCGACTCACGTCGCACCAGCTTGTCGCCCAGGCACGCTGCAATGCGGGCGGCGCTCTTCTCCCCCTGCACGCTCATCCTGCTATCACCGAAGTGCGATGGATCTTCTTCTGCAGCTGAATGATGCCGTAGAGCAGCGCTTCGGCGGTGGGCGGGCAGCCCGGCACATAAACGTCCACCGGGACAATGCGGTCGCAGCCACGCACCACGGCATAGCTGTAGTGGTAGTACCCGCCGCCGTTGGCGCAGGAACCCATGGAGATCACCCAGCGCGGCTCGGGCATCTGGTCGTAGACCTTGCGCAGCGCCGGCGCCATCTTGTTGACCAGCGTGCCGGCGACGATCATCACGTCGGACTGCCGCGGGCTGGGACGAAAAACGATGCCGAAGCGGTCCAGGTCGTAGCGCGAGGCACCCGCGTGCATCATTTCGACCGCACAGCAGGCCAGACCGAACGTCATCGGCCAGAGCGAACCCGTGCGCGCCCAGCTCACCAGACTGTCGAGCTGGGTGGTCAGAAAACCGCGCTGAGCGAAGGCATCCGGATTCTCGGGCGGCAGTTCGACTTCTTCTAGTCCCATTCCAGTGCCCCCTTCTTCCATTCATAGACAAAGCCGACCACCAGGATCAGCAGGAAGAAGCCCATCGCGGCCAGGCCCAGGCCACCGATCTTCGGCAGCGCTACGGCCCACGGAAACAGGAACGCGATCTCCAGATCGAACACGATGAAGAGGATGGCGACCAGGTAGTAGCGGACATCGAAACGGGCGCGGGTGTCCTCGAAGGCCTCGAAGCCGCACTCGTAGGCCGAGAGTTTTTCGGGATCCCCGCGGCTCTTGCCCTTGCTGGTGAGCCAGCCGAAGAAGTTGCCCAATACCAGCATGACGGCAGCCAGGCCAGTTGAGACCACCAGAAAAATCAGTACCGGCAAGTAGTTGGCGAGCATGTGCGTCTACAACAAAACGGGGCCATCACGCCCCACGATTGGGTTTGCGTGCGCCCCGTACCAAAGTGTTGCGCATTCTAGCAGGGCCCTCCTTGATTTGGGCCCCGCGAATTGGTGCCGACGAGGAGATTCGAACTCCTACACCTTGCGGCGCTAGCCCCTCAAGCTAGTGTGTCTACCAGTTCCACCACGTCGGCAATCTTCGAATGGCTACTTGGCCGGCGCGGAAGCAGGTGGCGGAACCGGCACATCGTCCGCTGGCGCTGGCGCGGACGCGGGCACGGCAGGCACGGGCGCCGGCACCTCCGGAGTCTGCGCCTGGCCCTGCCCCGTCAACTGCTCCAGCACACTGTCTGTGGCAGCCCTGCTGCTGCGCGTACCCATGTAGGCCAGCGTCAGGCTGGTGATCATGAATACCGTGGCAAGCACGGCCGTGGCCCGCGACAGCGCCGTGGTTGCGCCACGCGCGCCGAACACGGTGCCCGAGGCGCCGGCACCAAAGCCCGCGCCCGCATCGGCACCCTTGCCGCGTTGAATCAGCACCAGCGCCACGATGCAGGTGGCACTCAGGATGTGAACGATCATCAATAATGTGTGCAGCATTCTCTCTTCAGACCTCTGCGGCAGCCGACCAGATTGCCAGGAATTCCTCCGCCTTCAGCGAAGCCCCGCCGATCAGCCCACCATCAACATCAGGCATGCCGAACAGCTCGGCAGCATTGGCGGCCTTGCAGCTTCCCCCGTAGAGGAGGGTCAGGCCGGCGGCGATACTAGCATCGTGGCCTGCCACCCGCCTGCGGATGAAGGCATGGACTTCCTGGGCCTGCTGCGGCGTGGCGGTGCGGCCCGTCCCGATGGCCCATACCGGCTCGTAGGCAACCACGCAACGCGCCAGGCCGGCCGTCCCGGCCACCGTCAGCACCGCGTCGAGCTGCCGTGCAACCACGGCTTGCGTCGCTCCCGCCTCGCGTTCGGCCAGCGACTCGCCCACGCACAACACCGGTGTCAGGCTGGCTGCCAAAGCCGCGGCAAATTTGCGTGCCACCAGCGCGTCATCCTCCCCATACAGGGTGCGGCGCTCTGAATGCCCGACCAGCACATGGGTACAGCCCACGTCAGCCAGCATGGTGGCCGAAACCTCACCGGTGAACGCGCCCTGCGGCTCTGCGCTCAGGTCCTGCGCGCCCAGCCTGACCGTGGAACCGGTCAGCGCGCGCCCTACTTCCGACAAATACACAAACGGGGGAAGCACCAGGCAGTCCACCGCATCATCGATGGTGGCGGGTTGGAGCAGTGCGTCGATCAGCGCCCGATTCAGCTCACGGGATCCATGCATCTTCCAGTTGCCGGCGACCATGCGGCGGCGCTTTTTGGCAGTGGTATCCATGAGGGCGCGGGATCATAACGGCGCGGCGCAGCCGCGGCAAACCGGGAAGATCGCCGCTGCGCCCTCAGGCGGTGGCCGACCTGACGGCCTCGGCGATCTGTTCGGCACAGGCCCGCGCCAGCGGCTCCTCGCGACCCTCCACCATCACGCGGATCAGCGGCTCCGTGCCCGAAGGGCGCAGCACGATGCGGCCGGCCCCGCCCAGGCGCGACTCGACGTCGGCCACTGCGCTGGCCACCTGAGGCACTGAAGCCGGATCAAAGCGACGGGCCACGCGCACATTGAGCAGCACCTGCGGCAGGCGGGTCATGCCCGCAGCCAGTGCCGCCAGCGATTTCCCGGTGCGACGCATCACATCCAGCACCTGCAAGGCGCTGACCAGCGCATCGCCGGTGGTGGTGCGGTCCAGGCACAGGATGTGACCGGAGGTCTCGCCGCCCAGCACGCCACCCTCTTCCTTCAGCTTCGCCAGTACGTACCGGTCACCCACTGATGCACGCTGGAAAGGGATGCCCAGCTCGCGCAGCGCAAGCTCCAGCCCGAGATTGCTCATCAACGTACCCACCACGGGGCCCGCGAGCTCGCCGCGAGCGGCACGATCACGCGCCAGGATGTACAGCAGCTGGTCACCATCGATGACACGACCAAGGTGATCGACCATGACCAGCCGGTCACCATCGCCGTCCAGCGCGATGCCGGCGGCCGCACCCACGCCCGACACCGTCAATTGCAGCAGGGCCGGCGCGGTGGACCCGCAGCCATCATTGATGTTGCGGCCATTGGGTGAGCATCCGATGGGAATGATGTCGGCACCAAGTGCAGCCAGCAGCCGCGGGCCAACCTTGAAGCCGGCCCCGTTGGCACAGTCGATCACCAGCTTCATGCCCGTGAGATCCAGTCCACCTGGCACGGTCGAGGCACAGAAGTCGATGTATTGATCCAGCGCCTTGTCGTCGCGACGCGCCCGACCCAGCCGACTGGATTCCTGGGTCAGCACATCGCGACCCATTTCCGCTTCGATGCGTTCTTCCAGCTCGTCGGAAAGCTTGGCGCCGCTGCTGTCGAAGAACTTGATGCCGTTGTCGTCGTAGGGGTTGTGCGATGCCGAGATCACTACACCGAAGGAACCCGGCATGCGCGTAAGTACATAGGCAATGCCTGGCGTGGGCAATGGCCCGGTGAGCATCACATCGACACCTGCCGCGACGAAACCGGCTTCCAGCGCCGATTCGAACATGTAGCCCGACAGGCGCGTGTCCTTGCCGATCACGACACGGCCGCCATCCGGCGCAAGCACACGCGCCGCGGCACTGGCCAGCCGCAATGCAAAGTCCACGGTCATGGGCGCTTGACCCACGTGCCCGCGAATGCCGTCAGTGCCGAAATATTTCCTGGTCATATATCAGGCGGATTGTGCCTCGCGCACGGCCCAGGCAACGGCGACCGCGTCACAGGTCTCCTTCACATCATGTGTGCGGATGATACGCGCACCGTGCAGGGCACCGATGCTGTGCAGCGCCAGGCCACCCGCGAGTCGTTCATCAACCGGCCGGCCCGTCAGCTTGCCCAGCATGGACTTGCGCGACAGGCCGATCAGGACCGGATAGGGACCGGCGGTGAGGCGCGGCAGGTCTCTGAGAAGTTGCAGGTTGTGCTCCAGGGTCTTGCCAAAGCCAAAGCCCGGATCCAGCGCGATGCGCGCGGCCGCGATCCCGGCTGCGCGACAGGCCTGGGCCCGTTGCTGCAGGAACCCGCCAACCTCCGCCACCACATCGTCATAGCGGGGACTCTCCTGCATCGTGCGCGGCGTGCCCTGCATGTGCATCAGACAGACGGCGGCGGAGCTCGCGGCCACGGCCTGCACCGCTCCCGGCGCCTGCAACGCCAGCACGTCATTGACCATGCCGGCTCCGGCGGCGATTGCAGCACTCATCACTTCGGGCTTCATGGTGTCGATGGAAACCACCGCGTCGACTTCAGCGACCAAAGCCTCGATCACCGGCAGTACGCGATCCAGCTCTTCCTGCAGCGGTACGGCAGCGGCGCCCGGACGCGTGGATTCGCCGCCCACATCGATGATCTGCGCGCCGGCGCGCTGCATCGCCAGCCCGTGCGCCTGCGCCGCATCCAGCGAACGATACCGGCCGCCATCGGAAAACGAATTGTCGGTGACGTTGAGCACGCCCATCACGACCGGGCGCGACAAATCGAGCACGCGATCGGCGCAGATGAGACGCACGGAAAATACCGGGCTGCTCAGCCCTGATTGCGCGACGCGGGACCGAACGCGGGCTGCGGCTGCGCCGGTGCACTGCCACCACCACCGGGCGAGCCACCAAGACCGCTGCTGTCCCAGCCCGCAGGAGGAGTCGGCGGCTTGCCGGCCATGATCTCCTTGATCTGGGAATCGTCGATGGTCTCGTACTTGATCAGTGCGTCGGCCATGTCGTGCAGCTTGCCCAGGTTCTCTTCCAGAATGGTCTTGGCGCGCGTGTAGTTGGCCTCGATGACCTGGCGCACTTCCCGGTCGATGGCCGCGGCGGTGTCGTCGGACACATGCTTGGTCTGCGTCACGCTGCGGCCGAGGAACACCTCGCCATCGTCCTCGCTGTAGGAAAGCGGTCCCATGCGATCGGACATGCCGTACTTGGTCACCATGTTGCGGGCGATCTCGGTGGCACGCTCGATGTCGTTCGAGGCACCGGTGGTGACCTGTTCCGGCCCGAAGATGATCTCTTCGGCCAGGCGCCCACCGAACAACGAGCAGATCTGCGAATTCAGCCGCTCCTTGGTCATGCTGTAGCGGTCACCTTCCGGCAGGAACATGGTGACACCCAGCGCGCGACCGCGCGGAATGATCGTCACCTTGTACACGGGATCATGCTCGGGTACCGTGAGACCCACGATGGCATGGCCGGCTTCGTGATAAGCCGTCATGCGCTTTTCGTCGGCCGTCATCACCAGCGAGCGTCGCTCGGCGCCCATCATGATCTTGTCCTTGGCCTTCTCGAACTGGTCCATGTTGACCAGCCGCTGGTTGGCGCGCGCCGCGAACAGCGCGGCTTCGTTCACCAGATTGGCCAGATCCGCACCGGAGAAGCCCGGGGTACCGCGCGCGATCAGGGCGGGCTTCACGTCGTCGGCCACCGGCACCTTGCGCATGTGCACGCGCAGGATCTGCTCGCGGCCGCGGACATCGGGCAGCGGCACCACCACCTGACGATCGAACCGGCCCGGGCGCAGCAGCGCCGGATCCAGTACATCGGGCCGGTTGGTGGCCGCAATGACGATGATGCCCTCGTTGCCCTCGAAGCCATCCATCTCCACCAGCAACTGGTTCAACGTCTGCTCGCGTTCGTCGTGGCCGCCGCCCAGACCCGCGCCGCGATGGCGTCCGACCGCGTCGATCTCGTCGATGAAGATGATGCAGGGCGCGTGCTTCTTGGCCTGCTCGAACATGTCACGCACGCGCGATGCGCCGACACCGACGAACATCTCGACGAAGTCGGAACCGGATATGGTGAAGAACGGCACCTTGGCCTCGCCGGCGATGGCGCGCGCCAGCAACGTCTTGCCGGTACCCGGGCTGCCAACCATCAGCACGCCCTTGGGAATCTTGCCGCCCAGTTTCTGGAACTTGCCCGGGTCCTTCAGGAAATCGACGATCTCGCCGACTTCGGTCTTGGCCTCGTCCACGCCGGCCACATCGGCGAAGGTGACATTGACCTGATCCTCGCCCAGCAGGCGCGCCTTGCTCTTGCCGAAGGACATGGCACCGCGGCCACCGGCTGCACCCTGCATCTGGCGCAGCATGTAGACGAACACCAGGATCAGCAGCAGCGGGCCAGCCAGTTGCAACAAGAGCTGCGTCAGGAAGTGCGGCTGGTCCGGGGCTTCACCCTTGAACTTCACACCGGCCTTGTGCAATGCGCCGATCAGGGCCGTGTTGCTGGTCTCGAGGTTGTACGTCTGGAAAGCCTCGCTGCCTCGACGCACGCCCGTGATCGTGTCGCCCTTTATCACCACGGAATCGATCTCGCCCCTGTCCAGGCTGTCCAGAAAGTCCGAATAGCTGATTCCCACGGCGGTGGTCGTGGCGGGCACAAAGCGGCTGAACACAAAGATCATGGCCCCGACGACCACGAGCCAGATCAGCACTTTGCCTGTCATGTCATTCACTTACGATCCTCTTGCCCGGTCATAACCCACCACCGGGTATCGCCGGCCACGCTACACCATCCCAAGCCCACCCGCCAGCAACCACGGCTGAACGCGCGAGTCGGCGCAAGTCCTTGATATGGGGCGTCTGAGCGAGGTTCAAGGGTCCGGAGTCTTGGCATCCAGCAGATGCGCCTCGACATTCAGGCCATTGACGCCCTGCACCTCGTACAGCGCTTCGCGCGGACTGCCGGGCGACATGCGGGCCGCGAGCTCCTGCACATGTCCACGATCGGCTGCAATCTCCGCGGCCTGCATCAGACCGGTGTCGCGTGTACCGGCAATGACAAGATGCTGCGTGCCGCCGGGCCCTGTAAACAGCGCAAGGTAAGCGTAGTCACGATAGCGGACTCCGGAAGCGTGGCTCTCACCTGCTTCGCTGGTCCGGATCTGCCCGGTGGCCGAATCGATCAGCTCGTCATAGGAAGTGCCGATCGAATACCGCGCGGCCTCGAACACCATGTCTTCAAGCATGCCCAGTGCGGACAGGTAACCCAGATAAACCACATGCGTGGATTTCAGCGTGGCCGGATCCAGTTCGGAGGCCAGCGTCAGCATCACGGGCTTGCCGGCGGACATCACCACTGGCAGCACTTCGCGCAGGGCCTGCGCGCTGGACGTCGGCAGGTAGCCAAGATTCAGGTCTTCATAGTGAGCTGCGCGGTCAGGGTCGGCGATAAAGCCCTGCTCGAGCTCGTGGCGGGAATTGATGTTGAAGTCCCGCACCAGGCGCTCGATACGACCGCCGTCTCCCCGCTCACCGAAGATGTAGTAGTCCCCCAGCACCAGCTGAACCGGCAGCTTGTCATCCAGGATTGGCGCCCAGATGGGCGATGCCCGTTGCTGCGCGAAATCTGCACTGGCGCGTGAACCATGAAGCGCCAGCCCGAGCGCGATGGCCGCGACTGTCAGCGAAGCGAGCACCACGAATGCCGCCACGCGCTCCCTGCGGGTAGCGGGCAGCAACCGCCTCCAGCCCTGCGGCGAAGCTTCGGCAGCATCGGGCTCGCACAAACCCAGTCGATATTCTCCGCGCGGAATGCTCAGGCGTTGTGGCTCGCCAAGGGTGCGATAGAACTCTTCCAGGCGTCGCCGCAACTTGTGCGCTGTGACCCGCACGGTGGCGTCCTGTGCCACATCCATGCCGGGCCCGCGTTCAAAGCAATCCACCGCGACTTCCACTTCCTTTGGAACACGTCCGGTGGCACGGCAACCCACCAGGAATTCGAACATGCGCTGCAGATGCGTACCGCGCCCGAGCGTGCCACTCGCCCGGATGCGTTCCACTTCTGCGAGGAATTCAGCGGGCAACTCGGGATCGGTCTTGTCTTCCACGGCGCCAAGTCTAGGCAATGTGCGCCCCGGCGGCACCGAAAGCGTTCCGCAGCCTCTGCCAGGGCTTAGAATCGCGGCCGCATGGAACTCACCGAAAAGCAGCGTCGCCACCTGAAGGGGCTGGCCCATCCGCTGAAACCCGTCATTCTCATGGGGAATTCGGGACTCACGCCGGCCGTCGTCAGTGAGACGGACCGCGCCCTCACCCACCACGAGCTGATCAAAGTGCGCCTGCCCGGCCAGGAACGGGCCGAGCGAGATGCAACGCTGGCGGATCTGGCCAGCCGCACTGGCAGCGCCATGGTGACCCGCATCGGCCATGTAGCCGTGCTGTACCGCCCCCATCCGGAGCTGCCGAAGATCATCCTGCCTGCCTGAGCCCTCTCCGGGCGCTTGCGGGCCCAAATTAACGTCGGGATAACGGTTCCCTACCGTATTTCCCGTGACAGCCTCGCCTGTTCCCCGTCTGATCGCGACCGGCCGAATTCAGGATGTCGATCCGACGGAGCGCAATGAGACAGCGAGGATGGTTGCTGGCAGCAGTTTCGCTTGCCGCAAGTTTTGGTACGGGGGCAGCCGAGACGGAAACGGGTTCGACCCGGCAGTCACAGCAGCTCGATGAAGTCGTGGTCTTCGGCCGCGCGGAACAGCAGATCGGCACGGCCGACGCGGCAAGCGAAGGCACGGTGGGCGGCGCCGACCTGTCCGTGCGTCCCATGCTGCGCGTTGCCGAACTGCTCGAAGCCGTCCCCGGAATGATCGCCGCCCAGCACTCCGGCAGCGGCAAGGCGAACCAGTACTTCCTGCGCGGCTTCAACCTGGACCACGGCACCGACTTCACCACCTACATCGACGGCATGCCGTGGAACCTGCGCAGTCACGGGCATGGCCAGGGCTACCTGGACGTGAACGGGTTGATTCCCGAGGTGGTGGATCGCATCGACTATCGCAAGGGACCCTATCGCGCCGATGTCGGGGACTTCGCCCTGGCCGGGTCGTCCTTCATGACCACGATCGACCGGCTGGACGCACCGTTTGTCTCTGCCGAGGTCGGCCAATATGGCTGGCGACGACTGGCCGGCGGAGGAACGACCACTCTCGGGCCCGGCGAACTCACCGGCGTGCTGCAGCTGAAGACCTACGATGGCCCCTGGCAGGAGCCCGAGGATCTCAAGCACGGATCGATGTGGGCCAAGTACCTGCAGCCCATCGGAGACGGCATGCTGCAGGTCACCCTGTCCGGATATCACGCCACCTGGCACCCGACGGAACAGAGCCCTGAAATTGCCGTCGGCTCACCCGAATGCCCGGATCGGTTCTGCTCACTGGACCAGACCGCTTTCGGCAAGACCGATCGCTGGATCCTCACTGCCAACTACGAGCTTGCCCAGTGGACCACCTCCGCTTACGCACAGCGCTACGACTGGCACATGCTTTCCGATCCAACCTACGACTACCAGATCCGGCAATTCGATCATCGCTGGACCTTTGGTGGCCGGACACAGCGCAAGTTCATGCAGGGCCAACCCGTGGAAGTGCTGGTCGGGTCCGAGCTGCGTTATGACGATGCCAGCCGCGTTGGCGTCGACCACACCGACTCAGCGGTCTTCGCCCTGAACCTGGGCGACAACTCGATCCGCGAAGGATCCATTGCCGCGTATTCGGAAGCCACCTGGCACGCCACCGACAAACTGCGTCTGAATGCGGGTCTGCGAGCCGACTACTACCACTTCAGCGCCGGCGCAAATGCTGGTGCTGCTCCCGAGACGGTTGATGGCAGTGCGAGCGACAACCAGCTGTCGCCGAAGGCAGGCCTGGCGTGGTCGGTCAGCAAGGACGTGGAGGTCTACGCCAACTGGGGTCGCGGCTTCCACTCCAATGACGCGCGCGGCGTCGTCAATCCCGATCCCGCCTCACAGGTGCCCGGACTCGTACGCGGCACAGGCAAGGAAGGCGGCATCCGCTTCGAGCGCAGCCGCTGGAACCTCACGGCCACGTACTGGTGGCTGGACGTGTCCAGCGAACTGATCTTCGTTGGCGATTCCAACGCAGTGGAACCCAAGTCTGGCGGCAAGCGCCGCGGGCTGGAACTGGTGGCCTTCTGGAAGCCCTTTGACTGGCTCGGCATCGACGCCGTCTATACGCACAGCCATGCGCGATACAAGGAACTCCAGGACGATCCGCCGGTTTCCATCGACGTCAACGGCGTCGAGACGCCAAGTGGCCTGCAGGGGTACTTCATCGAAGGATCCGTGGAGAGCGCAGGCGAGCTGGGCATATCCGCCGTGCGTGGCCAGTGGGAGGCCAGCGGCCGCCTGCGCTACCTCGGCCCTTATCCGCTGGTTCCGAGCGGCACCCGGCGCGCGCACGGGGAATCGATGATCAACATGCGCCTGGCCTATAAATTCGGATCGGCGCAGCTCTACGGTGAACTACTCAACGTGCTGGACGACAAGGGTGATGACGTTCGGTACTACTATCCAACCTACTTTCCGGGAATCACCGCGCCCGACGCCCAGGCCAGTACCTACCTCTCCCGCGCCGAAGAGCCTCGCACCATCCGGGTAGGCATCAAGTACTCGTTCTAGGCAGCCAATATTCGGCTTGCATTCCTTGCCGCATCCCGCTACCTTGCGTTAACAAGGTAGCTTCTCGCAGACAAGAATGTCCGACGCAGGCGAAAAATTCGGGCCGATCCGCAAGGGACTGCTGGAATTTGCCGTGCTGCGGGTGATTGCCCGCGAGAAGCTCTACGTGGCCGAGATGCTGCAGCGACTGGCCAGCACCGAATTCGCCACCCAGGAAGGCACGCTGTATCCCCTCCTGTCGCGGCTGCGGCGCGAAAATCTCGTCGACTACGAATGGCAGGAATCCGAAGCCGGCCCACCACGCAAGTACTACCTGCTCACCGACACGGGCCGCCACGAACTGGATGACCTGCAGGGCTACTGGAACCACCTGAACGACACCCTGACCCGACTGGGGCAATGACATGCGCAAAGTCACGACCATCAACCTGAACCACAACGCGTACCAGATTGACGAGGATGGCTACGAAGAACTGCGCCAGTACCTGGAGGACGCCGAGCGCGCACTTGCCGGCAATCCCGATCGCGCGGAGATCATGGCCGACCTCGAGCAGGCCATCGCCGACAAGATCCGTGTCGCGCTGGGCCAGTTCAAGACCGTTGTTAACGCAGCCGAGATCGAGCGGATCCTCAAGGAAATGGGGCCCGTGGTCAGCAACGACCAGGGTACGCAGCAGAGCGCTGATGGGGGCGCCACGGCGGGCGCCGGAGCACATGCCGGCCCGCGTCCGCGCCGCCTGTATCGCATCGAAAACGGCAAGCAGTGGGCGGGCGTCTGTACCGGGCTCGCTGCCTACGCCGGCGTCGATGTGACCTGGGTACGAGTGGCCTTCATACTGCTGACGATCTTCACCACGGGATTCTTCCTGATCATCTACCTGGTGCTCGCTTTCGCCATGCCGATTGCCGCCACTCCAGAAGAGATCTCCGCGGCCCACGGGCAACCGTTCAACGCCCAGGAGCTGGTGGACCGGGTCAAGAACAAGCACGAGGAATTGCGCGCCGAGCGTCGATCCAGGAGGCGCGCGAAGCGTCATGGCCAGTGGTTTGCAGCGGAACCTGCACCGGCATCCAGCGTGCCCCGCCAGCCACCGGGCCCGGCCGCGCGCGTGGCAGGTGGCGTGATGTTGCCGGTTTTCACCGTGCTGTCGGCGGGATGGTTTGCGCTGATGGCCGTGGCCGCCATCATGGTCTGGCACACGCTGGGCGAGCCGGGCCTCATCTGGCAGTACGACCATCAGCAGGTGCATCTGCCGCGCTGGGTTCCGCTGGTGGCCGTGTTTGCCCTCTACGCCCTGCTGGCATTGCCCATCGGTGCCGGACGCAAGACCGCCCTGTACTACGCCAACGGCGGTCACGCACACGGCTGGGCCGACGCCTGGTCAGGCTTGCTGTGGATCGGGCTGGTCGCGATCGTGCTGATTGCGGCATGGGCGGCACTGCCGCAGCTGCAGGAGTTCCTGCGACACGTGCTGGGCTGGCCCACGCCAGGCTGGGTAATGCACTGGACTTGAGCGAGGAGGGAAACAACATGCGCAAGGTCATCATCGGCAGCCTGAACGGCAATGCCTACCAGTTCGAGGAAGGCGCGTTCAGAGCCATCAAGGCATACCTGGACGCCGCAGCGGCGGGAGCCGCAGGCAATGCCGATCGCAGGGAGCTGCTGACGGACCTGGAGCAGGCGATCGCAGACAAGTGCGACACCTACCTGGGCAAGCACAGGAACGTCATCTCCGACGAGGAAGCCAGGCAGATCCTCAGTGAGATGGGCGCAGTGGAGTTCGCCGGGGCGGATTCCGGCACCCGCCCTTCCTGCGCTGGACCCGGTGCTGCAACCGGAGCGGCGCCGCACAGCCGGCGGCTGTACCGGATTCCCGCGGAGGGAATGATGGGCGGCGTCTGCGCGGGCCTTGCGGACTACTTTGCCGTCGACGTCGTGTGGGTCCGGTTGACCTACCTGGTGCTGGCCTTCTGCACCGGCGTGTGGTTTTTCGTGTGGCTGGCGCAGCTCATCATCACGCCGAAGGCGATCACCGATGAGGAGCTCGCCGTGGCGCAGGGCACCCACGCGGCGTACGGGCGCTAGATATAGCGGACGCCAATGATCTCGTAATTGCGCTCGCCGCCCGGCGCGGCCACCACCACCGGATCGCCCTCGCCCTTGCCAATCAGCGCGCGCGCAATCGGCGAGCCCACCGAGATGCGGCCGGCCTTGATGTTGGCTTCGTCCTCACCAACGATCTGGTAGGTAACCTTCGCGCCGCTGTCCTCGTCTTCCAGATCAACGGTCGCGCCGAAGATCACCTTGCCGGTGTTGGCCATCTGCGTGACGTCAATGATCTCGGCATTGGAGAGCTTGGCCTCGAGTTCCTGGATACGCCCTTCAATGAACCCTTGCTGCTCGCGCGCGGCGTGGTATTCGGCGTTCTCGGACAGATCGCCATGGCTGCGCGCTTCGGCAATCGCCTTGATCACGCTCGGGCGGTCCTCGCTCTTGAGCTTGCGCAATTCATTGCGCATGGCTTCGGCGCCTGTGAGCGTGATGGGCACACGCTTCACGATCCGATCTCCCGATGCAGGTCCTGCAGGCGATTCACGTCCACGTCTTCCAGGTGATCCAGCGCCTCGCAGGTGGCAAGGCCCGCGGCGAGCGTCGTGAAGTAGGTGACCCTGCGGCTGACGGCTTCGCGCCGGATCGCCATGGAATCACGCGTGGCCTGCCGGCCCTCGGTGGTATTCACGATCAGGGCAACCTCGTCGTTCTTGATCAGATCCACGATATGCGGCCGGCCTTCGCGCACCTTGTTCACGCGACGGACCGTCAGGCCCGCTGCCTCGATGGCCTTTGCGGTGCCATCGGTGGCTACCAGTTCGAAGCCGCGCTCGGCCAGCTTGCGTGCCATGACCACGGCGCCGGGCTTGTCGCGCTCGCGCACGCTGATCAGTGCACTGCCGCGCACCGGCAAGGCGGTTCCCGACGCGGCCTGTGACTTGGCGTAAGCCTCGCCGAAGGTTCGTCCGGTGCCCATGACCTCGCCAGTGGATTTCATCTCGGGACCCAGGATCGGATCGGACTCCGGGAACTTGGCGAAGGGGAACACCGCCTCCTTCACCGAATAGAAGTCAGGCACGATCTCCTGGGTTGCGCCCAGCTCCGCCAGCTTGCGCCCGGCCATTACCAGCGCACCGATCTTGGCGATCGGCCGACCGGTCGCCTTGGATACGAACGGCGCGGTGCGCGAGGCGCGCGGGTTCACTTCCAGCACGTACACCACGCCATTCTGGATCGCGAACTGCACGTTCATCAGCCCGATCACGTTCAGGCCCAGCGCCAGCTTGCGCGTCTGGTCCCGCAACTGCTGCTGCAGCTCGAAGGAAAGACTGTTCGGCGGCAATGAACAGCTGGAGTCGCCGGAGTGCACACCGGCCTGCTCGACGTGCTCCATGATGCCGCCGATGAGCACGTCCTTGCCGTCGCAGACGGCATCGACATCGACCTCGATGGCCTGGTCCAGGAATCGATCCAGCAGCACCGGCGAATCGTTGGATACCCGCACCGCGTCGGTCATGTAGGTCTTCAGGTCTTCTTCCGCGTAGACCACTTCCATCGCGCGACCGCCCAGCACGTAGGAAGGACGCACCACCAGCGGATAACCTACATCCCTGGCCAGGCGCAGCGCCTGCTCTTCCGTGCGCGCGGTGGCGTTGGCGGGCTGGCGCAGCTGCAGGCTGTTCACCAGCATCGCAAAGCGTTCACGGTCCTCGGCAACATCGATCGATTCCGGCGTAGTGCCGATGATCGGCGCCCCGGCCGCTTCCAGTGCCCGGCACAGTTTCAGCGGCGTCTGGCCACCGTACTGGACGATCACGCCGGTGGGGCGTTCCCTGGCGATGATCTCGAGCACGTCTTCCAGCGTCAACGGCTCGAAGTACAGCCGGTCGGAAGTGTCGTAGTCGGTGGAGACCGTTTCCGGATTACAGTTGACCATGATGGTCTCGAAGCCTGCCTCGCGCAGCGCCAGTGACGCATGCACGCAGCAATAATCGAACTCGATCCCCTGGCCGATGCGGTTGGGCCCACCACCCAGGATCATGATCTTCCGGCGATTGGTCGGCTCGGCCTCGCATTCCTCCTCGTAGGTGGAATACAGGTAGGCGGTCGAGGTGGCGAACTCCGCGGCGCAGGTGTCCACGCGCTTGTATACCGGCACCACACCCTGCTTGCGGCGCTGTTCGCGCACGGTCTTTTCCAGCTGGCCGGTGAGTCGCGCCAGGCGCATGTCCGAGAAGCCCTTGCGCTTGAGTTCGCGCAGGCGCTTCGCATCCAGCCCCGCGGCTCCGCCGGCCATGATGGCCGTCTCTTCGTGGAGCAGGTTCTCGATCTGCGCCAGGAACCACGGGTCGATGTACGACAGCTCGTGAATGCGCTCCAGCGACCAGCCCGCCCGGAATGCATCGGCGACGTAAAGCAGGCGGTTCGCCCCCGGGTTGCGCAGCTCGTAGGCCAGCGAGCTCTCCGCGTCTTCGCCGGCCAGCGGCAACTGCACAAGTGGTGAAAGACCATCCAGTCCGGTCTCCAGGCCACGCAACGCCTTTTGCAGCGACTCCTGGAAGCTGCGACCGATGGCCATCACTTCACCCACGGACTTCATCTGGGTCGTCAGGCGACTGTTCGCCGCCGGAAACTTCTCGAAGGTGAACCGCGGAATCTTGGTGACTACATAGTCGATCGACGGTTCGAACGAAGCCGGCGTACTCCCGCCGGTGATGTCGTTCTTCAGTTCATCCAGCGTGTAACCAATCGCGAGCTTGGCAGCCACCTTGGCGATCGGAAAACCCGTGGCCTTGGAGGCCAGCGCCGAGGAACGCGACACGCGCGGGTTCATCTCGATGATCAGCAGCCGCCCGTCTTCCGGGTTCAGCGCGAACTGCACATTCGAACCGCCGGTCTCCACGCCGATCTTGCGCAGCACCGCGATCGAGGCATCGCGCATGCGCTGGTATTCCTTGTCGGTCAGCGTCTGGGCCGGTGCAACCGTGATGGAATCGCCCGTATGCACTCCCATCGGATCCAGGTTCTCGATGGAGCAGATGATGATGCAGTTGTCATTGCGGTCCCGCACCACCTCCATCTCGAATTCCTTCCACCCGACGACGGACTCTTCCAGCAACACCTCGTTGGTGGGCGATGCATCCAGGCCGCGCGCCACGATCTTCTCGAATTCCTCGCGGTTCCATGCGATGCCGCCGCCGGTGCCGCCGAGCGTGAAAGAGGGGCGGATCACCACCGGGAAACCCAGTTCTGCCTGTGCCACGCCCGCCTCTTCCATCGTGTGCGCGATCAGCGAACGCGGCGATTCCAGACCGATCTCGCTCATCGCGTTGCGGAACTTCTCGCGATCCTCGGCCATGTCGATGGCCTCGCGGCTGGCTGCGATCAGCTCCACGTCGAACTGCTCCAGTACGCCCTCGCGCACCAGGTCCAGCGCGGTATTCAGCGCGGTCTGGCCGCCCATGGTCGGCAGCAGTGCATCCGGCCGCTCCTTCTCGATGATGCGCGCGACGGTGCGCCAGTTGACCGGCTCGATGTAGACGGCGTCGGCCATCTCCGGGTCGGTCATGATGGTGGCAGGGTTGGAATTGACCAGGATGACCCGGTAACCCTCTTCGCGCAGCGCCTTGCAGGCCTGCGCGCCCGAATAGTCGAATTCGCAGGCCTGCCCGATCACGATCGGGCCGGCACCGATGATCAGAACGCTTTCAATGTCTGTACGGCGTGGCATGGTTCAGTTGCCGCGCACGCGTTCGCGCAGCTGGTTCTGCAGACGACGGATCATCGCCTGGGTGAAACGGTCGAACAGCGGCAGCAGGTCGTGCGGACCGGGGCTGGCCTCGGGATGGCCCTGGAAGCTGAACACCGGCTTGTCGACGAGTTCGATGCCCTGCAACGAACCATCGAACAGCGACTTGTGCGTCACCCGCACATTGTCCGGCAGCGAGTCCGCATCCACTGCAAAGCCGTGGTTCTGGCTGGTGATCACCACGCGGCCGGTGGCCAGGTCCTGCACCGGGTGGTTCGCGCCGTGGTGGCCGAACTTCATCTTGATCGTGCGCGCACCGACCGCAAGCCCGAGCAGCTGGTGCCCAAGGCAGATGCCGAACACGGGGATGTCCGTCTCCAGGAAGGCGCGGATCGCCTCGATCGCATAGGTGCAAGGCTCGGGGTCGCCTGGTCCATTCGAGAGGAAGATGCCATCGGGCTCCAGCTCGAGGACTTCGGCGGCTGTGGTCTTCGCCGGCACCACGGTCATGCGGCAACCGGCATCGGCCAGCAGGCGCAGGATGTTGCGCTTCACGCCGAAATCGTAGGCCACCACGTGCAGCCGCTGCGCGGGACGCAGTGCCGGCCGGCCGCGGGTGCGCCAGATGGTGCCGTCGTTCCACTGGTAGCTTTCCTTGGTGGTGACGACCTTGGCCAGGTCCATGCCGGCCAGCCCGGGGAAGCGGCGCGCGGCATGCACCGCTGCGTTCGCATCGACATTCTCGCCGGTCATGATGCAGCCGGATTGCGCGCCCTTCTCGCGCAGCAACCGCGTGAGTTTGCGCGTGTCGATTCCTGCGATGGCCACCACCTTCCCGCGCTGCAGGTAATCGGACAGGTTCAGGTTCGATCGCCAGTTGCTCTCCAGCAGCGGCAGGTCGCGGATCACGAGACCGGCCGGCGCAACCAGCGATGACTCCTGGTCTTCAGGCGTGGTGCCTGTGTTGCCGATATGGGGATAGGTCAGCGTGACGATCTGCCGGAAGTAGGACGGGTCGGAAAGAATTTCCTGATAGCCCGTCATCGCCGTATTGAAGACAACTTCGCCGGTGGTATTTCCTTTCGCTCCGATGGAGGTGCCGTGGAAAACGGTTCCATCTGCAAGAGCCAGTACGGCGCTCACACTCACTCACCGACCTCCGCATTTTTCTTGCGGCTTCCCATTAGCCTCGCATAACCGATTTTTGAGGTGCGGATGCACAAAGCGGGAGGAGTTCTTTTGGAACGCCCTCCCGCCTTGCGCGGACTAAAACCCGCAACTGGATGTAACGGATTTCGCTGCGAATTCTACGTTTTCCGGGTTGCAGCTGTCCACGCGGACTTGCCCAAAATTGCTCTCGATCAGGGCTGCAAAGCACTGCAGACTATTTCGTATCTTTTTGATCCTGCAAAATAAAATCGGCCATCTTGTAACGACCCTTGGGACGCTTGACCAGCCACAGGGCGGCAGCTATCGCGCCCCGCGCAAAAATTGCCCGGTCAGTTGCCACATGCGAAAGGCGCAGCTGTTCGCCCTGGCCCAGGAAGCGCACGTCGTGCTCGCCGACCACATCCCCGCCCCTTGCCACGGAGAACCCGATGACCCCTGGAGCTCGGGCCCCGGCTGCTGCCCCGGTCAGGCTTACCGGCCGATGCAGGCGCTCGCCGCGCCCGGCAGCCGCAGCCTCCCCGAGGGCCAGGGCGGTGCCCGAGGGCGCATCCACCTTGTGCCGGTGATGGGCCTCGAAGATCTCGATGTCGTAGCCGGTGGGCAGCGCGCGGGCGGCGCGCTGGACCAGCTCGACCAGCACGTTGAGCGCCAGACTGGTGTTGGCCGAGACCAGCACCGGGACATGCGCCGCAGCCGCATCAAGTTGCTGACTGGTCCGCTCGTCCAGGCCAGTGGTGCCAACCAGCAGGGCCACCCCGGCGGCGGCACACGCCTGTGCCGCCGCGCCCACCGCGCCCGCGGAAGAAAAATCGATGACTACGTCGAGGCCGGGCAGCACCGCCTTGAGATCCGCGCCGACCTTGACTCCGTTGGCGGCAATTCCGGCCAGTTCGCCCGCGTCCCTGCCGACAGCATGGCTGCCGGGGCGATCCACCGCGGCCGCCAGCCTGGCGCCCGGCGTCGTGGCCAGCGCCTTCACCAGTTCGCCGCCCATCCGGCCGGCCACTCCGACGATGCCTACCCTTGCGGTCACGCGTTGCTCCCCGATGAATCTATTCCGCGCTGGTGAAGAACCGCTTCACGCCCTCGAAGAATCCCTCCTCACGCGGCGCATGGCTCCTGCCATCTGACTTGAGGGACTCCTCGAATCTTCGCAGCAAATCCTTCTGCTCGCTGTTCAGATTCACCGGCGTCTCCACCATCACGCGGCAGAACAGGTCGCCGCGAGTGCCGCCGCGCACCGGCTTCACACCCTTGTCCCTGAGCCGGAACTGGCGACCCGACTGCGTTTCGGCGGGAATCTTCAGCGATACCTGGCCGTCCAGCGTGGGCACGATGACCGTGCCACCCAGCGACGCCGTGGCAAAGCTCACCGGCACTTCGCATGACAGGTGCTCGCCCTCGCGTTCGAAGATCGGGTGCGAACGCACGTTGATCTCGACGTAGAGATCGCCGGATGGTCCGCCGTTGCGTCCGGCCTCGCCTTCGCCCGACAGGCGGATGCGATCGCCGTTGTCGACGCCGGCGGGAATCTTCACCGAGAGTTTCTTGGTACGCCGTACGCGCCCCTGGCCGAGGCAGGTGTCGCAGGGATTCTTGACCACTTTGCCGCGTCCACGACAGCGCGGGCAGGTCTGCTGCAGCTGGAAGAAGCCCTGCGAAACACGCACCGTGCCGGAGCCGTGGCAGGTCTCGCAGTCCGTGGCCTGGGATCCCTTCGCCGCCCCGCTTCCGTGGCAGGTCTCGCACTCGGCGAGCCTAGGCACTTCGATCTCGGTGCTGGTCCCGAACACGGCTTGCTGCAGATCCAGCTCCAGCTCGTAGCGCAGATCCGCACCGCGGAATACCTGCGAGCGGCCGCCGCGGCGCCCACCGCCGAAGATGTCGCCGAACACGTCGCCGAAAATGTCGCCGAAGGCCTCGCCCGGGTTGAAGCCCGCGCCGCCACCTGCCCCGCGCCGCGCCTCCAGACCTTCATGGCCGTACTGATCATAGGTCGCGCGCGTCTGCGCATCGGACAGCACTTCGTAGGCTTCCTTGGCCTCCTTGAAGCGCTCCTCGGTCTCGTGGTCACCTGGATTGCGATCCGGGTGCAGCTTCATCGCGAGGCGGCGATAGGCCTTCTTGATGTCGGCTTCGGACGCGTCCCGCGCCACTTCCAGAATCTTGTAGTAATCGCGCTTGGCCATGAAATCCGGCGTTCCTCAATACGACGCCACGCCCGTGGCGGGCGTGGCGTTATCTGCTCCTGCGTGTTTCACCCAGAACTGCTTCAGCTCTTGCGTTCCTGGTCCTTCACTTCCTCGAACTCGGCGTCCACCACATCGTCTTTCCCGCCGCCACCCGCAGAGGCTTGCGCACCGGCACCACCTGCACCGCCGGCATCCGGCGGGGCCTGCTGCTGGGCTGCGGCCATCAGGCCCTCGGAGGCCTTGGCCAGCGCTTCGGTCTTGCGGTCGATGGCATCCTTGTCGTCGCTCTTCATGGCAGCCTTCAGATCCGACAGCGCGGACTCGACCGCGGCCCGATCGCCACCCGACACCTTCTCGCCGAGCTCGGCGAGGGACTTGTCGGTGGCGTGCACCAGCGCGTCGGCGCGATTGCGGGTCTCCACCAGCTCACGGAACTTCTTGTCCTCGGCGGCGTGCGCCTCGGCGTCGGTCACCATGCGCTTGATCTCGTCCTCCGACAGACCGGAAGAGGCCTTGATGACGATCTTCTGTTCCTTGCCGGTGGCCTTGTCCTTGGCCGAGACGTTCAGGATGCCATTGGCGTCGATGTCGAAGGACACTTCGATCTGCGGCATGCCGCGCGGCGCGGGCTTGATGTCGGAGAGATCAAACCGACCCAGCGACTTGTTGTCCGCGGCGCGCTCGCGTTCGCCCTGCAGCACGTGGATGGTCACCGCAGTCTGGTTGTCGTCGGCCGTGGAAAAGGTCTGCGAAGCCTTGGTCGGAATTGTGGTGTTCTTGTCGATCAGCTTGGTCATCACCTGACCCAGCGTCTCGATGCCCAGCGACAGCGGCGTCACGTCGAGCAGCAGCACATCCTTCACTTCACCGGCGAGCACGCCGGCCTGGATGGCGGCGCCCACGGCCACGGCCTCGTCCGGATTCACGTCGCGGCGCGGCTCCTTGCCGAAGAAGTCCTTCACGTACTTCTGCACCAGCGGCATGCGGGTCTGGCCGCCCACCAGGATGACTTCATTCACCTCGGCGGCCGACAGGCCGGCATCCTTCAACGCGATGCGGCAGGGCTCGATGGTCTTCTTGACCAGCTCTTCGACCAGCGACTCGAGCTTGGCACGCGTGATCTTCACGTTCAGGTGCTTGGGGCCCGCGGCATCGGCCGTGATGTACGGCAGGTTCACCTCGGTCTGCTGGCTGGAAGAGAGCTCGATCTTGGCCTTCTCCGCCGCTTCCTTCAGGCGCTGCATGGCCAGCGGATCCTTGCGCACATCCACGCCGGATTCCTTCAGGAACTCCTCGGCCAGGAAGTTGATGATGCGCAGGTCGAAGTCCTCGCCACCGAGGAAGGTATCGCCGTTGGTGGAGAGCACCTCGAACTGGCGCTCGCCGTCGATGGCGGCGATCTCGATGATGGACACGTCGAAGGTTCCGCCACCCAGGTCGTACACCGCGATCTTGCGATCACCACCGGACTTGTCGAGGCCATAGGCCAGCGCGGCCGCGGTGGGCTCGTTGATGATGCGCTTGACCTCCAGGCCCGCGATGCGCCCGGCATCCTTGGTGGCCTGGCGCTGCGAGTCGTTGAAATACGCCGGCACCGTGATCACGGCTTCGGTCACCGACTCGCCGAGGTAGTCCTCGGCCGTCTTCTTCATCTTGGCCAGCACGCGCGCGGAGATTTCCGGCGGTGCCATATCCTTGCCGTGCACCTCGACCCAGGCGTCGCCGTTGTCGGCGGCCGTGATCTTGTAGGGCACCATGTTCACGTCCTTCTGCACCACATCGTCCTTGAACTTGCGACCGATCAGGCGCTTCACGGCAAACAGGGTGTTCCTGGGGTTGGTGACCGCCTGGCGCTTGGCCGACTGCCCCACCACCACTTCATTGTCCTTCGTGAATGCCACGATCGAGGGCGTGGTGCGATCGCCTTCGCTGTTCTCGATCACGCGCGGCTTGCCCGCTTCCATGACGGCGACGCAGGAGTTGGTGGTCCCGAGGTCGATACCGATGACTTTGGCCATATGCGTTTACCTTCAAGAAATATCGTAAAAGTTGCTGGATGTGCCGTATGTGGGACCGCCTGCCTGCCCCTTCAAGTGCGGAAGGCTCCGCTGCATGGCCTCAGCCACCTTGCGGTTCGCTGGCGACGATCACCCGTGCCGGCCGCAGCAGGCGGCCGTTGAGCTCGTACCCCGGCTGGATCACCTGCAGCACGGAGCCGGGCTCGGCCGTGGCCGACGGCTGCATGGCCATGGCCTCGTGCTTTTCCGGGTCGAACGGCGCCCCCTGCGGATCGATGACATTCAGGGAAAATTTTTCAAAGGCCCGCGTGAGCAGCTTCAGCGTGGCTTCCTGGCCGGCCGCCAGCGCGGCCGCATCAGCGGTCGCTCCGCTGGCCGCGGCGAGCGCCAGGCTGTCACGGACCGGGAGCAGTTCCTGTGCAAACTTCTCCAGTGCGTATTTGTGGGCCTGCTCCACATCGCGGGCGGCACGCTTGCGGATGTTGTCGACCTCGGCGGCCGTGCGCAGCACTTGCTCGCGCTGCTGGGCTGCGGCTTCGGCCTGCGTGGCAGAGAGCTCTCCACGAACCCTTTCCAGCTCTGCCGCAAGTTCTTCCGGCGCGTCGCCCAGCGGCGCAGCTGCCTCACGTTGGCCTTCGGCTTCCGACATTATTTCTCCGCAATTTCAGTCACATGGAGAACTTTTCCGTTCCCCATGCAGGGCTCAGGCATGGCAATGTGGCGGCAAGGATGAGGCCTAGCGCCGTGAATTCAAGGCCGCGCCCAGCAATTTCGCCGTGAGATCCACCACCGGGATCACGCGATCGTAGGCCATGCGGGTCGGACCGATGACGCCGATTACGCCGACCGCACCGTTGTCCGCGCGATACGGCGCCGTAACGACACTGCAGTCACCCAGTATCTGGTAGCCGGATTCGCTGCCGATGAAGATCTGCACCCCCGCGCCATTCAGGCTGAGATCGAGCAGCTGCAGGATTGCGCGCTTCTCGTCGAAGGCTTCGAACAACTTGCGCAGCTTTTCGACGCTGGACAGCTCGCCATAGCCCATCAGCTTGGTTTCGCCGGCGACCACCAGATCCATGTCGTCCTTGCGCGGCGCATCGCCACCAAACAGCTGCTGCGCCACCGCGATCGTGTCCACCATTCCCTGGTTGAGCCGCTCGCGCATCGCCGACAGCTGGTCAATGAGTTCCTGGCGCACCTGCTGCAGCGTGCGACCACGGAACTGCTCGTTCAGTGCCTGAGCGGCACGGCGCAGTTCCTCGGGCGGCATGTCACGACCCAGATGCACCACGCGGTTCTGCACCTCGCGATCGTCGAACACCATGATGGCCAGCACCCGCTGTTCCGACAGCGGCAGGAACTCGATATGCGTCAGCGACGCTGCCTGCGGCGCATGCAGCGACACCACGCCTGCCATCTGGGTCACATTGGAAAGCAGTTGCGATGCAGTCGAGAACAGTGCGCGCGAGTCTTCAGCGGCAGACAGCTGCGCGCGGAACTGGTTGGCCGTCGTGTCGGTGAGTGGTTCCACCTCCAGCAACGTATCGATGAAGAACCGGTAACCCTTGGGCGTCGGCACGCGACCAGCCGAGGTATGCGGCGAACTCACGAAGCCGTAGGCCTCCAGGTCGGCCATCACGTTGCGGATGGTCGCCGAACTCAACGACAGGCCCGATTCGCGCGACAGGCTGCGCGAACCCACGGGCTGGCCATCCCGGATGTAGCTTTCCACCAGCACCTTCAGGAGTTGCTGGGCACGCTCGCTCAAACGGGCCTGTTCTCGACTTTCAGGGCTCATGGGCTGACCAGACGCTAGCCGTGCCAGGCAGCAGCGGTCAAGGGTTCACACGACGTTGCGGATTCGCTCACAAAGCGGGCCAAAACGCATCCTGGGACGCCCCTGGCGCCCAGTAGACTAGCCGCATGACCGGCCCGATCAAGACCTGCGCCCTGCTGGGGCGGTTCGCCGAACACACGGTCGGCGAGACGGCTGCTGCGCTGCTGCCGCAGCTGGCTGCACGCGGCCTGACCACGCTGATCGAGCGCGGCGCCGAGGGGCTCGAGGCCGGCGCATTGGCAACCCCGGTGGACGACGCCGAGCTGGTGTCCCGCGCCCAGCTGGCCATCGTGATCGGCGGGGATGGTTCATTGCTGTATGCGGCGCGCCTGTTTGCCGGTACCGGCGTGCCCATGCTCGGAATCAACCGTGGCCGGCTAGGTTTCCTGACCGATGTGCTGCCCCAGGACATGGTGGAGAGCGTCGATGCGGCACTCAGCGGCAATTGCCTGCTGGACCACCGCCCGCTGCTTGAAGCGCGGCTCATGGCCGCGGACGGCAGCGAGCAGCGCCGGCTGGCACTGAACGACGTGGTGCTGTCCAAATGGGAGACGGGTCGCATACTGGAATTCGACACCCATGTGGATGGCCGCTACATCAACACGCATGGCGGCGATGGCCTGATCGTCTCCACGGCCACCGGCTCCACCGCCTACGCGCTCGCCTGCGGCGGGCCCATCGTCGACCCCACCCTCGACCTGCTGCTGATGGTGCCGATCTGCCCCCATACGCTGGCAGACCGCCCGGTGCTGATCTCCGGCCGCAGTTCGGTCACCGTGCTGCTGCACGAGCGCTTCGAAACGCGCGCGCTGGTGGCCTGCGACGGCGTGGTTCTGGGTGAGCTGCTGCCTGCCGATCGCCTGGAAATCCATCCTTCCACACAACGCATCACATTGCTGCATCCGCCGGGCTACGATTACTTCAGGTTGCTGCGCTCCAAGCTGCACTGGGGTCGCGGCAGCAACGGCGCGGACGCCTGAAGGCACAAGGACCATGCTGACCCACCTGCAAATCCGGGACCTGGCCATCATCGACGAGATCGAACTCGACTTTGCCGGCGGGTTGACCGTGCTCACGGGTGAAACCGGCGCCGGCAAATCCATCGTCGTGGATGCGCTGATGCTGGCCTGCGGGGCGCGCGCCGACTCCGACCAGATCCGGTCCGGGGCGGACAAGGCCGAGATCGCGGCAACCTTCGATATCCGCGGCGCACCGCCGGAACTGCGCACGCAGCTGGAGGAGCAGTCGATCACGGCCGAGGAAGAGTTGCTGGTGCGCCGGGTCATCAATTCCGACGGGCGCTCGCGCGCCTACCTCAATGGGCAGGCAGTACCCATCCAGCAGTTGCGCGAGATCGTCGGCACATTGCTCGACGTGCATGGCCAGCATGAATTCCAGTCGCTGGTGCGCCCCGCCTCGCAGCGCGAACTGCTGGATCACTACGGCAAGCTGCAACCTCAGACTGCCGATGTGGCCCGCTCGCACGCCGCCTGGCTGGAGTTGCTGAACAAGGTGCTGGCCTGCACCTCGCAGCTGCGCGACCGCGACGCCCGCATCGAGCTGCTGAGTTTCCAGACCAAGGAACTCACGGCGCTGGACCTGAAGCCCGGCGAAGCCGAGGAGCTGGCCGTGGAATCTGCGCGGCTTGCCAATCGCGGCCGCCTGATCGAGGGAACGCGCACCGCCGCACAACTGCTGTTCGAGGACGAGGCCGACACCGCGCAGGCACGCCTTGCACGCGCCCAGTCGATGCTGCGCCCACTGGCCGACGTCGATTCCCAGCTGGCACCCATCCTGCCGCTGCTGGAGGAAGCCGCAATCCGCATCGACGAGGCGGCGCGCGAACTTTCCCGCTACGGCGATTCGCTGGAAATGGACAACGCGCGCCAGGCCACGGTCGAAAGACGTCTGGCCGCAGCCGAAGAACTGGCGCGCAAGCATCGCGTATCGGTTGCCGATCTGCCGGCACACCGTGAGGCATTGCAGGCCGAACTCGAACAGCTGGCAACGGTCGAGCAGAACGTGGCCGAGTTGCGGCGGCAGCAGGCCGAAGCGCTGGAGGTCTACCGCAGACAGGCCGAACAGCTGTCGGAGGCGCGCAGTGATACCGCTGTCACCTTCAGCAAGGAGATCACCGCCCGCATGCAGCTGCTCGGCATGAGCGGTGGCAAGTTCCAGGTGGAGGTGACTCGGCTCGAGTCCACCGAGCCCCAGCCGCATGGTATCGACCAGATCGAATTCCGCGTGACGGCCAACCCTGGCCAGCCGCCGCGCTCACTGGCCAAGGTGGCTTCCGGCGGCGAGCTCGCGCGCCTGTCACTGGCAGTGCAGGTCGCGTGCACTGCCGAGGGGCGGCACTGCATGGTGTTCGACGAAGTCGACGCCGGTATCGGGGGCAGCGTGGCCGAAGTGGTTGGCAGGCAGCTGCGTGATCTGGGTGCCAGCAGCCAGGTACTGTGCGTCACGCACCTGCCACAGGTGGCTTCGCAGGGGCACCATCATCTGCGGGTTCTCAAGCTCACCGACGGGCGCACCACGCGAACCACACTGACCGAGCTGACGGGCCATGAGCGCGTCCAGGAGATTGCGCGCATGCTCGGCGGGGCCCAGGTCACCAGCAAGGCGTTGGCGCACGCACGCGAAATGCTGGCGACTCCGGACAGGCGGGGCGACACGGCGCGCCTGAAGCACGGCGCCGACAGCTGAGCGGGAAGCCCGCGTCAGGAATGCGGGGTCTTGCGTTCGTTGCCCGTCCCGCGCGACGGGCAATTGGGCTTGCGGCAACGCCCGTAGAGAATCAGCGAATGGTCCTGGATTTCGAAACCGCACTGGCTGGCGATGGTCTTCTGGCGCTCTTCGATGCCACTGTCCATGAATTCTTCGACCTTGCCGCAATCCAGGCACACGATATGGTCATGGTGGTCGCCGCTGTTCAGCTCGAACACCGCCATCCCATTTTCGAAGTGATGACGGGTGACCAGCCCGGCCGCCTCGAACTGCGTCAACACCCGATACACGGTGGCAAGGCCAATGTCCTCATTGGAATTGAGCAGGGCCCGGTAAATGTCTTCGGCGGACTTGTGGCGCGCGCCCTCGCCCTCCAGGATTTCCAGGATCTTGAGCCTTGGCAGCGTCACCTTCAGCCCGGCATTGCGTAGATCCTTGCCTTCCAATTGGTTGGACTCCTTCGCGGTCGGGTATGATCGCGAGTCTACAATGAGTACTTCCGTCATGCGAACGATCAAGTCCGTCCGCCTGCTTGCGCTGCTCGCGGGCCTGGCCCTCGCCAGCGGCTGCCTGTACCGCTTGCCGATCGATCAGGGCAACGTGCTGAATCCGGATCTGGTAGAGCAGCTGGAACCTGGCATGACGCGCTCGCAGGTCATGTTCCTGCTGGGCACGCCCATGATCCCGAATGGTTTCAACACGGATCGCTGGGACTACTACTTCTACCGCAAGGACCAGAAGGGCAAGGTCTTTGCTTCCAAGCGCCTGACCGTCTGGTTCAAGGATGACAAGGTCGATCGCCTCGACGGCGATGCGGCCCCCAAGCCCAGGACACCGGCAGCCGCAGTGACGGGTTAGGCGCCCTCGCGCGCCCGCGCGACGAAGGCATCCACCAGCGAACCGGCCACGCGTTCGATCGCGGGACCCAGCGCGAGGCCAGCCAGTCCAGGCTGCACTTCGAATGCCAGATCCAGATCGACACGGCAGCCGCTGACGTCACCGCCGGCCACGGGAGTCAGCTGCCACTTGCCGGTCAGGCTTTTCAGCGGCCCCTCGTCCAGTTCCATGTCGATGCGGTGCGGCGCCAGCAAGCGGTTGCGCGTCACGAACGACGTACGCAACGGACCGCTGCCGACCGTGAGCCGCGCACGCAATGAGTCCTGACCGCGCTCCAGCACTTCGGCCGCAGCACAGCCAGGCACAAACTCCGGATAGCGTTCCACGTCGTTGATGAGATCGAACATGCGCTGTGGGCTTGCGGCCACCAGCGCCGAGCGTCGTATCTGGCGCATGCAGGCATAATAGCGCATGGCAAAAACAGCCCAGAAGGAAGGCAACGCGCTGATCGCCGAGAACCGCAAGGCACGCCACGACTTCTTCATCGAAGAGCGCATCGAAGCGGGGCTGGTGCTTGCCGGCTGGGAAGTGAAATCACTGCGTGCGGGTCGCGCGCAACTGGCCGAGAGCTATGTGGTCGTCTCACATGGCGAGGTGTTTCTCGTCGGTGCGCACATCACGCCGCTGGTATCGACCTCGACCCACGTGATCGCAACGCCGACCCGGCAGCGCAAGCTGCTGCTGAACCGCGCGGAGATCGACCGGCTGGTCGGCGCCGTGGAACGCTCCGGATACACGCTGGTGCCGCTGGAGCTGTACTGGAAAGCGGGCCGGGTCAAACTCAAGGTTGGTCTTGCCAAGGGCAAGAAGCAGCACGACAAACGCGCCACCGAGAAGGAACGCGACTGGCAGCGCGACAAATCCCGCTTGCTGCGTTCCCGCTAGGTTGCCCGGCCGATGAGCGCACGGCGGGCGCGCTGCGCTAACATCGCCGCCCGTGACCACGGGCCAGCCCATCTCCATATCGCTCGGCAGTTTTCGCGAGCTGTGGATTCACACCGGCACGGCGTGCAACCTCAGCTGCCCGTTCTGCCACGAAGGCAGCAAGCCCGGCGACACACGCCTCGAGGCACCCACGCCTGCTGAACTGGCGCCATTGCTGGAGGAAGCCGCGGCCCGCGGGGTCGCAAGCTTCGCGTTCACCGGCGGCGAACCGCTGATCCTCAAGGGCATCCGCGAAATACTGCTGCACGCGCTCGCACTCAGGCCGGCGCTGGTGCTGACCAACGGTACTGCGCCCTTCATCCGCCGCAGCCACCATCTGGCCGAACTGGCTGCCGCGCCCCATCGCTTGAGTTTCCGCGTGAGCATCGACTACCCGGACGAAGCGCGGCACGACGCTGGCCGCGGCCTGAAGAACTTCCGCAAGGCACTGGAAGGCATGCGACTGCTGCACGCGGCCGGCTTCGTGGTGGGAATCACCCGAATGATTGCGCCCGAGGAAGATCCCGACGCAGTGGATGCTGCATTCCGTCAGCTGCTGCGCAAGCAGCACCTCCCACAGGACCTGCAGATCGTCGCACTGCCGGATCTGGGAACGCCGGAGGCGTCGGTCGGCCCATGTGCTGCAGTGGACTTCAGCCAGAGTCCGCGCCCTGCGCCGTCCTGTGCGACCGGCCGCATGGTACTGCGCCGGAACGGGGCACTGGCCTTTCACGCCTGCCCGCTCACGGACAACGATCAGCGATTCAGCACCGGCTCAACGCTGGAGGCGGCGCTGGCAGCGCAGGTGACAACCAATCACCCGCGCTGCGCGCTGTGCCTGGCACCCGGCGTGGATTACGCCGGGTGTCAGCCCGCCCGCTAGAGCGAAAACCTCGCGCCGAGGAAGAACCGGCGACCAAAGGTATCGTGCGATGAGAACGCGCTTCCCAACGCGTTGTTGCTGGTGGTCGGGTCCCCTTCCGTGCTCGTTGCGCCCACGACTTCCGGATCGGCATTGAACAGGTTGTCGATGCCGAAGCGCAGATCCACGCGGCTGTTGACTTCCCAGCGGCCAAACAGGTCCACCTGATCATGGGCATTGATGCCCAGCACATTGCTTCCGGAGCCAGGCGCCGGATTCAGACTCGGCAGATGCTGCCAGCGCAGACCCACGGAACCACGACCTAGGTTGTAGCCCAGTGTCGTGAACAGCCGGTTCACGAAATTGACGCCGCTGCCCTTGTTCTCCACGAACGCGCCACCGGGGAACGGCGACACCTTGTAGCTGCTCATGTGGCTGTACTGGATGTTGGCCGAAATCGCACCCGGCACGGACTCGAGGCCCAGCGATGCAAGGTCCGCACCCCAGTCCAGCTGCAGGTCCACGCCCGAGGTCTTGATGCCGCCCAGGTTCACGTAGGCCGCGATGAAGCGACGATCCGCGCCATAGGTATATGCGGTGCCCGGGATGTACTCGCGCCGAATCAAGGCGCAGTACGGATTGTTGTCGGCAATCTCCTGACCCGTCTTGGTGCCATCGCCCACGAATGCGTTGTACTGCGCATCCATGCACTGCTGGTACACGGTCAGGTGCGAAGGTACGGCGATCGCGCCGTCGATCTTGATGTCGTACCAGTCCACCGAAAGCGTCAGACGCCGCAGCGCCGCCACTTCGAACGGTGAACGCAATACCGTACCGAACGTGACCGTGTCGGCGCGCTCGGAATCAAGGTTGGGGTTACCACCCTGCACGGCCAGGTCGAACGGGAACGGGAACGTGGCACCGAACACGTTGAAGTTGTAGTCGTCCGCGCTTGGCGTGCCAGGGTCGTACAGGCTGGGGGGCGCACCATCGCGCACCATGAGGTACTGGCACAGCTTCTGCAGGTTGAGCCGGTTCGGATTGTCCGGCGTATTGCCCCAGATCGGCGTCGCGCCGCCACCATTGCGGCACGCATCGTAGGCGTTGAAGTCAAGCGAGCTCGCGCCCAGCGGCGAGAACAGTTCGGTAATGTTCGGCGCGCGGTTGGCGCGCTGGAAGCCCCCACGGAAGCGGACCCAGTCGTTCACCTGCCAGTCGGCCATGATCTTCCAGGTGTTTTCGGTGCCGGCCGTGTTGTAGTCCGAGAAGCGGATACCGGGGTCGATCTCGAACTTCTTCACGAACGGCAGGCCGCTGAGCAGCGGTATCGCAAACTCCGCGTACACCTCCTTGACGCTGGTGGTGCCATCGACGCCCAGTGGCAGCGCGATATTGTTGACGACGTTGGCATAGTCCTGGTTCGCGTTGTAGGCCGCATCCGGAGTGAACTTGTAATTCTCCTCGCGGCGATCGACGCCGGCGGCAAACTGCAGCGGGCCCGCCCACAGGTCCACGATGCTGCCCTGGACGTTTGCCTCGACCACATTCTGCTGGATCGTCGAAAGGTTGTTCATGCGCAGCGTCACGTAGTCCGAGCAGTCCTGGGACACGCTGGGCGTGTTGTTGACCGTGCCATCGTCGTTGAAGATCGGCAGGCCGCTCGTGCAGTGACCCGCGACGGCGATGATCTGCGGGTTCTGCCAGTCCCTGCCGTAGTGGTCAGCCGCGAACAGCTGCTGCACGTTGCGATACGACAGAAAGCTCTCCGGCAGATGTGCATTCACCAGCGACTTGCCATGCGAGCCATAGGCTTCCCAGGTCCAGTCCTTGAAGGGCAGCCTGCCCTTCAGGCCCCCGATCATCTGGTAGACGTCGCTGGTCGTATCGGTGCGGTAGGCCGGCAGCCAGTCCACGCCGCCCTCGTAGTTCCACGGGGAGGTAGTTGGATTGGTGATGTTGCGGCTGTTGAGCAGATCTGCCAGCGGCGCCGACACCGGATGGTACAAAGTTCCAATCGGCCCGTTGCCGAAGTCCGGCGAATCCGGATCGTCATACTGCGCGTTGTAGGGCACCTGCATCGACCAGATGTTGAACAGGCCGACGTTCGTGCCATGGGCGGTCGTCTTCGTTTCGGCGAAGCGGGCGTCAACGAACATCGAGACACTGTCCGTGATGTCGTAGTTCGCCGATGCAAACACCGACCAGCGCTTCAGCGGCAGCGACAGGTAACTGTCATCCCGGTCGAAGTAATTCAGGCCGCCCGAGGGGCTCAGCTTGAAACCGGAGTCCCCACCGATCGGCCCCGTATAGGGGTGCGCCGGGTTCAGCGGATCGTTCGGATCGAAGATGTTGCCATTCTGGTCGATGGCATAGTTGGATCCGCCGGTCAGCGGAAACAGGGTAGCCGTGCAGGGATTGCCGCAGTTGAAGGCGCTGAGGTTCGAGGATCCCGGCACACCACCGCCCGAATTCGTACCCGGGTCGTCCCAGCCGGCGCGTACCCACGAACGGTCCCGTGATTTGATGTCGCCGCGATCGGCATAGTTGGCGCCCAGCATGATGTTGCCGCGACCATCGGCGAAGTTGGTGCCCAGCAGGGAGCTCAACTGCAACTCCTGACCGTCGCCCTTCTCCGTGATGCCGTACTGCGCATTGAGCTGCGCGCCCTGGAAGTCCTTCTTCAGGATCATGTTCACCACGCCCGAGATGGCGTCCGCGCCGTACACCGCGGCAGCGCCACCGGTGATGACTTCAACGCTCTGGATTGCCTCGGAGGGAATGGTGTTCAGGTCCACCACCAGATTTCCATTTACCGGCTGCACGCGCCGGCCATCTACCAGCACGAGGCTGCGATTGGTGCCGAGATTGCGCAGGTTCAGGGTCGCGCAACCCGGGCAGGCGGTCGGCGATGGAAATGGCGTCGCGGCGCTGCTGTTTGCCTGCGCACTGCCGGCTACGGTGAACTGCGGCATCTGGTTCAGTGCCGCTTCGATCCCGACGCTGGAGCGATCCTCGAAAGTCTCGGCCTGCACGGTCACGATCGGGCTCTGTGACTCGTAGTCGCGCCGCACGATGCGCGATCCGGTGACGACGACTTCACCCAGCTCCTGCGTGGACGCGGCCGCGGCACTGTCAGCTGCCCCAGCCACTGGCGCCGTGCCGGCGCCCAGAATCACTGCGATTGCCAATGGAATGGCAGATAACTGCCTGTAAAGGCCTTGACGCTTCATGCGATGCTCCCCCCTGTCTTGAATGGCTGTCGCCGACCTCCTTGCAGCAATTAGTTGTCCCTAACGTTGTTAGTCTCGCGAGCCACCCAATACAGAGGCAAGGTTCGGTAAGTGAAATCAGGGAACCCCTTAGCCCGGTTCGTGACGGAAACCCCGGACTTTCCCAAGCCAGGGATCCTGTTCCGCGACTTCAGCCCGCTGCTGCGGCATCAGTTGCCGGCCACGCTCGATGCGCTGGACGCGCTCCTGTCAGCCGATGAATGGCGGCCTATCGAGGTCGTTGCGGGCGTGGATGCGCGTGGCTTCATGCTGGGTGCCGCCCTTGCCGCCCGCCGTGGCCTGGGATTCGTTCCCGTGCGCAAGGTCGGCAAGCTGCCCCCGCCGGTGCAGCAGCTCGCGTACCAGCTGGAATACGGCGAGGCCGTGCTGGAAATCCATCCTGGCAGCGGGCGGGTACTGCTGGTCGATGACATCCTGGCCACCGGCGGCACACTAGGCGCTGCGGCGCGGCTCTGTAGCCAGGCCGGCTACGAACTCAGCGCAATCATGGTGCTGGCCGACCTTGGCCTCAGGCAAGGGCCCGTCGAGGGCCTGCCGGTGCGAAGCCTTCTGAAGTACGGAGCCTGATCGACGCGTATAATCCGCCGGACTTCTGAAGGGGGTGACTGGTTTCGACGTGGGTTACGAAACTTCAGGGGCGTACCGAGGTGCATGGCCCTCGTTAATCACTGTGCAAACTTTAGTTGCCAACGACGACAACTACGCTCTGGCGGCTTAATCCCGCCTAACCTCCGACCCGCTGGTGCCTGTGCCACGGACACGGGGGACGCGCTCACAGGATCGCTATGTACCGTGCTACGGGATGCATAGTTAAGAGACACCGTTAGCTGGCCAAGCGTCTTCCCTGCTGCTCGGGTAGCGTGAGGTGAGAACCCAAAGAGACAGCTACGTACGTAGAGCCTGGAATGTAGGACTTGCGGACGGCGGTTCGATTCCGCCCACCTCCACCATTTGCCATTCCCGGCAGATGGTTATCACCGCGGGCGCGCCCTTTGGCTTTCGCGCCGACGCTTGATATCGTCGGCGCGACCTGCGCGCAACCATTCCATTCCTGCGGGGTCAAGGGGGATCAAGGCCATGAAGCCATCAGGACACACCTGGAGGGTGGGCCTAGGCGCGTTGCTGCTCGCCACGCTCACCGCATGCGGGCGCGAAGCCTGCGACAAGGTCTGCCTGGAGCAGATCGCAGACCAGTATCGCGCGGCCTATGTGAAGCACGATCCCGCCGCGCTGCCGCTGGCCAGATCCGTGCGTTTCAGCGAGAACGGCGTGTCCATGGCTTTCCCTGATGCCAGCTGGGACACGGTCACCCGTGAACCGGGACCGGCCACCACCATCTCGGACCCCCGGACCGGCCAGGTCGGCATCTACACCTCGATCTGGCAGAACGACACGCCCGGGTTCCTGGCCATCCGGCTCAAAGTCGAGGACGGGCGCATTACCGAGATCGAGCACATGCTCTCCACCAAACGCAACCTCAGCAGTCCGCCCACGCCCATCGGAGATATCGAGACCTACCAGCCCAATCCGCTGTTCCCCGTTGTCGTGCCGGCCGGCGAGCGCCTGCCGCGCGAGCGTTTGATGGCCCATGCCACCGGCTACTTCGACACGCTGCAGAACAACACCGGCGAGATTCGCGGCACCTGCTTCGCGCCGGATGCCACGCGCCTGGAGAACGGCCTGCTGTTCAAGGACATCGAGGCTGGCTTCAAGCGCGGTTACTACCGCTTCAACAACGAAGTGCGGCGTGAACACCTGCTGGTTGACGAGGAGCGCCAGGTGGTGATGAGCCGCGGCTTCATCGATCACAAGGGAGTGCTGGACGAATACACCACCACGGATGGCGAGACACGCAAGTCGGTCTTCCGGGAGCCGCAGACCTGGGCGTTCCTGGAAATGTTCAAGGTCCAGGGCGATTGCATCTCGGCCGTGCAGGCCACGTTCATTCAAGCGCCCTACCACATGGAGTCGCCATGGAAAAAGTGAATCGACGCGATTTCATCGCAGCCTCCAGCGGCACCCTGGTGGCCGCGACGGCGGCAAGCACCGCGGGCGCTGCGGCACCCGCCCTGCCGAACCTTCCGGGCGGCGGCCCTTCCACGGCGCCGCGCACGCTGCCGCTCAGGTTCGAGGCCAGCATCGATGACTGCGAGGTGGTGGGCAAGATCCCATCCGACATGGACGGCGCGTTCTTCCGCGCCGGTTACGAGTGGTACTACCCGCCCATGTTCCCCGATGACGCCATCCTGAATGCCGACGGTTACACCAGCGCCTTCCGCATCAAGGGCGGCAAGGTCGATTACCGCGGCAGGTGGGTCGAGACCTACCGCGTGAAGCAGATGCGCAAGGCGCGGCGCCAGCTCTACGGTTACTACCGCAATCCCTTTACCGATGACCCCTCGGTCAGCGACCCGCAGCATCCGAATCTGCGCACGGTCGCGAACACTGCACCGGTTGCCCATGGCGGCAAGCTGTTCGCACTGAAGGAAGACGGTCTGCCCCACCAGATCGACCCGAATACGCTGGCCACGATCGGCCCGTACGACTTCAAGGGCAAGTGGAAGAGCCAGACTTTCACCGCCCACCCCAAGCTGGATCCGGTCTCCGGAGAAATGATCGCATTCGGCTACGAGGCCACCGGCCTCGCCTCCGATGACCTGTGGATCTACACCCACGACCGCAAGGGCAATATCACGAAGGAAGTGCGCACCAAGGTGCCGTACGTCAGCGTGATCCACGACATGGCGCTGTCGCAGAAGCACATCCTGATCCCGTTTGCCGGTTACGTGACCAGCCTGGAGCGCCTGAAGGCCGGCAAGATCCACTGGGGCTGGGACCAGACCAAGCCTTCGTACATCGGCGTACTGCCGCGCGATGGCGAGGCAAAGGACATGCGCTGGTTCAAGGGCCCCCTGCGCTGCATGATGCATACGCTGAATGCGCAGGACGAGAAGGACGGCAAGCTCACGCTGTACGCCTCCTTCTGGGATGGCAACTTCTTTCCGTTCTTCCCGCCGGTGGATGGCTCGCCGTGGGATCCCAAGCTCGCCCGCGCCTTCATCCGCAAACTCACCTTCGATCTCAATTCCAGGAAAGACACCTGGACCGAGGAAATCCTCTGGCCGAACCAGGTGTCGGACCTGGGCAAGGTGGATCCGCGTGTGCTGTCACTGCCCACGCGCTATCTGTACACCTCGTTCGGTGATCCGGACCGCCCCTTCGACCGCGCGCGCATTGGCGCCGGTGCACCCGCGCAGCCCACCAACAGCTACGGCCGCTTCGATCTGGCCACCGGCAAGCTCGACAAGTACTTTGCCGGCACTACCCACAGCCTGCAGGAACTTTCATTCGTGCAGCGCAAGGGCGGAACCGAGGGCGATGGCTACATCGTGGGCGTGGCCGACAACCTGGCCGAGAACCGCTCCGAACTGGTGATCGCCGACGCGCAGCATCTGGCCGACGGCGACATTGCACGGGTACTGCTGCCGTTCAAGCTGAGTCCGCAGGTGCATGGCGTGTGGGCCGGCGCAGACGAGTTGCCCTTCGCCTGATGGACAGCATGCCGCCCTACCCGGACATTGCCGCGGAGATCCGGGCGATCGGACCGCAGATCGAGGTTCCGCGCACGACGCTGCTGTATCGCACGCTGCATCCGGCCAGCCCACCGACGCAGGTCACCATCACCCGTGACCTGCGCTACGGACCGCATGAGCGCCATGTGCTGGACGTCTTCATGGCACGCGACGCGACTCGCACCGCGGGTCGGGCCGTGGTGGTGTTCGTGCATGGCGGGGGCTTTCGCGCCGGCGCCAAGCAGCTGCCGGATCAACCCTTCTACGACAACGTCGGGATCTGGGCAGCCCGCGCCGGCCTCGTCGGCGTGACGCTCAACTACCGCCTGGCACCCGAATTTGCGTATCCGTCAGGCGCTGATGACATGGAACGCGCCGTGGCGCAGATCAGCGCGCTGGCCAACGACTGTGGCGGCGATCCGCAGCGGATTTTCCTGTGGGGACACTCGGCCGGAGCCGCGCACGTGGCCGACTACATCGTCACGCGCGAAGAACCGCGGCTGGCCGGCGCAGTGCTGACCTCCGGTATCTACGACAAGACCGGTGGCTTCCCCGACTCACCCTGGAGTGCCTACTACGGCACGGATGTGCGTCGCTATGCCGCACTGTCGTCGTTGCCAGGGCTGGTCGCAACCCATGTGCCGTTGCTCATCACCTGGGCCGAGCTGGACCGATCCGATTTCATCGCCGACGCCAGGGCACTGGTTGCCGCACGCACCCGGGCCGGCAAGCCGGTCGGCGCAGTGGAAGTGGCCGGGCACTCGCATATTTCCGAGATCTATGCCATTGGTACCGCCGATACCTCACTGACCGATCCCGTACTGAACTTCATCGACCAGACAAGCGGAGACATGCCATGAACAAATGGATCGCCGGGTTTGCGGCTCTGGCTGCCGCAGTCGCGGGCAATGCGCACGCGGGCTATGCGGATGACCGGGCCGAGATCGAGAACCTGTCCAACCGCTACATGGTCGCCGTGGACGCAGGCGACATCGAGACCGTGATGTCCACGTGGGCTGAGGACGGCGTTCTCGAATGGGTCAATGGCACGGAGCGCGGCAAGGCCGCCATCCGCAAGGCCATGTCCAACTTCGGCGGCGCCCGCAAGGTCGAGATCCCGGAAAGCGCAACTTCAAGGCCGCGCACGCACCACCAGATCATCAATCACGTGATCGACGTGCATGGGGATACGGCCACTACCATCGCCTACTGGTTCGCCATGACGAACAACACGCCCCAGGGAGATGTGCAGCTGCTGTATTTCGGACACTACGAAGACGAACTCGCCCGCGTGAACGGCAAGTGGCTGTTCAAGCGCAGGCACGTCTACAACGAGTCCAAGCCCAACCGCGCATTGTTCTATCCCGGCCTCGGCGAAAAGGACCCGCGCCGCTAGGGCCATGCGCCTCGCGCCACCCCTGGACTTCGCTTGGATTCACTGCTTACTGCCACTGGAATCGTTGCCCTGGCTGAAATGGGCGACAAGACCCAGCTGCTCGCGTTTCTGCTGGCAGCGCGCTTCCGCCGTCCGCTGCCCATCGTGCTCGGTATCCTCGCGGCGACCGTGCTGAACCATGGACTGGCCGGCGCATTGGGCGCATGGATCACCACGCTGCTGTCGCCCCAGGCGCTGCGCTGGAGCGTGGGGCTGCTGTTCCTTGCCATGGCGGTGTGGACCATGATCCCGGACAAGATCGAGGATGAGGAAACCCAGGCGGCCCGCAAGCTGGGCGTGTTCGGCGCCACCTTCGTCACGTTCTTCCTCGCCGAGATGGGCGACAAGACCCAGATCGCCACAGTGGCCATGGCCACGCAGTTCTCTTCGGTCCTGCTGGTGGTCGTCGGCACCACGCTGGGCATGCTGATCGCGGATGTACCGGCCGTGTTCCTGGGCCAGCGCTTCGCTGCGCGCATCCCGATGCGCCTGGTGCACGGCATTGCCGCTGCGCTGTTCGCGCTGCTGGGTATCGCAACGCTCGCCGGATTCGGCAGTCGCCTGGGCCTGTAGCGCCTCAGGCAGACCAGTACACCTCCGTGACTGGCTGATGCTGCGCCAACATTGCGCTCACCGGCCACGCCGGACGCTCCCCTGCCTGCGCGGCGGCCATCACCAGCTCGCGCTTGGCCGTCCCGGTGATGAACAGGAACAGGCGACGAGTCTGCAACAGCGCGGCCAGGTTCAGTGAAATACGCTGCCGTGGTTCGACCGGCGCCTGCATGGCGACGCAGGCCGGCACGCTCAGTGGATCGAGCGCGGCATCGAGACCCGGATTGCCGGAGAACAGCGAGGCGAAATGCCCGTCTTCGCCCATGCCCAGCAACACCGCATCGAACGGGCGAGGCAGGTCCTGCAAGCTCGCCCACACCGTGCCGACCGCACCGACGACAGAGGGCGATCCATCGAACAGCGGCGCAAAGCGCGCCCGCCCTGCATTGCCGGCCAGCAGTTCGCGGCGCACCAGCGCCGCATTGCTGGCCGCATGGTGCTCGTCCACCCAGCGCTCATCGGTCAGCGTAACCACAACACGCTCCCACGGAAGTGGCGCGGCGCGCAGCGCATGGAACAGTGGCAGCGGTGTACGCCCGCCAGGCACTGCGAGGCTGCCGCTGCCCCGCCGCGCAAGCCCCAGCCGCAGCGCGCCTGCTATGGCATCAGCCAATGCACTGGCCGCCGCCGCCACGCTGTCGAACTGCCTGAAGTTCACGCTTCGCCGTTCCAGGTGAAGCCGTCGCGCGCGATCAGAGAGCTCGCCGCCGCGGGACCCCAGGTCCCCGCCGTGTACTGGCGGGGTGCATCGTCGAAGCGCTGCCAACCTTCGCGGATCGGGTCGATCCAGCGCCACGCCGCGTCCAGCTCATCCGAACGCATGAACAGCGTCAGGTTGCCCTTGATGATGTCGGTGAGCAGGCGTTCGTAGGCATCGAGCTGCCGCGTCTTGAAACTCTCGGCAAGATCCAGCGACAGGTCCACCGGCTTCAGGCGCATGGTCTCGCCGGGGTTCTTCGCCAGGATGGTCAGCATGATGCTGTCCTTGGGCTGCAATGCGATCGTCAGCTTGTTGCGCACCGGGCTGCCAGCCGATGCATCAAAGATGGAGTGCGGCACGTCATCGAAGGTGATGACGATTTCGCTCAGCCTCTCCTGCAGGCGCTTGCCGGTGCGCAGGTAGAACGGCACCCCGGCCCAACGCCAGTTGTCGATCTCCGCCTTCAACGCCACGAAGGTTTCCGTGTCGCTGCCCTTCGGAACACCGGCTTCGTCAAGGTATCCCGGTACCGGCTGGCCGCCTGCGGCCCCGGCCTTGTACTGCCCGCGCACGGTCCTGGCCTGCACGCCCTGGCCTGCAATCGGGCGCAGCGCCCGCAGCACCTTGAGCTTTTCGTCACGCATCGCATCGGCATCACCGGTTGCCGGCGGCTCCATCGCGATGATGCACAGCAACTGCAGCAGGTGGTTCTGCACCATGTCTCGCAATGCACCGGTCTGGTCGTAGAACCTGCCGCGCCCTTCCACACCCAGGGTTTCGGCAACGGTGATCTGCACGTGCCGGATCCGCCCGCGGCGCCACAGGGGTTCGAACAGCGCATTGCCAAAGCGCAGTGCCATCAGGTTCTGGACTGCTTCCTTGCCCAGGTAGTGGTCGATGCGAAAGATCTGCGGTTCGCTGAAGATCGCGCCGACGTGGCGATTGATCTCATTGGCCGAGGCCAGGTCCTGTCCCAGCGGCTTCTCGAGCACTACGCGGGCGCCTGGAGTCGCCAACTCGTGGCGGCCAATCTGGTCGCAGATCGCCGCAAACAAGGTTGGCGCCGTGGAGAGAAAGAAGATCCGCTGCACCGACTCCCGGCCTTGCAGGAATTCCTTCAGCTCGCCAAAACTTTCCGGCTTGTCGCCATCTGCGCTGACATAGAACAGGTGCCGCGTGAAGGACTGCCATTTCGCGGCATCGCCGCCATCTTCCGCATGATTGCGACAGCCGGCTTCGATCTGCGCCAGGTAGGCTTCGCGCGACAGCGCACTGCGCGCCACGCCGACAATGCGCGCGTCTTGCGGAAACAGGCCAGCCACGAAACGCCGGTACAGTGCCGGCAGCAGTTTTCTCATCGCCAGATCGCCAGTGCCGCCGAACAGCACCAGGTCGAAGCTCTGCCATGTCGTCATGAATTCATTCTCCGGCAATGCCGCGGCAATGGACAATCGCGGCCCGCTTGCCTAGTGTGATCGGCATGCATGCAACTTCCTCTTCGGTCCATCCAACAGTTGTTGCCGTCACCCAACGTATCATCGATCGCAGCCAGGCATCGCGCGCGGATTACCTCGAACGCATGCGTGCGGCACATCATGCAGGCACCGGGCGCGCGCGTCACGGCTGCGCCAATCTCGCACATGGCTTTGCTGCCGCCGGCCCCGACAAGGATGCATTGCGCACCAGGCCCTGGCCCAACGTGGCGGTGGTCTCGGCCTACAACGACATGCTGTCGGCGCACCAGCCCTACGAGCGCTTTCCTGCATTGATCCGCGCCGCGGCGCGCGATGCCGGCGCCATCGCGCAATTTGCCGGCGGCGTGCCGGCGATGTGCGACGGGGTAACACAGGGAACCGATGCCATGGAGCTGTCGCTGTTCAGCCGCGACGTGATTGCCATGGCCACCGCGGTCGCACTCTCGCACAACATGTTCGACGCCGCGCTGCTGCTGGGCATCTGCGACAAGATCGTGCCGGGCCTGTTCATTGGCGCGACGGCATTCGGGCATCTGCCGATCATCTTCGTCCCCAGTGGGCCGATGTCCTCGGGCATGTCCAACCCGGAGAAGTCGCGCATCCGCAATCTCTACGCGCAGGGCAAGGCCACGCGCGATGAACTGCTGGCCGCCGAGTCGGCGAGCTATCACGATGTCGGCACCTGCACCTTCTACGGCACTGCCAACAGCAACCAGATGCTGATGGAAGTGATGGGCCTGCACCTGCCCGGCGCGGCCTTTGTCGCACCCAACACACCGCTGCGGGACCTGCTGACCATCGAGGCGACGCGACGCGCGGCGGCCGGCAGCGAGCCTGGCGGTGGCTACCTGCCGTTTTGCGCAGTGATCGACGAATGCAGTGTGGTGAATGCCATCGTGGGCCTGCTCGCCACTGGTGGGTCGACCAATCACACCATCCATCTGGTGGCGATGGCCCATGCGGCCGGCATGCAGATCAACTGGGATGATTTCCACGACCTTTCTGCGGTCGTCCCGCTGCTGGCGCGCATCTACCCCAACGGCAAGGCCGACGTGAATCATTTTCACGCGGCGGGCGGCATGGGCTTTCTGGTGCGCGAATTGCTTTCCGCCGGCCTGATGCACGGTCATGTGAAGACCGTATTCGGCACCGGCCTGTCTGCCTACGGGCGCGAACCGTATCTCGATGACGGCAAGCTGGCCTGGCGCGACACACCGGCCGAAAGCCGTGACACTGATGTACTGCGCAGCGCGAAGAACCCCTTCAGCAGCGATGGCGGCCTGAAGGTACTGCACGGCAACCTGGGTCGCGCCGTGATCAAGGTCTCCGCGGTACAGCCGCAGCATCAAGTGGTCGAGGCGCCAGCGCTGGTGTTCACTGACCAGACCCAGGTCATCGAAGCCTACAAGGCGGGCCGGCTTGCCCGCGATGTGGTGGTCGTGCTGCGCCAACAGGGGCCGCGTTCCAACGGCATGCCAGAACTGCACAAGCTGACTCCGGCACTCTCGGTTCTTCAGAGCCAGGGCCATCACGTGGCATTGGTCACCGACGGTCGCATGTCGGGCGCGTCCGGCACGGTGCCGGCGGCCATTCACGTTTCTCCCGAAAGTATCTGCGCCGGCCCGCTTGGGAAGATCCGGGACGGCGATGTCATCCGGCTCGATGCCCGCGCCGGTTCGCTCGAGGCCCTGGTAGAGCCGCGCGAATTCTCAGCGCGTCCGGCGCACCGATCCGAACCGACGGCCACGCATGGCAGCGGCCGCGAGCTGTTCGCAAGTTTCCGGGCTCACGCCACCGACGCCGAAAGCGGCGCAAGGACCTGCAATCCATGAACCTGCCCCTGGTCGATATCCTGAAGCGCGCCCCGGTGGTGCCGGTGATCGTGATCCACGACCTCGCACATGCCGCACCGCTGGCCGACGCGCTGGTGGCCGGCGGCCTGCCGGTGCTGGAAGTGACCCTGCGTACGCCGGTTGGTCTCGCGGCCATCGAAGTGATGCGCCGCGCCGTGCCGGAAGCCATCGTCGGTGCAGGTACGCTGTCCACGCCCGAGCAGTTCGCCGAGAGCGCGCGCGCCGGCGCACAATTCGGCGTCGCGCCGGGCCTGACACCGGCGCTCATCGACGCCAGCCAGTCCGCGGAGTTTCCGTTTCTGCCCGGGGTCATGACGGCCAGCGAACTGATGCGGGCGCGGGAAGCCGGCTTCAGCTGCTGCAAGCTGTTTCCCGCGCAGCAGGCTGGCGGTACCGGCATGCTGCGCGCCATGCACTCGGTGTTTCCCGACGTGGGCTTCTGCCCCACCGGCGGCATTCACCTGGACAATGCAGTCGAGTATCTGTCGTTGCCCAATGTGCTGTGCGTGGGCGGATCGTGGGTGGCGCCAAATGCGCTGATCCAGGACGGCGACTGGCTGGCAATCCGCAAGCTCGCGCAGCAGGCTGCTGCGCTCAAGCCGGCCCGATAGATCCTTACAGGCCCAGATCGCTCAGCGAAGGATGGCCATCGGGCCTCGCGCCCAGCGGCCAGCGGAACTTGCGGTCGGATTCATTGATGGGCAGGTCGTTGATGCTGGCGAAGCGGCGCTGCATGTAGCCATCGGCATTGAATTCCCAGTTCTCGTTGCCGTAGCTGCGATACCACTGCCCGGAATCATCGTGCCATTCGTAGGCGAAGCGCACCGCAATGCGGTTGCCCTCGAAGGCCCACAGCTCCTTAATGAGCCGGTAGTCGAGCTCGCGCGCCCACTTGCGCTGCAGGAAGGCACGCACCTCGGCGCGCCCGCGCGGAAACTCCGCGCGATTGCGCCAGATCGTGTCTTCGGTATAGACGCCTGCCACGCGCTCCGGGTCGCGTGAGTTCCAGGCGTCTTCCGCGCCGCGCACCTTCTTCGCGGCCGTTTCGGCCGTGAACGGTGGCAGGGGCGGTCGCTGCTCCATGATTGCCCGGCCCGCCTCAGCGCGAGGCTGCCCACTCCGCGAAGGTACTGCCGGATTCCGCGAGCTGCTTGAGCAGCTTCGACGGCTGCCAGTCCTTCGGGTTGCCGATCTTCGCGTACTTGTCGAGGCCGGCCAGCACCGTGTCGAGCCCGATCTGGTCGGCGTAGAACATGGGCCCGCCGCGGCGCCGCGGGAATGCATAGCCGGAGGTGTACACCACGTCGATGTCGCCGGGACGCAGGGCGACGCCCTCCTCCAGCAGCTTGGCACCCTCGTTGATCATCGCGAAGATGCAGCGCTCGGTGATCTCCTCGCGCGTGATGGGCGTGGCGCGGCGGATGCCGAGCTTCGCACCTTCATCCGCCAGCAGCTTCAGTGCCGCGTCATGCGGCAGCCGCTCACGCGAACCCTTCTCGTAGCGGTAATAACCCAGGCCCGTCTTCTGGCCCAGCCAACCCTGGTCGAACAGCACCTGGGAGGCACGGTAGAAGGTCGGATCATCCTTGGGCACGTGATCCGGGTTGGCACGCCGCGCCTTCACGCCCACGTCGACGCCAGCCATGTCGAACACGGCCAGAATGCCCATGCCCATGCCGAAGTCTTCCAGTGCGCCATCCACGTCGGCGGGCAGCGCGCCTTCCAGCGTGAGCCGCTCGGCCTCGCGGGCGTAGGGGTCCATCATGCGATTGCCGATGAAGCCGTAGCTGACCTTCGACACCACGCCGGTCTTCTTCACTTTCTTTGCAACCGCGAACGCGGTTGCCAGCACATCGCGCGAGATGCTGTCGGTGCGCACGATTTCCAGCAGCCGCGTGACATTGGCCGGGCTGAAGAAGTGCAGGCCGACGACGTCACCGGGCCGCTTCGTGGCCGTGGCGATCTCGTTGATGTCCAGCGTCGAAGTGTTGGTCGAAAGAATCGCGCCTGGCTTCATCACGCGATCCAGCTCGGCAAAGATCTTCTTCTTGAGGTTCATGTCCTCGAACACGGCCTCGATGGCCAGGTCCACGCCGGCGAAATCCTCGTACTTCGTGCTGGCGGTGATGAGCCCCATGCGCTTGTCGACGTCGGCGGGCGTCATGCGGCCGCGCTTCACGCTGGCCTCGTAATTCTTGCGGATCACGCCGACACCCCGCTCGAGCGCCGCCTGGTCCACATCGAGCAGCACCACTGGGATGTCCACGTTCGCGAAGGCCATCGCGATGCCGCCACCCATGGTGCCGGAGCCGATGATGCCCACGCTGCCGATATGGCGCGGCTTGTCCGCATCGGTGATGCCCGGCACATCGGCCACGGCGCGCTCGGCGAAGAACAGGTGGCGCATGGCCCTGGATTCCGGCGTCTGCAGCGACCCATCGCTGATGGCGCGCTCCACGGCCAGCCCCTGCTCGAACGGCAGCTCCCACGAAGCACGTACCGCTGCAATGTCCAGCTCCGGCGTGATCACTCCCTTGTGCATTTTCGCGGCCTGCGCGCGGATTGCGCCCAGCTGCTCATCGGTAAGTGGTGCGACCTTGCGGTCGCGCACGCGGCGCGGACCTGCGCCCGTAGCGACGAGCTGCTTTGCGTAGCCGATCGCCGCGGCGCGCAGATCGCCTTCGGCGATCTCGTCGATCAGCCCCAGTGCCTTCGCATCGGCGGCGCCCACCGGCTTGCCATCGAGGAACATGCCAAGGGCCTTTTCAGCACCGAGCAGCCGCGGCAGGCGCTGCGTGCCCACGGCCCCCGGCACGACGCCCAGCGTGATCTCCGGGAATCCAAGCTTCGCGCCCTTGTCCGCGATCCGGTAATGACCGGCCAGAGCGACTTCCACACCACCGCCCAGCGCGGTGCCATGCAACGCCACCACGATGGGCACGTTCAGCAACTCGAATTCCGTCAGCACGTTGCGCAGTTCCGGCGGAGCCATCACGCCCCCGAATTCCTTGATGTCGGCACCGGCAATGAAGGTGCGACCTGCGCAGATGAGCACCACGGCCTTCACGTCGGCGCGCGCGGCAATCTCTCGGGTAATGGTCAATAGACCACGGCGGATGGCGGCCGAGATGGCGTTCACCGGCGGGCTGTCGACGGTCAGGATGGCGATGCCGTCTTCCACGGCGTAGCTGATGGGCTGGCTCAAGGTACTGTCTCTCCTGGCAAAATCACCGCGCAGTGGGCGCGGGAGCGGCGCATTCTAGTGCAATCGGGCGCGCCAGGCCGCTCCTCTGCGCGAAGGGCCAGGAGCAGCACGCCTCTACCCCGGCCTTGCGGCCGTCAGCCGCACCCTGCCCCTGCCCGCCCCTGCGGCATGAACCGCCTGTTCGCGAATGGAGAACACCAGGCCATCGCCACCAACAATCTCGCATTTCAGAGCCGCTTCCACCGCACCGCTGGCCGGATCGACGTACCAGTCCAGGCGACCTGAGCGCACTTGTCCCACCTGCGCGCCACCTGTGACCACACCATTCAGCACCGGTGCCCAGCGATGATTGGCCACTCCGCCCTGTGACGGCCCCAGTTGCAGCAGGGCTGCAAAGACCGGTGTTCCTCCGCCACCCGCAGCGCCCCCCAGAGCCGGCAGCAAGGAAAGCGCGCCCGCCGAGCCCAGCAGTTCGCGCCGGTTCATCATCGCGGTGGCGGTGGCGCCAGGGTCTTCACGGCGGCAAGCGCAGTGGGCGTAAGCCCCGCACCACCGCTCGCCGCGTGCGCGATGATCTGGCTGCGCATGCGGGGATCCCAGTAGCGGGTGATGTGCGTGGCAATGTTGGGCGGCGAATCCTGCACGCCGTATTCGCCATCAAAGAAATGGCTGATGTCGTTGGCCATGCTGACCAGATGTTCGATGTTCATGTCACTCGTTCCGGATGCGTATAGACAACCTGTTGTGATTCACGCGCGAAACCCACCAGCGTGAGGTTCGCGTCCTGTGCCAGCCGTACCGCGAGCGCGGTCGGGGCCGAAACCGCCACCAGCAGGCGCACGCCGGCCGTTGCAGTCTTCAATACCATTTCATAGCTCGCACGGCTGGTCACGATCAGGAATCCATCCTGCCGATTCGCGCCCTGCTCCAGCAGCGCCCCGATGACCTTGTCCAGCGCGTTGTGGCGGCCCACGTCCTCGCGCACCAGCTGGATGCGCCCCTGCCAGTCCACCCACGCCGCTGCATGCAGGCTGCCGGTGCTGGCGCCCAGTTGCTGCCAGCTGCGCAGTTCCGTGAGCGCCTGCGCCAGTTGTTCACGGGCAATGCTGCCGCCCGCGGCGACCGGCGGCGGCTGCCGGATGGCCTCGGCGATGGTCTCGGCTCCACACACGCCACAACCAGTGCGCCCTTCCAGGTTGCGGCGCCTGGCCAGCAGCTGGGCCAGCCGCTCCTGTGGAATGGACAGGGCCACTTCCAGCGCGCCGGCTTCCTGCTTGAGCTCCGCGGCGCGGATTTCGGCAGCTGTGGCCACCAGCGCCTCGGTCAGCGCAAAGCCGCGGCCCAGGTCGGTGAGATCGCGGGGCGTGGCCAGCATCACCACATGCGGAATGGAGTTGAAGGTCAGCGCAACCGGCGCCTCTTCGGCCACCTCGTCGCGCGCCTGCTCCCAGCCGCCGTCGCGCCAGCGACGCACCGGCAGCTCGACCATGCCGGGCAACTGGGCCGGCACCATGGTCAGCCGCGCGCGCTGGCCCGTGCGCGCTTGAGCAACTCCTGCTGCTGGCGATCCTGCTCGGCGAAGCGCTTCTGCCATTCCGAGGGCTGCTGCACCTTGGTCACCTGCACGGCCGTAACCTTGTATTCAGGGCAGTTCGTGGCCCAGTCCGAATTCTCGGTGGTGATCACGTTGGCGCCGGACTCGGGGAAGTGGAAGGTGGTGTACACCACGCCCGGCTGCACGCGCTCGGTGACGATGGCGCGCAGCACGGTCGTGCCGGCACGGCTCGCCACGCCAACCCAGTCGCCGGTCGCGACGCCGCGATCCTCGGCATCGTGCGGATGCAGCTCCAGGCGATCCTCGTCATACCACTCCACATTGGGCGTGCGGCGTGTCTGCGCGCCGACGTTGTACTGCGACAGGATGCGACCCGTGGTCAGGATCAGCGGATATTTCGCATTGACCTTCTCTTCGGTCGGCACGTACTCGGTGATGAAGAAGCGGCCCTTGCCGCGCACGAACTCGCCGACGTGCATGGTGGGCGTGCCGAGTGGCGCGGCCTCGTTGCAGGGCCACTGGATACTGCCCTGCTCCGCGATCCTGTCGAAGCTGACACCGGTGAACGTGGGCGTGAGCCGCGCGATTTCGTCCATGATTTCCGACGCATGGTTGTAGTGCATGTCGTAGCCCAGCGCTCTGGCGAAGCGCACGGTGACTTCCCAGTCCGCCAGGCCCGGCAACGGATCCATGATCTTGCGGATCAGCTGGATGCGGCGCTCGGCATTGGTGAACGTGCCGTCCTTCTCCAGGAACGAGGTCCCCGGGAAGAACACATGCGCGTACTTGGCGGTTTCGTTCAGGAACAGGTCCTGCACGATCACGCACTCCATCGCCGACAGGCCCGCTGCCACGTGCTGCGTGTTCGGATCGGACTGCGCCGGATCCTCGCCCTGCACATACAGGCCCTTGAAGCTGCCATCCAGGGCGGCATCGAGCATGTTGGGAATGCGCAGACCCGGTTCAGGTTCCAGCGAAACGCCCCACTCCTTGTCGAACAGCGCCCGCGTGCTCGCATCGGAAATGTGGCGGTAGGCGGTCAGTTCGTGCGGGAAGGAGCCCATGTCGCAGGAGCCCTGCACGTTGTTCTGGCCGCGCAGCGGATTGACGCCCACGCCCTCGCGGCCGAGGTTGCCGGTGGCCATCGCCAACTGCGCGATGCACATCACCATGGTGCTGCCCTGGCTGTGCTCGGTGACGCCCAGGCCGTAGTAGATCGCCCCGTTGCCACCGGTGGCATACAGGCGCGCAGCCTGGCGAACGTGCCGCGCCGGCACGCCCGTGACCGCTTCCATGGCCTCCGGTGAATTCTTCGGCAGCGCCACGAAGTCGCGCCACTTCTGGAATGGACCGGGCTCGCAGCGCTCGGCCACGAACTTCTCGTTCACCAGGCCTTCGGTCACCACCACGTGTGCCAGTGAATTGAACAGCGCCACGTTGGTGCCGGGACGCAGCTGCAGATGGTAGTCCGCCTGCACGTGCGGCGAGCGCACCAGGTCGATTTCACGCGGATCGGCCACGATGAGCTTCGCGCCTTCGCGCAGCCGGCGCTTCATGCGCGAGCCGAATACCGGATGACCGTCGGTGGGGTTGGCCCCGACCACGATGATCACGTCGGACTGCATCACCGAGTCGAAATTCTGCGTGCCGGCCGACTCGCCGATGGTGTTCTTCAGACCGTATCCAGTGGGCGAATGGCACACGCGCGCGCAGGTGTCGACGTTGTTGGTGCCGAGCGCGGCACGCACCAGCTTCTGCACCAGGAAGGCTTCCTCGTTGGTGCAACGCGAGGAGGTGATGCCGCCGACCGAATACCTGCCGTACTTCGCCTGAATCCGCTTGAATTCGGAAGCCGCGTATTCGAAAGCCTCGTCCCAGCTCACCTGCCGCCACGGATCGGTGATCTTCGCGCGGATCATTGGTTTGGTGATGCGATCGCCATGCGTGGCATAGCCGTACGCAAAGCGACCCTTCACGCAGGCATGGCCACGGTTCGCCCCGCCTTCACGGTCCGGCACCATGCGCACCACCTGCTGGCCCTTCACTTCGGCCTTGAAGGAACAACCCACGCCACAGTAGGCGCAGGTGGTCTGCACCACCTCGACGGGCTGGCCGACCTTCGCCAGCGACTTCTCGGTGAGCGCACCCGTCGGGCACGACTCCACGCAGGCGCCACAGGACACGCACTCGGAATCCTTGAAGCCATCGTCCTGGCTGGCGACGATCTTCGATTCGAAGCCACGACCTTCGACCGTCAGCGCGTAGGTGCCCTGCACCTCGTTGCAGGCGCGCACGCAGCGCGAGCACACGATGCAGGCAGCCGGGTCGAAACTGAAGTACGGGTTGCTGTCGTCCTTGCAGGCTTCCAGATGGGTCTCGCCATCCTTGCCATAGCGGGTGGTCGTGGTCATGCCCAGCTTGCCCGCCACCTGGCGTAATTCGCTGCGCTCTCCGGCCACGTCGTTCTCGGGATGATCGGACAGATACAGCTCGACCACGCCCTTGCGCAGCTGCTGCAGGCGGTCACTGTCGGTCTTCACCTTCATGCCCGGTGCGACCAGCGTAGTGCACGAGGCCGGGTAGCCACGCTGTCCTTCGATCTCGACCAGACAGACGCGGCAGGAACCAAAGGCCTGCAAGGTGTCGGTGGCACAGAGTTTGGGGATGGCGCTGCCTGCGGCGGCCGCGGCGCGCATCACCGAAGTACCGGCCGGTACCGTGACTTCGGCACCGTCTATATGGAGCGTAACCGGCTCGCCTTCGGTTGCCGGGGTGCCCTGGTCGTGATGGTCGAGGGAATACATGGTGTCCTCCGCTTACCTGTCAGCGGTTGCGGGAAAAATCTTCCGGGAAATGCTTCAGCGCGCTCATCACCGGGAACGGCGTCATCCCGCCCAGGCCACAGAGCGAACCATACTGCATCGTGTCGCACAATTCTTCGAGCAGTTTGACGTTTGCGGCCCGATCGGCACCGCCTTTCATGATGCGATCCACCACTTCGACTCCGCGGGTGGACCCGATGCGGCAGGGTGTGCACTTGCCGCAGGATTCGATGGCGCAGAACTCCATCGCATAGCGGGCCATGCGCGCCATGTCCACGGTGTCGTCGAAGGCCACGATGCCGCCGTGACCAACCAGCGCGCCGATGGCCGTGAATGCTTCGTAGTCCAGCTGCACGTCGAACTGCGATTCGGGAATGTAGGCGCCCAGCGGGCCACCCACCTGCACTGCGCGAATGGGCCGGCCGGAAGCCGAGCCGCCACCGAAGTCGTACAGCAGTTCGCGCAGCGTCACGCCGAAGGCCTTTTCGACCAGGCCACCATGCTTGATGTTGCCGGCGAGCTGGATCGGCAGCGTGCCGCGCGACCGGCCCATGCCATAGTCTTTGTAGAACTGCGCACCCTTCTCGAGAATGATCGGCAGGCTGGCCAGCGAGATCACGTTGTTGATGATGGTGGGCTTGCCGAACAGACCCTTGATGGCCGGCAGCGGCGGACGGAAACGCACTTCGGCACGCTTGCCTTCCAGTGATTCCAGCAGCGAGGTTTCCTCGCCGCAGATGTAGGCGCCGGCGCCCATGCGTACTTCCAGCTCGAAGGCCTTGCCGCTGCCTTGCACATCGCGCCCCAGATAGCCGCGCTGCTTCGCTACGGCAATCGCCTCGTTCAACGCGGCTTCAGCATGCGGGTATTCGGCGCGCAGGTAGATGTAGCCCTGGGTCGCGCCCACCGCGATACCGGCGATGGTCATGCCTTCGATCAGGCAGAACGGATCGCCTTCCATCAGCATGCGATCGGAGAACGTGCCGGAATCGCCTTCATCGGCATTGCAGACCACGTATTTCTGGCCGGGCGGCTGGTCGAGCACGGTCTTCCACTTGATCCCGGTGGGAAAGGCCGCGCCACCGCGGCCGCGCAGACCGGAATCGGTGACTTCCTGCACAACCTGCGCGCCCGTCATCTGCAGTGCGCGCTTCAGCCCCTGATAGCCGCCATGGGACACGTAGTGATCCAGATTCACCGGATCGGTGAGGCCGACGCGTGCAAACGTCAGCCGCTCCTGCCGCGCGATGAACGGCAGTTCGTCCACAACTCCCAGCGACAGCCGATGTTCGGCACCGGAAAAGAGCCCCGCCTGGATCAGGGCCGGCACATGCTCGGCAACCACCGGCCCGTAGCCCAGGCGCTGGCCCTTCACTTCCACTTCAACCAGCGGCTCGAGCCACACCATCCCACGTGAACCGGTGCGCACCAGCTCGATGTCATGGCCCGCAGTCCTGGCCACCGCTACCAGCGCGGCGGCGGTCTCATCCGCACCCAGCGCGAGCGCAGACGCGTCACGCGAAACATAGACCTTGACGCTCACTGCAACGCCTCCCACTGCTTGAGCAGCTCGTCCAGACGTTCTGGCGTTACGCGCCCGTACAACTTGTCGTCGATCATCAGCGATGGACCAGCGGCACAGTTGCCAAGACAGTAGGCCGCCTCCAGCGTGAAATTTCCGTCAGCGCTGGTGCCGTGATAGTCGACCCCCAGGCGCTGCCTGGCGTGGGCCTCCGTGGCCTCGCAGCCCACGGCCTGGCAGGCTTCGGCCCGGCACAGCTGCAGCACATGCCGGCCAGGCGCATGCTGGCGGAAGAAATGGTAGAAGCTGATCACGCCGTGGACTTCGGCGCGCGACAGATTCAGCCCTGACGCGATGCGCGGCACAGCCTCGCGTGGAATGTAGCCCAGCTCTTTCTGTATGTCGTGCAGGATGGGCAACAAGCCCCCCGGCTGGTCGACATGTCCGGCCACGATCCGATCGACCGCTGCCAGCCCCTGTGCATCAAAATCTGCCATGAAGCCTCGATTAAGCGATGCCCGGCGCCACGTTGCGCGGGCGGCCGCTTATCTTAGGCATTTCCAAGGGTTGCAGCCACTTTGCGCACCTGCCCGTGGCAGTCATTGCCGACTGCGTCAGCGCGCAACGTCCTGTCGAGGGGGATCAGCCCAGACGCGCGAGCAGTCCCAGCAGCTGGTGCAACTCGTCGGGTGAAAAGACCTCGTGCGCAAACGCCTCGGCCTTTTCCGCCTGCGCGCGCAGCACCTGCACCTGACGCAGACCTTCTGCAGTGAGGAACAGTCCATAACGGCGCCGATCCTGGTTGCTGCGCCGGCGCAGCAACCAGCCCAGTTCTTCCAGTCGGTCCACCACCGCCACGACGCTGGCCTTGTCGATGTCCAGCGCGCTGGCAATCTGGAATTGCGCCATGCCCGGATTCTGTTCGCACAACACCAGCGTGCCGAATTCGGCCGGACCAACGTGCAGCGCTGAGATGCTGCGCAAGCCGCGGCGCTGCAATACGAGCTGCGCCTTGCGAACGTGGAATGCCAGCGAGCGATTGAGCAGGCCCAATTCAACGACCGAAGGTGCCGGCAGTTCCGACATGGAGATGGATGAGGAGGCTCCGAGGGAGCCCGTCATTTCTGGGTGAGGCAGTGCTTCGGATGTCATGACCCGGAACGAAGCAAGGCGCGTGCCACCCGCAATTTATTGCCTCGGCCCCTCATCGCAGGTCCTTGCGAGCCCCCACGCACACATTCCGCCCCAGATCAGAGCAACTGCACCACGGCAGCGCGATCTACTGCTGGCGACCGAAACGCAGCGCCAGGGTCGCGATCCGCACCTCGAGCAGAAAACACCACAGCGCGCCGACCACCGCGGCCATGCACAGCACGAACAGCACCGCCACCACGGCACCAGTGGGGACGGTGAGAAAGGCGCCGGCAAACAACAGTGCCACGATGCAGGCCACCAGCAGCAGCGCCACGGTGGCCAGGGTGATGGCCCGATTCACCAGCCGGGCGCGCCGGCTGATGACCTTGAACACGCTATCCAGCTCCGCGGCTTCTGACTCCACCGCCTCGGGCAGGCGCGCCTCGAGCGAGCGCGCACGATCGACGATGCGCGCCAGTCGCGCGGCCAGCATGGACAGCAGCACGCCCACGCCGTTCAGCAGGAACACCGGCCCCAGCGCCAGCTGCATGGCATGCGTGACATCCGGAACATCCAGTTGCGAGAGATCCAGGCCGGGGAAGTTCATGTGGTGCTAGACCTCCGCCCTGCTCATCAAGATGGTCACGCGAGCCAGGTCTTCGTGGGTATCAACCGCAGGACCGGGATCGGCAACGGCGTCAGCAACCCGAATCTCAAGCCCGTTTTCGAGGGCGCGCAACTGCTCAAGCTTTTCGATCTGTTCGAGCTGGCTGGGCGGCAACATGGATAGCCGTCGGAGGGCCGCCACCCGATGGGCGTACAGGCCCACGTGCCGGCGCGCTCCGGCAAAGCTGCGCTGACTGACCAGTGTCGCCGGCGCGGAATCCCGTCCCCATGGAATGGGCGCGCGACTGAAATACAGCGCCCTGCCCGACTTGTCGGTCACGACCTTGACGATGGTCGGGTCGAGCAGCTGGGCCACACTGGTCACGCGCGTGGCGAGCGTGGCGATTGCCGCTTCTGGATACTGCTGCAGCAACGCAGCCACCTGACCCGGCAGTGACGAGGGAACCATCGGCATGTCGCCCTGCAGATCCACCACGATGTCGTCATCAGCCCAACCGGCCTGCAGCGCGACTTCAGCGATCCGGTCGGTGCCGGACTGGTGAGTCAGCGAAGTCATGCATGCTCTGGCCCCGAACTCGCGGGCGGCGGCGAGAATTCGATCGTCGTCGGTGGCAATGATTACCTCAGCCGCGCCGGACGCCTGTCCCACTTCGTGGACCCATTGAAGCATTGGCCTGCCGCGCAGATCCTTGAGCGGCTTGCCCGGCAGGCGCGTGGATCCGAAGCGGGCCGGGATGACGATGCGAAACACGCGCGCTCAGCGCTCCAGCAGCTTGTCATCGCTGGCCAGCGCACGGGCCTCGCCCTCGAGCATCACCGGCACGCCGTCCACGACGGGAAAGGCGAGCCGGTCGCCACGGCACACCAGCACCCCGGCCTCACGCACATAACGCAGCGGGCTCTTGCACAACGGGCAGGCCATGATCTCCAGCAATCTCGGATCAAGCACTTGCGCTTCCTCCTGCTGGAATCTTTGCCAGCACTGCGTTCAACAGACGCGTTGCGTCACCTGCGGGCAGCTCGGCACTGACCGGCAGACACCACATTAGCTCTGTCGCGAACGCCCGGCATCTTACGGCATCCTTTTCGGTCATGACGATGCGCTGCCCGCCATCGAACGCGAGGTCCCCCGGAACAAAGGGGTGGTGATCGCCAAAGGCGTGCTCGATCGGATGGGCGCCGAGCCTGCGCAGCAAGGTGAAGAAGCGCTGCGGATGGCCAATGCCGGCCACGGCATGGACGGTGGTGCCGCGCAGTGCATCCACCGGTTCCTCGGCCCCACTGCGCAGGTTGCGCAGGGATGCGGGAACCAGGCCGAGGGACAGCGGATCATGGCGCAGCGCGACCCGCTGCTGGTCTTCACCATTCACGACGACCAGATCGACACTGTCCAGCCGGGCAGCCGGTTCGCGCAGCGGCCCGGCCGGCAACAACGCGCCGTTGCCGAAACCGCGCTCGCCATCCACGACAACGATCGCCAGATCCCGGCGCAGCGCCAGATGCTGCAGGCCATCGTCGGAAATGATCACCGTACAGTCCGCACGCGCCAGCAGTTCGGTCGCGGCCGCACGGTCAGCACCCACTGCCACGGGCACCTGCGCGCGCTGACAGATCAGCGCAGCCTCGTCACCCACCTGCTCCGCCGTGTCACTGGCCGATACCAGCCGCGCGTCGCGCGCGGATCCGCCGTAGCCACGCAGTACCACACCGGGGCGCTGTCCGGCGTTGCGCACCGCGGCCACCAGCCACAGCACCAGCGGAGTCTTGCCTGTACCGCCAACGGTGAGATTGCCGACCACGATCACCGGCACCCCGGGATGTCGACTGCGGCACCAGCCGTGCGCATAAGCGGTGCGGCGAATCCATGTGATCAGGCCGTACAACGCAGCCAGCGGTTGCAACGCGAGCGGCGGCGTGCCGCCGTACCAGCGTTGCACCAGCCAGCGCCGCAGACCAGGCTGCTCAGGCATCGAACTGCAGGCGGTACAGCTGCCGGTACACGCCACCGTGCTCCAGCAGGTCGGCATGCCGCCCCGATTCCACGACCGCCCCATCCTGCAGCACGATGATGCGGTCGGCTGCCTCAACCGTGGCCAGACGATGCGCAATGACCAGCGTGGTGCGACCACGGCGCAGTGCACCGATGGCTTCCTGCACCAGCGCTTCGGACTGGGCATCCAGCTGCGAGGTGGCTTCGTCGAGCACCAGCACCGGCGCGTTCTTCAACAACGCGCGCGCGATGGCTACTCGCTGCCGTTGCCCTCCCGACAGCAGGGCGCCCCGCTCACCCACCGGTGAGTCGAGCCCCTGCGGCATGCCTTCCGCGAACTCCAGCACATGTGCTGCGCGTGCGGCGGCCTGCACTGCCGCATCAGAAGCGTCGTCGATTCCGAGCGTGATGTTGTTGCGGATGCTGTCGTCGAGCAGCACCGCATCCTGGCCCACGTAAGCGATCTGCCGGCGCAGGTCTGCCAGCCGGTATTCGCCAGCGTCCACGCCATCCAGCAGGATCCGGCCGGCGCGCGGCTGGTAAAGCCGTGGCAACAGGCCGACCAGCGTGGATTTGCCGGCACCCGAGCGTCCCACGATGGCCAGTGTCTGCCCGGGATCCACAGTGAAGCTGATGCCGTGCAGCACCGGCCCTGCGTCATCACTGTATTGAAAGGAGACCTCGCGATATTCCACCTGTCCATGGGCGCGCGACAGGGAGCGGCTGCCACCGGATTCGCGCGGCTCGTCCAGTACGGCGAAGATGCCCTGCCCGGCAGCAATGCCGGCCGCCAGCGGCCCACCCACATTGACCACGCGCCGCAGTGGCGTCATCAACAGCAGCAGCGCCGTGATGTAGCCGACGAAATCGTTCACCGGCGCGCGCCGTGCCACGACCTGAGACAGCGCCAGCGCCAACACTGCAGCGAGCCCCAGCGCTGCAGCCATCTGCACCACCGGCGCGGCCGTGGCGCGAATGCGCAGCAGGCGTTCCTGCCGCGCCCGGTTCTGCTCGTTGACCTGTTCGAAATGCCGCAGCTGCTGATCCTGCGCGCCGCAGGTGCGGATGGCGGCCTGCGACTCCAGTGATTCCTTCGCAACCCGCGTGACATCGCCCATCGACTGCTGGATGTGCGCACTGTGGCGGCGAAAGCGCCGGTTGATGCGCGCCAGCACCCAACCCACCAGCGGCGCGGCAGCCATCGCCAGCAGCGTGAACGACCAGGACTTCCAGAACATGTAGGCCAGCAACCCGCCCATCGCCAGCGTGTCGCGCACCAGGACCACCAGCGCAGTGGTGGCGGTCTCGGCCAGCTGTTCGGCATCGAAGGTCAGACGCGACAACATGCGGCCGGTGGACTCGCGCGCATACCGCGCCAGCGGCAGATGCAGGTATTGCTCGAACAGGTCGCGGCGGATGGCTTTGACCACGCGGCGCCCGACCTGCGCCGGATAGCAGGTGGCCAGGTAGTCGCCGGCGCCACGGACCAGGAACAGCGCAAGCACCACCAGTGGCACGACCCACACCACGCGCGGATCAGGCTCCACGAAAGCCACTTTCAGGAAGCGGTCCACGAACATGGCGGTGCCGGCATCCGTCGCCGCATACAGCGCCATGCCACAGACTCCGAGCAGGAACCTGCCCCGCCACGGGCGCGCGTAGTCCAGCAATCGTCCGTAGACGGCGCGTGTTGCTGCCGCCGAGGGCAGAGCCACGCTACTGCCCCGCAGGCGGCGGGATGGTGGCGATGTTCAGTTCGGTGAAGCCCATGCGGCCCAGCACATCCATCGCGGTGACCACTGACTGGTGCGTCGCGCGTGCATCGGCGCGCAGCACGATGCGCTGGTCGCGCGCGGTGCCCGCGACCTGCTCCACGGCCCGCCGCAACATGTCGCGGCCGGCGTTCGTCAAGTCGCGCTCGTTGACCCGGTAACCGCCCTGCTGCGTCACGGTGATCACGATGGGTTCGGCGCCACTGGCGCCGTGCACCTCTTCGTTGGCGGTGGGCAGTTCAATGGCCAGACGACCCTCGTCCACGAAGGTGGAACAGAGCATGAAGAACACCAGCAGCACCATCAGCACGTCGATCAGCGAGATCAGGTTGATCTCGGGATCGTCGCTGGCGCGCCGCGGCCGGATGTTCACGCCCTGTCCCTGCGCACTTCACCCACCTCGCGCTCGTTCAGCGCATCGGCAAACCGTATGACGTCCTTCTCGATCTGCACCACGATGCCGTCCACCTTGCCGCGCAGGTAGCGGAACGCCACATAGGAAGGAATGGCCACGCACAGACCCGCGGCCGTGCAGATCAGCGCTTCGGAGATGCCGCCGGACAGCAGCCGCGGATCACCCAGGCCGCCTTCATGGATGGCACTGAACGCACGGATGATGCCGGTCACGGTGCCCAGCAGCCCGAGCAGCGGCGCAACGCCCGCAATGGTGCCCAGCGTATTGAGGAAGCGATCCAGGTCATGGGCCACATGCCGACCCGTATCCTCGATGCGATCCATCATGGCCTCGCGCGGCCGGTGGCGATTGGCCAGACCCGTGGCCAGCAGCCGGCCCAGCGGCGAATTCACTTCGAGGGCTGCAATGACCTTGTCGTTGACCTGGCCCGCCTCGACCAGCGCCCAGATGCGCCTGGTGAGATCGGCTGGCATCACGCGCTTGTGCTGGAGCGTCCAGACACGTTCGCCGATGATCCCCGTGGCAATGACCAGACAAAGCAGGATGGGCCACATGAACCATCCGCCGGCAAGCACGATTTCCAGCATGGGCCGGGATCATAGCCCAATCAGGGCCGGACGCATCGCAAGACCCGAGTCATCAAGCACCAGATGCGCTGCGTCGGTGATCGGCAAGGCCAGCGTCCCGGGGTCGCTGCCCGTCACTTCGATGCGATGTCCACCGGCTTCTGCCGTGAGCACGCAGTGGCGACCGTCGTCGCTGCCGCGCAATCCGAACGCGATGCCCTCCCAACGCCAGTGCTGCGCCCTGCAGGTCTGCATTTCCGGCGGCGCCTCGACCGCAGGCGGTACCATGGCCAGCTGCACCGGCAATTCTGCGGCCGCAAGCTTCAGTGCAGCCTGCACGTCGCGCGTCAGCGCACCCGGCAACCACAGGTCGAGCCGGGCATAGCCTGCTGCACGCAGGTCGGGCAGCAGGTAGCGCGCGAAGCGACGGCCGCCGCTGCCGTAGGTTTCGCCGGCACCCAGCAGCAACAGATGTTCATGAGTCCGCAACATGAGCGTGGCCGAGGCGCCCTGTCCTTGCGCATCGATCCAGAGTTCACCGCGAGCCGGTCGCGGAGCGCGCAGCATGAATACCGAACAAAGCAGGCCCAGCGCTGCAATGCGCAGGCGACCACTGACCGGCAACCATGCAAGCAAGGCAGCGGGCACCGCGAGCACGTACCAGCTCCAGGGCGGATCGGCATGCCAGAGCACACCGGGCAGGTCGGCACACCAGGACAGGCATGGCCAGAACATCGCTGCCATCCAGCCCGCAAGCTTCAACAATGCGCTTCCACACCACGCGGCAAGCGTGCCGGGCAGCAGATAGCAGGCGGTGGCCATCAGCACCGGCGGAACCAGCAGCAGCGAAAACACGGGGATGGCCACCAGGTTCACCAGCACTCCGCCGGCCGGGAATGAACCGAATATCGCCACGGTGACCGGAAGCAGCGCGATGCTCACCACCCATTGCAGCTGCAGCGCGGCGCGCAGTGGCGCAGGCGGGTGCAGGCGCCCTCCCATCAGCAGCACGATGGCAGCCACCGCGGCAAATGACAGCCAGAAGCCTGCGGAGAGCATTGCCATGGGATCGAACCACAGCACCGCGCACAGTGCTGCCGCCACGCTCCATGCCGGCGCTGTGCGACGCGCGCATTCACGCGCGCCCAGGAAGGCCACCAGCATCACCACCGTGCGCTGCGCCGGAACCGAGAAGCCGGCCAGCAATGCGTACAGCAGTGCCAGCAGGCAGCCCGTTGCACTGGCGAAGGCGCTGCGTCGAGGCAGCCAGGAACGCGGCGCCAGGCGTGCCCAGATGCGTCTTGCAGCCGCCATGGCCAGCAGCGCAAAGAACGTCACATGCATGCCGGAGATGGCCACCAGGTGCGTGATGCCGGTGGCATTGAAGACCTGCCATTGCCGCGCAGTCATGTCGCCGGTCACGCCCACCGCCAGCGCGGCGAGCAGCGCGGCAGCCGCCGGATCGACCACCTGATCCGCGATGCGCCTGGCCAGCTGCGCGCGCAGGGCCGTCAGCCCGCGCGTACCGTCCGTCATGCGCTGGTTCAGCGGACTGTCATCGACACGCGCATAGCCAGCCAGATGATTGCGCAGCAACGCGACCACGCCAGACGCGTTTCGGGGCCGCGCCAGACGCGCCGCGTACCGCCAGCACTCGCCGACCGCGGGCGCGGGCAAAGCTGCCGGCAGCTGCAATCGCAGTTTGCGCACCGGCCATTCCGGATGCCGCAGGAAGCCCACGCGGGCATCCACACTCCAGCCCGCCTCCGAAATTTCGGGTATGGAACCCGCGCAGGCCTGCACCAGCACGTGGTCATCGAGCGTGGGCAGCGGCGCCAGCAGCTGGTGGCCGAGCAGCAGGCCCCGCCCCAGCACCAGCACCGCCAGCCCCGCTGCCACCCAGACGCCACGCGACACACTCTCTCCGGATGCGAGGGACTGATAGAGTCTGCCGCTGCATGCCACGCCGCCTGTTCGTCAAATTTCGTCCCATTGCCGAGAAACTGCGCAATGCCTGGTATTTCCGCGCATTGGGCCCGAAGGTCACTGATCCCCGCCTGTGGGGCCTGAACCGGCGCGCAATCACCACGGCATTCGGAGCGGCGATCGCCATCTGGTTCATTCCGCTGCCGGTGCATCTGGTAATCGGACTGGTGGCAGCCATGATCTGGCACTTGAACGTGCCCACCATGGTGGGCACGCTGCTGCTGTTCACGCCGTTGACCGCGGTGCCGATCTACTACTTTGCATATCGCGTCGGCGCACTGCTGCTGCGTCATCAACCCAGCCCGCATGTGTTCCACGCGAGCTGGGACTGGCTGCAGACCGGTCTGGGTTCGGTATGGAAGCCCTTCCTGCTGGGCTGCCTGGTGTGCGGCATCGTGGGCGGGTACCTCGCTCACCAGCTGCTGGACTGGGCGTGGAGGATGAATCTGCGCAGCCGCTGGCGGACCCGGCGCAGCGTCGCGCGCCCGAAATATCCGCCGCTCTAGCCCTGCGGGAAGAGCCTGCCCTCGCGCAGCACCAGCACGCGCTCCATGCGCGCGGCCAGGCGCTCGTCGTGCGTCACCACCACCAGGCTGGTGCCGTGTTCGCGATTCAGTTCCAGCATCAGTTCGAACACCTGTGCGGCGTTGTTGCCGTCGAGATTGCCGGTGGGCTCGTCGGCCAGTATCAGCGCCGGACCCGTGACCAGCGCACGCGCCACCGCGGCCCGTTGTCGCTCTCCGCCCGAAAGCTGGTGCGGACGATGCGTGAGCCGCGCACCCAGCCCCACTCGCTCGAGCAGCGCGCGCGCCTGGACCTGCGCTTCGCGCGCCGGCACGCGCCGCACCAGCAGCGGCATGGCCACGTTTTCCAGCGCCGAAAACTCCGGCAGCAGATGGTGGAACTGGTAGACGAAGCCCAGTTTCCGGTTGCGCAGTTCGCAGCGCGCAAGCTCGGACAGCGCGTGGATGTCCTGCCCTGAAATGCGAACCGATCCGGCATCGGGTCGATCCAGCCCGCCCAGCAACTGCAGCAGCGTGGTCTTGCCTGAACCCGATGTACCGACGATGGCCACGCGCTCACCCACACCAACGTCAAAGTCCACGCCGGTCAGCACATCGAGCTGGCCGCCGCCTTCGCGGAATGCCCGCGTGATCCCGCTCGCCTGCAGCACCAATGTGGCAGGACTGCCGGGACTAGTCATGGCGCAGCGCCTCGGCCGGCAGCACGCGTGCCCCGCGCCATGCCGGATAGAGCGTGGCCAGCAGGCACAGCAGCAGCGCCACCACCGCCACCTTCAGCACATCATGCGCACGCACCTGGGCTGGCAGGTCACTCATGAGATAGACGCTGGCATCCAGAAATCGGGTGCCAAGTAGCCTTTCCAGTCCATGCACAAGAGTCTCCAGATTCATCGATATCAAGGCACCCAGCGCGATTCCTGCGGCAACACCGGCAAGCCCTATGCTCGCGCCCTGCACGCCGAACATTCGCAGGATGTTAGCCGGTCCCGCGCCGAGCGTACGCAGGATGGCGATGTCGCCTTCCTTTTCTTTCACCACCATCACCAGTGTGGCGACGATGTTGAACGCGGCGATGCCCACGATCATCGACAGGATCACGAACAGCATCGACTTGGTCATCTGGATGGAGCGGAAGAAGTTGGCATGCACGCGCGTCCAGTCGCCCACCAGATAGGTGCCGCCCAACCGTTGCGCCAGTTCCTGGGCGACCTGCGGCGCGGCCAGTGGATCAGCCAGCTGCAGCCGTACACCACTCATGACGTCACCCATCCGCAGCAGCCTGGCCGCATCGGTGACATTGACCACCGCCAGCCCATGGTCGTAGTCATACATGCCAGATGCGAACAATCCTGAAACCGTGAAGCGCCGCGTTTGCGGCACGAAGCCGGCCGGCGTCACGGTTCCCTTCGGCACCATGATCACCACGCTGTCGCCCACCTTTACGCCGAGCTCAGCGGCCAGGGTCTCGCCCAGGACCACGCGCCATCCACCCTTCACGAGATCATCCAGAGTGCCGACCTTCATTACTCCAGCAAGGCCCTGCAGATGCGCCTCTGCCTCCGGATCCACGCCACGCAGCAGTGTGCCCGCCATGCGCGTGCCCGCGGTCAGCATCGCCTGGCTCTCGATGTACGGCGCCACTGCCGTCACGCCCGGCATCTCCAGGGAATGGGTTTGCGCCTCGCGCCAGTTCGGCAGCGTTTCGTCCGTGCCGGTCACCGTCGCATGGGAGGTGACGCTGAGAATCCGCGCCCGCAATTCCTGCTCGAACCCGTTCATCACCGACATCACGATCACCAGGACGGCCACGCCCAAGGCCAGCCCCACGATGCTGATACCGGTGATGAACGACAGGAAGCCGCGCCGGTGCCCCGAACGCAGATAGCGCGTACCGATCAACCACTCGTACTTGTCGCGCAGCGCCATCTATTCGTACCGCAGCGCTTCGGCCGGCGACACCCGCGATGCGCGCAGGGCCGGATAGATGGTGGCAAGACCCGTGACCAGCAACGCGCTCACCGCCACCAGCAGTACATCCATTCCGTGCAGCTCGGAAGGCACGTCGGTGAGGTAGTAAACATCCGCATCAAAGATGCTCACCCCGGCATATTCCTTCAGCATGTCGAGAATGGGCCCGACGTGCGTCGCGATCGCGATGCCCAGCACCACGCCGGCGGCCACGCCCAGCCAGCCGATCACCAGTCCCTGCGACAGGAACACACCCGCCACCGCGCGCGGACTTGCGCCGAAGGTGCGCAGGATGGCGATGTCGGTGCGCTTGTCGGTGACCACCATGAACAGCATGGCCACGATGTTGAACGCGGCCACCGCGACGATCAGCAGCAGGATCAGCGCCATCATCGTCTTCTCGATGCGGATCGCGCGAAAGTAGCTGGCGTACTCCTGGGTCCAGTCGCTGATCACCAGCCCCGGCCAACGGGACTCGAGGGCGGTGCGCAGCGTTTGCGCCACCGCAGGCGCATCGGCCGCTGCAGTGGGCTGAATGGCCAGGCCCGCATTGCCGCTTTCTTCGGCACCCAGGCTGGCGAGCACCGGCACGCTGGCATAGGCGACAGACCCGTCATGGTCCGGGATACCCGCTTCGAACAGGCCTGCCACGGTGAATTCACGCGACGCCAGTTCAGGCTGGTCAGCGCGCACCACCCGGGGCACGAACAACAGCACCGTATCACCCACAGCGAGACCGAGTTGTTCGGCCGCGGGCCGCCCCAGCACGATGCCTTCACCCTCGGTCAGCGCGACGAGATCACCATCCACCAGCAGCCCGGCCAGGTCCTGCTGCATGGCCTGGTCAGCCGCGCGCAGCTGCAGAGGCAATGTCTCCGGTCCTCGGGCCGCGAGCGCGGGCATGTCCGCATAGCGTTCCACCGTGGCATCCGGCACCAGCCCGGCAACCTCCCTGCTCACTGCATTCCAGTCCGGCTGCACACCGACGCTGGCTGTGACCCGAACCTGTGCCGACAACTGCAGCAGCCGGTCGCGCAGCTCCGTGCCAAAGCCATTCATCACCGACAGGATCACGATCAGCGCAGCCACACCCAGGCAGACGCCAAGCAGCGACACCCAGGTAATGAAGGACACGAAGTAGCGGTGCGCGCGTGCGCGCGCGTAGCGGAGCCCGACGTAGACTGGCAGGGGATGGAACATGCGAAGGGCGGCATTTAAGCACGGGTTTGGCGACGTATTTCACGGTTTCGGCAATGCGTCACACGTTCAGGCCACCCCCCAGCCGGCACGGCGCTGCTATAGTCGGGCCCATGAAAATCCGCATCGCATTGCTGTTGGCGCTGGTGGCGGCTCCGCTGCACGCGGAAACGCTGATGGTTGGCGACCAGATGCAGGTGAAGGCACCGGACATGGATGTTCCGGCTCGCGGCATGTCCATGACCCAGGTCCAGGCGATGTATGGCGCACCGAGCCAGAAGCACGCCGCGGTGGGCGATCCGCCCATCACGCGCTGGGACTATGACGGCTTCAGCGTTTATTTCGAGCGCGACTACGTCATCCACAGCGTGGTGCCTGAATCTCCGCCGGTGGTCGCACCGCCGGCCGACCAGCACTAGCCGACCCGATTCAAGCCACGCCCTCGCGGGCTGCAAGCGGACGCCTGCGCCGCTATGCTGCGCGCCCCGATGAGCGTCATTCCCGTCCCCGCTACGCCTGACAAAGGCATCACGCTGCGTCACTGGCCGCAGCTGCATGGCAGTGCCCGCGCGCTGGCGCTGGCTACGGCTGCGGAAGCAGCAGGCGGACTGTGGGTCGTACTGGTGGATGATGCCCGCACGCTGGAGCAGTTGCGGCGCGAGCTGAGCTTCTTTGCCGGACCCTCGTTGCCGGTACTGCAGCTGCCCGACTGGGAAGTGCTGCCCTACGATCAATTCTCGCCACTGCCGGACCTGGTATCCGAACGCCTGGCAACACTCGCGCAGCTGCCACACCTGGATCGCGGCCTGCTGCTGGTCTCGGCGGAAACACTGCTGCAACGCCTGCCACCCGTGGACTACATCGCTGGGCGCAGCTTCCGGCTTGCCGTGGGCGAGAAGTTCTCCATGGCCCGTGTCGCCGACCAGCTGGCGCGGGCCGGTTACAGCCCGGTGGCACAGGTGGGCACACCCGGGGAATTCGCGCTGCGCGGCTCCTTGTTCGATGTCTATCCCATGGGCTACGCGCATCCGCTGCGCATCGACCTGTTCGATGACACCATCGACAGCATCCGGCATTTCGACCCCGACACGCAGCGCTCGCTCGATGCATTGGCGCGCATCGATCTGCTGCCGGCGCGCGAGTTTCCGCTGGACGAGGACAGTTGCCGCGAATTCCGCCGTCGCTACCGCACGCGTTTCGAAGGTGACCCGACTCGTTCGGCCATCTATCGCGGTGTGAAACAGAACACTGCTCCACCCGGCATCGAGTTCTACCTGCCCTTGTTCTTTGAAGGCACCGCCAGCCTGCTGGACTATCTGCCCGCTGACGCAGTCATGGCACTGGACCAGGAATTCCCGCGCCGCGTCGAACAGGTGTGGCAGGGCATTGCCGCACGCCACGAGGATCTCGCGCACGACATCGAGCGCCCGCTGCTCGCGCCGGCCGAGGTGTATGTCCCGCCGCACGAACTCCTGCAACGCATCGACGGCTCCGCCCGCGTGTTGCTGCAGGCCGATGCCGGCGAGCCGCAGCTGACCGCGCCGCCGCAGCTGACGCTGGACGCGCGCGCCGACGTGCCGCTGGCGCCCCTGGCCGAACTGCTGGACCAGTATCCGGGCCGGGTGCTGATCGGCGCCGATTCACCGGGCCGCCGCGAATCCCTGCAGGAATTGCTGCGCGGCGCCGGCATTACCGCCGAAGGAGTAACTGGCTGGCAGGGTTTCCTCGCCTCAGGTGCCAGGGTCGCACTCACCGTGGCCACCGACGTGGGTGGGCTCGCGTGCCAGGATCCGCCACTGCTGCTGCTCGCCGATGGCGAGCTGTTCGGGCATCGCGCCCAGCAGGAACGGCGCCGACGGGCCAGCCAGCTCGATCCGGCCGCCATCCTGCGTGATCTCACTGCACTGGCGCCTGGCGCGCCGGTGGTGCACGAACAGTACGGCGTCGGCAGGTATGTCGGCCTGACCATGATGCAGGTCGCCGACCAGGACGGCGAATTCCTCGTCGTGGAATACGCCGGTGGCGACCGCATCTATGTGCCGGTCAGTGCACTGCATCTCGTGAGTCGCTACACCGGCGCGGCACCCGATGCTGCGCCCTTGCACAAGCTGGGCACGGACCAGTGGGCGAAGGCACGCAAGCGCGCCAGTGAACAGCTGCGCGACGTGGCCGCGGAGCTGCTGGATCTGCACGCACGGCGACAGGCGCGCAAGGGCCCTGCCCTGAAGGCTGACGAACGGGATTACCGCGCCTTCGCGGCGGCATTTCCATTCGAGGAAACCGCCGATCAGCACGCGGCCATCGAGGCCGTACTGAAGGATCTGTCCGGCGAACGCCCCATGGACCGCGTGGTCTGCGGCGATGTCGGCTTCGGCAAGACCGAGGTTGCGATGCGTGCCGCATTCGTGGCGGTGCAGGCCGGCCGCCAGGTAGCGGTGCTGGTACCCACCACGCTGCTGGCCGAACAACATGCCGCCAATTTCCGCGACCGCTTTGCCGACCTGCCGGTGCGCATCGAATCGCTGTCGCGCTTCCGCGCGGCGAAGGAATCCAGGGAGCTGCTGGCACAGCTCGAGGCCGGGCGCATCGACATCCTGGTTGCCACGCACCGGCTGCTGCATGCCGATGCGCGCTTCCGGAACCTGGGCCTGGTGATCATCGACGAGGAACACCGCTTCGGCGTGCGCGACAAGGAAAAGCTGAAGGCCCTGCGTGCCGAAGTGCATGTGCTGACCCTCACGGCAACGCCGATCCCGCGCACCCTGAACATGGCACTCGGCGGCCTGCGCGAGCTCTCGCTGATCACCACGCCGCCGGCCGGCCGCGTGGCCATCCGTACCACGGTGGGTGAATGGCAGGCCCCGGCGATTCGCGAAGCCTGCCTGCGCGAACTGCGCCGTGGCGGGCAGATCTACTTCGTGCACAACGAGATACAGACCATCGACAAGATCGCCGAGGATCTCAGGCGCATCGTGCCTGAAGCGCAGATCCGCATCGGGCATGGGCAGATGCGCGAACGGGATCTGGAACAGCTGATGGTGGACTTCTACCACCGCCGCTTCGACCTGTTGCTGTGCACGACGATCATCGAGAGCGGCATCGACGTACCCACTGCCAACACCATCATGATCAACAACGCGGACCGGCTCGGCCTCGCGCAGCTGCACCAGCTGCGCGGCCGTGTCGGACGCTCGCATCACCGCGCGTTTGCGTACCTGATCGTGCCCTCGCGCAAGGCCCTGACCCAGGATGCCGCACGCAGGCTCGAGGCACTGGAATCGCTGGAGGAACTGGGCGCCGGCTTCGTGCTGGCCACGCACGACCTGGAGATCCGTGGCGCCGGCGAATTCCTCGGCGAGGCGCAGAGCGGCGAGCTCACCGAGGTCGGCCTGACCATGTACCTGGACATGCTCGACGCCACCGTGCGCGCACTGAAGGCCGGCGAGGATCCGGCCGGGCTGAAGCCACTGGCTGCCGCCACCGAGGTGAACCTGCACGTGCCGGCGCTGCTGCCCGGCGACTATGTCGGTGACGTGCAGACCCGCCTCGCGCTGTACAAGCGTATCGCGGCCGCCGCTGATGCAGCAGAGCTGGAAGCACTGCGCACCGAAGTCATCGACCGGTTCGGCGACCTGCCCGCACCCGCACAGAACCTGTTTCACATCGCCGGGCTCACACAGCGCTGCCGCGCGGCGGGCATCCGCAGGCTCGACGTGGGCGCGCAATCCAGTTACGTGGTCTTCGAGGAAGACAACCAGATAGATCCGGGTGTGGTCATCCGGCTGATCCAGCGAGATCGGGATTACCGGCTGGAAGGTTCGCTGAAACTGCGCGTCGCACAGGGCGCCGAACCCAACGGCCGCCACGCGCTGGCCGGTTCGCTGCTCGGCCAGCTGCTGGCGCATTAATCCTGCGTCATGACAGCACGCAGGCGCATGCCTAGAATGCCGGGCATGAGATTCACGGCGTCCGCTGCACGATCACTGCTCGCCGGCCTGGTGCTGGCACTGTCCGCGGCCACCGCCCTGCCCCAGACCACCAGCCTCTACACGGTGGAAATCATCGTGTTCCGCAATGCCGGCGACGAGGGTGCGTTGCCACCCAATGCCGTGCTGCCGACCGTCCTGGACGATGGCATCGAGGTCACGCCTGCAACCCCGGCCAGGCTCAATACGGCGGCCCGCAAGCTGGAGAGCTCCGGTGACTTCAAGGTGCTGGCACGCGCCGCGTGGACCCAGGGCCCGACGGTGTACAACTCCCGCATCGGAGTTTCAGCGGCGCAACTAGGCCTGGCCAACGGCATTGCCGGCAAGATCTGCCTGGAAAAGGGAACCTACCTGAACCTCAGGCTCGACCTGACGGTCGAGGATGGCGGCAGGCGCTACCGCCTCAATGAAGTACGCCCGGTGAAGCCCAACGAGATCAATTACTTCGACCACCCAGCTGTGGGCGTACTCGCCATCATCAGCGCAGCCGGCAACTAGCTGCTACTCACCGGCCAGACGCAGAGCGCCACGCGCGTCCAGCTTGGCCTGCTGCAGCGTCGCATCGGCCTGCATGGTCAATCTTGCCGGCTCTTCCTCGCTGCGCACCGGTGTCACGGTCGCCAGCGCGGCCGTTACCGTGACGAACTTCTGCAACGGCGCGCGCGGATGGTGGATGTGCATTTCTGCCACGCGCTGCACCGTCAGGCGCGCGTGTTCGACGATGGCCCGCACGCCGGCAGCGTCACGATGCACGGCCAGCACCGCAATGCAGCCCTCGCTCCACAAACCCACCACGTCGGTGCCGCGGCGAAACACGCCGGCAATGTTGCGCGCAATGCGCCTGAGGCAGGCATCGCCGGCCGGCCTGCCGAAGGTGGCGTTGTAGCCCTCGAGCGCATCCACATCGAACAATGCCAGCGTCAGGGGTGAGCCAGCACGCCGTGCAATGCGCCATTCGCGCAGCAGCAGTTCGTTGAACCAGGCGCGCGTGGCAAGGCCCGTGACCCGATCCTCGCGCAGCCAGCTCGGCAGACCCTCGCTGACCTTGTCGGCCTGCCGGAGCCGGCCGGCAGCATCGCGGTAAAAGGCCACGAAGTGGGTCAGCGCACCACCGGCATCTCGCAGCGGCTGCAGCGTGATCTCGTTCCACAGCAACTCGCCGCTCTTGCGATAGTTGCGCAGCAGCACACTGCAGGGCTCACCGGCCTGCACGGCCTCGCGAATCCGGCGCACGCCTTCCTGGTCCCGATCACTGCCCTGCAACATCCGCAGGTTCGAACCCAGCAGTTCTTCCGCGGCATATCCGGTCATCTGCATGAAGGCGGCATTCACGTAGATGACCGGCAGATCAGGATCGGTGGCGTCGCAGACCGCAACTCCTTCGGGAGCCGCCTCGAGCACACGCTGCACCAGTCCGGCGTCGAGTTGCTTCAAGTGGCCACTCCCCTGATATGCATCAGCTCAACGTGAGCTCTGGCGGACGCTCGCAGCGAGCCAGGCACTCCTGGCTCTGCTGGTAGCGGCGTGAGGCCAGCAGTTCCGCACGACGCGGAGCCTCCTTGCCGCGCATGCGCAGCACGCGCAGCTGGCTGGCCGGACCGGGCTGCGATTTCAACCCGTCCAGCAGTGTGACGACGCTCTCGCGACGATTGCACACGGGCAGCACATCGCAGCCGGCTGCGAGCGCGGCTTCGGCCCGCTCCACCACACTACCCATCGCGCTCGCGCCTTCCATGGTCAGGTCGTCCGCAAACACCACACCGCGGAAGTCCAGTTCGCCGCGCAGGATGTCGGCCACCCAGCGGCGCGAAAAGCTGGCCGGCACGCTGTCGACCGCCGGGAACAGTACATGCCCCATCATCACGGCCGCCAGATCGTTGGGAATGAGCCGGCGATAGGGCGTCAGGTCGGGTGCCAGGTCGGCCAGCTCCCGCCGGTCGATGGGCAGTGCCAGGTGCGAATCCGCCACCACCGCGCCGTGGCCCGGGAAATGCTTGGCGGTGGCGGCCATGCCGGCATCGCGCATGCCGGCCACCGTCGCCAGCGCAAGCTTCGCCACTGTTTCCGGATTGGAGTGGAAGGCGCGATCGCCAATGATCTCGGATACCCCGTAGTCCAGATCGACACAGGGCGCGAAGGAAAAATCGATCTCCATGGCGCGCAGTTCGGAGGCCATGAGCCAGGCCAGCTCGCGCGCCATCGCCAGACCCTGCTTTGCATCCTGGTCGTATTCCTGGCCGATGCGGCGCGCCGGCGGCAGCACGGAAAAGCCCTTGCGAAAGCGCTGCACGCGTCCGCCCTCGTGGTCCACCGCAACCAGCAGCGGCGGAGCCCTCAGACCCCTGATGTCCGCGACCAGCGCCGCCAGCTGCTGCGGGTCCTGGTAGTTGCGCGTGAACAGGATGACGCTGCCGATCAGTGGATGACGCAGCACCTCGCGGTCGTCCGCGGACAGGCTGGTGCCTGCCACATCGACCATCAGTGGACCAAGACTCACGCAGGCCTCCTTGCCTCTGGACCATCAAGCACGGCAACCGACTCCAGGTGACTGGTATGCGGGAACATATCGACAATACCAGCCGATTGCAGCGTGTACCCGTGCTGCGTTACCAGAATTCCGAGGTCGCGCGCCAGGCTGCCGGGATGGCAGGACACATAGACCAGCCGCCGCGGGGCAATGCGCGCCAGTGCCGGCAATACATCCATGGCGCCGGTCCTGGGTGGGTCCAGCAGCACATGCGAGAACCCTCGCTTGCCGGCCAGTGCGAGGCAGCGCTCCACCGCTGCCTCACCTGCCAGGTTGGCCACATGGAACGCGGCGTTGGCGATCCCGTTGCGCAGGGCATTGGCTCGCGCGCGTTCGATGAGCCCGGCGTCACCTTCGATGCCAACGACCTCGGAGGCGCGGCGCGCCAGCGGCAGCGTGAAATTGCCCAGCCCGCAGAACAGGTCCAGCACGCGCGCCTCAGCGGTCAGCGCCAGCAACTCCAGCACCCGATCGATCAGCAAGCGGTTCATCGCGCCATTGACCTGGATGAAATCCGCTGGCTCGAACGCCAGGCGCAGGTCGTACGCGGGCAGCTCGTACCACAGCTGGGGCTGGTCGGCAGACACGGGCTCCAGCTGGTCGGGCGGGCCCGGCTGCAACAGGATGCTGACGCCGTGTGTGCGTTCGAAAGCCAGCAGCTTGTCCCGATCCGCCGGCGTGGGTGCAGACAGCACTCGCACCACCAGCACGGTGCGGTTGTCGCCCACCGCCACCTCGATCTGCGGGATGCGTTCGGGAATGGACAGCGCAGTGACCAACCGCCCGAGTTCGCCCACCAGTGCGCCGACTTCCGGGCGCAGCACCTCGCAGCGCTGCACGTCGGCAACGAAGCTGGTCATTTTTTCGCGAAAGCCCACCAGCGATCGGCCCTTGGCGTGCACGAAGCGTGCGCCAAGGCGCGCCCGTCGCCGATAGCCCCAGGCCTCCCCGGCCAGCGGCGGCAACCATTCCACCGGTTCCACCTTGCCGATGCGCCGCAAGGCCTCACGCAGTTCCCGGTCTTTCACGGCCAGTTGCGATTCGCTCGCCAGGTGCTGCAGCGAGCAGCCACCGCAGATGCCGAAATGTGCGCAGCGAGGCGTGATGCGATCAGCCGCGGCTTCAAGCACCGCCAGCAGCTCGGCCTGGTCGTGATTGCGCTCGCGGCGTCGTACCCGGTACTGGACCAGTTCGCCGGGCAACGCGCCGGCCACGAATACGGTCTTGCCGCCCTCAGCCGGACGCACCACACCCCAGCCGTCGCTGTTCAGGGCATCGATGCGACCGGTGGCGGGCTCTAGTTGCGCTGCGCTTCGTCGGGCCACTGTTGCAGGAACTCACGGTGATGCGGCTCGCCCGACCCGGCCAGCAACTCGCGCACACGCCGCACTTCGGCGCCGTACGACTCAGGCTCGAGCCGGCCACGCATGCGTTCGAAGGCCAGGAAGATCAGGTAGGTGTTGAGTACATCCGTCTCGCAGTAGCGCCGGATGCCCACGAGCTCCCCCGCCTTCCAGGCATCCCAGACCTTCGCGCCGGAAAAGCCCAGCTTGCCGGGCAGGCCGAGCAATGCGGCCACGTCGGCCAGCGCCGCGCCACCACGAGGCTGGAAACCCGCCAGCACGTCCATCAGGTCCAGGTGGCGCCAGTGGAACCGCGACAGGTAGTTGTTGTAGCGAAAGGAAGTGTCTTCGTCGCCGGTTTCCCAGTAACGCGCGGCGCGCACGCCGTGCAGCATGCAGCGGTAGTGCATGACAGGTAGATCGAATCCGCCACCGTTCCAGGACACCAGGTCCGGCGTGAAGCGTTCGATGCCCTCGAAGAAGCGCTCCAGCAGTTCCTTCTCGTCGCTGTCGGGATCACCGAGACTCCACACTTTCAGCGAATCACCGCGCCGCAGTGCGCAGGCAATGGCAACGACACGATGTTGTGGCAACGGCAGGAACTCGCTGCCGCTCTTCTCGCGGCGCATTGCAAACATCGCACTGGCCACGTCGGCGTCGGCGAGCCCCTCGAGGCCGAGCAGCCGGCGCCCGAACTCCACATCCGGAATGGTCTCGATGTCGAAGACGAGATAGTTCATCCGCGCGCGGCCAGCATCAGGGCCTTCATCTGGCTCACCGCGGCGGCCATGCCGGTGAACAGTGCGCGGCCGATGATGGCGAAGCCGATGTTCAGTTCAACAATCTCGGGGATGGCCGCCACCGGCTGCACATTGTGATAGTCGAGCCCATGGCCGGCATGGACGGTCAGACCCAGCTGCGCCGCCTGTCGCGCGGCACTGCGCAGCCGCTCCAGTTCGCGCGCCTGCTCCGCCCCATGGCTGTCCGCATAGCTGCCCGTATGCAGTTCGATCACCGGCGCGCCCACCTCGCGCGCGGCCAGCACCTGGTCCGCATCCGGATCGATGAACAGCGACACACGGATGTCCGCTGCCGCCAGCACTGCCACGGCCTGCTGCAGTTGCAGGCGTTGACCCGCGACATCGAGCCCGCCTTCGGTGGTCACCTCGGTGCGCTTCTCGGGCACCAGGCAGCAGTCGGGGGGGCGCAGCCGCTGCGCAATCGCCAGCATTTCCGGCGTGGCCGCCATCTCCAGATTCAGCCGCGTGCGCATCAACGTGATCAACGTGAACGGATCGCGGTCGGTGATGTGACGGCGGTCTTCACGCAGATGCATGGTGATGCTGTCCGCCCCTGCCTGTTCGGCCAGCAGTGCCGCATGCACCGGGTCCGGATGCCGCGCGCGGCGCGCATTGCGCACCGTGCCGACGTGGTCCACGTTCACGCCCAGCGCCAGATGCGTCGCGGCACTCATTCAGGCGTCACTGCCCGACCTGCCGGCCCGCGCAAACTCGCGCAGCGAGACGGCCACGGTGCGAGTCCGCAAGGGTCGCCCCTCCAGGCAACGCGCGACACCGGCCCGCAATACGGGGCGCAGCTTTTCAAGTTCCACCGGATCATCGAAATGCGCCTCATCCAGGTCACCCACCCCGTAGCCCAGCACGTCCAGCAGCCGCTTCTCGAACAGGCGCAGCGTGCGTTCCTGGCTGGCGGCGCTGCGCAGCCCGGCCAGTGCGTCGGCATAGTGCGCGAACAATTCCGGCTGCGGATCATGCCGTGCGGTCAGTGTCAGCACCAGCTCCGACAGATACCAGGCCGACATGAGCCGCCCGCGCGGCAAGGCCTCGGCCACCATCTGTTCACGATGCAGTTCTGCACCGGTCAGCCGCGGCGACTCACCCCGGCCAGCCCACGAAACCAGCAGCGGCACGAAGGGCTGCAACACCGAAGCCAGCCGTGCCCGGCTGCCTCGCACACCCTGCGCGAACACCGACAGGCGACCGTATTCGCGCGAGAACAGTTCGACGGTACGTCCCGCATCGCCCCACGGGCGCTGATGCAGCATGAACGCCGGCGCGAGTGCGACGCGCTGCACGCGCTACTCCATGCCCAGCTGGCGCAATGCCTGCGCGCTGTCGGCCCAGTCCTCGCGCACCTTCACCCACAGGTTCAGGTGCAGACGCCGCCCGAGCAGTTCATTGAGCTCGCGGCGCGCCGCACTGCCGACACGCTTCAGCCGCTCGCCGCCGGCCCCAATGACGATGGGCTTCTGGCCGGCGCGATCCACCCAGATCACCGCCGACACCACCTGCTGGCCATCCTCTTCCTGGCCGGTACCTTCCACTTCCACCGCAATGCCGTAGGGCAGCTCTTCATGCAGCTCCAGCGTGAGCTTCTCGCGGATGATCTCGGCGATGCGGAAGTTCTCGCTGCGATCGGTGACCTGGTCGGCAGGGAACAGCGGCGGCGAATCTGGCAGGTGCTTGACGATGACCTGCACCAGCTGCTGCACATCGCGCTCGCTGCGGGCCGAGAGCGGTACGATTTCCGCGAAGTTGTGCCGGGCGCCCAGCTGTGCAAGGTACGGCAGCAACTTCTCGCGCGGCTTGACCGTGTCGACCTTGTTGACGACCACGATGATCGGCCGCCCGGCATCGCGCGCCCGTTGCAGCGCCAGTTCGTCTTCGGGACCAAAGCGCAGGGCTTCCACCACGAACACGATCAGGTCGGCGTCCAGCGCAGCGGCGGCAGCGGCCCGGTTCATCGCCCGGTTCAATGCGCGGTCGGCCTGGCGATGCAGGCCGGGCGTATCCACGAATGCGATCTGCGCATTCGGCAGGTTCACCAGCCCCAGCACCCGGTGACGCGTGGTCTGCGGCTTGGGACTGACGATGGAAACCTTGCGGCCAATGAGCGCATTCAGCAGCGTGGACTTGCCGACATTGGGGCGCCCGATCAGCGCCGCAAAACCGCAGACGTGTTCACTCACGCCGGCCACCTTTCGCGCAACCGCTCCAGCACTCCGGCCGCGGCTTCCTGTTCGGCGCGGCGGCGACTCGAGCCGGCACCTTCAGCGCGCAGCTCGTCTCCTTCCGTCAGGCGCACCTCACAGCGCACGCCGAAGACCTGCTCATGCGGCTCACCGGCCACTGCTTCCAGCACATAGTTCGGCAGCGCTTCACCGCGACCCTGCAGCAGTTCCTGCAGCTGGGTCTTGGCGTCCTTCAGCTCGGCTTCGGGCCTGAGCTCATCGAGCTGCCGCGCGTAAAGATGCAGGATCAGTTCCCGCGCCGCATCGATGCCGCCTTCCAGGTACACGGCACCAAACAGCGCTTCGGTGGCGTCGGCCAGGATGGATTCGCGGCGAAAGCCCCCCGAACGCAGCTCGCCACTGCCAAGGCGCAGCATGCCGCCGATGCCGATGCCCGCGCCGATGCCGGCCAGAGGCTCGGTACTGACCAGGCGCGAACGCAACCGGCTCAGGGTGCCCTCGCTGGCGTCCGGGTAACGGCGGAACAGCTCCTCGGCCATGACCACGCCAAGCACGGCGTCGCCCAGGAATTCCAGCCGCTCGTTGTTGTCGTGGTGAGCGCTGCGGTGAGTCAGTGCCGCACGACACAGGTCGAGTCGCGGCAGGTCGCGACCCAGCAGCCCACGCAGCCACGCAGCCAGCGCCTCATCCCGGGCGCCGTCATGGACCTGCGGCGCAGCCATCGTAGATCTGAGTGTTCTGCGGTTTACTGGACCACCACACGCTTGTTGAAATGCACCGTCAGCGCCAGATTGCCCATCAGGCTAGTTTCGCGGTCGTACTCGGCAACCAGCACCCACTCCCCGTCATCGTGTTCGATGCCGATGGCATTGACGCTGGGCTCTTCGATGCCTTCGATGTCGAAGCGCTTTTCAAGCTCGATGCGTATGGTGGTGGGCGACACCACGTCCACGCTGCGGTTGGCTTCGGCCGTCTGCTTCAACGCCTCGGCGACCTTGAATTGGTTCATGTAGATCGGGAACAGCTTCAGTCCCGCAAAGAAGATGATGGCCAGCGGAACCAGCAACACCACCCACCCGATGAATGTGATGCCTGTCTGACGACTACGCATATTTCCGCCTCTCCTGCCCGCTGTCGTTAGTCGATCTTCCTGCCGATCCGGCTCCAGTTGACCAGCGGGCTCCGCTTCATGTCGAAATTGAACCACACGCGGCGGGCACTTCCGACCAGATTCGCCTCCGGCACGAAGCCCCAATAGCGGCCGTCCTCACTGTTGTCGCGATTATCGCCGATCATGAGGTAGTTGCCAGCCGGAACCGTCACTTCCGCAAAGTCGCCCTGGTCGGTCACACCTTCACCGTTCAGCGGCGGATCGGCTTCCATGCAGTCATAGCCGCGCTGGATCTTGCGGTTGCAGGATGGCAGCGTTGCGCCCGGCAGCGAATAGGGCGACAGGCAGGACAGCGTCTGGTGATGGTGCTCGCCGGTCTGCACCGCGGACAGGCGCATGTTCTCGTAGCAGCCATCCGAGTAACGCCCAAGCGACTCGGCCTCCAGTGGCTCGCCATTCACATAGATGCGATCCGAGATGACCTTGACCCGGTCGCCCGGCAGCCCGACCACGCGCTTGATGTAGTTGATGGCCGGATCGGGCGGGTACCGGAACACCACCACGTCACCGCGCTTCGGCTCGCCGATGCCCAGGATCTTGGTGTTCAACACCGGGAGCCGCAGGCCATAGCTGAACTTGTTCACCAGGATGAAATCGCCGTCCTGCAGGGTCGGCATCATCGAATCCGACGGAATGCGGAATGGCTCGAACAGGAAGGATCGCAGTACCAGCACGAACACCACCACCGGCACCATGCTGCGCGCGTAGTCCACGACCCCTGGTTCGGGAACTGCGTGCGCCTCCTTGCCTGCGGCCTGCGCTGCATGGTCGCGGCGCGGCCGCAGCACCCATGCATCCAGCACCCAGATGACCCCGCCGATCGCCGAGATGATCACCAGCGTCAGCGCGAAATCCAGCCGCTCGGACCGGATCAGATGGAGCGCACCGGCGATGACCAGGGGCAGCAGCAGGTTGTACAGCCAGGTCATCAGCGCCGGGCCTTCGGCCTGGCCCGGCAGTGCCGCCAGGCGCCGCGCCGGACGCAGGAACCAGTCGTCGACGACCACCACCACCAGCACCGGCAGCAGCAGCCAGGACAATACGAGCAGGATCTGATCGAACACTTGCGGCTCCCGGGCTACTTCTTGCCAACTTTCAACACGGCCAGGAATGCCTCCTGGGGAATCTCCACCGAACCCACCTGCTTCATGCGCTTCTTGCCCTCCTTCTGTTTCTCGAGCAGCTTGCGCTTGCGGGTGAGGTCGCCACCATAACACTTGGCCAGCACGTTCTTGCGCAGCGCCTTCACCGTGGCCCGCGCAATCACATGGGCACCAATGGCAGCCTGCACGGCTACTTCGAACATCTGGCGGGGAATGAGTTCCTGCATCTTGTCCACCAGCTCGCGTCCACGCTGGTAGGCCGAATCCTTGTGCACGATGATCGACAGCGCGTCCACCTTGTCGCCGTTGATCAATATATCCAGCTTGACCAGCGGCGCCGTCTGGAAATGACTGAACTCGTAGTCGAACGAGGCATACCCGCGGCTGGTGCTCTTGAGCCGGTCGAAGAAGTCCAGCACCACCTCGGCCAGCGGCAACTGGTACTGCAGCGAAACCTGCGTGCCCAGGTACAGCATCTTCTTCTGCACGCCGCGCTTCTCCGAGCACAGCTGCAGCACGCCGCCCACGTACTCCGGCGGCACGAGGATGTTGGCCGTGATCACCGGCTCGCGCAGCTCCTGGATCTTGTCCGTCGGCGGCAGACGCGAGGGGTTGTCGACGAACTCGGTGGTTCCATCGGTCTTCACCACTTCATAGACCACTGTCGGCGCGCTGGTGATCAACTCCAGGTTGTACTCGCGCTCCAGGCGCTCCTGCACGATGTCCATGTGCAGCAACCCCAGGAAGCCGATGCGAAAGCCGAAGCCCAGCGCGGTGGAGACTTCCGGCTCGTAATGCAGCGCCGAGTCGTTCAGGCGCAGTTTGGCCAACGCGTCGCGGAAGCTCTCGTAATCCTCGGTGTTCACAGGGAACACGCCGGCGAATACGCGCGGCTGCACCTGCTTGAACCCTGGCAGCGCCGCGGTGCTGCCGCGCAGTTCGGTGGTGATGGTGTCGCCCACGGGCGCGCCGTCGATCTCCTTGATGCCGGCGATCACGAAGCCGACTTCGCCCGCCGACAGTTCGGGAAGCGCCACCGATTTGGGAGTGAAGCGCCCGAGCTTGTCGATGTGGTAGCTGCGCCCGGTGGACATCACCTGCATTTTTTCGCCGACGCGCAGCGTGCCATTGACCACGCGCACCAGTGACACGACCCCGACGTAGTTGTCGAACCACGAGTCAACGATCAATGCCTGCAGGGGTGCATCCGGATCGCCTTTCGGAGGCGGGATCCGCTGCACCAGTTCCTCCAGCAGCAGATCGACGTTTTCGCCGGTCTTGGCCGACACGCGCAGTGCATCCTGTGCATCGATGCCGATGATCTCCTCGATCTCCTTGATGACCTTGTCCGGATCCGCCGAGGGCAGGTCGATCTTGTTGAGCACCGGCAGCACTTCAAGTCCCTGCTCGAGGGCTGTATAGCAGTTGGCCACGCTCTGCGCCTCGACGCCCTGCGCTGCATCCACCACCAGCAACGCACCTTCGCAGGCAGCCAGACTGCGCGACACCTCGTAGGAGAAGTCCACGTGGCCGGGTGTGTCGATCAGGTTCAACTGGTAACGCCGACCGTCGCGCGCCAGATGGAACAATGTGACGCTCTGCGCCTTGATGGTGATGCCCCGCTCACGCTCCAGCGCCATGTTGTCCAGCACCTGCGACTGCATTTCGCGGTCGGCCAGACCGCCACACATCTGGATCAGCCGGTCAGCGAGCGTGGACTTGCCGTGGTCAACATGAGCGATGATGGAAAAGTTCCGGATGCCGCTGATTTTGCTGGTATTACCGGGCTCTGTTGGGGGCTCTGGCATCGGCGGGCGGCTGGGGGAAGTGAAAGGCGCGGGATTCTACCTCAAGCGGCCCGGGGAACGTCCGGGAGCCGATCGGGTGGCTGGCGGCGTCAGCGATTGCGCAGCAGGCGCCGCAGCTCTTCCCGATCCAGCCGGTGCTGGCAAACGCTGGTGCCCTCCCACAACAGCACCGGAATATCCAGGCCCCAGCGGCGCACCAGCTCCGGGTCGGAATCCACATCCAGCTTGTCTACGGGGGGCAGCGCAAACTCGCGCGCGAATCGGGCCAGATCCTGCTCGAACTCCTCGCACAGCCCGCACCCGGGCCGGCCGAGCAGCACCAGACGTGCAGCGTTATTCAGGCTTTACAGCCTCGGCGATCGCCTTGACGGTGGCCGGCGGGACTTCACCGACGACGGTGATGGTGAAGCCATCCACCTTGGCAGCGTATGTCGAAGTCGATCCCATCACCCACACGCCATCTGACCTGGCATTGCGCGCCATGCGCGCCGTGTCCTTGGGACCCATGACGCCATTGAGCTTCGGGTTGCGTCCATCCTGTTCGACAACCACGGAAACCCACGCGATGCCATCGGACACGATGAACCGCGTGCGCGGCCCCGGGGCCCTGGCCTCTTCTGCAGGACTGGTGAACAACCGGACGCGGAAGCCCGGCGGCAGCAGTTCCTGGTGCGGCTTGAACACGGTCTTCAGACCCGGCGTGTACAGTGCGTCATCGCGCTTCATCCAGTTGAAACCGGAAGCATCGAATTCGGGTTTGAGCTGCTCATCGCTGATCGAGTCGGGCAGTGCAAGGCTCAGGAAGGAGATCTCGTCGATCACTTCACCTGCATTCGTCACCATCTGCGTCTTCAACGGCAACGCCGTCTTCTCGTCGAGCCACAAACGGTAGCCGTAGCGCAACGCGTCGCGCGGTTGCAGCGAAATGGTGCGAGCTACCCAGCCATCCAGCGGCGCCGAGCCCCCATCCGACACCTCGTAGTAACGCCTGGTGTCGCCGCTGAAACCATTCAGCGCCGTGAGGAAGCCGGAACTGCGGTTGCGGGTCTGCACCAGCACGAAGTGCTGCTCCGGGTAGAAGGCCATCCATTCGTTGCCATTGCGGACGAACTCGGCAGCCCCGGGGCCCATGGGCACCTCCACGACAATCCGTTCGTTCATCCGGCCGGCCTGCACCCGATGCACGATGCGCAGCACCTCGCGTCGGGGCCCGACCGGGTGAACGGTCTTGTGAATCAGCACGCCCTCGTAGTTGAGCGAGGTCAACGCCTTGTTCATGCGTACGATCCAGTCGCGGGCGGCGTCTTCACCGGCCTGCGCGCCGACCGAGAACAGCACCAGCAGCGCCACCATGGCGCTCCGGCTTCGCAACAACAAGGATCCGGCCCGCATGCTCAAGGTGAGTGCTAGCGCAGGTGCGCCTGGATTTCGTCCGCAGTCATGACCACCGCTCCCTCGGTCAGGTCATAGCTGAACCCCAGCGAGGATGCCGCCTGCTCGCTGTGCGCCACCACGTAGTGGGCCAGCGGCGGCTGGTCGACCACGAAGGTGTTCACCCGCGCGTTCTCGCTGGGAGTCGTGTAGCTGTGCGGCACCGCGTCTGTGGCACTCGCTTCGGCCGCCTGGTCCTGGGCAAAGAGCTCGCCGCTGCCCACTGGACTGGCGGCCGGCCCGAGATTGCGCACGACGAACACCGCCATCACGGCTACCGCTGCCGCGATCGCGCCACCGACGGCGCCACGGCCCAGAAATCGCCCCAGACCCGGACCGGCGCCGGCCGCAGCCGCGACACGCGTGCCCCAGGGTGCAAGGATTTCGGCTTCTTCGGCAATGCGCCCCGCGACGCGCTCCGCCAGGCAGGCCCGGTCAGCCGATGCGGCGACCAGCGGTTCGCTGCGAACACACGCGCCGATGAGCGCATAGCGCTCCCATCGATGGCGCATGGCAGGATCCTTCAGTGCCCGGCGGATGACGAGGTCAGCCTGCTGTGACGGCAACTCGCCATCGAACAGCGCGGACAACTGACTGATCTGTTCCTGCTCACTCATACGGACTCCTCAGCGCGACCCAGGCCGCCTTCAACCACATCCACCAGACTCCGATCGATTGCCTCGCGGGCGCGATAGATGCGCGACCTCACGGTACCAACCGGACAATCCATCGCCGCAGCGATGTCCTCATAACTCAGGCCCTCCAGCTCGCGCAACACGATTGCCGTGCGCAGATCCTCGGGCAGGGCCGCTATCGCCCGATTGACAGTTTCGCGAATCTCTTCGGTGGCGAGAAGACTCTCCGGTGTTTCCGGATCGGCCAGTCGCCCCTGCATCGCGTTCGACTCCTCGATGTTCTGCATGTCGAGGTCGAACTCCACCGGATTGCGATCCCGCGACAGCAGTGCATTCTTGGCGGTGTTGATCGCGATCCGGTAAAGCCAGGTGTAGAAGGCACTGTCCCCGCGAAACTGGGGCAGAGCCCGATACGCCTTGATGAAAGCCTCCTGTGCCACGTCTTCCGCATCGGCCGGATCACGCATGTATCTCGAAACCAGCTTCACCACCTTGTGCTGGTACTTGCGGACCAGCAGGTCGAAGGCCGACTTGTCGCCCTTCTGCACCCGCCGGACCAATGCGAGATCACCGGTATCCGGGCTCATCGGCACGCCTTGCCCCTCCACTGCAGGCAGAGGCTCGGCATGCCACCTGCATGGACCCACGGAGGGGCGAAAAGTTCGCCCCGGGGCTGGAATAACGGGCTGCAGGAGTAGGGAATCACGGTGTGACGGAGGACTTGCTGCCTGGGGCTGCAACCGAGTGTACCCCAGTCGTGCGGGCGGCCGGTCAGTCCGGCAGGCGGCGCTTGAGGGCAGCCAGCTCGCCCGCGGCCACGTTGTCGGGCCCCAGCAGGATGCGGTGACTACCCGTGTCGCTGCGCAACACCAGCAGCAGATACGGGCCCAGGCGCAGCCCGCCCGGGCCGGGCGAGACCTGCACCGACCTGCCGCCGGCAGCGATCAACAGCAGCTGCCCGTCAGCCTCCACGCGCAGGCACCGCCACGGGTCGGCGCGAGTGGGCCACAAGCCGGTGACGGCCAGCAACGCGACCATCGATGCCGCGAGCAGGTGCCGTTGCAGCACCAGCTCCAGCAGATAGGCGAGGATCATGGATCGCAACCACCACTGCGCACAGCGCAGTCGCGGCGCGGGACGCAGTGGCAGTTGCAGCGCCGTGGCCGCGCGGTGCAGAGGCGGACACGGCTCGCGCCAGCCGTCGCGCAGGAACCTGGCACACCAGCCCAGGGCATCGCGCATCGCCCGCTTGAATTGCACTGCCACCCGCCACGAGATACGTCACCGCAGTGCTGCGGGGCAAGCGGGCGAAAGTGCCCGCTTCGCGCTGATTCTACTTGCCGGCCTCGATCACGACCCTGCCACCGGTGACCACGGTGCGCGCCTTGAGCCAGTTCCAGTAGCCTTCCAGCGGATCGCCATCGAGCAGCACGATATCCGCCTGCTTGCCAACCTCAAGCGTACCGATCTGGTCGGACATGCCCAGGTAGGCTGCGGATCCAGGGCCGAAGAACTGCACCGCATCCTGCATCGAGAAGGCTCCATCGAGGGAACGCAGTTCCACCTGCAGGCCGGCATGCGGGTCATAGGCTGTATCCATGCCGATGCCCAGCGTGGCACCGCCGTCATACACCGCGCGCGCATTGACCGATGCGTAGCCGATTTCCTTGCCGCCGCCCACTCCGTCCGTGATGCTGTCGGGCCAGGGCCGGCCGTCGCGGGTGCGCGGCTTGTTGTCATTGGCATTGGGGAACACGCCGAACACAGGTGCCCACGTACCAACCGCCGACAGGATCCTGGTGTTGGTGGACTTGAGTTTCTCCACCTGCTCCTTCGTCACCCAGTCCTTGTTGGGCATGTGCACCAGCAGCCGCACTCCGGCATCGACGGCAGCCATCATGGCCGAGGTGCTCACCGCATGGACCTGCACCTGCACGCCATTCCTGGCGCCCTCTTCCAGCGCCGCCGCGATGATGGCCATTTCGGCCGGCGTGGGCCCGGGCACCGGCGTCAGCAGCATCTCGCCGGTGAAGTGCACATTCATCGCGGCCAGTTTGCGGATGTCGGCGCGCACGCCATCCGGTGTCTGCCCCTGAGCCAGGAATGCCGTATTGCCGGAGGGGATGATGCGCGGCCCGACGATCTCGCCCTTCTCGATCTGCTCGCGCACCTTCACCTGCGGCTCCGGCGCACCGCCACCGGACAGTACCGTGGTAAACCCCGCCTCCAGCAGCTTGTGCATCTCGCCGGCCACATCACCACGCAGCGACAGATGCCGATGCGCGTCGATGAACCCCGGCATTGCGCTCATGCCCTTCGCATCGATCACGCGGCCGGCGGTCTGGGCCGGCTTGCCCGGCGCAACCGCGGCAATCCTGCCGCCGCGGACCACGATGGACCCATTGTCGATGACCTGCCCATTGCCGACGACGATGCGTGCATTGGTGATGGTCAGTTCCTGTGCTTCCACAGCCGGCGCCAGCAGCAGCACCGCGGCCGCAGCGCCCACCAGAATTCGCGACAGATGCATGGTGTGAATCCCTGTTGTGCTCTTGTGGCGGCAATGTACGCCCGAACGGAATTCGGCGTCCACGCTACCTCATCTGGTCGAGCAGCTGCTGCACTTCGACATCCGGCGATCGCTCGCGACCGGTCAGGTATGCAGCCAGCAACGGGTCCGGAAGATCAAGAATGCGTTCGAATGACGCCCTTTCGCCGAGGGTCGCAGCAGCCCAGCGCTCGCGCAGGTAGCGCGTCAGCACCAGGTCCAGTTCCTTCATGCCGCGGCGGCAACGCCAGGCGAGGCGCCCCTCCTCGCCACTCACATCAGTTGCGCCGCTGGTCGATCATGCGCTTGATGTCGGCAATCACACGCGCCGGGTTCAGGTCCTTGGGACAGGCTTCAGTGCAATTCATGATGGTGTGGCAGCGATACAGCCGGAACGGATCTTCCAGCGCATCCAGGCGCTCGCCGGTGGCGTCGTCACGGCTGTCGATGATCCAGCGATAGGCGGCCAGCAGTGCAGCGGGCCCCAGGTAGCGGTCCGAGTTCCACCAGTAGCTCGGGCAGGAAGTGGAACAACAGGCGCACAGGATGCAGGCGCTGGGCCGGTCGATCTTCTCCTGGTCTTCCTTCGACTGGTAGCGCTCACGGTCCGTGGGCGCCGGCGAACGCGTGGTCAGCCACGGCTTCACCGCCGCGTACTGCGCATAGAACTGGGTGAGATCGGGAATCAGATCCTTCACCACCGGCATGTGCGGCAGCGGATAGATGCGCACCTCTTTGGACTTGACGTCCGCCGAGGCGAGCGTGCAGGCCAGCGTGTTGAACCCATCGATGTTCATGGCGCAACTGCCACAGATGCCTTCGCGACAGGAGCGCCGGAACGACAGCGTGGGGTCGATCTCGTTCTTGATCTTGATCAGCGCGTCCAGAACCATCGGGCCGCAGGCAGCCATGTCGATCTCGTAGGAATCCACGCGCGGGCGCTCGCCGCTGTCCGGGTCGAAGCGGTAGATGCGGAAGGTGCGCGGCTGCTTCGCACCTGCCGGCGCGGTGAACTGCCGGCCGTTCTTGTTGATCCGCGACCCGGGCGGAAGTGTGAGCTGCACCATCAGTAGGTTCTCGCCTTCAGGGGAACGGTCTCCACGTCGCGGGTGAGCGTGTTCATGTGAACGCGCCGGTATGACAGCTCGGTGCTGCCATCGGCCTTGACCCAGCTCAGTGTGTGCTTGAGCCAGTTGGTATCGTCGCGGTCGGGAAAATCCTCGCGCGCATGCGCACCGCGGCTCTCGTGGCGGTTTTCCGCAGAAACGATCGTCGCGGTGGCCTGCAGCAACAGGTTCTCCAGCTCCATGGTCTCGATCAGGTCGGTGTTCCAGATCAGGCTGCGGTCGGTGACCTGCACCTGCTCGAAGCTCCTGAATGTGCCTGCAAGCTTCGCCACGCCTTCCTGCAGCGTCTTTGCCGTACGGAACACCGCCGCATCGCGCTGCATGGTCTTCTGCATCTCGAGCCGGATCGCCGCAGTCGGGCGTTCGCCCTTTGCATGGCGCAGCTTGTCCAGCCGCGACACTGCAAAGTCGGCGGCATCAGCCGGCAATGGCGCATGCGCCGTGCCGGGCTTCACGATGGTGGCACAGTGGCGCGCAGCTTCGCGGCCGAACACCACCAGGTCGAGCAGCGAGTTCGATCCAAGGCGATTTGCGCCATGCACCGACACGCAGGCCGCCTCACCCACGGCCATCAGACCCGGAACCACGGTGTCCGGGTTGGCAGCCGCGCCGTTCACCACCTCGCCGTGGTAATTGCAGGGAATTCCACCCATGTTGTAGTGCACGGTGGGCAGCACCGGAATGGGCTCCCGCGTCACATCCACCCCGGCAAAGATCCTCGTGGTCTCGGCAATGCCGGGCAGGCGTTCATGGATGACTTCCGGGCCCAGGTGTTCCAGGTGCAGGTGAATGTGGTCCTGGTGCTCGCCGACGCCACGCCCCTCGCGGATCTCCACCGTCATTGCCCGGCTCACGACATCTCGCGATGCGAGGTCCTTCGCATTCGGCGCATAGCGTTCCATGAAACGCTCGCCACGCGAGTTGGTGATGTAACCACCCTCGCCGCGCGCCCCTTCGGTGATCAGGCAGCCGGAGCCGTAGATCCCGGTGGGATGGAACTGCACGAACTCCATGTCCTGCATGGGCAGGCCGGCACGCAGCACCATGCCCCCGCCATCGCCGGTGCAGGTGTGGGCCGATGTGCACGAGAAATAGGCGCGACCGTATCCGCCCGTGGCGAGGATGGTCATGTGCGACCGGAACCGATGCAGCTGCCCGGTGGCCAGTTCCAGTGCCACCACGCCGCGGCAGGCCCCGCGTTCAAAAATAAGGTCGATGGCAAAGAACTCGATGAAGAATTCCGCCTGGTGCTTGAGTGATTGCTGGTACAGCGTGTGCAGCATCGCATGGCCGGTGCGGTCGGCCGCCGCGCAGGTACGCTGCGCAATGCCCTTGCCGTAATGCGTGGTCATGCCTCCGAAGGGCCGCTGGTAGATGCGCCCCTCCGGCGTGCGCGAGAACGGCACGCCGTAGTGCTCCAGCTCGATCACAGCCTGTGGCGCTTCCTTGCACATGAACTCGATCGCGTCCTGGTCGCCCAGCCAGTCCGATCCCTTCACGGTGTCGTACATGTGCCAGCGCCAGTCGTCCTCACCCATGTTGGCAAGCGAGGCACTGATGCCACCCTGCGCGGCAACGGTGTGGCTGCGGGTCGGAAACACCTTGGTGATGCACGCCGTGCTGAGCCCCGCCTCGGCCAGACCCAGCGTGGCACGCAGCCCCGCACCGCCCGCGCCGATGACGATGACATCGTGCGTGTGATCAATGAATGTGTAGGCGGCCATCGGTCAGTTCCCCAGCGCGATGCGCGCAATCGCCAGTACGCTCAAGGCGGCAAGCATCAGGTGGATGAAACCCGAAACTATCAGCGAGGCTGGCCGCACCCACCCGCGCACGTAATCCTCGATCACCACCTGCACGCCCAGCAGTGAATGCCAGCATGCCGTGGCGGCAAACAGCGCCAGCAACGTCGCATTGACGAGGCCCGATGCCCAGCTGTACACGGACGCGTAGCTGTAGTCAGGCAGCAGCACCAGCGAGATCAGGAACCAGGCACCCAGCAACAGCAACCCCAGTGCCGTCAGTCTTTGCATGCGCCAGTGATGCGCACCCTCATGGGCCGAGCCACGACCCAGTACCTTCGACAGTGCCTGTGCCGAATCGCTCATGAGAACAACAGCCATGCCAGCGCAGCCGCAGCGACCACCGCTGCGGTGATGACCACGGCCGCAGAACGGCGCGCTGCCCGGCGTTCCAGGCCAAAACCAATGTCCCAGAACAGGTGCCGGATGCCATTGCAGAAGTGATAACAGAAGGCCAGCAGCAGCGCCCCGAGCAGAACCCTGCCCGGCCAGCTGCCCATACAGGCCGCAACGGCGGCGTAGCGTTCCGGGCCCGAGGCCAGTGCCACCAACCACGCCGCAAGCAGCAGCAACCCCAGGGAAAGCACCACACCGGATACGCGATGCAGGATTGAAGTCGCCATCGTGTAGGCGAAGCGGTAGATGAACAGATGCGGAGACAGCGGTCGCTGCGACATGCGGGTGTGCTCTAGAAGTCGATACAGCGGCCGCGCCGTTCCCAATCGCCATAGCGGGAGGGATCCGGGCCCGTTGGTCCACCAATTTCGGCAACTGGAACTGGCAAGCGTGGATCCGGACCGGCCGGACCACCCAGCTCCGGCCATTTGGGCGGAGTTGTCTTATCCGTCATGATGGGCACGTCCTGCCCGGCGGCAGTGTCGGCGTTATCTGCCAAAGGCTGCATGGGCATGTATTGTGCCAGAATTCGGAAAGCCAGATGCCCGATCTCGCCATCACGCCACTCGATGACCTGGCCGCGTTAGCCATCCGTGGTCCGGATGCCGCGACTTTTCTGCAAGGCCAGCTCTCGCAGGACGTCGAGCTGCTGCCGGCACGCGGCGCCCTGTTCGCCGGCCTGCACAACCCGCAGGGCCGCTGCCTCGCGCTGCTGCGTCTGTTCCATCTGGGCAGCGACCAGATCCTGGTGGTGCTGCCCGGTGAACTGGCAGGCGTCGTGCAGGCTCAACTCGTCCGCTACGTGCTGCGCGCCCGGGTCAGGATTGAAGAGGCCAACAGCAGCTGGCGCTGCTACGGTCTCACGGGTCCGGATGCCGAAGCCGCCGCCGAGACGCGCATCCACCTGCCCCTGGAAAGCGCCGGCTTTCGGCAGCTGATCGTTGCGCCGCGCAGCGAACCGCTGCCCCAGGGCCATCTTGCCAGCCGCGAGGAGTGGCAGATCCAGGACATCGAAGCCGGCCTGCCGGAAGTCCTGGGCGCTACCAGCGGTGAATTCATCGCGCAGATGCTGAACCTGGATGCCATCGATGCGATCGCATTCAACAAGGGCTGCTACACCGGCCAGGAAATCATCGCGCGCGCGCATTACCGCGGCCAGGTAAAGCGTCGCATGCAGCTGTTTCACACCGACAGCACCGAAGTGCTGGCACCGGGCGCGCGCATCGTGCTGCAGGATGGGCGTCGCGCACAGGTGGTGCAGGCAGGGATTACCGCCGAAGGCGCGCAGGAATTGCTGGCGGTGACCACGTTGCCGACGGCATCTGGTGAATCCGGCGCCGCCGACGCGACAGAAGATGCGGTGCGGCGCGTCGCAGCGATCCAGATGCCGTTGCCCTACGCATTGCCGGGCTGAAGATTCACTCCTCGACGTCGAGAATCGGGTTTTCCAGCAGCGATTCCTGCCGGTTGCGGTTTGCCTCGCGCTTCAGCGCGGCTGCGTCCAGGAAGTAGTCGCCGGCGTCCATGCTGGGGGCCACACGCAGCGACGGCGGATAAATGCGCGCACCCAGCTGCACGCGATTGACGGTCCGCGGATCCACCTGCAGCTCCACCAGCCACCAGACCCCATAGCACAGCAGCGTGGCCAGCACCGCCAGCACCACCGAAGGCAAGGGCCCGAAATTCGTGGCATGACGCAGGTGCAGCGCGGTCGCCAGCAGCGCCACGACGCCGGCCAGCATCACCATCACTGCTCCAAGCCAGCGCCACTGCGTGGCGAATGCGGCCATCCCGTAGAGCCAGTAGCCCCACGCCCACAGCCCGACGCAGAGTGCCGCGATGGCCAGGTGTATCCGCACACGCCACGCGCCCACAGTCAGCCGCGCAACCAGCGACCAGGCAGCGACCCAGATGGCTAGCCCTGCCAGCGCAAGCAGCTCGGCAATCAGCACCCGCGCCGCCAGCTGCTCCGGCGCCAGTGTCCATTGCAGAAACGCGGCGAACAGCGCGCACAACAGCAGGCCTGCCACCGCGAGCTTCGTGCGATGCTGTCGCAGGAAATCGCGCCGAAACGGCTGCTCGGGTGCCAGCGGGGCTTCGGCAGTGCGCAGTCGCAACCGCGTTCGTCCCACGCGCACCTCGCCACCCGCGATGATCCGGCCACCATCCGGATCAATCAGCTGACCATCGATCCGGATGCCATTGCGTGTCGCCAGATCCTGCACGTACACCCTGCCGTCCTCACGCAGCGTCAGCAATGCGTGTTCGGGGGCGACAAAGGGGTCATCCACGACGACATCACAGGCAAGGCTGCGGCCAATGCGGCAGACCGCACCGGCGCCGGCAATGCGTTGCCGGAGCTGGACATGCCCGTGGTCATCCAGTAGTTCCAGCAGCATCACGGGTTCCATCGCATGCCCCCCACGAAGCGCCGCACGAATTGCATGCCGGGCTCGAAACCGACTCCGCGCAGATCCAGCTGACTGATCACCGCGCGTTCGGTGCTGTTGATGCTGGTGATCGTGACGGCAATGTCATAGAGACCGGAGAACAGCCGGTACTGCCGTGCGCAGGTACTGACACGCGCGTCGAACCCATCCAGCGCAACCAGTGCGTCGCGACACGCAAAGTCGCTGACGTTGCGCTCCGAGCCGGTGCGGGCATAACCGGCGGCGACGTCGTTCACGCGCTGTGAAAACTGCAGCGCGTGCAGGCCCTGCGCCTGCAGGATGCGGTGCTGGAACACCACACGGCCTGCTTCCAGATCCAGTTGCAGCAGCACTCCGCCGCGCGCCGAGCAGCTGATGGTCTGGGTCTGCATTCGATTGCGCGCCTCGCTGGCCCCGGTGGTGTTGCATTCGAAGGCCGGGCCCATGCGAGTCGGCAACGTGTAGCCGAAGATCGTCTGCGTCTCTGTGGGTTGCGACCCGGGGTCGAGCAACACCGCCTCGTGGTTCAGCGCCTGCTGAGCCACCATGTTGCGAACCTGCTGCGGACTCTGCGACTGGTCCAGCGGCGCCCTGGCGCGCGCCAGCAGCGGCGCGATGTGCCGCGCCGGTACCACGAAGCCCACGAGCTGGCGGCCCGTGACCACGGACACATTGACGCCGAACACGCCACCACCGGCATCCAGAGCCGGTCCGCCCGACATTCCACCATTGATGGCACCGGTGTAGTGGATGCGCTGATCGAACCCGGTCTCCACCAGGCCGTTGGCCACACCCTCGGTGATGGTCAGACCCAGGTCGAGCGGAAAGCCGATGGAGTAGGCGCGCGCGCCCTGACGCGGGATGTCCGGGCGCAGCGGCAATGGTGGCAGTGTCAGGTCGTCGGCCTTGACCACGGCCAGATCGTTGCGGATGTCCACCGCATACACGCGCAGCAGCCCGCTGCGGTTGTCGCCCGTCAGGTATTCGAGGCGGTAGCGGCGCGGATGCAGCACGGCCTCGGCCACCACATGGTAGTTGGTGATGATGAAGTCGCCGGCGCCCACTGCAAACCCGCTGCCGTGAAAGGCGCTGGTCTTGGCCGCATCGAAGAAGCCACGTATCTGCACCACCGAGTCGCGGGCATGATCCAGCCGCACACGCGCGGCATTGGAAAGCGGCAGTTCGGCCAGGTCCGGTTCCTCGATGTCCCCGGCATCAATGACCTGCCCTTCCTGCGTAACGACCTGCGCAGCCGCGGGCGGTGGCGCTGCATCGGCCGGCGCCTGGGCCTCATCGTCTTCCGCGGCACCTGCAAGACACACCAGGCAACAGGCCACGCAGGTGGCAAGCCGCGGGAAGGAAAGTCGTCGTGTCGGCAGGCCTCGCACGCGACAAGATTAGCGCGTTCATCAATTCCTATACTGTCGCCATTGGCTTACATGGACGCGCGAGAAACCCGGATCACTCCCGACGAGCGCCAGCGCATCGACCGGTGGCTCTGGTGTGTGCGCTTGTTCAAGACGCGCGCACTGGCTGCGCAGGCGGTCAGCGGCGGCCGCGTGCATTTGAACGGCGAGCGGGTCAAGCCGGCGCATGTGGTGCGGATTGGCGACCAGATCAGCCTGACGGTGGATGGAGTCGAGGCCACGTTTGAGGTGCTGGGCCTGCCACTGCGGCGCGGGCCAGCCGTGGAGGCACGGCAACAGTACAGCGAGCAACCTGCGAGTCTCGCGCGGCGCGCACTGCACCGGGAGATGCATCAACTGGCCGACCAGACGCGGCCCCGCCCCGCGACCCGACCGGACAAGCGCGACCGGCGCCGGCTGGTCCGTTTCCAGCGCGGCGAGGACTAGCTCAGATCCACCCGTTCGATCGCTTCGGGCTTGATGGGACTCCCGAGGAAGACAGGCCCGACGCGCGCGAAACGCTCTTCGCCATCGGTGACGAGAAACCGGCTGGCACCATGCGAGTGTCCCGAAGGCTGCAGCCGGTCGCCCAGCAGGGCAGCAAGCGCGTCGGCCGTGGTCGCGGCCGAATCCACGATGCGCACCGCATCGCCGACCACGGCGCGGATCACCGCCGTGAGCGGCGGAAAATGCGTGCAGCCCAGCACCAGCACATCCGGTGCAGTGGCCGCGTCGGCAAACAGCGGTTGCAGATAACGGCGCGCCGCAGCCTCTGCCACCTCGCCGGCGGTCCAGCCTTCCTCTGCCAAGGCCACGAACAATGTGGCCGGCACTGCCATCACCTGCGCGGAGGGCAGCCGGCGCAGTATCTCACGCTGATAGGCGCCGCCACGCACGGTGCCTTCGGTGGCGATGACCGCAATCCGGCCGCTGTGGGTGGTGGACACCGCGGCGGCGGCGCCGGGCTCGATCACACCGATGACGGGCAGCGCCGGATGTGCCGCTGTCAATGCCGGCAGCGCTGCACTGGAGGCAGTATTGCAGGCCACCACCACCGCCTTCACACCACGCCGCAGCAGCACTTCGACGGCCTGCAATGCGTAGCGCTCAACGGTCGCGGCTGTCTTCGTACCATAGGGCAGTCGCGCGGTATCGCCGAGGTAGAGGAAATCCTCGCCTGGCAGCCGCGCTGCCAGAGAGCGCAGCACCGTCAGACCGCCGATGCCGGAATCGAATACGCCTATCGGCAGCGTGTCGTACACGGGATTTGGTGTCAGGCTCCGCTCTCGGGCCGCACCTGCGGGAACAGCAGCACGTCGCGAATCGCGGCCTGATCGGTGATGAACATCACCAGCCGGTCCACGCCGATGCCGAGGCCGGCGGTGGGCGGCATGCCGTACTCCAGCGCGCGGATGTAGTCCGCGTCGTAGAACATGGCCTCATCGTCGCCGGCATCCTTGCGCTCCACCTGCGCCTGGAAGCGCGCCGCCTGGTCCTCGGCATCGTTGAGCTCCGAGAACCCATTGGCGATCTCGCGGCCCGAGATGAAGAACTCGAAGCGGTCGGTGAGGAATGGATCGGCATCGTTCGCCCGCGACAGCGGCGACACCTCGGCCGGATAGCCGAAAATGAAGGTCGGGTCGAGCAATGTGTGCTCGACGGTGTGTTCGAAGATGATGGTCTGCAACTTGCCCGCACCATCGCTCGGGTCGAACTTCGCGCCCAGCTTGTTGATCCAGCCACGCAGGTAGTCCACATCGCGCAGCCTGCCAGCATCGAAACCATCGTTGGCATCCAGGATGGAATCGGACATCGACACACGCGCAAAGGGTCGCGCCAGGTTGTACTCGCGGCCCTGGTAGATGATCGACTTTGCGCCGGGATGCGCAACTTCGACCATGGTCATGACCAGCTCTTCGGTCAGGTCCATCAGGTCGCGATAATCCGCATAGGCCCAGTAAAGCTCCATCATCGTGAATTCGGGGTTGTGCCGCGTGGACAGCCCCTCGTTGCGGAAGTTGCGGTTGATCTCGTACACCTTCTCGAAGCCCCCCACCACCAGGCGCTTCAGGTAGAGCTCGGGCGCAATGCGCATGTACATGGCCATGTCCAGCGCGTTGTGGTGCGTGACGAAGGGTCGTGCGGTGGCGCCACCTGGAATGGGCTGCATCATCGGCGTTTCCACTTCCATGAAGCCGCGCGTGTCGAGCGCATTGCGCAGCGCGCGCACGATGCAGGTACGCGCCTCGAACACCTTGCGCGAATCCTCGTTCACGATCAGGTCCACGTAGCGCTGGCGATAGCGTGTATCGACATCCGCCAGGCCATGCCACTTGTCGGGCAGTGGCCGCAGCGACTTGACCAGCAGGCGCAATGTGGTGGCCTTCACCGACAGTTCGCCGGTGCGCGTGCGGAACAGCATCCCTTCGGCTGCCACCACATCACCGATGTCCCAGCCTTTGAAGGCGTCGTAGGCATCGCCCAGCGCAGTGGCCTGCAGGAACAGCTGGATGCGCCCGGTCGGGTCGGCGATGGTGGCGAAACTGGCCTTGCCCATCACGCGCTTGGCCAGCATGCGCCCAGCCACCTTCACGGCAATCGCATCGCTTTCCAGCTGCTCGGTGGTGGCCGCGGCATGCTGCTTCTGCAGGTCGCCCGCGTACGCATCGCGCCGGAAGTCATTCGGAAACGCGACGCCTTGCCGGCGAATGGCCGCAAGCTTGGCGCGCCGCTCGGCAATCAGCTTGTTCTCGTCCTGGGGAACTTCCGGTTGATCACTCATTGCCTACAGGCCCGCCTTCAGACTTGCTTCCATGAACTGGTCCAGGTCGCCGTCCAGCACCTTTTCGGTGGCGCCCACTTCCACATTCGTGCGCAGATCCTTGATACGCGACTGGTCCAGCACGTAGGAGCGTATCTGGTTGCCCCAGCTCACGTCCGACTTGGAATCCTCCAGCACCTTGGCGGCCGCATTGCGCTTGTTGACCTCCAGCTCGTACAGCTTGGCCTTCAGCATCTTCATGGCCGTGGCGCGGTTCTTGTGCTGGCTGCGCTCTGACTGGCAGGCAACGACGATACCCGATGGCATGTGCCTGAGGCGCACCGCCGATTCGGTCTTGTTCACGTGCTGGCCGCCGGCGCCGCTGGAACGGAACACATCCATCTCGATGTCCGCCGGGTTCAGGTCGATGTTGATGTCGTCGTCGATCTCGGGCGAGACGAACACCGACGCAAAGGACGTATGACGGCGATTGCCGGAGTCGAACGGGCTCTTGCGCACCAGCCGGTGCACGCCGGTCTCGGTGCGCAACCAGCCGTAGGCATACTCGCCCTCAAAGCAAATCGAACAGCTCTTGATGCCGGCAACTTCGCCCGAGCTGGAATCCATCACCTCGGTCCTGAAGCCGCGCTTGTCGCCCCAGCGCAGGTACATGCGCATCAGCATCTGTGCCCAGTCCTGGGCCTCGGTGCCGCCGGCACCGGCCTGGATGTCCACATACGCACTGTGCGCATCCATCTCGCCGCGGAACATGCGGCGGAATTCCAGCGCACGCACACTGGACTCCAGCTGCGGCAGCTCCTTTTCGATGCCGGCGATGGTCGCGGCATCGGCTTCCTCCTCGGCCAGCGCCAGCAATTCACTGGCATTGGCCAGCGCCGAACCGGCCGTATCCAGTTGTTCCAGGTCCGCGCTCAGCCGCGCCCGCTCGCGACCCAGTTCCTGCGCCCGCTCGGGCTTGCTCCAGACTTCCGGCAGCTCCAGCTCGCGGCTGACTTCCTCGAGACGCTCCTTCTTGGCGTCGTAGTCAAAGAAACCCCCGTAGCGAGCTGGCGCGCTCGGCGAGGTCTTTCAGGTTCTTTCTGAGGATTCCGGTCTCGATGGTCATGGCTGCGGATCGCTGGCGGTACAGGGCGCCGGATTATAGGGGGTTTTCCACGTACTCGATCACGAGCTGCAGGCGCCGCTCACCCTGCCAGTGATTGATGTCGAGCCGGTACGCGACCCTGAGCTTTCCCTCGGGTGGCACCGTGAAGCGCTCGCCATCCAGCAGGTTGAAGGCGATCGCATCGAAACGCGCGCGCGAACCAGCTGGGCGGAGCCAGTACTTCACATGCTTCTCGCCCACGATGCGCACGGAGTCCACTTCGAACTCGCCCTGGAAGGATGGCTCGGGAAATGCCTGCCCCCAGGGGCCGGCCTCACGCAGCATCTCTGCAGTAGCCAGCGAGATCTGGCTTGCGTCGAGCTCGCCGTCGGTCCAGATGACGTCATCGGGTTCCACCTGCGCCAGCTGCCGGGACACCGCGGCATCGAACGCACGTGCAAAACGGTCCAGATCGGCGGCCCGGATCGTGAGCCCCGCCGCCATCGCATGCCCGCCGAATCGCAGGATCAGACCCGGGTGCTGCGAAGACACCGACTCAAGCACATCGCGCACATGCACGCCGGCGATCGAGCGCGCCGAACCACGCAATTCCTCGCCCAGGCCCGGGGCCGCCTCCCCGGCTGGCGCAAACGCAATGACCGGCCGCCCGACACGATCCTTGATGCGGCTCGCGACCAGCCCCACCACTCCCTGGTGCCAGCCCGCATCGAACAGCGTGAGACCCGCGTGCCGATCGCCCTCCACCCAGGCGGCAAGATGCTTCACCGCGGCCTCGGCCTGTTTCTGCATGTCGCCTTCGATCAGGCGACGCTGCCGATTCAGTTCGTCCAGCTGCGTCGCAAGCTCCAGGGCGCCGGCGGCATCGCGCGCGAGCAGACAGCGGATGCCGACGCTCATGTCGTCGAGCCGGCCGGCCGCATTGAGCCGCGGTCCCACGGCGAAACCCAGGTCCGCCGCGGTCACGCCAGCCTGTTCGCGTCCGGCGACCTGCAGCAGCGCCGCAACTCCCGGGGTGCATTGGCGGCCCCGCATGCGCCTGAGGCCCTGCGCCACCAGGACCCGATTGTTGGCGTCCAGCGGAACCAGATCCGCAACGGTGCCGAGCGCGACCAGGTCCAGCCACTGCGCAACCGGCCGTGCGCCGGCCGGCAACAGGCCCTGCTGCTGCATCAGCTTGTACAGCGCGGCCAGCACGTAGAACGCCACGCCAACGCCCGCCAGCGCGCGACTGCCGAAGGCACCGCCACACGCATTCGGATTCACCATCACGGTGGCGTCCGGCAGCTGCGTACCGGGCAGGTGATGATCCGTAATCAGGACTTCGATACCGAGTGCCCGCGCCGCAGCCACACCCTCGACGCTGGACACACCGTTGTCGACGGTCACGATCAAGGTGGGCTCACGCGCTGCGGCCTGCTCCACCAGACCGGGGGTCAATCCGTAGCCAAGGCGAAACCGGTCCGGTACCAGGAAGTCGATTCCAGCAAAGCCCCACTCGGTCAGCGCGTGCATCATCAGCGCGGTGCTGGTTGCGCCATCGGCGTCGAAATCGCCGACGATCAGCACGCGACCCCGCGCGTGTGACAGCAGCAAGGCCGCCGCCTCCTGCACGTTCTCGAGCGTGCTCACCGGCAGCAACGCATCGAGCCCGGTCGCAAGCTGCCCGGGATGCGTCACGCGGCGCGCGCCGTAGATCCTCTGCAACAGCGGCGACAGCTGTGCCGGCATCTGTGTGGCGTGCACCGCGCGCGCCTGCAGGCGCCGGGGCAGCGCGCTCATGCCGCCACCTGCAGGTACCAGGGCCGGCGCCGGCGCAGCCACCGCAGCGGCGACGGATCGGGCAACTGCCAGGCGGTGGCGCCGATCTGCAGCCGCAGCGCGGGCAAGTCCCGATTGCGCAGCGCATGCGCTGCGGGTTGCAGCCAACGCGTTTCCAGCGACCGCCAATGCTCCCCCGAACCGCCGGTGCGCGGCGGCGCGAGCACCAGCAACGCATCCTGCCCCAATGGCAGTGAGTGCCAGTCCTGTGCCGGCGCCACGGACACTGCGCAGTGCGCTGCCAGACCGCCAAGCCAGGCGTCGATTTCACCGTCGACCATGATGGCGCGTGGCGCATTCGTGAGTGGTGCAACCTGCCCTGCCCGCGCACCGCCCCAGAACCACAGGCTGTTGATCGATGGCAGGCCGCGCGCTTCCCGTGCCCGATTCAGTTCATGGTCAGCCAGCCAGATCTCGACTTCGGCGCCGAGCCTGCGCAGTGCCCGCTCGGCATCGTCGCGGGCCGCAGTTCGCTCCAGGGGCAGGCCGAGCAGCTCCTCGGGCGCGCCATCGCGGGCGGCAAAAGCGCCGGGCATTTCCAGCAGCCAGTTCGCCCCGATGGCATGCAGCCGCAGGTCGGGGCCACCAAATTCAACATTGAAAGCCGCAAGCCAGCGAGCGGACTCCGCTGCAGCGAGTCGCAGCCAGCCATCGGGCGGCAGGTGCACCCGGCTCAAACCGGCCACCACATGTAGCGGCGAGGCGAAACACAGACCCACCGCGTCAGACAGACCCGAGATCGCGCGCGCAGCTACAGTGGCAGGGCCAAACCCCATGCCCTGCTCCGCACCCAGCGCTGTCATCACCCCGCTGCGCCAGTCGCGGGCGTCAGCCAGTCGGCGTGCGCGGGTCAGCAGGCTCGTTAATTCCGGCAGCGCCGGAAGCGAATCACGCAGGACCGGCTCGTCTGCTGCAGTGGAGGCGGGTTGCGGCCCGGGCATCGCGATCAACAGACTCATATCGCGTATCGTAGCTACTCCATGAGACTGCACGAACAGCTCCTCACCCGCATGAACCTGGTCGGGCGCTATGGTCCCGGCGAGGTCCATATCAACGGCCGGCGCCTGACTGATCCGCTGGTGGTGGGGCCGGGCTTCCTTCTGGAGGAATGGGTCGCACGGATTGCCGTCCTGACGCCCGAGGCACTGGCCCCGGCGTGGGAACAGCAGCCGCGCATCGTGCTGCTGGGTAGCGATGACCGCCCAACCGAACCCCTGAAGGGCCTTCGCAGCCATTTCGCTGACCGCCAGATTGCGCTCGAGGTGATGGACCTGGGCGCCGCCTGCCGCACCTACAACGTGCTGGCACAGGAAGATCGCGCGGTCATCGCATTACTATTCCCTTAGCAGGCGCCCTCAGGCCCGACGCGGTGGGCTAAACTACCGCCCCTTTTTTCCACTAAAACCCAGGATATCCGCATGCGCCTTCGACTCGTGATCCTGCTTGCCGGTGCCACCACCCTCGTGGCCTGCACGCAAGCAACCCAACCCACACCCAAAACCGACGACGAAAAGGCCCTGTACTCCCTGGGCGTGCTCATGTCGCAGAACATCAAGAGCTTTGATTTCACGGACCAGGAGCTGGCAATGGTGAAGGCCGGCCTGGCTGACGGGATCCACGGCAAGGAAATCATGAAGACCGACGAGATGGAGGGCTTCCTGCCGAAACTGCAGGAACTGCAGACCAAGCGCATGGCCGAGTCGGTGACGAAGGAGAAGGAAGCCGGCGCTGCGTACCTGGCCAAGGCCGCAAAGGAGGAAGGTGCAGAAACCTCTCCAAGCGGGCTGGTATTCAAGAGCGTGAAGGAAGGCTCCGGCGCGGTGCCCAAACCCAGCGATACCGTCAAGGTGAACTACGAAGGGCGCTTCATCGATGGCAAGGTGTTCGACAGCTCGATCGAACGCAAGGAGCCGATCGAATTTCCGCTGGACGGCGTGATCCAGTGCTGGACCGAGGGTGTGCAGAAGATGAAGGTGGGCGGCAAGGCCCAGTTCGTCTGCCCGCCCGACCTGGCCTATGGCGACGAGGGGCACCCACCCCAGATGAAGGGCGGAGCCACGCTGGTGTTCGACGTGGAATTGCTGGACATCGTACCGCCCGGCACTGCTGCCGCTGCGGCGCCAGCAAAGTAATCCGCTGGCCCAAATGCAAACCGCCCGCCAGATAGTGGCGGGCGGTTGGCAGACTCACCGGAGGAAGACACGCAGGCAGGTTTGAGAGAGCAGTTCGACCACGATTCGGAGCTGACAGACTCGAAGTGTGGAAAGCGCTTCTTCTGATTTTTGTATCGACCCGTTTTAAGTATTTTCCAAACCCTTCCCTTAAACCTTCTTGTGCCTCCGTGCCTTCCTCCGCTGAGCCCGATGTCGCCATTTGGCTACGGGGCGCAATGTACCCCTCGATTGTTGGCAGCCGCAAGCCCTTGACCGCATCGCATTTTCGATCTAGGGCGTATCGAATCGCAGTGTCTCGAAAACCCGCATCAGGCCACTGACTGCGGCCGGTTCAGCCACCGGTCACGCCGGCCAGCAGCGGTACAAAGGCCACTCTTTCAAGCACTTCCTGCTTCACGCCGTTTTCCCTGCGAGTGATTCGCAACAACTGCTGGTTGCCTTCGGGACCAACGGGAACGACCAGCCGCCCATTCACCGCCAGTTGCGCCACCAACGCCTCTGGCACCGCAAGCGGAGCAGCCGCCACGATGATGCCGTCGAATGGTGCCTGCGTTGGCCAGCCCTTCATGCCATCTCCGTGCTTCAGGCGCACGTTGTCCACATCCAGTTCCTTCAGGCGCCCGCGAGTGGGAGCCACCAGCAGCTCGACCCGTTCGATGGCGAATATCTTCTCGACGAAAGGCGCCAGCACCGCCGTCTGGTAGCCGCAGCCGAACCCCACCTCCAGCACCCTGCGCGGCGTGATTCCCGACAGCAGTGCCTGCGTCATGCGCGCCACGATGTAGGGCTGGGAAATCGTCTGACCCCAGCCTATGGGCAGGGCCGTGTCCTCATAGGCACGCGACGCAAGTGCCTCATCCACGAAGATGTGGCGCGGCAGGTTGCGGATGCGGTCCAGCACGCGCAGGTCGTGAATGCCCTGCTCGCGCAAACGCTGTACCAGGCGGTCGCGGGTGCGCGCGGATGTCATGCCGATCCCTGCGTGCCCACCCATGCTCATTGCGGATTCATGCCAGTGGCTTCAGCCAGTCGGTCAAAGTCGGCAGCGCCTGGTGCCGAGTCAGGTCGATCTGCAGCGGCGTGACGGATACATAGCCGGCGGCCACTGCATGGAAGTCGGTGCCCTCACCCGCATCCTGACCAGCGCCCGACGGGCCGATCCAGTACATGCGCTTGCCCTTGGGGTCCTGCACCGGAAGGATGGCCTTGGAGCGATGACGCCCGCCAAGCCGCGTGGCGCGGATGCCGCGGATCTCGTTGTACGGCACGTCCGGGATGTTCACGTTGAGCGTCATGCCTCGCTCCAGTGGCCGCTTGATCAGATGCGACACCAGCGTCTCGGCAACCCTGGCCGCCGTGTCGAAGTGCCGGCCACTGTCCGGCTCCATGGCCAGCGAGAAGGCCACCGTCGGAAGTCCGAGGAATCTGCCTTCGATGGCCGCGGCCACCGTGCCGGAGTACAAAGTGTCGTCACCGAGATTGGCGCCATCGTTGATACCCGCGCAGACCAGGTCGAACTCGAAGTCGAAATAACCCGAGATCGCGATGTGCACGCAATCCGTTGGCGTACCGCCCATTACATAGTGCACGTCCGGTGCGCTGCGAAACACCCGGAGTGGCACGTCAAGGGTCAGCGAATTGCTGGCACCACTGCGATTGCGGTCGGGCGCGACAATGGTCGTACGGGCCAGCGAACCGAGCGCGCAATTGAGCTTCTGTATACCTTCGGCGAGATAGCCGTCGTCGTTGCTGACCAGTATGTGCATTGAGGTTCGCCAAATATACTGGAATCGATGGACGACGACGATCCGGAACTGTTTCGCAAGGCCATGCACGGTGTCAGGCGCATCAGCGGCAACAATCGCCGCGTGGGCACGCCACGCAAGCCGCGGCCCACCGCCCGTTTTGCGCGCGCCGAGCGCAACGCCGTGCTGGAAGAAAGCCTCGGTCCGCCTTCGCCGCTGGATCCGGTGCAGGAATCCGGCGATGCACTGCTGTTCAGGCGCGCCGGAGTCAGCGAACAGGTATTCCGGCGCCTGCGTCGCGGTCAATATCGCGTCGAGGCGGAGATCGACCTGCATGGCCTCACCGCACAGCACGCCCAGACTGCATTGCGCGATTTCCTGGCCGAATGCCTGCAGCATCGGGCACGCGTGGTACGCATCATCCACGGCAAGGGGCTGCGCTCAGGCAACCGGGGCCCGGTGCTGAAGCTGCTGGTCAGCAGCTATCTGCACAGGGTTGGCAACGTACTGGCCTTCGCCAGCGCACGCGAAGTCGACGGTGGCTCCGGCGCCATCCTGGTGCTGCTGGCAATGAAGCAGCACCAGGCGCGTCACCGATAGTCGCGCGTCAGGCTTTTTCCGGCGGCAACTGGTCGCCCGGCACCCAGAAACCGTGAACCTGCGGCGCAGCACGGTAGGGCAGCTTCACGGTGGCGATCGGGCCTTCATCCATGTGCTGGGCATCCACGATCAGCAGATCCGAACGTCCGTTCTCGCGCGAACGGGAGCAAACACCCACCAGGTAGCCGTCGCCTTCTGCCGCGCCCTTGCGGCGTGGCACGAAGCACATCTCGCTGACCGAACTGCCCTGCCCGGGACTGAACACGTCAACCTTGCCGGTCTGGTGGTCGATGCGGGTCCAGCCACTCTTGCCCTGCACTCCGCCCATCAGGAAGCCGTAGCGGTACGGCACCGTGTGATACCGATCATCCTGCCGCGCCAGGGCACCGGTCACTTCCTCGTGCAGCGTCTCGAAGCCATAGGGACGTGGCGTGGTCTTTGAAGTGTCGACCGAGAAACGACGGATGCGACCGGTGGACTTGGCGCCATCGAACCGGTCGTTCGGGTTGGGGCTGGGAAAGAACGGGAACTGGTTACCCAGGCCGCCATCCATGTCGACGTACACCATGTTGCCGTCGGTCCAGCAACCCATGGTGTGGGTGCACATGGTCTGTGGGCCCTTGAGCCACTGGATGTCCGTGCCGTCACCATGACGGCGCATCACGCCCAGGTACGTGTCACGGCTGGAATCCCAGCCCCAGTGCACGCCACCCTTCTTCATCAGGTCCTCGCCCAGGTAGGCCAGCGGATAAACCAGGAACACGATGTGCTGCTCGGTGATGGCGTAGTCGTGGATCTCGCTGCAGTACGGAGCCTGCACCCGCGCCTGCCAGATCGTCTTGCCCTTCTTGTCCACCTCGTACACCGAGATGTCGGTGCTGCCGAGACCTGCGGACTCGTAACCGAATGCCAGCAGGTTGCCGTTGTGCGAGTCGTTCTTCGGGTGGGCGGTGAAGGTTTCGCTCTTGATCTTGCCGTCGAACTTGTAGTTGCCATCCAGCGTCTCGAGCGTATGCGGGTCGAGCGCGGCGGGCATGGTGTCCTCCTTCATCGCGAGGATGCGCCCGTTGTGGTACCAGACCTGCGTGTTCTGCGTGCCGCGAAACTTCCCGGCGACGCTGGGATCATCGGTGTAGGGGTTGCGGTACACCCCATACAGCGAGCGACGCGCCGCGTGCTGCAGCTTCCAGCGCTCGTTCTTTACCCAGCGACTGAGGTAATCCACATGGCTGTTCTTGATGCGGAACAGGCTGACGTGACCCTCGCCGTCGAAGGCGATGTCGCCCTCCAGCGCCGTGGGCTTCGGGTACTGCGCATCGGGACCAACACGATAGAACCCACCGTCCAGGTCATCGGGAATATCGCCTTCTACCTCGCAGTCCCACAGCGTGTGTTCGGAACGGTTCACGGCGGCATTGGTGGTGGCGCCGCCGGCGCCGAACTTGCCGCGTTCGGTCGGAAAATTCACTTCCGCCCGCGCGGCCGGAGCAATCAATGCCCCGGCGGCCGCACCGATGGCGGCGGCCCCGGTCAGAAAACTGCGACGATCCAGCGACGAGTCCCGCTCGTCTTCTTGCTTGCGGCTCATGTGGAAACCCCCGGACTGTTCTGGTGTAGATCCTGGCCGCGAGCTTACCGCGACACAGGCCCGATTGGCGCGAACGGGACTCATCCGCGCCCTAGCGCGCGATCAGCACCACCGCCTGGGCCGCGAGCCCCTCGCCGCGGCCCAGAAAGCCAAGCTTTTCGGTAGTGGTGGCCTTCAGGTTCACCTGCGCCACGTCCACGCCCAGCGCCGTGGCAACAGCGGCGCGGATGCTGTCACGATGCGCCGCGATGCGTGGCCCTTCGGCCAGCAGAGTGAGGTCGGAGTTGACCACGCGCCAGCCGTCGGCCGCAAGCAGCTGGATGGCGTGCCGCACAAACTGTGTGCTGTCCGCGCCGCGCCAGCGCGGCTCCGAATCCGGGAAGTGCTGACCGATGTCTCCCAGTCCCGCCGCTCCGAGCAGCGCATCAGTCAGCGCATGCAGCAACACATCGCCATCGGAATGGGCGATCACGCCCTGCTTCCAGGGAACCTTGACGCCACCCAGCATCACTGCATCGCCAGGACCAAAGGCATGCACGTCGAACCCGCTGCCGGTACGAAAATCCATCGCGTTACCCCCCTGCGCCAGCTGTGCAGCAGCCAGCTTCAGGTCTGCCGGTGTGGTGATCTTGATGTTGCCAGGATCGCCGGCAATGAGGCGCGGCGCCTCGCCCAGCCACTCCACTGCCTGTGCCTCGTCGGTCGGTTCGCGTCCTGCGTCCTGTGCAGCACGCAGTGCCCGCCGCAAGACCCCAAGACGGAACATCTGCGGTGTCAGCGCGCGCCACAGACCTTCGCGAGGTGGACTCTTCAGCACACGCTGCGCATCGTCGGAACGCTTCAGCGTGTCGGCCACGGGCACTGCCAGCAGGCCGCCCACTGCATCGCCGCCACAACCATGCAGCAGCGCGTCGACATCCGCAGCGGCCAGGCAGGGGCGCGCTGCATCATGCACCAGCACCCAGCCCGACTCGTCATCCTCTATGGCATCCAGCGCGTTGCAGACCGAATCGCAACGCCGCGCACCACCGACGACCGCGCGCACGCGAGGATCCCGCGCCAGCGGCAGGATGCGAAAAGTGGTATCGCCTGCGTCCAGTGCCACGATCAAGCCGCGACAACGCGCATCGCCCAGAAACGAAGCCAGTGCATGCTCGATGACCGTGCGCCCGGCAAGCTGCAGATACTGTTTGGGCGTGGATCCGCCGAAGCGGCGCCCAGTGCCAGCCGCCGGCATGACCAGCCAGTACTGCAAGGGATCAGCGCGCAGCCAGCGCGGTCGGCAGCAGCGGCACCGGCTCTGAAGGAACCTCGGCCGGATAGGCGGGTGACGTAACGACCTGGTAGTAGGTTTCGTTGGCGCGGATCAGGCCCAGTTCGGAGCGGGCCCGCTCTTCAATTGCCGCATAGCCCTGCCTGAGGTCTCGTACTTCTGCGGCCAGCTGCCGGTTGCGGGCAGTGAGCTGCTGGTTTTCGGCAACCTGCTTCTCGACGGCGCTGGAGAATTGCAGCACCTCGCGCGCGCCATGCGGCGACAGCCAGATCCGGTACTGCAAAACGAGCACCAGAGCGGCCAGCACACCGATGAACCACTTCATGGGCGCGAAGCCTATAACGCTACAGCGGGAAAGGGAATGCTTCCCTGCCCGCATACCCGGCCTTGCCCGCCAGCAGGCCTTCGATGCGCAACAGCTGGTTGTACTTGGCCACCCGGTCCGAGCGCGACATGGAGCCGGTCTTGATCTGGGTGGAGGCCGCGGCGACAGCAATGTCCGCGATGGTGGTGTCCTCTGTTTCGCCGGAGCGGTGCGACACCACCGAGGTGTACCTGGCGTCCTCGGCCATCTGGATGGCCTCCAGCGTCTCGGTCAGGGTACCGATCTGGTTCACCTTGATCAGGATGGAGTTGGCCACGCCTTTCTCGATGCCCTCCTTCAGGATCTTCGTGTTGGTCACGAACAGGTCGTCCCCCACCAGCTGGATCCTCTTCCCCAGCTTGTCGGTGAGCAGCTTCCAGCCCGCCCAGTCGCCCTCGGCCATGCCGTCCTCGATGGTAATGATCGGGTACTTCGCGACCAGCGCCGCCAGGTAATCCACAAACCCCGCCGAGTCGAAACTGCGCCCCTCGCCCTCGAGCACGTACTTGCCGTCCTTGTAGAACTCGCTGGAAGCCACGTCGAGCCCGAGGTAGATGTCCTTGCCCAGTTTGTAGCCGGCCTTGTCCACCGCCTGCTCGATGATGCCGAGCGCCTCCTCGTTCGATGCAAGGCTCGGCGCGAAGCCGCCCTCGTCGCCCACTGCGGTGGTGAGACCCTTGTCGTGCAGGATCTTCTTCAAGGCATGAAAGATCTCTGCGCCGTAGCGCACGGCCTCGGCCAGCGTCGGCGCACCCACCGGCAGGATCATGAACTCCTGCACGTCGAGCGAGTTATCCGCGTGGGCGCCGCCATTGATGATGTTCATCATCGGTACCGGCATCTGCGACAGGCGCCTGAGCTTCACGCACAGGTAGCGGAACAGCGGGTCCCTGCCGTCCGCTGCCGCGGCCTGCGCGGTGGCCAGCGAAACAGCCAGCAGCGCATTGGCGCCCAGCCGGCCCTTGTTGTCGGTGCCATCCAGCGCAATCATCTTCGCGTCGATCTCGGCCTGGTCACGCGGGCTCATGCCCACCACGGCCTCCTTCAGCACGCCGTTCACGTTGGCCACGGCCTTCAGCACCCCCTTGCCCAGGTAGCGCTGCTTGTCGCCATCACGCAGCTCGACGGCTTCGCGCGTGCCGGTCGAGGCACCGGATGGCACGGCGGCACGGCCCACGATGCCGCTGTCCAGGCGCACCTCGGCTTCAACAGTGGGGTTGCCGCGCGAATCGATGATCTCGCGGCCCTGTACGTCAACGATACGGCTCATGGCAGGTCTTCCTCGAAGGGCTTGGTTTTCACGGTTCGGTCGATTTCGATCAGCCGCTCCAGCAGCGCCTGCATGCGCGCCAGCGGCCAGGCATTAGGTCCGTCCGACCGGGCGTTGTCCGGATCCGGATGGGTTTCCATGAAGAGGCCGGCAACGCCGACAGCCACGGCGGCTCGTGCCAGCACCGGCACGAATTCGCGCTGACCGCCGGAAGTATCGCCCCGCGCACCCGGCAGCTGCACCGAATGGGTGGCATCGAAAACCACCGGGCAACCAGTCTTGCGCAGCACCGGCAGGGAGCGCATGTCCGCAACCAGGTTGTTGTAGCCGAAGGACACGCCGCGCTCGCACACCATGACATCCAGGTTGCCCACCGCGCGGGCCTTGTCCACCACGTTGCCCATCTCCCACGGTGACAGGAACTGGCCCTTCTTGATGTTGACCGGCTTGCCGGCGCGCGCCACCTTCTGGATGAAATCCGTCTGCCGGCACAGGAAGGCCGGCGTCTGCAGCACATCGACCACCGCAGCCACCTCGTGCACCGGCGTGTCTTCGTGCACATCGGTCAGCACCGGCAGCCCGAACGTCTTGCGCACACCTTCCAGCACCTTCAGCCCGGCTTCAAGCCCGGGACCACGAAAGCTCGCAGCCGAGGAACGATTGGCCTTGTCGAAGGAGGCCTTGAAGACCAGCGGGATGGACAGTGCGGCGCTGATCTCACGCAACTTTCCGGCGATTTCCTCGGTGAGCGCCGAACTCTCGATCACGCAAGGTCCGGCGATGAGGAACAGTGGCCCGTGGTTGCCGACCTCGATGCCGGCCAGTCTCATGCGCTGGCGGCAGCCGGCAGCTGTGCAGCCCGGGCCGCGCGCGCCGCTTTCACGAAGCCCGTGAACAGCGGATGCCCGTCGCGCGGATTGGAGGTGAACTCCGGGTGGAACTGCGTCGCCACGAACCACGGGTGCTCGGGCAGCTCGATGATCTCCACCAGCCCGTCATGCGAGAAACCGGAGAACTTCAGCCCCGCCTTGCGGTACTGCTCCAGATAGTTGTTGTTGAACTCGTAGCGATGCCGATGGCGCTCGCGGATCACATCGGCGCCATACAGCTGACGCACCACCGTATCCTCGCCCAGCTCAACGTCCTGCGCGCCCAGGCGCATGGTGCCACCCAGCTCGGATTTGTCGGTACGCTGCTGGGCACCGCGCGCCGCATCCTGCCACTCGGTGATCATCGCGATGACCGGATGCGGCGAAGTGCGGTCGAACTCGGTGCTGTGCGCACCGGCGAGACCCAGCACATTGCGGCCGAACTCGATGGCCGCCACCTGCATGCCCAGACAGATCCCCAGGTAGGGAATCTTCTTCTCGCGCGCGTAACGCACCGCCTGGATCTTGCCCTCGATACCGCGCTCGCCAAAACCGCCGGGCACGAGAATGGCATCCATCCCGTCGAGGCCTGCGAGACCCGTGAGCTCGATGTCCGTGGATTCGACGAAATGCACGTTGACGCGTGTGCGCGTCTTGATGCCGGCATGCGTCAGGGCCTCATTCAGCGAGATGTAGGAATCGCGCATCTGCACGTACTTGCCGACCATCGCGATGTCGACCGTGCTGTCGGGGTGTGCCTTCGCCTGCACCACCTGCTGCCAGGCAGTGAGGTCGGCGGGCGGTGAGCCCAGACCCAGGCGCTTGACCACGATATCGTCCAGCCCCTGGTCGTGCAGCAGCATCGGGATCTTGTAGATGTCGTCGGCATCCACCGCGCTGATCACGGCGCGCTCCTCGACATTGGTGAACAGCGCGATCTTGCGGCGCTGCTCCTCGGGCAGGGGATCCTTGGCGCGGCACAGCAGGATGTCCGGCTGGATACCGATGCCGCGCAGCTCCTTCACCGAGTGCTGGGTGGGCTTGGTCTTGATCTCCGAACCGCCGACCACGGGCACCAGCGTCAGGTGCATGTACACGCAGTGGTCACGCCCCAGCTCCACGCCCATCTGGCGGATCGCCTCCAGGAACGGCAGCGACTCGATGTCACCGACCGTGCCGCCGATTTCCACCATGCAGACGTCCGAATCGCCGGCCCCGAGCTTGATGCTGCGCTTGATCTCGTCGGTGATGTGCGGAATCACCTGTACCGTGCCGCCGAGGTAATCGCCGCGCCGCTCGCGCTCGATCACCCGCTGGTAGATGCGACCGGTGGTGAAATTGCTGTGCCGCCCGGTGGTGGTGCGCACGAAGCGCTCATAGTGGCCAAGGTCCAGATCCGTCTCGGTGCCGTCGTCGGTGACGAACACCTCGCCGTGCTGGAACGGGCTCATGGTGCCGGGATCCACATTGATGTAGGGATCGAGCTTGACCATGGCGATCTTCAGGCCGCGCGATTCGAGAATGGCGCCCAGCGAAGCGGCGGCGATGCCTTTCCCCAACGAGGAAACCACGCCACCGGTGACGAATACAAAACGGGTCATGGGAAGCACCGCCGTTGGTTGTGAGATTGCCGGTCCGGGGGATTTCCCGGCCCGACCACGACGGGCCAACAGGCTAGCAAAACAATGCGCGACCCGCCACAGAATCGGTGCTGCTGTCAGCGCCGTTTCGTGGCAGGAACCATCCGGTGCAGCCGCGGGCCTGTGCGCTTGATCGTGAGGTCGGGCAGGCGCAGTTCCGGGTGCGCGTCGATTCGCGCCGCCAGCATGGCCTCGATCTGCACCATGTGCCGTTCATTCGGCGCACGTGCACCGGCCGCCTGAATCCAGGCACGCAACACCGCCGCACGTCGCTCGCGGCCCCAGCGCCTGAGCACCGTGATGTGCAGGTCCGGACCATCAGCGGCCAGCGCCAGGTCGCGCTGGGCCGCCTGCTCCAGCACCGCGGCGGCCGCAGCGCAGTGACGCGCGCTGCGGGCCACGGTGCGCGCCACGGCCGGCCAGCGATCTTTCATCGGTGGCACCACCTGCGCGCGCAGGTAGTTGCGATCAAAGCGCAGTTGATCGTTGGTGGGGTCATCGACCCACGCGAGTTTCCCGGCGCGGGCGTAGGCCAGGATCTGCTCGCGCTGCACATCCAGCAGCGGACGCAGCAGGAATGAGTCGCCCAATGGCATGCGGGCAGGCATGCCGGCGAGGCCAGCCGGGCCTGCCCCGCGCAGCAAGGCCAGCAGCACCGTTTCGAGCTGATCATCAGCGTGCTGCGCCGTCAGCAGCCACTCGCCCGGCGCGAGCGCCGCAGCCATCGCCGCGCGGCGTGCCTGCCGGGCAGCCTGTTCCAGCGAATCGCCCCGCGCGATGCGGACCTCGACTTTCACAACCTTCAGCGGCAGCTGCCAGCGCCGCGCCGTGCGCACACAGAAACGGCGGAAGTCCGCTGCCGCCGGCTGCAAGCCATGATCCACGTGGATTGCGCGCACGCTCAGGCGCGAACGTGGCAACCGCCGGGCACCACGCAGCAGATGCAGCAGGACCGTGGAATCCAGGCCACCCGACCAGGCCACCGCACATCGCAGCGGGGTATCGGTGCCGCAGAGCGCGCACAGTCGCGCCAGTATCGCGGCCGGCGTCATCGCCGCCGCCTCACCTGGGCCCGCTCTCAGGCTCTGGTCTCCGCAAACACGCCAAAGGACGCCAGGCGTTCGGAGCGCCGCGCGAGCAGTGTAGGGACCGACAGCTGCGACAGGGCGTCCAGCTGATGCAGCACCGCTGCCTTGAGCGTCGCGGCCATGGTCTCGTGGTCGCGATGCGCACCGCCCAGTGGTTCAGGCAGAACGGCATCGACCAGATTCAGGGATTGCAGCCGCTCGGCGGTGAGGCCCATGGCATCCGCCGCGGCCTCCTTCTTGTCGGCGCTCTTCCACAGGATCGAAGCACAGCCTTCCGGTGAAATGACCGAGTACACCGCGTATTGCAGCATCAGCAGGCGGTCGCAGACTCCGATGGCCAGCGCGCCGCCCGAGCCACCCTCACCGATCACCACGCTGACGATGGGCACCTCGAGCGTCGACATCTCGAACAGGTTGCGGGCAATGGCCTCGCTCTGGCCGCGCTCCTCGCTCGACACGCCGGGATACGCCCCCATGGTGTCGATCAATGTCAGAACAGGAAGGCCGAAGCGTTCGGCGGTCTTCAGCAGCCGCAGGGCCTTGCGATAGCCCTCCGGCTTGGGCATGCCATGATTGCGACGCACGCGCTCCTTGGTATCGCGACCCTTCTGGTGGCCGATCACCATCAACGGGCGGCCATCGATGCGCGCCAGACCACCCACGATCGCCAGGTCATCGCCATACATGCGATCGCCGTGCAGCTCGGTGAACTCGTCGCAGATCAGCCGCAGGTAATCCAGTGTGTAGGGACGCAGCGGATGGCGCGCCAGCTGCGTGATCTGCCAGGGGGTGAGCGACGCGAAGATCGACGTGATGAGCTGCCGGCTCTTCTTCTCGAGCCGCGCGATCTCCTCGGCAATGTTCACCTTGGAGTCGGACCCGACGTGGCCCAGCTCCTCGATCTTCGCCTCCAGCTCGGCGATGGGCTGCTCGAATTCCAGGAAACTCAGGGGCATAGTGGGCCGGGATTATACCCGAGCGCGGCAACGCCCCCCGCCCCCCCGTGCGCCGCACCCGGGACCGCAGATCCGGCCGGCGAATGCGCTCAGCGCGCCAGAGTGCTGTAGAGGTTGTACGCGCTGATTCCGGTGATGAGCGTACCGACCAGCACCAGCAACAGGCGTGTCTTGATGTGACGCGTGATATAGGCGGCAAACGGAGCGGCAAACATGCCTCCCACCACCAGACCGCACACCAGCAACCACACGCTTCCGTCCAGGATCGAGAAGAAAGCGGTTGCCACTCCGACCGTGAGAAAGAATTCGGCGAAGTTCACCGAGCCGATGGTGGTGCGCGGATCGTGGCCGGCACCCACCAGCGACGTGGTGACGATCGGTCCCCAGCCGCCACCTCCGGTGGAATCCATGAATCCACCCAGCAGGGCCAGCGGCGCAACCTTGGCCGGCCTCACATCGGTGCGGACGAGAATGATGCGGCGAAACGCCTTGCTCAGCACGTACAGGCCCATCAGCAGCAGGTAGGCGCTGATCCAGGGCTTGAGCACGGAGCCATGAATGCTGCCGAGCACGTAAGTGCCGATCAGGCCGCCAATCACGCCCGGAATCACCAGGCTCAGGAACAGCTTCTTGTTCACATTGCCCATGCGCAGGTGCGACACACCGGAAATGCCGGTGGTGAACACTTCGGCCAGATGCGTGGCACCGCTGGCCATCAGTGGCGAGGCGCCCACCGCCAGCAGAAAACTGCTGGAGGTCACACCGTAGGCCATGCCGAGCGCGCCATCGATCACCTGCGCCACCAGCCCCACTCCGGCCGCCGCCCAGAACATGGGATCGTGGATGGCCTGCATCACGATCTCGCTGCCACTGCGCTCGTGCCTGCCGATGAACAGCTGGTAGATGAAATACCCCAGCAGCGCCAGCAGCATGGCCATGATCAGGTAGGTAGCCACCTGCAGCAGCGGCGACTTGCCCGCGTGGGAAATTTCTTCCTCGACAGGCGGCAGGCCGAGTTCGGCATGTTCGCGCTCGACTTCGTCGGCGGGGATTTCGGCGCGGTGATCTTCCATGGGGCCGCGCAGGATCAGTCATTCCGGCGCCGGGGCTCAACCCATCTAGTGTTGTCGCCGGAGCATAAGAAGCGCCATCCCTGATGCGCTGTGCTCAGGCCTGCGGGGACGCGGGGTCGTACTGCAACCGCAATGCACCCGGTCCAAGCAGGGTTTCCAGCCCCTCCATCAGTTCCGGGGTGGGTCGCACTGCCCAGGCGCGATCCAGTCCCAGCACGCAGCGGGCCGCATCGCTTTCGAAACGGATCAGCACGTCGCAGTCACCGCCCGAGGCAGTGGCCAGCAGCTGCTTGAGCTGGGCAGTGAACTGCGGTGGATCAAGCTGCGGATCGCGCGGCCAGCGCAGAATCAGCCGGCGGGCACGCTGTTCGCGCACCGCGGCCAGCGCGGCGACCCGCTTGCCGGCAATGCGCCAGGCATTGCTGAAGTCGTCGAAACGCAGGCTGCCCTCCACCAGGACCAGTTCGTCCTTGGCCAGCAGCTCGCGGTATTGCTGCGCCTGTTCCTCGAACAGCGTCACCTCCATGCGGCCGCTGCGATCATCGAGCACGAAACTGCTGCGGCCATTGCGCTTGCGCAGCTCGTCGATCAGCCCCGCCACCGTGACTTGTCGCCCGCCGCTCCAGCGCGGCCCTTCCCCGGTCGTGGGCGCCGGCTCGCGTGCCAGGTCACCCAGGCGCGCCGAAACCAGCCGCGGCAGTTCGGCCTCGTAGATGTCCATCGGGTGGCCACTCAGATACGCGCCCAGGGTTTCGCGCTCGTTGGCCAGCCGGATGCGCTCGGGCCAGTCCGTCTGGATCTGCGGTGTCACTTCGGCCGCCTCACTGCCCCCGAACAGGTCGTCCTGACCGGCAGCGATGGCGCGGGTCGCCTGTTCGCCGCCCTGCACCGCCGCGTCCAGCGCAGCCAGCAAAGTGGCGCGGTTCGGGCCCAGGGCATCCATCGCGCCCGCCTTGATCAGCGCCTCCAGCACACGCCGGTTCAGGCGCGTCAGGTCGATGCGCCGGCACAGTTCCGCAAGACCGGTGTATGTGCCGTTGCGCTCGCGTTCCTGCACCAGTGCTTCCACCGCCTGCGCGCCGACGCCGCGCACCGCTCCCAGTCCGTAGCGGATCTCCCGCTCCCCGGCGACCGTGAATGCGTGGCCGGAGCTGTTCACATCCGGTGGCAGCACGGTGAGCTGCATGCGCTCGCGGCATTCATACAGCAGCGCGGCGACCTTGTCGGTGTCGTCCAGGTCCGCCGACAGCACAGCGGCCATGAATGCCGCAGGGTAATGCGCCTTCAGCCAGGCGGTCTGGTAGGTGAGCACCGCATAGGCCGCCGAGTGGGATTTGTTGAAGCCGTAGCCGGCAAACTTCTCGATCAGGTCGAAGATGTGTGCCGCCTGCCGCGCGTCGACACCGCGGGCCACCGCGCCATCGACGAACACGCTGCGCTGCTTGGCCATTTCCTCGGGCTTCTTCTTGCCCATGGCCCGGCGCAGCAGATCGGCACCGCCCAGCGTGTAGCCGGACAGCACCTGCGCGATCTTCATGACCTGTTCCTGGTACAGGATCACGCCATAGGTGGGTTCGAGCGCGGCCTGCAACGACGGATGCAGGTAATCCACGACCGCACCGGGCGCGCCGTGCTTGCGGTTGATGAAGTCATCCACCATGCCCGACTGCAGCGGGCCGGGGCGAAACAGCGCGACCAGCGCGACCACGTCCTCGAAGCGGTCGGGCCGGAGACGCCGGATCAGGTCCTGCATGCCACGCGACTCGAGCTGGAACACCGCCGTGGTATGGCCGGTCTTCATCAGCTGGAAGGTGGCCGCATCGTCCATGGGCAGCTGCGCCATGTCGAGCGGCGTGCCCGCCCGATCGGGCAATGCATTGATGATGGCCACGGCGCGATCGATGATGGTCAGCGTGCGCAGGCCGAGGAAGTCGAACTTGACCAGGCCCGCCGCCTCCACGTCGTCCTTGTCGAACTGCGTGACCACGCTGTCGCTGCCGGCTTCCTTGTACAGCGGCGTGAAGTCGGTCAGCACGGAAGGCGCGATCACCACGCCGCCGGCATGGGTACCCGCGTTGCGCGTGAGACCTTCCAGCGCGATGGCCAGCTCAAGCAGCGTGCGCACCTCTTCGTCTTCGCGATTCAGCCGGGCCAGCTCCGGCTCCTTCTCCAGCGCCTGCGCCAGCGTGATGCCCAGTTCGTTCGGAATGAGCTTGGCGATGCGGTCGCCGAAGCCGAACGGGTGCCCCAGCACGCGCGCCACATCGCGCACCACCGCCTTCGCCGCCATCGTGCCGTAGGTGATGATCTGGGAGACCCGTTCGCGCCCGTAGCGCTCGGCCACGTAGGCGATCACGCGATCGCGCCCGTCCATGCAGAAGTCGACGTCGAAGTCCGGCATCGACACGCGCTCGGGATTCAGGAAGCGTTCGAACAGCAGTTCGTGCTCGATCGGGTCCAGATCCGTGATGCGCAATACCCAGGCCACCAGCGAGCCTGCGCCGGAACCGCGCCCCGGCCCTACCGGCACGCCGTTCTCGCGCGCCCAGCGGATGAAGTCGGCCACGATCAGGAAGTAGCCGGCGAAACCCATCTTCAGGATCACGTCCAGCTCGCGCGCAAGTCGCGCCGGGTACTCGTCGGGAACCGCACTGCCCACACCAAGCTTTTCGCCCATCCGCACAGCCAGCCCGGCAGCGGCGCTGCTGCGGATGAATTCCTCCGCCGAGCTGCCGTCAGGCGTGGGAAAGACAGGCAGCTGGCTGGTGCCCAGCTTCAACGGCAGGCTGCAACGTCGCGCGATCTCCACTGAATTGGCAATGGCCGCCGGAATATCGGTGAACAGTTCGGCCATCTCGGCCGGCGTGCGCAGGTACTGTTCGCGCGTGAAGCGCCGCTTGCGCGCCGGGTCGGCCAGCAGCGTGCGCTCGCGGATGCACACACGCGCCTCATGCGCCTCATAGTCGTCCGCCTTGAGGAAACGCACGTCGTTGGTCGCCACCACCGGCACGTCGCATTCGGCGGCGAGTTCCACCGCCCCGCTCACGTAATCCGCATCGGTGGAGCGGCCCAGCCGCTGCAATTCGACGTAGAAGCGCTCTGGCAGCAGCTGCTTCCAGCGCTTCAATTGACGCCGCGCCTGCGCCTGCCGGCCGGTCAGCAACGAGCGGCCCACGTCGCCCTCCCACCCACCGGACAGCCCGATCATTCCGGCCAGGGACTCGGTGGTCAGCCACTCGCGCTCGATCAGCGGTGTTGCCTGACGTTCACCTTCCAGGTAAGCGCGGGTCAGCAGGCGCGCCAGGTTGTGGTAGCCGGCTTCGTTCTGGCAAAGCAGCGTCAGTCGCGACGGGTCCTGGCGATCACCGGCTTCGCGCACCCAGAGGTCCACGCCGATGACCGGCTTGATGCCGGCCGCCAGTGCGGCGCGATAGAACTTCACCATCGCGAACAGGTTGCACTCGTCGGTCACGGCCACCGCCGGCAGTCCGTCCGCGCTGGCCGTGGACATGAGCTCCGGGACGCGCACCACGCTGTCGACCAACGAGTACTCGGTGTGAACCCTGAGGTGAACAAACTGCTGCAAATTCATGATTCCGCAAGACCCATTGCCAGGCGCACCGGCGCGAAGCTCAGCCGGTGCTGGGGTGAAGGGCCATACCGGGCAAGCAGCTCCAGATGCGCCTGTGTAGCGTATCCCTTGTGCTCATGCAGCTGGTATCCCGGGTACGCCCGTTCCAGTCTGCAGCACAATGCGTCACGCGCATCCTTGGCAAGAATCGACGCGGCGCTGATGGCCACGATTTTTTCATCACCCTTCACCACGCATTCCACCCGCGCGCAGCAATCGCCCAGGAAGGGAGGACGATTGCCGTCCACCTGCACCAGCTCCGGCCGCACCACCAGCCCGAGCACCGCGCGGCGCATCGCCAGCAGCGTCGCGCCGAGGATATTCAGGGTATCGATCTCTTCCACGTCGGCCCACGCCACCTGCCATGCCAGCGCGCGCGCCCGAATCAGCAATGCGAGCTCAGCGCGGCGCGCCGGCGCGAGTTGCTTGGAATCACGCAGGCCGTCGATGGGACGAGCCGGATACAGCACGACGGCGGCCGCATAGACCGGTCCGCACAGCGGTCCGCGCCCGGCTTCATCCACGCCCGCCGTGTACTGCATCGTCATCGCGCGCAGGATACCTGCGCGCTCGCATCTGTTGGTGGCAAGAGCTCGAGTAGAATCTGCGCGGCTCGCCCAGCTCCTCCTCTGCGCAGCTGTTCGTGGATCTCGCGATACCGCACCTGCAACGCATCGCGCCGCGGCAGGTCGATCAATGCGGAATGCAGCGCCTCGGCCAGTGCCCCTGGTTGCACCTGGTCCTGAAAGAACTCGCGTACCAGCGGCTCGCCGCCCAGCAGATTGGGCAGCGAGAAGTACGGCAGCCTGACCAGGCCCAGATCGCGCACGATGAACGCGGTCAACGGCGCGAGCCGGTAGGCCACCACCATCGGCAGTCCATGCAGCAGCGCCTGCAGCGTCGCTGTTCCCGAGGCGATCAGGCCGGCGTCTGCTGCCGCCAGAACCAGGTCTGCCTTGCCCGAGACCAGGCGCACGTTCGCGCCCGCGGCCTGCAGCTGCGTCGCGAACAGCTTTTCAAGTGCCGGTGAAACCATCGGTGCAATGAAGCGCAGCGGTCGGCCCAGCCGCTGTTGCAGCAGCACGGTGGCAGCGGCGAAGTCACTGCCGAGCCGGCGGACTTCGCCCTCGCGGCTGCCCGGCAGCACAGCCACCACCTGCTCATGCTCCGCGAGGCCCAGCGAGCGCCGGGCACTGCTGCGTTCCGACCCCAGCGGGATGCGATCGGCCAGTGGATGCCCCACGAATTCCGCCCGCACCGGCTGACCGGCATAGCAGCCGGGCTCGAAGGGCAGCAGGCACAACACGGCATCGACCGCCCGCGCGATGGATTTCACCCGCCCCCGGCGCCAGGCCCAGACCTGCGGACTGACGTACTGTGCAGTGGTGAAGCCGCGCGCGCGCAGCATGCGGGCCAATCGGAGATTGAAGGCCGGCGCATCCACACCGACAAACAGGTCGATGCGCCGCCGGGCAAATTCCCGCTGCAGCCGCGCGCGCAGCCGCAGCAGCCGGGGCAGATGGACCAGCGGCTCGACCAGCCCCATGACGGCGAGCTCCGCTGCATCGCCCAGTGCTTCGCACCCCGCCGCACGCATGTGCTCACCTGCCAGTCCCGTGAAGCGCGTTTCAGGCAGTCGTTCGCGCAGCGCCTGGATCAATGCGGCGCCCAGCAGGTCGCCCGAGGCCTCGCCGGCAACCATTCCAATGTTGAGCGCCCTGCCCATGGGTGCGCCCGGCAGGGCCTAGCGCGCCAGACCGCGCGTGGACCCGCGAATGAACTCCGCGAAGATGCCCAGCACCTCGTGCTTGCGCGCCTGCTCTTCAATCCGCCGGGTCGCCACCTCGAGCTTCAGGTCACTGCGGTACAGGACGCGGAAGGCATTGCGGATGGCGCGCAACTGCGCATCGTCAAAGCCGCGGCGTTTCAGGCCCTCGACATTGATCGAGCGCGGTTCGGCCGGATGTCCGGTGGCCAGCACGTAGGGCGGGATGTCGCGGATGACCGAGGTGTTGTTGCCGATGAAGGCATGGGCCCCGATGCGCGAGAACTGGTGCGCTCCGGAATAGCCGGAAAAGATGGCCCAGTCTCCGACCTCGACATGTCCGGCGAGCTGGACCACGTTGGAAAAGATGATGTGGTCGCCCAGCACGCAGTCATGGGCGATGTGCGAATAGGCCAGGATCAGGTTGTCGTTGCCGATCCGCGTCTCGCCGATCCCGCCCACGGTGCCACGATTGATGGTGACGTATTCGCGGAAGGTGTTGCGCTTGCCGATCACCAGGCGCGTCGGTTCGCCGCGGTATTTCATGTCCTGCGGGGCCTCGCCCAGCGAGGCGAACTGGTAGACCCGATTGCCCTCGCCCAGCACGGTTGGCCCGTTGATCACCACGTGCGGCCCGATCCAGCAATCCGGCCCGATGGTCACCTCCGGACCGATGACCGCAAACGGGCCGATTTCGGCATCGGACGCCACCTCGGCCCGCGGTGACACCACTGCGCGCGAATCGATACTCACGTCTGGATGCCCGGCTTCAGATCTGGTCCAGCGGCGTGGCGTTGTCGGCGTCGCAGAACAACATCATCTCGGCCTGCACGGCTTCGGCATCACCCACATGGGCTGCGGTCGACATCTTCCAGATGCCTTTGATGTTGCGCAGGATGGTTGCTGTCAGCACCAGCTGATCGCCCGGTTCCACCGGACGGCGGAAGCGGCAGCCGTCAATGCCGGCGAAATAGAAGCGCGTGTTCTCGTTCGGCACCTTGCCAATGGTTGCGAATGCCAGGATCCCCGCCGCCTGGGCCAGCGCCTCCAGGATCATCACGCCCGGCATCACCGGCCGCCCGGGAAAATGACCGATGAAGAAGGGTTCGTTCACGGTGACATTCTTGATCGCACGGATGCTCTGCCCCGGCGTGCACTCGAGCACGCGATCCACCAGCAGGAACGGATAGCGGTGCGGCAGGCGCTTGAGGATTGCGTAGATGTCCAGATACGGTTTGTCACTGCTTGTCATGTTCTGTTTCCTGCCCTGTCTCCGGCACGGCTTTCACCGCCGCCTCCAGCCTGCCGACCCGCGCTGCGAGCTGCTCCAGCCGCTTGATGCGCCCGACGATTCTGCGCCAGACACCAGCCTCTTCTGCCGGCAGGACGTTGGTATACATGCCCGGCCCGGCAATGGAGCGCGTCACCTGGCCAAAGCCGCCGATGACAATATCATCGCCAATGGTGAGCTGCCCACCGATGCCGGCCCCGCCGCCGATCATGCAGCGACGCCCGATGCGCGTGCTGCCGGCGATGCCCACGCATGCGGCAATTGCGGTGTGTGCGCCGATGATGACGTTGTGTGCCACCTGGATCAGGTTATCGAGCCGCACCCCGTCTTCGATCAGCGTGTCGTCCAGGGCGCCGCGGTCGATGGTGGTGTTGGCACCGATTTCCACGTCGTCGCCAATGCGCACCGCACCGAGCTGCGGCACCTTGATCCAGCGGGCATCAACGCGCGCATTGCCGAAGCCGTCCGACCCGATCACGACGCCCGGATGCACGATGCAGCGCGCGCCGATACGGCATCCATCCAGCACCGTCACGCGCTCGGCCAGCCGCGTGTCGGCCCCGAGCACCACGTTGTCGCCAACGATCACCTGCGCCGCAATCCGGCAGCGCTCGCCGACCACTGCGCCGGCCCCCACGATCACGAACGGACCGATCTCTGCGCTGCCGGCAATGCTGGCGTCCTCATGGATCAGCGCAGTCGGATGAATGCCGGGTCGTGCCGGTGCCTGCGGGTGCAAGGCAGAGGCAATCTGCGCAAACGCCGCATGAGGGTTCGGATGAATCAGCGCCGCCGAGGATTCCGGGCATTCCGTCGCATGTGGAGCTGCAATGATGACGGCTCCAAGTCGCGTGCCGTGCAGTTCGGCCAGCATGGCCGGATTGGCCAGATAGCCGATGGCTTCCGGCCCCCCGGCCAGGGTGGCCACGGTTGCGACCCGCCGCTCCGGGTCGCCGCGCAGCGTGCATCCAAGACGCTGCGCGATGTCTCCGAGGGAAAAACTGGCGGCGCTATCCGGCATCGGTGCAGCCGGTTGCGCGATCTTCAGGGCTTGGCGATGGAAGGCGGGACTGTCTTCTTTCCAGCGGCGCCGGCGGCCGGCGCAGGCGTTGCCGCGCCGGACCTGCGACTCTGCATGCTCTGCATCAGGGCATCGGTCACGTCCAGCGCACCGCTCGCGTACAGCACGCCATCCGCGAGGATCAGGTCGAAATTCTGCGCCTTGGCAAACGTGACGACTTCCTCGTCCAGCACGCGCGAAATCTTCGCGTTCTCGTCCTGCTTGCGTGCATTCAGGTCATCTTCAAAGGCCGAACGCTTGGCCTGCAGGTCGCGCACCCCGTCGCGCAGCTCCTTGTCAGCCGCGGACTTCTGGATCTCGGTCATCGTGGCCGAATCCTTGGTCAGCTTTTCCTGACGAGCCTGCAGCGCCGCCTCCTGCTTCTGCAGGTCCTGCCAGCGCGCAGTGAATTCGCTCTGAATCGCATCATTGGCGGCCTTGGCCTGTGGCGATTCGGCAGCCAGGCGCTGGATATTGACGACACCGATCTTCAGCTCGGCAGAGACCGCAGAAGCAGACCCGGCCAGAAGAGCGGCATATAGAAAGACAATGGCTGTGCGATTCACGATCAACCTCTTTGAATAAACCTGCTAGAACGCGGGCCCAATGGAGAACTGGAACCTTTCCTTCTCGTCCGGCCACCGGACGCCATCGCCCCTGGACGCATTCAGCGGAATGCCGTAGCTGAACCGGAACAGGCCCAGTGGTGCCAGCCATTCCAGGGACACGCCCACCGAGCGGCGGAGGTTAGCAAAACTGAACGGATAGGTCACCGACGTCTGGCCATTGCGCCCGAGGAACGTGGTTCCTTCGGTCGAGAACGCGTTGCCAACGTCGTAGAACAGGCTGACGCGTGCGCTGGTCTGGAATTTCGCCGGCATGGGGAAGATCAGCTCCCCCCTGGCCACGGTCAGCATGTTGCCGCCGTAGGGATTGCCGAAATTGTCCTTCGGGCCCATCCGGCTCTCCTGGTAGCCACGGACGGTGTCCGGCCCGCCGGCATAGAACAGCCGGTACGGCGGCAGCGTGGTGGTCTTGCCGAAGGCCGCGCCATAGGAGGCCGTCACGGAAAGATTGCCGGTCAGGCCGCGCCACACCGGCACGTACTGCGAGAACTGGTACTGGCCGACCCAGTACTCCACGGCACTGCCGGGGATGCTGGAAGACAGCGACAGCGACTGGCGCTGGCCGCGCGTCGGAAACAGACCGCGGTTGTAGCTCTGCCGATACCAGCCGGCGGTGAGTTCATACACCGTGTACTTGCTGCCGAAGTACTCGTAGATGTTGCCGTAGGTATCCACGGCGCTGTAGCTGTAGGGCCGGCCGTTCTGCTGCACCCAGGTCTGCGCCTGCTGGGCACTGCCACTGGAGTTGGTGATCAGTTCCGAATGGGTAACGTTTACGCCTAACTGCAGGCCCGCGCGCTCGCTGATCGGGTAACCGAAACGCAGCGCCGCCGACAGGTTCTTCGAGGAGAAATCCGAGGAAGCGGACACGAACTGCGAGACATCGGAATAGGTCATGCTGAACGTGCGGGAAATATTCTCGATGCCGATGTAGTCGTTGCTGTGCGAGAAGCTCACCTGGCGCGCATAGCGGCCGGTATTGACGTCGAACGACATGCGATTGCCCGTCCCGAGGAAGTTCGCGTCCGCATAACTCCCCGTGACGATGATCGATTCGGCGCCCGAGTAGCCGAGGCCGCCCGTCAGCGTCGCGCTCGGGCCTTCCTTGACGGTGTAGGTCACGTCGACCAGATCCTCCGAGCCCTCCACCGGCGTCTTCTCGTATTCGACGCTTTCCAGATAGGGCAACGCCTGCAGTCGCTCCTTGGAACGATCCAGGTTGTAGTTCGACACCCAGCCACCCTCGAGCTGGCGGATTTCACGGCGCAGCACCACGTCCTGCGTGCGTTCGACGCCCGCAAAGTTGATGTGCCGCACATACACGCGCTGCTTCGGGTCCACCAGGAAGGTCATGACGACTTCCTTGGTGTCCTTGTCCAGCTTGGGCACCGGATCGACCTTGGCGAACGCGTAACCCTCGTCGCTGAGGCGGCCCTCGATCGCTTTCTGCGTCGCAGAAATGACCTGCTGGGAATAGATCTGCCCCTTCTGCACGAACACATAACGCCGCAGCTCGGCCAGCGGCACGATGGTATTGCCCGCGATCTTGACGTCCGAGATCTTGTAGATATCGCCTTCATGGACGCTGACGGTGATGAACATGTCGTCCTTGTCGGGCGAAATGGTCACCTGCGCGGATTCGATGTTGAAGTCGGCGTAGCCGCGATCCTGATAGTACGTTGTCAGCTTTTCCAGATCGCCCGACAGCGATTCGCGCGAATAGCGCGTGGCATCCTTCCACCAGTTGTTCCAGTGCGGAGTCTGCAACTCGAAGGATTCGAGAATGTCCTTTTCCTTGAACTTCGTGTTGCCGACGATGCTGATCTGGCGGATCTTCGCGCGATCGCCCTCGTCGATGTTGATCAGGATGCTGACCAGGTTGTCGGGTTGCTCCTCGACCTTGGTATCCACGGTCACTCCGTACTTGCCGCGGCTGAAGTACTGGTCGACCAGGTAACCCTTCACATCCTCGAGCACCGAACGATCGAAGGTCTTGCCCGGCGCCAGGCCCACGCCGCGCAGCGACTTGGTCAGATCCTCGGTCTTGATGTCCTTGTTGCCGGTGATCTCGAAACTGTCGATCGACGGGCGCTCGGACACGACCACCACCAGCACATTGCCGTCGCGCCGCAGCTCCACGTTCTGGAAGAAGCCGGTGGCATACAGCTCGCGCAGCGCCTCGCGCAGCTTCGCGGCCGTCATCTCATCGCCGGGGTTCACCGAGAGGTAATTGAAGACCGTGCCCTCGGACACGCGCCGCAGCCCCTGGACGCGAATGTCTCCCACGACGAAACGATCGCCTGGCGCTGCGTTGGGTGCCTGCGCCTGCGCCCACGACACCCAGGTCAGGGCCACCAGGACCCAGAGGAATTTCGGAAATCTCATCAGGTTAATTCAACCGAACTGCCGTGCGATGTCGTTGTAGAGCGCAACACCCATCAGCAGCACCAGCAAACCGATGCCCAGCTGCTGACCGACCGCTTGCGCACGCTCCGACAGGGGTTTGCCCTTGATCCACTCCACCATCTGATACACGACCTGCCCGCCATCCAGGATTGGAATCGGCAGCAGGTTCAGAAAGCCGAGCGACAGGCTGATGAGTACCAGGAAGGAAACGAAGGAACTGACACCGAGCCGGGCCGAGTCGCCGGCGGCCTCCATGATGCCCAGCGGGCCACTGAGATTCTTGAACGAGACATGCCCGATCAACATGCGGCCGAAGACCTTGGCCTGCAGCGCCGTAATGCGCCAGGATTCCCGCGCGCCCATCGCCAGTGCGGCCAGCGGCCCGACATCCCTGTGCAGGCGCATCGAATCCGGCACAGCGACCGCGCGCGATCCGATACCCAGACGCCCCACAGCGCGACCGTTCTCGTCCTGCGAGTCCGGAGTCACCGGCACTGCAAGTTCTGCACCGGAACGCCGCACGGTCAGCACCAGCTCCTGGCCGGGCGCCGCGGCGATTCGCTGGCCAAATGCGGTGAAATCCGCGACAGGCGATCCATTCACGGCGAGCACTTCGTCACCGGTCGTGAGCCCGGCACGTTCTGCCGCACCTCCTGCCGCGATGCTGCCGATCACCGCCGGCGTCGGCGGCGACCAGAAACCGAAGCCAACCCCCCGCAACAGATTCTCCGGCTCGGTGAGTTTCAGCCGCGCGGCGGGATCGGTCACCTCGAGCAACACTTCGCGCTCGTTGCCGTTCCCGGAGCGCAGCCGGAGCGTAGCGCGCCCGTCTCCACTCATCTGGTCGAGCAGTTCCAGCACCACATCGGTCTGACCAGCGACCGTTGTGCCGTCCATCGCGATGATCTCATCGCCACTGGCAAGTCCAGCGCGTGCGGCCGCCGTGTCGGCCAGCACCGTACCGATCACCGGACGCACGTCATTGACACCGTTCTTCCAGAACAGGCCGCCAAGCAGCAGCACCGCAAACAGGATGTTCAACGCCGGACCAGCCAGCAGCACCAGGATGCGCTGCCAGTGCGGCCGGCGCGTGAAGGCGCGATGCCGCTCCGCCGGATCGACCTCGCCTTCGCGTTCATCGAGCAGCTTCACATAGCCACCCAGCGGAATGACCGCGATCACGTATTCGGTACGGTCAGGGCCGGCCGTGCGCGACCACAGCGCCTTGCCGAACCCCACTGAAAAACGCAGCACCTTGAAGCCCAGGCGCCGAGCCACCCAGTAGTGCCCGAACTCGTGCACGGTGACCAGCAGGCCGACGGCCACCAGGAAAGCAGGCAAGCTTTGCCAGGACATGTTCAAACCAGGACACTCCGCAACGGCCGCGAACGCGCGATGACCTCACCGGCCAACCGGCGGGCCCGCGAGTCGGCGTCGAGGATAGCCGACAGATCGTCTGCTGCCGCCTCACCTTTCCAAATATTCATGACCTCAGCAATGACTCCCGGTATGCCTCCAAAGCCCAGACTCCCCGCCAGGAAGGCCGCCACGGCCTCCTCGTTCACGGCATTCAGCACGACTGGCAGCGTGCCGCCTTGTCGTGCTGCCTCCATTGCAAGGCCCAGGCAGGGAAACCGTTGCGGGTCCGGCGCCTCGAAATCCAGCCGGGCCACCTGCAACAGGTCGAGGAATTGTACACCGGCAGCCAGGCGCTCCGGCCACGCGAGAGCCTGTGCAATGGGCGTGCGCATGTCAGGGGAACCCAGCTGGGCAAGCACCGATCCGTCAATGTATTCGACCATCGAATGCACCACACTCTGCCGGTGAATCACGACTTCGACCTGGCTGGCGGCAACGCCGAACAACAGGCATGCCTCGATCAGCTCGAGTCCCTTGTTCATCAGCGTGGCCGAATCCACCGAGATCTTGCGACCCATGCTCCACACCGGATGCGCGCAGGCCTGCGCCGGAGTGGCATTCTGCAGCTCGGCAGATGACCAGTCCCTGAACGGACCGCCGGATGCAGTCAGCAGGATGCGCCGTACCCCGGGCGCAGCTTCGCCAAGCCGCGCCCCGGATGGCAGGCACTGGAAGATGGCATTGTGTTCGCTGTCGATGGGAATGATGGTGCTGCCCGCGCTGCGGGCCGCGGCGAGCACCAGTGGGCCGGCCATCACCAGGGCTTCCTTGTTCGCGATGAGCAGTCGCTTGCCGGCGCGGGCCGCAGCCAGTGTGGAAGAAAGGCCCGCCGCCCCGACGATGGCTGCCATCACGTACGCGGCTGCCGGCAACTGCGCCACTTCCACCAGGGACTCGGGCCCTGCCAGTACGCGCGTGCCCACCCCGGCGGCGGCAAGACGCGACTGCAGCTCTGCCGCCAGCGTGGAATCGGCAATGGCCACGACATCCGGCCGAAATTCCTGTGCTTGCGTCACCAGCAATTCGATGTTCCGGTTGGCGGTCAGCGCGACGACCCGGTAGCGATCAGCATGCTGGCGCAGCACGTCCAGCGTCGAAACACCGATGCTGCCGGTTGAACCGAGGACCGCAACGCCAGTCATCCGCGCAGCCCCGGCAGCAGTTCGACACCGAGCATCAATATCGGCGCAGCCGCGAGCAGACTGTCGAAGCGGTCCAGCACACCGCCATGACCCGGAATCAGATTGCCGCTGTCTTTCACACCGGCGTAGCGCTTGCACAGACTCTCGGTCAGATCACCGACCACGGAAAACAATCCGGCCACCAGCGTGACCACCAGCAGCGGCATGGCTGGCAGCTGACGCAACCGGGCGGTGACCAGCGCCAGCACGACACACACCGCCAGGCCACCCCAGAAACCGGCCCAGGTCTTGCCTGGTGACACGGCCGGTGCCAGCTTGCGGCGCCCGAACGCGCGACCAGCGAAGTAGGCGCCGCTGTCGGCGACCCACACGATCAACAGCGCGTACATGACCGCGGCGGCACCTTCGGACCAGTTCATGCGCATTCGCGCCAGCGCCAGCCACGCGAAAGACAGGGCGAGCAGCCCGCCGACCCCTACCACGACTGGTCCCACACGTCCGGGGCATGCAACCACCCAGACCAGTGCCACGCACCAGAAGGCCCCGGCTGCCCAGAGCAGCGCGCGCAACCCCTGATCGTTGCCCGAAATGCGCCACCAGAGCACGCACAATGCGATGCCCGCAGCCGCGAACAACAGCCGCAAAGCGGTACGACGCGGGGCAACGAAACCCGCCCACTCCCACGCCGCAGCCGCCAGCACGACCGACAGCAGTGCCACCAGCCATGCAGGTGGCAGCAACAATACCGCCGCCACCAGCAACACGACGATCAGGGCACCGGAAAAGACACGCTGCAACATCAAGTCGTACCAGCTTGCGCGGCGGTCTTGCCATAGCGGCGCTGGCGCTGCGCGTAAAACTCAAGCGCGGCCTGAAAGCCCGTGACATCGAAGTCGGGCCACAATTCATTGCAGAAGAACAGTTCGGTGTAGGCCAGGTTCCACAACAGGAAGTTGCTGATGCGCTGTTCGCCGCCGGTGCGGATGAACAGGTCCGGGTCCGGCAAGCCGGCCAGCTGCAGTGACCCGGCGAAGCTCTCCACGGTGATGTCCTGCGCCCGCAGTGCCCCAGCCGCGCACTTCGCAGCCAGCTGCCGCGCTGCATTGACGATGTCCCAACGCCCGCCGTAACCCACGGCCACCTGCACACGCAACACGTCGTTGGCGCCGGTGCGCTGCTCGGCAGCCGCCATGCGCGTCTGCAGCCGCACCGGGAAACCCTGCCGGTCTCCGATGAAGGTGAGTCGCACGCCGTTCTCGTGCAACTCGTCCACCTCGCGATCCAGGGCGTCGACGAACAGTCCCATCAGCGCGCCGACTTCCTCACTGGGACGGCCCCAGTTCTCGCTGCTGAATGCAAAGAACGTCAGTACCTCTATATGGCGTCGCACACATTCGCGGATGGTCATCCGCACCGGCTCGACGCCCTGTTTGTGCCCTGCCTGGCGCGGCAGACCGCGAGCCTCGGCCCAGCGACCGTTGCCGTCCATGATGATGGCGATGTGACGCGGCGGCGTCATCGTGGGCACAGCGTTCAGACCTGGAGGATTTCCTTTTCCTTCTCCGCCATCAGCTGGTCGATGTCGGCCACGGCCTTGTCGGTCAGCTTCTGGATCTCCTCGGCGCCACGCCGCTCGTCGTCCTGCGAGATCAGTTTCTCCTTGGCCGCCTCCTTGATCCCGGCGATCGCCTCGCGACGCACATTGCGCACGCCGACCTTGGCGTTCTCGGCGTCGGCGCGCACCACTTTCAGGATGTCACGACGGCGTTCCTCGGTCAGCGGGGGCAGCGGAATGCGGATCACCGTGCCGGCCGTGTTGGGAGTCAGGTGCAGATCGGACTTGTGGATGGCCTTCTCCACCGGACCGACCATGGTCCGGTCCCAGGGTGTCACCACCAGCGTGCGCCCCTCTTCCACCGAGATGTTGGCGAGCTGATTCAGCGGCGTGTCCGTGCCGTAGGCTTCGACCTTGAGTCCTTCGATCAGGCTCGGATGCGCCCGGCCGGTGCGCAGCTTGCGCAGATCTGCCTGAAAGCTCTGGATGCACTTCTGCATGCGCTGGCCGGCATCGGCCTTGATGTCGTTGAGCATGTTGATCTTCTTCCGTGTTCAGTCGTTGGTGACCAGCGTACCGACATTCTCGCCGCGCACAACCCGCTGCAGGTCACCGGCATTGTTCAGGTTGAATACCCGCAAGGGGATGCGGTTGTCGCGACACAGCACGATGGCGGTGGCATCCATCACGCCCAGCCGGTCGTCGAGCACGCGGTCGAAGGAAAGCGTTTCGTAGCGCGTGGCGGCCGGGTTCTTCACCGGGTCGTCCGAGTAGACCCCGTTCACCTTGGTGGCCTTCAGCAGCAGGTCGGCGCCGACCTCGATCGCCCGCAGCGAGGCGGCTGAATCGGTGGTGAAGAACGGGTTGCCGGTACCGGCGGCAAAGATGACGATGCGTCCCTTTTCAAGGTGGCGCACCGCGCGGCGCCGGATGAACTCCTCGCACACCTCATTGATGCGGATCGCGCTCATCACGCGGGCATGGGCACCGAGGGATTCAATGGCGTCCTGCATCGCCAGTGAATTGATCACGGTAGCCAGCATTCCCATCTGGTCGGCCGTGACGCGATCCATGCCGGCGCGGGCCAGCCCCGCGCCACGGAAGATGTTGCCTCCGCCGAGGACCACCGCCACCTGCACGCCGGCGCCGGATACCTCCACCAGCTCACCGGCCACCCGCTTGAGCATGGCCGGGTCGACGCCGTAGTCGGCCACGCCGAGCAGCGCCTCGCCGGAAAGTTTCACCAGTATGCGTTTGTACCGGGTTGCGCCCATGCGATGCTCCTCGCGGTTAAAAAAAACCCCGCCGGAGCGGGGATATCTCGCACCCGAACGTCTACTTCGGGTTCTTGTCCTTGTCCTTGTCCTCGTCCTTATTCAGGCCGGCCTGGTTCATCACCTCTGCCACGAAATCGTCCTGCTTCTTTTCAATGCCGGCACCGACTTCCAGCCGTGCGTAGCGCGTCACCTTCGCGCCAGCGCCTTTCAGCAGCTTGTCGATCGTGACCTTGTCGTCCTTCACGAACGGCTGGCCCAGCAGTGTGATTTCGCCCAGCCACTTGTTCAGGCCGCCTTCGACGATCTTCACCAGGATCGCCTCGGGCTTGCCCCTGTTCTTCTCGTCGTTCTTGAGCATTTCGACACGGATGCCGCGCTCCTTCGCCACGGCATCGGCCGGCACATCGGCGGCGGCCAGGTACGAGGGGTTCGAAGCCGCCACGTGCATGGCCAGGTCCCTGGCGAGCGCGGCGTCGCCACCCTCGAGCGCGACCAGCGTGCCGATGCGCGTCCCATGCAGATAGCTGCCCAGCTGACCGCTGCTCTCGACCCGCTCGAAGCGACGCACGGAGATGTTCTCGCCGATCTTCGCGATCAGCGCGCGACGCTTCTCATCCACCGTCTCGCCAGATGGCAGCTTGAGGCCGGACAGGGCCACAATGTCGGCCGGCTTTGCCGACAGGGCCAGCGCGGCAACCTCGTTGGCAAACGCGGTGAAATCATCGCCACGCGCCACGAAGTCCGTTTCCGAATTGACTTCCACCAGCACGGCCGACTTGCCGTCGTCGGTGGCAGCAGTGGCAATCACGCCCTCCGCCGCAACACGCGAGGCCTTCTTGTCGGCCTTGGCCAGCCCCTGCTTGCGCATCAGTTCGGCCGCAGCTTCCAGATCGCCGCTGGTTTCCACCAGCGACTTCTTGCACTCCATCATGCCGGCGCCGGTGCGCTCGCGCAGCTGGCGGACCAGATCTGCCGTCACTGCCGCCATCAGCGCGCCCCACCACGGCGGGGACCGCCACTGCCGGTAGCCGGGCGACGGCGCGCCGTCGGAATCTGCTCCTTGCCGCCTTCCTTCACGCCATCGACCGAGGGCTCGTCCAGCTCGGCTTCGGAGATCTCGGCCGGAGCGCTGGCAGCGGCTTTTGCACCTTCTTCAGCTGCCGGCCTGGCTTCTGCCTCGGCGGGAACGGCACGGCTGGCCTTGCGGCGCACGCTGGCCTGCTGCGGCCTGGCGCGACCCGGGCGGCCGCTGCTCTTGCGCGGCGCGCCGGATTCATCCAGCTCGACGAAATCGTCCTCGCCGACCATGACAGCAGGCGACGTGGACTTGCCCTCGAGTACGGCATCGGCAACGGCGGCCGCATACAGGCCGATGGCACGCATGGCATCGTCATTGCCGGGCACCACATAGTCCACGCCCTGCGGCGAACAGTTGGTGTCGACAACCGCGATGACCGGAATGCCGAGCTTGTTGGCCTCGTTCAGCGCAATGCGCTCGTGGCCCACGTCGATCACGAACAGCACGTCAGGCAACGAGGCCATGTCCTTGATGCCGCCCAGGCTCTTCTCCAGCTTGGCCATCTCGCGCCGCAGCTGCAGGGCTTCCTTCTTGCCACGCTTGTCGAGCGCGCCGGACACCTGCAACTCGTCCAGGTCCGTCAGGCGCTTGATCGACTGCCGGATGGTCTTGAAATTGGTGAGCATGCCGCCCGGCCAGCGCTGGTTCACGTAGGGCATGCCGCAGCGGGCGGCTTCCTTCGCCACGGCATCGCGGGCCGAGCGCTTGGTTCCGACAAACAGCAGCGTGCCGCCATCGGCGACGACGCTCTTCGCGAAGGCGATGGCTTCCGCGAACAGGGGCTGCGTCTTCTCGAGGTTGATGATGTGGATTCTGTTGCGTTCCCCGAAGATGTATTCAGCCATCTTGGGGTTCCAGAAGCGGGTCTGGTGTCCGAAGTGAACACCCGCTTCCAGCATCTGTCGCATGGACACGCTGGCCATTGCCTGTTTCCTCATTGACGTTCGGGTTGGGGGCCTGGCACGGATCCCTGGCAGCAATCCCGGACATGGCTTTGAGCCGCATCCGGAACACCCGGCCGCCAGTGACGATTCGTGCAGGGATTGGTTTGCCAAAAAAGGCCGCGCTTTATACCATGAACTTCCCGCCTGAACAACGCCTTACCGCGTCGCATCAGGCCTCCCGGACGAGTCCATGCCGATCACCATCAAGTCCCCGGAAGAACAGCAGAAAATGCGCGTGGCCGGCCGCCTGGCGGCCGACGTGCTGGACATGATCGAGCCGCATGTCCAGGCCGGGGTCACGACCGAGGAACTGGACCGGCTCTGCCACGATTTCATCAAGGACGTGCAGCAGTCCATCCCGGCCAATGTCGGCTACTACGGGTTTCCAAAGACCCTGTGCACTTCCGTGAACCACGTCGTGTGCCATGGCATCCCGAACGACAAGAAACTGAAGAACGGCGACATCATCAACATCGACGTCACCGTGATCCGCGATGGCTACCATGGCGACACCAGCCGCATGTACTGCGTCGGCAAGCCGCCGGTGCTGGCCGAGCGGCTGGTGCGCGTGACGCGCGAGGCCATGTTGACCGCAATCGAACTGGTACGCCCCGGCGCGCGACTCGGGGACATCGGCCACGCCATCCAGAAACGGGCCGAAGCCGAAGGCTTTTCAGTGGTGCGCGAGTACTGCGGGCACGGCATCGGCCGCATCTACCACGAAGACCCGCAGGTGCTGCATTACGGCCAGCCCGACACGGGCACCACGCTGCGCGAGGGCATGACCTTCACCATCGAACCCATGATCAACGCCGGCAAACGGCATGTGCAGCTGCTCAAGGATGGCTGGACAGTGGTCACCAAGGATCATTCACTGTCCGCGCAGTGGGAACATACCGTGCTGGTGACGGGCAACGGCCACGAAATACTCACATTAGGTGCTGCGGAACGCGCAAGTCAGACCGCGATGGTCGCCTGATGGTTTCCATTCAGCAGGCGTCCATGGAAGAGGATGACACCCTGATCGGCATCGTGATGCCGGCCTGGTCCCTGCTCGATCGTCTGCCACAGCAACTCATCGACGGCCACTACTCGCGCGACACCTGCCGCGCGCTGATCAGAAGCTCGCAGGACGAACTGCGCGAGCGCTTCCTGGCCGAAGAGAACGTCGAAGTCCTGGTCCGCTCGCGCGCGCAGTTCATCGATGTGTTGCTGCAGGCCATGTGGCAGCACCTGCTGACACCCGAGCTCGGATCCAGGCTCGCGCTCGTCGCGGTTGGCGGCTACGGCCGCGGCGAACTGCACCCGCAATCCGACGTCGACATCCTGATCCTGACCCCGGGTCCGGAACCGCTGGCCGCCGCGGAGCGCAGCCAGCTGGAGCAGCTCATCACCTTCCTGTGGGACATCGGTCTGGAAGTGGGCAACAGCGTGCGCAATGCCGCTCAATGCACCGAGGAGAGTGCCGCGGATGTCGGTGTGATGACCACGCTGCTCGAGGCGCGCCTGCTGGCCGGCAATGCGGCGCTGCTTGACGAGATGCGCGCCGCACTGGCGCCGGAAATCGTCTGGCCGTCGGACCGCTTCTTCGAAGCCAAGCTGGAAGAACAGCGCGAGCGTCATGCCAAGGCCAATGACACCGCCTACAACCTCGAACCCAATGTGAAAACCGGCCCCGGTGGCCTGCGCGACCTGCAGACCATCGGCTGGGTGGCCAAGCGCCACTTCGGCGCACAGAGCCTGGACGAACTGGTGGAGAAGGGTTTTCTCACGCCGGCCGAGCTGCGCAAGCTGAAGGCCGCGCAGGCCTTCCTGTGGAAGGTGCGCTTCGGGCTGCACGTACTCACGGGCCGCCACGAAGACCGTTTGCTGTTCGACCACCAGATCAAGCTGTCGCAGGTCTTCGGCTACGAGGACGCGAGCTACACGCTGGCGGTGGAGCAGCTGATGCAGCGCTACTACCGCACGGTGCTGGACGTCAGCTTCCTTTCGGAGCTGCTGCTGCAGGCGTTCCGTGACGCCATCCTGCCGGCAGACACGCCGCCCATCACGCTCAACCCGCGATTCCAGGCCCGCAATCACTACCTGGAAATCACCGCGCCGGAAGTCTTTGCCCGCTCTCCTTCCGCGCTGCTGGAGATGTTCCTGTTGCTGCAGCAGAACCCGCACCTGCGCGGCGTCGGCGCCAGCACCATGCGTGCCGTGGCGCGCAGCCTGTGGCTCATCGACGAGGAATTCCGCCAGAATCCGCGCCACCACCGTCTGTTCCTGGACATCCTGCGCGCGCCGGCGGGGGTCACGCATGAACTGCGGCGCATGAACACCTATGGCGTACTGGGACGCTACATCCCCGCGTTCGGCCGCATCGTTGGCCGCATGCAATACGACCTGTTCCATGCGTACACGGTCGACGCGCACACGCTGTTCGTGCTGAGCAACCTCCGGCGGCTGGCACTGCCGAAGTTCGACCATGAGCTGCCGCGGCTGTCCAGCATCATGCAGCAGCTCCCGAAGCAGGAAATCATCTACCTCGCGGCGCTGTTCCATGACATCGCCAAGGGCCGCGGCGGCGATCACTCGGAACTGGGCTCGGTGGATGCGGAAGCCTTCTGCCTGGAACAAGGGCTCTCACCTTACGACGCGCGGCTGGTTGCCTGGCTGGTGCGCCAGCACCTGACGCTGTCGATCACCGCGCAGAAGAAGGACATCGGAGACCCGGCGGTGGTCACCGAATTCGCGAAGCTGGTGGGCGACGAATCGCGACTGGACTACCTGTACCTGCTGACCTGCGCCGATGTGCGCGGCACCAATCCGAAGCTGTGGAATTCATGGAAGGCCTCGCTGTTCCACGATTTCTACGAAACCGTGCGCGCCGCGCTGCGCCGTGGCCTCGAGAGTCCGATCGACGAGGAGCAGCTGATCCAGGAGAACCAGGAGGCTGCACGCGCACTGCTGGCACCGAAGAATATCGGGGCCGAAGACATCGCTCGCACCTGGGCACCCTTGTCGCCGGGCTTCTTCCTGCGCCACTCGCCCGAAGAGATTGCCTGGTTCACCGGCCTGTGTGCGGAGCGCGAGGGCGGCGCCGGTGAACCACTGGTCGCCGTGCAACCGCACAGCAAGCGCGGCACCACCGCCGTGCTGATCTACGCTCCGCATCGCCGCCACGGCTTTGCACGCGCCACGGCGGTGCTCGACCAGCAGGGCCTGACCATTGTCGATGCGCGCATTACGCCCGCCGCGAATGGCTTCTCGCTCGACATCTACCACGTGCTCGAAGACAACGGCGCACCGATCACCGAAGCCGAGCGCCTGGAGCACATGGAGCACTCCTTGTGGAATTCCCTGCGGCGGCCGGAAGATTTCCCCATGGGCGTCTCGCGCCGCGCGCCGCGCCAGGTACGCATGTTCAATACACCGACCAAGGTCACCATTACCCGCGACCTGCGCAACAACCGCTCGGCACTGGAACTGGTCGCGGGCGACCGGCCCGGCCTGCTGTGCGATGTGGGCAAGGTGCTATGGGAGGAGCGCATCGACCTGCAGGGCGCGCGCATCAGCACCATCGGCGAGCGCGCCGAGGACGTCTTCTACGTCACCGATACCGCCCAGCACCCGCTGGATGATGCAACCGCCGAGCACCTCAGGACCCAGCTCGGCGCGGCGCTGAATCGCTCGACCTGATCGCGCGCGGATGAATCCCGGCTTCGAGCGGCTTTCCGCCTATCCCTTCGAGCGCCTGGCGGTCCTGAAGAAAGGCCTGGTACCACCGGCAGGCCTGTCTCACATCGCACTGTCGATCGGCGAACCCAAACACGCACCGCCGGACTTCGTCATCGATACGCTGCGCGCCCATCTGCATGAACTGGGCAGTTATCCCGCCACCGGCGGCCTGCCGGAGCTGCGTACGGCCGCGGCACGCTGGGCCGAACGACGATTTGCGTTGCCGCCCGGTTCCGTGGACGCGCAGTGCAATGTGCTGCCGGTCAACGGCACGCGCGAAGCATTGTTTGCCTTCGTGCAGGCCGTGGTGAACGCGCGCGGCACCGTGGCACCGCTGGTCGCCATGCCCAATCCCGGCTACCAGATCTACGAGGGCGCGGCGCTGCTGGCAGGGGCCGAGCCCTGTTTTCTCGATACGACTCCCGCCAATGGGTTCCTGCCCGATCTGGACGGCGTACCGCCCGAAGTGTGGCGACGCTGCCAGCTGCTGTTCCTGTGCTCGCCGGGCAACCCCTGTGGAACCGTGATGAGCCGTGAATACCTGGTGCGCGCGCTGCAGCTGGCGGAGCAGTTCGACTTCGTCATTGCCTCGGACGAGTGCTACGCGGATCTGTTCGACGACGAGAACGCGCCGCCACCGTCCCTGCTGTCGGCCGCATGGACCAGTGGCAATACCGCGTTGCGACGTTGCATGACGTTTCACTCATTGTCCAAACGCTCCAGCCTGCCAGGCCTGCGCTCGGGATTCGTCGCGGGGGACGCGGCGCTGATCAAGCCTTTCCTGCTGTACCGGACCTACCACGGCTGCGCGATGGCCATTCCCACGCAGCAGGCCAGCATCGCTGCCTGGAGCGAGGATGCTCACGTCACGGCCAACCGCGCGCTGTACCGGCGCAAGTTCGACCGCGTGATTCCCATCCTGCAGCCGGTCATCGACATCAACCGGCCGGCCGGCGGTTTCTATCTGTGGCTCAACGTGGGCGGCAGCGATGAACAATTCACCGCCGACCTGTTCGCGCGCCAGAACATCACCGTGGTGCCCGGTTCCTACCTGGCGCGCGCCGGTACAGCCGGGAATCCCGGCGCCGGCTTCGTGCGCATTTCGCTCGTTGCACCCGAACAGGAATGCGTGCAGGCTGCCGAACGCATTCGCGATTTCATCCAGTCACGGAATACCAGCCACCCATGACCGACTCACTGCGCCAGATCATCGAGGCCGCGTTCGAGAAGCGCGCCGAGCTCACTCCCTCCACCATCGACCGTCCGCTGCGCCAGGCGCTGGACGACGCCATCGGCATGCTCGATTCGGGCCAGGCACGCGTTGCCGAAAAGCAGGGGGAATCCTGGCAGGTGAACGAGTGGCTGAAGAAGGCTGTGCTGCTGTCCTTCCGCGCCAATGACAACCAGGCGATCGAGTCGGGAGCGCTGCGCTACTACGACAAGGTGCCGCTGAAGTTCGCCGACCAGAGTGCGCCGCAACTGCGTGCCGGCGGCGTGCGTGTGGTACCGCCGGCTGTCGCGCGGCGCGGTGCCTACATTGCGCCGAACGTGGTGCTGATGCCCTCCTACGTGAACATCGGCGCCTATGTGGATTCCGGCACCATGGTGGACACCTGGGCCACCGTCGGTTCCTGCGCCCAGGTGGGCAAGAACGTGCACCTGTCAGGAGGTGTCGGCCTCGGCGGCGTACTGGAACCACTGCAGGCCACACCCACCATCATCGAGGATGATTGCTTCATCGGCGCGCGCTCGGAAATCGTCGAGGGCGTGGTCGTTGGCGCCGGCTCGGTGATCTCGATGGGCGTGTACATCAGCCAGAGCACCAAGATCTACGACCGCACCACCGGTCAGGTCATCTATGGCCATGTGCCGCCCGGGTCGGTGGTGGTACCGGGCACGCTGCCCTCGCCGGATGGCAAGTACGGTCTTTATGCCGCCATCATCGTCAAGCGCGTGGACGCGAAGACCCGCGCCAAGACCTCCCTCAACGAACTGCTGAGGCTGACCGACTAGGCCTGCTGGCGCACGCCGTCGCGGGTGACGGTCTCGCTCACGATGCCGCGCACCTGCCGGGCGAGGTTGCGCGCGTGATCGCCCACGCGCTCCAGTGACTTGAGCACGAAGGCCGCATCGAGCGCGACGTCGAAATGCTGCGGGCTGTCCACGGCACGCTTGAGCAACCGGCGCAGGCCATCGGCGTATTCCGCGTCCAGTTCCTTGTCGCGGGCGATGACCTCCTTGGCTGCATCGGCGTCGATGCGGTCCAGCGCTTCCAGTGAAAGCCTCAGCAGACCGATCGCAAGTCCGGCCATCCGCCGTGCATCACGTGTGGTGGCATGCCCCGGCCGACCAGCATGCCTCTGCACCGCCGCCGCGATCTTCTTCGCCTCATCGCCGGCGCGCTCCAGTTCGGCGATGCACTTGGACATGGCCACGATCACTTTCAGGTCGCTGGCCACCGGCGCGCGCCGCGCGATGAGCCCGAACTGCTCGGCATCGATGGTGCGCTCGTAAGCGTTGACCTCGCGCTCGTGCCGCAACACGCGCTGCGCGGTCTCCGGCTGCCATTCGGTGTAGGCATCGGCCGCATCCTGCACCTGCTTCAGCACCAGCCCACCCATCTGCACCACATGCAGATGCAGCGCAGCCAGCTCGCCATCGAAGGTCCTGCTGATGTGGCCTTCGATCACCGGCGGTTCGTCTTCCAGCGCCATGTGACCCTCCGCCTGCAGCCTCTAGCCAAACCGCCCGGTGATGTAGTCCTCGGTCAGCCTGTGCCGGGGATTGGTGAAGATCCGGTCGGTCTCGCCGACTTCGATCAGATACCCCAGGTGAAAATACGCGGTGCGCTGCGAGACGCGCGCCGCCTGCTGCATGGAATGCGTGACGATCACGATCGAATAGCTCTCGCGCAACTCGTCGATCAGATCCTCCACCCTGGCAGTGGCGATGGGATCCAGCGCCGAGCAGGGCTCGTCCATCAGGATGACTTCCGGATTCACCGCGATGGTTCGCGCAATGCACAGCCGCTGCTGCTGGCCGCCGGACAGACCCGTGCCGGGCTTGTCCAGGCGATCCTTGACCTCGTCCCACAGCCCCGCGCGCCGCAGGCTGGTGGCGACGATGTCGTCCAGCTCCACGCGATCGCGCGCAAAGCCGTGCAGGCGCGGCCCGTAGGCCACGTTGTCGTAGATCGATTTGGGAAACGGATTCGGCTTCTGGAACACCATGCCGACGCGCCTGCGCAGCATCACCACGTCCTGGCGCCGGTCGTAGATGTCCTGGCCGTCGAGCGTGATGCTGCCGGTCACGCTGGCGCCCGGAATCGTGTCGTTCATGCGGTTCAGGCAACGCAGGAACGTGGACTTGCCGCAGCCGGATGGGCCGATCATGGCCAGCACCTGACCGCGGCCGATGTCGATGCCGACCTTGCGGATGGCCGGCTTGCCGCTGTAGGCAACATCGACATCGCGGCAGGAAAACACGGGGCTGTCCACCGTCGTCGTGCCCACCGTGCCGGTGAACGGCTGCTGGGCGTCGAACGCCACGCTGGCGGACGCGCTGCTGCCCGTCTCGAAATGCATGGCGGGACGCAGTGAGCGCTGCTGGTCCGTGGAATTGGCGTCGGTGGACATGACCTTACCCGAACCTGCCGGTGATGTAGTCATCAGTCCGGCGGTTCCTGGGCGCCGTGAACATCTGGACGGTCGGACCCATTTCCACCAGTTCTCCGAGATACATGAAGGCCGTGGTGTTGGAGACGCGCGCCGCCTGCTGCAGGTTGTGCGTGACGATGGCGATGCAGAACTTCTCGCGCAGTGTCTGCAGGGTTTCCTCGATGCGCAGGGTCGAAATCGGATCAAGCGCCGCGGTGGGTTCATCGAACAGCACCACCTCGGGGCGCGTCGCGATGGTGCGCGCAATGCACAGGCGTTGCTGCTGGCCACCCGACAACCCGCGTCCGTCCTCGCCCAGCTTGTCCTTGACCTCATCCCACAGCGCCGCATCGCGCAGCGCTGCCTCGACGCGACCCTCCAGCTCGGAGCGCGGCATGTGCTCGGTGAGTCGCAGGCCAAACGCCGTGTTGTTGAAGATGGACATCGGAAACGGCGTGGGCTTCTGGAACACCATGCCGACGCGCGCGCGCAGGCTCGCCACATCCATGGTGGGCGACAGGATGTCCTCGCCATCGAGGCGCACGTCACCCACGGCGCGATGCCCCGGGTACAGCCCGTACATGCGATTGAACACGCGCAGCAGCGTTGACTTGCCGCACCCCGAGGGCCCGATGAACGCCGTAATGGCGCGATCCACCAGCGTGAGATTGATGCCCTTCAGCGCCTGGATCCTGCCGTAGAAGAAATCCAGGTTCTGGACTTCGAACTTGACCACAGGGCCCTCGTCCGGCATCCGCGACATCGCCGCATGGCTGGTCCTGGTGTCGCGCGGCACGACCGCTTCGCCCGGCACGCTCATCGCCCGGCCCTGCCCGTCTGCAACATGGAAACGATCACGCGCGCAATGATGCTCAGTGACAGGATGGTCATGGTGATCAGCAGCGCTCCCGTCCACGCCAGGTTCTGCCAGTCTTCGTAGGGGCTGAGCGCAAACTGGAAGATCACCACCGGCAGATTTGCCATGGGCGCATTGATGTCGGTGCTCCAGAACTGGTTGTTCAGCGCGGTGAACAGCAGCGGCGCCGTCTCGCCGGAAAGCCGCGCCACCGCCAGCAGCAGCCCGGTCACCACGCCGCTGCGCGCAGCCGGGTACACCACCCCGAGAATGGTCCGCCACGGGTGGGCTCCCAGCGCGGTCGACGCATCCTTCATGCCCTGCGGCACCAGGCGCAGCATGTCTTCCGTGGTGCGCACCATCACCGGAATTGCCAGGATCGAAAGCGCGACGCCGCCGGCCAGCGCGGAGAAATGGCCCATCCGCACCACCAGCAGTTCGTAGACGAACAGGCCGACGATGATCGAGGGAGCCGACAGCAGCACGTCGTTGATGAACCGGATGACGCTGCTGATGCGCGAGGTGCGCCCGTACTCGGCCAGATACGTTCCCGCGAGAATCCCGACCGGCGCGCCGATCAGGATGCCCAGCAGCGTCATCAGGGCACTGCCGAAGATGGCATTGATCAGGCCGCCACGCTCACCGGGTGGCGGAGTCGTCTGCGAGAACACCTCCCACGACAGACCGGAAAGCCCGTTCTTCAGCAGCGTCCACAGGATGGCGCCCAGGCACAGCAGGCCGATCAGCGTGGCGAGCACCGCCAGCGATATGGCGATGCCGTTCTTGACCCTGCGGACGGTGCGGCGACTCATGCTGCCGACAACGCGCGTCGATCGAGCCGCCGCAACAGCAGGCGCGCCGCGGCAATGACCGAGAAGGTGATGAGGAACAGCAATACGCCCAGGGCCACCAGCGAAGACGTGTACAGGTCCCCCACGGCTTCGGTGAACTCATTGGCGATGGCTGCTGAAATGGTGGTACCTGGAGCCAGCAGCGAAGCGGTGACCCGGTGCGCATTGCCGATGACAAAGGTGACTGCCATGGTTTCACCCAGTGCGCGCCCAAGTCCCAGCATGATGCCGCCGACCATCCCCGTGCGCGAATGCGGCACGATCACATGCCAGATCACTTCCCACTTCGTGGCACCCAGGCCGTACGCGGACTCCTTGAGAACATCGGGCACGGTCTCGATCACATCGCGCATCACCGCGCTGATGAACGGCAGCACCATGATGGCCAGCACCAGGCTCGCGGTCAGGATGCCGATGCCGTAGGGCGGCCCCTGGAACAACGGCCCGATCAGCGGCTTCTCGCCCAGATGATCGATCAGCCATGGCTGCACGTGCTGCTGCAGAATCGGCGCCAGCACGAAGAAACCCCAGATGCCGAAGATGATGCTGGGCACGGCAGCCAGCAGCTCGATCGCCACACCCACTGGCCGCTTCAGCCAGGCCGGCGCAATCTGCGTGAGGAAGACGGCAATGCCGAAACTCAGCGGCACTGCAATGATCATGGCAATGATCGAAGTGATGACCGTGCCGTAGACGGGCGCCACGGCACCGAATTTCTCCGTGACGGGATTCCAGACTTCCTTCGTCAGGAAATCCAGCTTGAACGTGGACAGTGCCGGCCAGGCACCCTGCAGCAACGTGAACATCACGCCGCCCAGCACGACGAGAACCAGCAGCGCTGCCAGCAGTGTTCCCGTATGGAACACCCGCTCACCCAGACGCTGCCGCGCCATGTGGCGCAAATCCATCACTGTCGCCAAGCCACAGGCCCTCGTCGAGACCTCAAGACGAAATGCGACCGCTCACCAGACTGGCGAGCGGTCGCGCGGAACCATCTTATCGTCCAGGCGCGCTACTTGACCACCGCGCCGGCGCCCTTGATGCCGGACTTCCAGGTGGCGCGAACCTGCTGCACGAGGCTGTCGGGAAGCGGCACGTAGTCAAGTGCGTCGGCCATTGCTGCGCCATTCCTGTACGACCAGTCGAAGAACCTGAGCGCTTCAGTGGATGCACCCACATCATCCGGCGTCGCGTACATCAGGATGAAACTTGCGCCGGTGATGGGCCAGCTGGCATCGCCCGCCTGATCGGTGAGGATGAGGTAGTAGTTCGCGGCGTGCGCCCAGTCGGCACTGGCCGCGGCAGCCTGGAAGGACTGCGCTGACGGACTCACCGCCTTGCCGTTGCGGTTGACGAGCGTCGCATGCGTCATCTTGTTCTGCTTCGCATAGGCATATTCCACGTAGCCGATCGCCCCACGAGTCTGCGCCGTCATGTTGGCCACGCCCTCGTTGCCCTTGGCGCCGATGCCCACCGGCCACTGCACCGAGGAGTTGGCGCCGATCTCGCTCAGGAACTTCGGACTGGACTTGGACAGATAGTCCGAGAACAGGAAATTCGTGCCTGAGCCATCCGAGCGATACACCGGTGCAATGGCCAGCGCCGGCAGGTTGAGCTTCGGATTCAGCTTCTTGATGCGCGCATCGTTCCACTTGCTGATCTCGCCCATGTACATCGCGGCGATGGTCGCGCCATCCAGCGTGACCGCACCCGGCGCAACGCCCGGCACATTCACCACCGGCACCACACCGCCGATGATCATCGGGAACTGCACCAGGCCGGCTGCCTTCACTTCCTCGGGCTTCAGCGGCATGTCGGATGCGCCGAAGGTCACCGTCTTCGCCTTGATCTGCTTGATGCCCCCGCCCGAACCAATGGACTGGTAGTTCAGCCCGATGTTCGTCTGCTTCTTGTAGGCATCCGCCCACTTCGAGTAGATCGGGTAGGGGAACGTGGCGCCGGCGCCAGAGATATCCGCCGCCATGGCGGTACACGCGAAGGCGGCCAGCGCGGCAACCATGGCAGTGCGTTTGAAATTCGAAAGATTCATTGCTTGAACTCCTGCTTGCTCGTGTTCGATCAGAAGGCCACCTGCGCCCAGACGCCCACTTCGCCGTACTTCGTCACGGCACCCGTACCACCACTCACCTTGTCGTTCTTGTATGCCAAGGCAACATCAATATTGTTGCGGGGATGTGACACCACGCCGAGATTGAAATATCTGTCTTCGCGTCCCGGGTTCACGTCCTTGCTGAGCTTGGCCTTGTCGGCACGCGCGAACACACCCCACTGCGGCGCGAAATCATAGGAACCCCAGACCGAGAAGCCATCTGCCTTGTCGTCGACGGTGGCGCCGGTGACGTTGTTCCAGTTTTTGGCGGTGAAATACTCGGCCCCCAGCCGCAAACCACTCTTCACGTACGTGACCGCCGCATCCACGCGATTGGCGGTATTGGGTGTCGCGGCTCCACCGTCCGTCTTGAGTCCGCGCTTGCCGCTGTAGAGTCCGGCGATCACCGACAGGCCGTCGATGGGCGTGAAGGCCACGCGGCCTTCCACATCCATGGTCTTGGTGCGGGTCGGGTTCTTGTAGCCGCCGCCATTCACCAGCGACACCGAGTAGTTGAACATCTCGCCCGGCTTGCCATAGACGTTCAGGCCCCAGTCGGCCGAGGTGCCGAACTTCAGACGATCCACGATCACCTTTTCCAGGAACAAGTGGCCATAGAGGTTCTCCATCAACGGCACCCAGGGCAGGTCCGCGGAACCGGCACGAACCACGAAGGCATCGGACAACTTCGCCTGGACGTAGGCCTTCTTGATGTAGACCTGGGTCACCGAATCATTGCTGGCGTACTGGAAGTCCGTGGTCACATTGGCCGACCACACGTCGTCGAACTTGTGCTCCACGATCACGTAGGCGCGCTTGACGTCGACACCCATGCCGCTGGTATCCGTCTTGATGCCGTCTGACTTGGCATCGATGCTGGTGAAGTCGGCGAAAATCCTTGCGCCGATCTTCGTATCCTCGTCCGCCAGGGCCTGGGCACTGGCAAGCGCTGCGGCCATGCCCAGTGCAATACAGGGCATTGCGGGAAATCTCTCTGACATGAATGACTCCAATGGATTGGTACAGGACGGCGCTATTGGATGTCAGTTGTGTGACGTCTTCATGACAGGCGCCGGTGGCAACGCCTTTCCAGTGCTGCTTGCCGCGGGTCGGACGGCTGCCGCAAGTACTTGATGCAGTGGCTGGACTTCCTCAAACTGCGCGCCTGACCCGCCCCCTGGAATCACCACATTGCAGAACCCTGACACGCTGGCCCTGACCGAGGAGCTGATCAGCCGCGCCTCCGTAACCCCCCTGGACGGTGGTTGCCAGCAATTGATGCAGGACCGCCTCGCGGCTGCCGGCTTCACGGTCGAAAAGATGACCTATGGCAGTGTCGAGAATTTCTGGGCCACGCACGGTAGTGGCGGACCGGTGCTGTGCTTTGCCGGTCACACCGACGTTGTCCCCACCGGCCCGCTGGAGGAATGGAAGACCGAACCGTTCAAGCCGACCGTGCGCGATGGCCGGCTGTACGGACGCGGCGCCGCGGACATGAAGAGCGGCCTCGCCGCCATGCTGACCGCAGTGGAAGCCTTTGTGGCCGAGCGCCCGCAGCATCCAGGCACCATCGCTTTCCTGATCACGAGCGATGAAGAAGGGCCGTCGGTGGACGGCACCAAGCGCGTGGTCGAGGAACTGAAGGCCCGGGGCACCAGGATCGACTGGTGCATCGTGGGCGAACCCTCCAGCGAGATGCGTGCCGGCGACACCATCAAGATCGGCCGCCGTGGCTCGTACAGCGGCCGCCTCACCGTTCAGGGCGTGCAGGGACACGTGGCCTACCCGCAGCTGGCCCAGAACCCGGTCCACATGCTGGCCCCGGCGCTGGCCGAACTCACGCAGCATGTGTGGGACGAAGGCAATGCCCATTTCCAGCCGACGACGTTCCAGATCTCCAATCTCAATGCGGGCACGGGTGCGCCCAATGTGATTCCCGGTGAACTGAAGGCCCGGTTCAACATCCGCTACAACACCGAACAGACGCAGGAGAAGATTCGCCGTACGGTCGAGAGCATCCTCGACAGGCATGGTGTGCGCTACACCATCGACTGGTACGTGTCAGGCGAGCCTTTCTATACGCCACCAGGCGCCCTGTCGGAGGGCGTGTGCGTCGCGGTGGAAAAGGTCATCGGCACGCGTCCAACGCTCTCCACCGGCGGCGGCACCTCCGACGGACGGTTCATCGCCACGATGGGCGCCCAGGTGGTGGAACTGGGCGTCACCAACGCCAGCATCCACAAGGTCAACGAGTCGGTGGGCGTGGAGGAAATCGACGCCCTGCACCGCATGTATCTGGAAAGCCTGCGCCAGCTGCTGAAGCGCTGAGGCACGGCACCGGTGCCGTGCAACCGGTGAGCCGACTACAAGGTTCCCAGGGCCTTGCTCAATTCGTACTGGGCCTCGTTGAAACTGGTGATGGCGCCCAGGTATTCAGTGCGGGCACGTACCAGTTCCTGCTGCGCCTGGATGTCCTCCAGCACGATGCCAACGCCCAGTTGCTTGCGTTCACGCGTCAGGCGCAGGGTTTCCTGCGCGCTGTCCAGTGCCTGACGGCTGGCAGCCATCTGGTCCGCAGAGCCTTGCACTCGCGCCTGCGCCTCCACGACCTGGCGCCGGATCGTGCTGCTGACCTTTTCCACCGCCAGTTCCGCACTGGCCACCTTCGACCTGGCGCCTTTCACACGACTGAAGTCGAACAGCCCACCGGGACCCAGGCGCCAGCTCAAGCCCACCATGTAATCGCGCGAGTGGCCGAAGTTCCCGCCGGCAGATCCGGGACCGCCACCCAGCTCACCGAAGAACGCCTGCATCCCGACCGAAGGGATCAACGGTCCGTACACGGTATTTCTGCCGGCTTCCCGTGCGGCCTGCAGCTGCGCCTGGCTCTGTTGCAGTTCCGGCCGGGCCTGCAGCGCCTGATCGAACAGCAGGTCCTGCGCGCTCTGTTCGCGAACCAGCGCGATGGGCACCAGGTCATCTTCCCGCGGCACCAGTTCGATGGCCGGATCCAGATGCAGCACGTCGGCCAGTCGCGCTGCGGCCAGACGCTGTTGTTGCTGCGCCTGGATGACGGCGGCCTGGTAGCGCTGGGTCTGGGTCTGCACGCGCAGCAGATCGCCCTTGAAGATCACGCCGGCATCCACACCACCCTGCAGCTGCTGTTCGTAGTCGCGTGACGCGGCCAGCGCATCGCGGTTGGTCTCGACCACGGCCCTGGCCTTGAGCAATTCGAAATAGCCGGTGGCTGCAGCCAGGGCGCTGTCCTGCTGGCGGGCCAGCAAGGCCGCCTGCGTGGCGTGAATCGTCTGCTTCGCGGCCAATGACATGAACATGGCATCGCCGACATCCACCTGCGCGGTGATGGTCGGACCGAAGGTCGTGCTCTGCTTGTCGACGTCCACCAGTGTGCCGTCCACGGCCTGTGTGCGGCCTTCATGACGGCGAAATGCCACGCCCGCAGTGAGCCACGGCAGGAACCTGGCCACCGCGCTGCCGTACTCCGCGCGCGCTTCATTGATGCGCTCCTCGGCCAGCTTCACATCCAGGTTGTCGGCCCGGGCCAGGCGCAAGGCCGTGGGCAGGTCGATGCGGTAGAGGCCTTCACCCGCAGTCGGCTCCTCGGCCGCAAGCGGCAACACGGCGCCTGCCGACAACAGACAGCAGACCAGCAACCGGATGCCTGCGACCTGGAATCTCACCTGGCCTCCGTAGCCTGGATCGCCATGCCATCGCTCATGGCCTTCTTGCCGACCAGGATCACGCTGTCATCGGCCGCGATGCCCTCCTGCACTTCCACCATCCTGCCGTCGTTGAATCCGGTCTTGACGGGATGCTTGCGGGCGACATTGCCGTTCACCGTGTAGACAAAGGCATTGGCCTTCTCCATCACCAGCGCCGCGGCGGGAATCAGCAGCACATCCTCGTGACGCTGCAGCGCCAGTTGCACCGACACGTACATGCCGGGACGCAATTCCAGCTTCGGATTCGGCAGCTCGATCTCCACCATCATGGTTCTGCTGCGCTCGTCCAGCGCATAGGCGAAGCGCGTGATGGTGCCGGTGAATCTGCGATCCGGCAGGCTGTCGGATGTGACTCGCGCCGGCTGCCCGCGTTTCACCCGTGGCGCCTCTGCCTCGGGCACGGCCACCTGCACGCGCACCGTGCTGAAATCCATCAGCGTGAGCACGGCCGCGGACTGCGCCGTGCTGCCGGAGGTGGCGGCCGGAATGAACGCTCCCACGTCGACGAAACGTTGCGTGACGATGCCGGCAAACGGCGCGGTGATGCGGCCGAAGGCGAGCAGACTCTGCGTGCGTTCCAGATTGGCCCGCGCCACTTCGTGCCTGCCCTTGGCGCGATCCAGCTCCACCGGCATGATCAGGTCCGGCGCGCGCTGGATGGCCTGCTGGATGCGCTCGTACTCGGCCGTGGCAGCGTCATCCTCCGCCCGATAGCGTGCCAGGTCGGCGCTCAGTTCCGGCGTTTCCAGCAGGGCCAGCACGGCACCGGCCTTGACGCTGTCGCCCTTGTCGACGCTGATCGACTGCAGATAGCCGGGCACCTTGGCGTAGAGCGTGGCTTCCTGCAGCGGCTTGATGCCGCCCGGCAAGGTGATCCAGCGCTCCACGCTGCCCCGCACGGGACGGGCCGACTCCACGGCGAGTGGCGCCGCCGGCGCCTGCGAGTGCGCAATCCCCGCAACACCCAGCAATGCAGCGATCAGCAGGATGTGCCTGAAGCAGGAGGGTTGGGTCGTGTGCATGGCGTTGGGACTCTCTGGCTGCAATGTCAGTCTGCGGTGGATGCCCCGGTCATCGGGGACACGTAGTGGCCGCTGTCCGGATCTCGCGGATCCAGCGAGCGCGAGCGGGTGCTGGCACGGTTGCGCAGCAGCGCGAAAGTCGCCGGCAGCACCCACAACGTTGCCAGGGTGGCGCCGAGCAGACCGCCGATGACCGCGCGGCCAAGCGGCGCTGTCTGATCGCCGCTGTCCCCCAGCCCCATGGCCATGGGCAACATGCCGGCCATCATCGCGAGGCTGGTCATCAGGATGGGACGAAGACGGCTCTGCGCGCCATCCATTGCGGCTTCTGCCGCGTTCATGCCACCAATGCGGCTGCGCTCGGCAAAGGTCACCAGCAGGATGGCATTCGCCACCGCCACGCCGATGGCCATGATGGCGCCGATGAAGGACTGCACATTGAGCGTGGTACCCGTGAACCACAGCGTCAGTGCCACCCCGGCGATGACGGCCGGCGCCGCCGCGATCACCACCACGGCCAGCCGCAGCGACTGGAAGTTGGCGGCCAGCAGCAGAAAGATGACCACGATGGCGATGTACAGGCCGCTGCGCAGCCCGCCCAGCATCTGGTTCATCGGCGTGATCTGGCCGCGCAAGGCCACGCTCACGCCGGCAGGCGGATTGCCCAGTTCGGCAATGGCCGCATTCACCTGCCTGGCCACCGTGCCCAGATCACTGCCCTCGATGTTGGCCGTCACGGACACCAGGCGCTGCATGTTGTAGCGCTCATACTGGCCCACGGCCGTCCCGGAGGAGACGCTCGCCACCGAGCGCAATGGTATCGACGCATTGCCGCGCCCGGCGATGGGCAGGTTCTGCAGCTCCTCCACGGAATTCATGCTCGCCTTGGGAACCTGCACCTGCACCTGGTAGGCCACACCGCTGGACGCGTCAGCCCAGTAAATCGGCGTCGTGAACCGGCTCGAGGCCGTTGCCGCCGTGAGTGAGCGGGCCACGTCAACGGTCTTGATGCCCATCAGGCCGGCGCGTTCGCGGTCGAGGTCCACCTTGACGGTCGGATAATCCAGCGACTGGCCGAACTGCAGGTCGCGCAAGGCGCCGATGCCGCCGAGCTTGTCCCGTATGCGTTCGGCGAACTCGCGGTCATTGGCGAGGTTGCTGCCACTGACCACCACTTCGATCGGCGTGTTGGCGCCAAAACTCATCACCCGGCTGATGATGTCGGCCGGTTCGAAGGAAAACTGCACCTCCGGCAATTCCGTGGCCAGGCGCTGCCGCAGCTGCTCGCGCAGCGCGCTCATGTCCAGGCGGGCGCCTGGCTTCAACTGCACCTGCACGATGCCCTCTTCCGGGCCGCCGTTCCACAAATAGACCAAATTGATGGGGTAGTTGGGCGCATGCACACCGACAAAGGCCAGGGTGATGGCGACATTGTCGGGACCTGCGGCTTCCTTGATGTAGTCGAGCACCTGCAGTGCGGTGGCCTCGGTCTTCTCGACATTGGTGCCGGCAGGGCCGCGAATGCGCAGCTGCAGCTGCTCCGCGTCGGCCTTGGGAAAGATCTCCGTCCCGAGCTGCGTTCCGATGGCTCCAATGACCAGCCCCGTGATCACGAGGTAACCGGCCAGCGTGGCCCAGCGCCACTTGACCGTGGGTTGCAGGCATTGCCGATACCACTCGCGAAAATGCTCGAAGGCCGTGGCGGTGCGGGTGGCGGTGGCCAATTCCTGCTGGCGATGACTGCGCACGATCCAGGTGGAGATCACCGGCACGAAGGTGTTGGCAAACAGGTAAGCGGTGACCATCGAGAAGCCGACCGCCAGCGCCAGCGGCACGAACAGCGCCTTTCCCGCCCCCTCCATGAACAGCGAGGGAATGAACACCGCCAGCACGCACAGCATGGCGATGAACAACGGCAGCGCCACCTCGCGCCCGGCGTCGGCGACGGACAGTGCCACGCTCTTGCCCCTGGCCAGATGCGTGTGGATGTTCTCCACCACCACCGTGGACATGTCCACGAGGATGCCCACCGCCAGCGCCAGGCCTCCCAGCGTCATCAGGTTGATGGTCTGGCCGGTGAGCCACAGCGCCAGGGTTGCGCCCAGCAACGAGAGTGGAATGTTGAAGACCACCACCAGCGCGCTGCGCCAGTCGCGCAGGAACAGCAACACCATCAGGCCTGACAGCAGCGCGCCCAGCGCGCCTTCCAGGGTCAGGCTGGAAATGGCGCCGGTGACGTAGGGCGACTGGTCGAACTCGTAGCTGACGGTGACGCCATCCGGCACCGCCGCCTGGAATTTCGGCAGGTTTTCCTTGACCAGCTTCACCACCGACAGCGTGGACGCGTCGGCGCGCTTGGTCACCGGTATGTACACCGTGCGACGACCATTGACGTCGGCATAGCTGGTTACCACGTCCGAGCCGTCCGCGATCGTCGCAACGTCGCGCACGAATACCGCCGGGTACGTGCCGGTGCGCAGGGGAATGCCGCCCAGGTCCTGGATGTTCTGGACCACCGAGTTCAGCGGCACGATGGGATAGGAATCGCCGATGGAAATATTGCCGGAGGGACTGATCGTGTTGGCGGTGGCAATGGCCCCGACGATGTCGTCCGGCGCGATGTTGTAGGCACGCAGCTTCTCGGGCAGCACGTTCAACACGATGGTGCGCGCGCTGCCGCCGAAGGGCGGTGGCGCCGACACACCGGGCAGCGTGGCAAACAGCGGCCGTACCTTGTTGAGCGCGGCGTCCTGCATCTCGCCGACCGAGCGCGTCTCGCTGGCAAACACCAGGTTGCCCACCGGCACGCTGCCGGCGTCGAACCGCGTGACGAACGGAGCCACGGTGTTGGCCGGCATGAAGGCGCGGGCGCGATTCACGTAGGAGACCGTCTCCGCCATGGCCTGGTTCATGTCGGTACCGGGATAGAACTGCAGCTTGATGAGCGCCGCGCCCTGAATGGATTTCGACTCGACGTGCTCGATACCGGTGATATAGAGGAAGTGATACTCGTAGTAATAGGTGAGGTAACCCTCCATCTGCGCCGGATCCATGCCGCCATACGGCTGCGCCACATAGATGGTCGGCACGCCCAGCGTCGGGAAGATGTCGCGCGCCATCTTCTGTATCGCAAGCCCCGCCGCGAGCACCACGGCCACCATCAGGACGATCACCGTCAGCGGCCGGCGCATCGACATTTCAACTAGGCGCATCGAATATTCTCGCTGTGTTGGTTATGGTTGTTCAGCAGCTGGTTGCGCCGGCGCCCGCCGATGCTATGGAAGTAATACTGACCAGCGGATGACCACCAGATGACCGATCGGTCATCTTCAGGAATGGATCAATTCCTGGTGAACAGCAATGACGCCGTGGTGCCACGACCGACTTCGCTGTCGATGCGCAGCCCGCCGTCATGCAGGCTCATGATCGAACGCACGATGGCCAACCCGAGCCCGGACCCTGCCGTGCCATCTGCCCGGGCCGGATCAACGCGGTAGAACCGGTCACCCAGTCTGGAGAGATGTTCCGGCGCAATACCGGTACCGGAGTCCACGACGCTGAGCTCAATCCGGTCATCCGCGAGGCTTACGCGCAGTTCGACGCGACCTCCGCGTGGCGTGTGCTTCAGCGCATTCGAGAGCAGATTGCTGATCGCGCGACGCAGCAGCATGGGATCGGCGACCACCCGGCCCTGCCCTGCGCATGCCAACACGACTTCCTGCTCCTCGGCCAGCGCGTGATAGAAATCGGCCACTGCCTGCATTTCCGCACGCGCATCCAGTGATTGCGGTGACAGGGGCGCGCGCGCCTGTTCCGCCTGAGCCAGGAACAGCATGCCGTCGATCATCCGCGCCAGCCTGCCGTGCTCCTCCAGCGAGGACTGCAGCACACGTACATACTCCGCCTCGGTGCGGGCGCGCGACAAAGCCACCTGGCTCTCGCCCATCAGGTTGTTGATGGGAGTGCGCAGTTCATGGGCCAGGTCCGCCGAGAACTGCCGAAGTCGTTCGAAAGCCTCCTGCAGGCGATCCAGCATCTGGTCGAAGGCTGCGGCCAGCGTGACCAGTTCGGCGGGCCAATGCCCGGCATTGACACGTTTATGAAGCTGCTGCGCGCCGATGCCCTGGGTCGCACGGGTAATGTTCTCGATGGGCTTGAGTCCGCGGCGCACGAACCAGGTGCCGACCGGGATCGCCATGAGCAGGCCGGCAAGCAGCAGCAAGGCAATGTCACGGCGGAACCGGGCCAGCAGTCGCTCCGCGGCGCTGACGTCGACCGCCGCCTGGATCAACCACTCCCCCGTGCCGGCCCGTGCGGCGACATGGCTCGAAGCCAGCAGAAAGGTCGAGCCGGCTGGCGCAGACCAGCGCTGCTCGCGCATTTCATCAGCCTCCAGCCGTGGAAACACGGAATCGGGCAGCAGCGATTCCATGCCCGGCGTTTCAGCGATCAACTGCCCGCCGATTTCATGGATACGCAGGAAGAAAGGCATCTGCGAATCGGCCGAGACTTCCGCTTCCTCGTGGGCTTCCTGTTCGATGCCGGCGCGATTGAGCGGCTCCTCCTGCACCAGACGGGTGAGCACCTGCACCTTGTGCATCAGGCTGTCCCGATTGTCCTGCACCACGTTGCGTCGCAGCTCCCAGTAGAGGAACAGCGAGGCCACGGCGAGCAGACTGAACACCGACAGCGTGAAGTACAGGCCCAGCCAGCGCGCCATGCTCCAGCGCCTGGGTCGGCCCGTCCCGGAACTAGCGTTGCTCAAGGACATAGCCCATGCCGCGCACCGTGTGGATCAGCTTGACGGCAAATGGGTCGTCGACCTTGCGGCGCAACCTGCGTACGGCCACGTCGACCACGTTGCTGTCGCTGTCGAAGTTCATGTCCCAGATCTGTTCGGCAATGACCAGCCGCGACAGCACTTCACCTTGGCGGCGCGCAAGCAGTGACAACAGGGCAAATTCCTTCGGCGCCAGATCAAGCCTGACATCGCCTCGACGGGCCTTGTGGCCCAGCAGGTCGACCTGCAGATCCGCAATGGACAGCAATTCGGGTTGCCGCTCACCGCGACGCCGCAGCAGGGCGCGCACCCGCGCCAGCAGTTCGGTAAACGCGTAGGGCTTGACGAGATAATCGTCGGCGCCAAGTTCCAGGCCTCTGACCCGGTCCGCGACCGCGCTGCGCGCGGTCAGCATCAACACCGGCATGGACCTGCCGGAGCGCCGCAGTTCCGACAGCACCGCCCAGCCATCCATTCGCGGGAGCATGGCGTCAAGAATGACCAATTGATGATCGACTGCCAGCGCCTTGTCCAGCCCTTCCTCACCGTTTGCGGCCACGTCAACGATGAATCCGGACTCGATCAGCCCCTTGCGCAGAAACTCGGCTGCCTTCTTCTCATCCTCGACGACCAGAATGCGCATGGCGTGGGTAGCTTACACGCAGATTCCTCAGGCCTAGTGGCGGACCCAGACGCTCTGCTTGCGCCGCCAGTTGGCCAGCACACCGGCCAGGGTCAGCAGGAGCACCGCGATCATGACCCAGCCGGGCATCGACAACCCGAGCAGGGACCAGTCTATCCGCGCGCACTCGCCGGAACCCGTCAGCACCTTGCGCAGCACCTCGGTGAGCGGGAAGACGTCGAGCATGTAGTCGAGGCCCGCCCCACAGGCTGGCACGCTGCCGGCAGGCTGCGACTGGATGTACAGGTGCCGCGCGGAAACGCCCATCGTGGCGAGGCCAACCAGCGCAATGAGCACCGTCGAAATGATCCCGACAATCCGCCAGCGCTGCGGAATCGCGGCAGCGATCAGCAACGTCACGCCCAGGCAGATCACGCCGACGCGCTGGAAGATGCACAGCGGACAGGGATCCAGTTCCGCGTAGTACTGCTCGTACAACGCATAGGCAATCATCAGGAAGCAGGACAATGCCAGCAGCGAGGTGACGAGCCGGCGCCGCGCCCGCAGGAACTCGATCATTCAGGAACTCCGGGACGCTGTGGACTGCAGGGTCTGTTCCACGTCTTCAATGCGCGTGTGGCGCACGTCCTTGCCGTGCACCATGTAGATCACGTACTCGCAGATGTTCTTGGCGTGATCCCCGACGCGCTCCAGCGCGCGCACGATCCACATCACGTCCAGGGCGCGGCGGATGCTGCGCGGATCCTCCATCATGAACGTGATGGCCTGGCGCTGGATGGCCTCGTATTCCTCATCGACCATGCGGTCGCGGCGCGCCACCTGCACCGCGGCGCCGGCATCGAGCCGCGCGAACGCATCCAGCGCGTCGCGCACCATTTCGGCCACCAGCCGGCTCATATGCTTGACTTCGCGGTACTTGTTTTCCGGCCGCTCCATGGCCGCCAGGCGCGCGGCGATGTTGCCGATCTTCTCGCCCTCATCGCCGATGCGCTCCAGGTCGGTAATCGTCTTGATGATGGCCACGATCAGCCTGAGGTCGCCGGCCGCCGGGGCGCGCGTGGCCAGGATGCGGCTGCACTCCTCGTCGATGGTGACTTCCATCGCATTGACCGCCAGATCGTCCTTGGAGACTTCTTCGCCCAGCGTGCTGTCACCCTCCACCAGCGCGTTGACCGACTTGGCGAGCAGCGCTTCGACCATGCCGCCCATGGCCAGCACGCGCGCACGGACCTTTTCCAGATCCTCGTTGTAGCGGCGCGAGATGTGATGGGAGAGATCAGCGGTTTCCATGGCGATGTCCTAGGCCTGGTGCGACGGAATGGACGGCGCGGCGCTGATATTAGCGCCCGAGTGCAGGGGCCGCACGCGTCGCGGCGGGAAGACACAGGTGAAGCGGCTGCCAGCGCCTAGCTTGCTGTCGATTTCGAGCGTGGCACCGTGATGCTGCAGCACATGCTTGACGATGGCCAGACCAAGCCCGGTGCCGCCGGCATTGCGGGCACGGCCCGGATCGACGCGATAGAAACGTTCGGTCAGGCGCGGCAGGTGTTCGGATGCAATGCCCGGGCCGGTGTCGGCCACCGTGAAGCGTCCTTCGCCACGGGAATTGACCTCCCAGATCATGCGCACCAGTCCGGTTGCGGGCGTGTACTTCACTGCGTTGTCGACGAGGTTGGAGAAGGCCGAAACAATCTCCGCCTGATCTCCAGCCAGATGCGCATCGCTTTCGAGTTCAACGCGCACCTCCGGATGACTGGGCCGCGCCAGCACATCCTTGCGCAGCACCGCAAGGAGTGCCGGAACATCCAGATCCTCGCTGCCGGCTTCCCTGGTGGCCGCATCGAAACGCGAAAGATCCAGCAGCCCGCTCACGATGTCGTTCATGCGGCGTGACTGGCGCTGCATCTCGGTCAGCGGCTGCCGCAATCCCGGGTCGAGCTGCTCGTCCGACAACATGGTCTCCAGATAGCCGCTGATCACGGTGAGCGGCGAGCGCAATTCATGCGAGGCGTTGGCAACGAAATCCTTGCGCATCGTTTCGAGCGCCATCTGCCGCGACACATCGCGCACCAGCAGCAGGCGCTGCCGGGCGCCATAAGGGACGACCTGCAATGAAAGACTGACCTGTTGCTCGGCACCGCGCGCAATGACCAGCGGTTCGTCGAAGCCTCCGCCGGTCAGGTAACGCGCGAACGCGGGGTCGCGCAGCAGGTTGGTGATGCGCAGGCCCGAATCCACGCCGCGCCGCAGGTCGAGCAGACGTCCCGCCGCGCGGTTGAACCAGATGATCTCCCAGTTCTCGTCGAGCACGACCACGCCATCGGGCATCGCGGCACTGGACCGACGCAGTTCGCGGAACACCTCCAGCAGCCGCTGCTTGTGGAAGCGCTTGCGTCGGTGCAGGCGCACGATGCTCGACACGACGTCCTCCCAGATTCCCGAAGTCCGGGGAGGATTCATGCCTGCGCGGTTACGCAGCCACCGGTTCAGCCAGTAGACGTTGAACAGGTTCCAGGAAAGTGCCAGCGCAAGCGCGATGGCCACTCCCGCGAGCGGATGGCCGAACGGCCAACCGAGCAGCGCACCGGCCGCGGCCACCACACCGGCACGCGACGCGACATACCAAAGCGCCGCGGCCGACTTCATGCGGCGGCGTCGGCCCGCGTCGAAAAGCGGTAGCCGGCGCCGCGCACGGTCTGGATCAGTCCGTCGAGTTGCACCGCCTCGAGCGCCTTGCGCAGGCGCCGGATGTGTACGTCGATCGTCCGCTCCTCGATGTAGACATTGCCACCCCAGATCCGGTCAAGCAGCTGCGCGCGCGCAAACACGCGCTCCGGGTTCTGCATGAAGAATTCCAGCATCCGGTATTCCGTGGGGCCCAGGTCGAGCTGCTGATCGGCGGCCGAGACGCGATGCCCGGCCCGGTCCATCCTCAGGCCAGCGATCTCCAGCAATTCCTCGTCACTGGACCCGGGCGTCCGGCGCAGCACCGCATTGATGCGCGACAACAGCTCGCGGGGCGAAAAGGGCTTGGTGACGTAGTCGTCGGCTCCGCCATCGAGCCCGGCGATCTTGTCGCCCTCGGTGGCGCGCGCGGTGAGCATGATCACCGGCAGGTCGCGCGTGGCCGCTTCGCGCTTGACCAGCCGGGTGAGCTCCAGGCCGCTCATGTCCGGCAGCATCCAGTCGATCAGCAACAGGTCCGGGCGGCGGTCGGCCAGCAGCGAACGGGCACTGCGACTGTCGGCCGCCTCGCGGACCTCGAAACCGGCTCGGCGCAGGCCATAGGCAATCATTTCGCGGATGGGCAGTTCGTCTTCAACGATCAGGATCTGGCGT